>Ga0137409_10000672_pt1 | contig 37521 bp, 29 predicted proteins | sample CZODoug1_16funga_FD_122059 | JGI IMG/M metagenome (GOLD analysis project Ga0137409, IMG submission 122059) | Vadose zone soil fungal communities from Angelo Coast Range Reserve, California, USA - CZODoug1_16fungal (Hybrid Assembly) | ecosystem: Environmental > Terrestrial > Soil > Vadose zone... | reverse complement strand
CTACTCCGGGCGCTGCTGTCGGTACCAGCGAGCTGAAGGTCCAACGCACCGGCAACATCGTGTCTGAGACCGTGTTGCATTCCACATGGTTGTTAACTGGATCCACTACACTCGGGAGAGCTGCCGCCCAGTGACTGTCACTGGCTCTTTCAAAGCGCAAATTCAAGAGCGCTTCCGTGTTGCTGTTCAACTCGCTGTCGAGATAGTGCAAACGCAGCGTAGCCGTAAAACCAGTGCCGCCGGTTTTGGCGATGGTGTAGGTCCGCTGCACTGCGGCCGAGTATCCGTTTGGGTTGGGCGGCGCAGTTTTCGCCAGGGTCACGGTCAAGTCCGTGGGTTTCGTGCCTGCGGCCCCGAAGGTGATCTGGTTGTTGGGATTGCCGAAGGTCAGCGTGGTCGCAGGTGCAAACGGGCCGCCAGTTCGCTTCACGGCTCCGACCACGTCAAACGTGCCGGTGGAAGGAATCGTGCTCGGCTGTGTCAAGGTCTTCGTCGCCGACACCGTAATGTCGCTGCCGCTTAAATCGAGCACGCCGGCCACTGAGTTATCATTGGTCATGCTGAGGCCGCTCGCGTTGCTGTTAGTTAGATTATTGAAAGTCGTGGCGGTAGTGCCGCTGATCGTTTGGCCGGCGCCACCGTTGAAGATGACGGTTCCCGTGCCGGGAGTGAACGTGCCGCCATTGTTGACCCAATTATTGTTGGCGTTGATGGTCGTGGCTGTGCCGGCCGCGAAGGTCCCGGCGGTAAGCGTGACCACGCCAGTGGCCGTCAGCGTTGTAGTGCTGCCGCCAACGCTCAACGTGCCGCCGCCTTTATTCACGGTGAAGTTATTAAAGGTTTGACTCACGGCCGTGCCGTTAATTGCCTGCGCGCCGCCGCCATTGAAGTTAACGGTATTTCCACTGGGCGTGAACGTGCCGCCGTTGTTGGTCCAGTTGCCGGACACGTTCATCGTGCTGCCGTCGCTCGCCAGCGTGGCGCCACTGTCGATCTGCACGTTGTTGAGAGTGCTGCTGCTGGTAAACGTGCCGGCTTGAATCCGCAGCAGGCCGGTTACGGTCAATGAACTGCCGGTGGCAGTTACGCCGCCAGTGCCGGTGTGGTTGGAAGTCAAATTGTTAAAGCTGGTAGTGCCCGTCAGTGTTTGGGTGTTGTTGTTCCCGTTGAAGATCACCGTTGAGCCGCCGGCAGTAAACGTGCCACCATTGGCCCAGTTGCCGGGGACATTCATAGTGGTAATAGTGCCGGCGGCGAAAGTGCCGGCCGTAATACTGAAGTTACCATTCAGCGTAAGCGTAGTTGTGCTGCCGCCGCCGGTCAGCGTCTGGCCGCTCTTGCTCACCGTCAGGTTGTTGAATGTCTGGGTGGCCGCAGTGCCGTTTAAGTTCTGCCCCGCCGTCGTGCTGTTGAAGGTTACGGTGCTCGAGCCGGGAGTAAACGTACCGCCGTTATTCGTCCAATTACCGCCCACGTTGATGCTCGTCAACGTGCCCACGTCGAACGTTCCGGAAGTGAGCAACATCGTGCCATTGAGAGTTAGCGTCTGAAGGTTACCGGCGCCGCTTAACGTTTGCGCGGTCTTCGCCACCGTGATGTTATTAAACGTCTGGCTGGCATTCGTACCGTTGAGGGCTTGCGCCCCCGCAGTGTTGTTGAAGTTGACCGTACTCGTGCCGGGCGTAAACGTTCCACCATTGTTGGTCCAATCGCCACTGGCGTTGATGGTGGCGGCGGTGCCGGCAGCGAACGTGCCGGAAGTCAACGTGGTGTTGTTGACGTTGAGCGTCGTGGTGCTGCCACCAACAGTCAATGTGCCGCCACCCTTACTAACGCCGAAGTTATTGAACGTCTGCGTGGCTGCTGTGCCGTTAAGGTTCTGCGCGCCGCCGCCGTTGAAGGTAACGGTCCCACTGCCGGGCGTAAACGTTCCGCCGTTGTTGGTCCAATCGCCACCTACGTTGATGTTGGCAGCCGTGCCGGCCGAGAAAGTTCCCGAAGTCAGCAGCATGGTGCCGTTGAGATTGAGCGTCGTGGTGCTGCCCCCCACGCTTAACGTTTGGGCAGTCTTTGCCACGGTGATGCTGTTGAATGTCTGCGTCGCCGCACTTCCGTTGATGGCCTGCGCGGCCGCGGTGTTGGTGAAACTCACTACACTCGATCCGGGCGTAAAGATGCCGCCGTTGTTGGTCCAATTACCACTTGTCAGTCCGATCGTTGTCGCCGTGCCTGCGGCAAACGTGCCCGCCGTAAGGGTGACAGCGCCGGCCATCGTGAGCGCAGTGGTGCTGCCGCCCACGGTCAAGGTGCCGCCGGACTTGTTGACGGTGAAATTATTAAAGGCCTCACTCGTGGCCGTGCCGTTAATATTCTGCGCCGCCGTGCCGTTGAAGTTGAAGGTGCCGCCGTTGTGCGTGAAGGTTGAGCCTGACGAGCGCGTGAAACTGCCCGACAGGTTCAGCGTGCCCGAGGTAGAAGTGAAGGTGCCCCCGGTAATGTTGATGCTGTCGTTGCTGTTGACGTTGATGGTTCCCTGAAGATCGACTGCGCCGCCTTGCTGTTCAAGGCCATCGCCGCCGCTCCCCGAGGTATTGTTGTCAATAGTGATGCCGTTCAAAACCATGTGCGCGCCGACGCTGTTAGCATTGAAAACCCCGCCGCCGACAGTAGCGGCCGTATTGCCGGAGATCGTCGAGCCGCTATTCACCGTAAGTATGGCTGCCGGAGTCGCACTGCTGCCGTTGTCGTAGACGCCTGCTCCCCCGCCGGCTGTGTTCCCGCTGATGGTGCAATTAGACAATGCGGCGTCATAGAACGAACTGAAATAAACGCCGCCGCCCAAAGGCCCTTGCGGGGCGGCATTGTTATTGTCCGCATGGTTATTGCTGATGGTGCAACCGCTCAAGGAAATCGTCGCCGTAAAGCCGGCGACACCGAGTTCAACAATAGCCACTCCGCCGGCTGCCGATGAATGGCCAGCCCCAGCTCCCGTGGAAGTGTTGTTTGAAATGTTCACACTGGAAACGCTGGCATTTGTATTGAACCCGATGCCCAGGCCACCGCCGGCTATGGCGCTATTGTTTTGGATCGACCCTCCGGTGATGGTTCCAGTGCCGCCAAAGCTATGCGCTAAATTGACTCCTCCTCCTCCCGCCGAGGTAGTGGTGGTATCAGTAGTTTGATTACCGTCAGCCGCGAGGGGGCCTCCCACCGTGCAATTGGTCATGGTGACATCATGCTTGTCAGCGTGCAGGCTCACACCGCCGCCTTCTCTGAGACTGGTGTTTTTGGTAAACGTGACGTTCGTGAAGGTAACTGTACCGGCAGGGGCGCCGCCGACCGTGGCGGTGTTGGTGCTGTCTACGTTAACGCCGCCGCCATGACTCGCGGCGCAGCCGGTGGCCGTATTGCTTATCACCGTGCTATTGGACATTGAAAAAACGTTGCCGGTGCTCTGGAGAAAGAAATCTATGCCGCCGCCGGTTTCAAAGAAGGTTCCGCAGAACGCGGCGCCATTGTTAAATCCATTCTGCACCGTGACACCGCTAAAACTTACAGCGATGCCGGGGAAGCCGCCCGTTTGATCCAGGCCGAACACTTTACAGTCGCCGCAGGTGTTGGTGTAAGTTGTGGAAATTGTGGTGGGCGCGTTGCCCGTGACGGTGATGTTGCTGTTGATATCCAGATCGCCGGTCGCGGCAGCATTCTCCGCGCCGCCGCCGCTGGTGATCGTCAGTGTCGGGTTGATACCCGCGGTGAAAGTAATTATGTCGTTGCCGGCGGCAGCGTTGGCGGCAACTACGGCCTCACGCAAACTGCAATCGGCATTGCACAAACCGTCGTTGGTATCGGCCGCTTTGGTAACGTTGAACGTGGCCGTAGGCGCGTTCGGGAGGACAACCGGTGCAGACTGATTTGAACCGAGCACCACCAGTCCAGGAAGGGCCATCACGCTCAAGCGCATCGACAGCGCGGCCACCGGCGCGCCTTCAACGTCCAGCGGTATCGACTCCAGATTCGGCTCCGTTGATGCTCCCTGGGCTGCGTCGGCGCCTGATTGTGCAGGCTGATTATTCATCACCACCTGAACTTGATTGTTCGCAGTATCCAGCAACAGCAACTGTTCGCCGGGACCGGTAGCGACCTTCACGCTTGTCAGTAGCCTTTGCGAAGCGACTGCATCGGAAACCGGCGCGCCGCCGCTAAAGCTTTTCACTTCGCTCCACGCCTGCGCCTCGGACTGAGCCTGGCCCTGCCGCCACCGCTGCGGCGCCACCGAGCCAAAGTCGTTTCGTTCGCGCATCAGCGCCAGCTTCTGTCGCAGTTCGAAAACCTCAGCCTCCGACAGCGGACGAGTATCAAGTTGCCCCTGCGTGAGGACGTGAACCGCTCCGTCGTTTCCGAGCGCAGCTATTTCCGTCCGACTCTGACGATCGGAGATGAAATCGCCAGAGGCTACCGAAGTGATAACAGACGAGAAAGCAATGTGTTCGATCTGTGACTGGTTGAGAGCAGCCCCGGATTTTTGATCCGGCCCCGGTTGTCCGGCGTCATGAATGATGAGCACCTCATTACCGGCTGCTACGGCCAAATCCATGGGTGAACTATCGTCGAACTGACCAATCGCTATCGCCGTCGCAGTCGCCGGCAACGAATAGATCACTGGAGTGTCAGTCAAAACGCTTTGCTTGGCGGCATAAACCAAAACTTGTGAGCCCGCATAACTCTCGATGCCGACAGCGACCTCCGATAACGCATTATCCGTTTGGCCGGTCACCAGAGCCGTCACCGCTCCGGGCAAGTGCAGCGACTGCGGTGCAGAGAAACCGCCCTTTTCGTCGCCCAATCCGAGGTAGATCGTATCGTTGCCGCGGGTCGCCGTTAATATGTCCAGGTGACTGTCACGGTCGAAATCTCCCACCGCTAAAAACTCCGGCGCTTCAGGCACCGGCAGCACCGCTACTTCCGGCAGGAAAGAATCATGGAACTGACCATTTTTGATGGCTTCGATGGTCTCTGGCTTCTTCGGAGCAAAGGCCTCAGGATTGGCGAGGCTGACCGTAACAAAACTGCCGTTCGCACTCGCGTACCCCGCGACCAGGTCGGGATAGCCATCAACATTCAGATCGCCCGAGGCCAGCGACAGAGGCCGCGCCCCGCTCAAAGAGTTAGACACTGCCTTTGTGGTTGCGTCCTTGTAGGTGGCCGCTACACTGCGACCATCCTGCAAATTCATCCGCGGATTCCCTCGTTTCGCAGCCCGCACACTGACGGCGTTCTGTGACTGGTCGGCTTTCGCCACTGATGCTGAATCGCGGGAGCCTGACGATGCTGAGACGCCAAAGCGTGCGATCACCGTGGTCGTGACTAATAAGGCTACAAAGATTGCCAAAGCACGATGCAAGGATATGCGATAGAGTAAGTACTTCATTGAGTGTATTCCTCCAGGTCTATTTCCCATGTCAGTGTAAAGGTTCAGCGGCGTTTCGCCAGGGTTTTATCCGACTGCGCGACGGTATTACTAGTTGCGCGACAAGTCAAACAATCTTTGCGAAGTCTTCATTCGATAATATGTCCGTTAGCCCACTCCGCTGCTGGTGGCTAAAGACATTCGTTTCGGTTCTGGCATGTGCCAAAAGCTCAGCGGCCGCAAACGCCGGCGAGTATGACTGCACTTCCTGGTGCTGATCTTTCGAAAGCGTGGCTGTCCAGTAGTTGCTTTTGCTCGTCAGCGCGAGCCTGAATTCGATTTCGCCTCGTTCTTGTTCGAAGGGCTTTATGCGGTAGATCATCGGGAACCAGGAGGTGGTTTGCCTCGTCGTGATCCTGACGCCCCTGATTAGAGTGATCTCTGCCCAGACAGCAAAACAATTCACTTGCCGAGCGTCCGGCAATTCCCAACGCGCAGTCAGATTACTAAGATCGGGCGTAGCGCTGATACTGCCGAAATCGGCGCGAACCAACTCCTGCGGATCGGTAATGAGCTGCAATCGCGCCTTGTTATTCAAGCCAATGGGAATATTCAAAGCCAGGGACTGGAAGCTACTGTGTGTCATCGGAATGCCTGCGGGCAGTTTTTCGTGACGGCTCTTGAGACGAGCAGCGGCAGCAACTAACGAAACAGTTTCCGGAATCAGAATTCCTCCGGACTGCAAAAATCTAGTGCGCGCGTCAATCATTATCGAAGCGATTGATTCGTCGAAAACCAGGTGACCAACTGTTTCCGAGATGACGATGTCAAATTCTTTGCCGAGTTGAACTCGTCTGGAATCTCCCTGAATGACCTCAACTCGATCCGCAACTCCATTTTCCTTGGCGAGATCCTTGATGACCCCGATGAGGAGCACCTCTTCTTCAATAGCTACGACCCTTCTGGCGCCCAGCTTCGCTGCTGCCACGGCCCAGATACCGGTTCCAGATCCTATATCGAGTACGCTTGAATATTTGGTAACAGTCTTCTTCAGTGCTCGGTAGAGAGGGCGATTTCTGTTTGCGTCGCTCAGTAAGGTTTCGTGCGCTTTGAGGAGTTGATCGGTGTGGTTATACAGCCTCGCGTCGGCTTCGTTACTATCCACCACCATCTCCCCGCTGGCCTGGTCCATGCCGATTACCTGATTCGCTCTTGCTGGTTTTGGGGAGCAAACCAAAACTGGGATTGCCTTAAATGCTTTTTTGGCCCAGCCCCGTTGGCTGGGCCAAATCTATGACGCGTTACGCCAAACCGCCTGAGCGGGCCGTTCGATTACCGGCCCTTGTCAAATTCATCAATTGCGAGCTGGGAAGACCCCTTGCAGCGCAATGATAAAGGTAAGACAGAGGTAAGGCGACATGTTGTTGTGCGGCAGACTGCCGCCCGAGATGCCCAGCGCAAGTGGACTCATTTGAGTGTTCGACGTGCTGGAATAAAGTGGTGGCGGCGTCCTGGTCGTACCAATGGTCGCCCATGCATTGCCTGCGGGCGAGTCCTGATTGCCCCCCGCGGTCGCCTGCGCCCCATGCGAGTGAGCAGGCAACTCCGAGACGAGCAGGGTCACCGCTTGTTCGCCGGCCGCTTCGCCAAGAAAGCGGTCCGACAACCCCGGGCCCTGGCCGGCATGCATCGGCGCGCTACCCTGAAGATTAGGCAGGGCAAAAGTGCTCTTGCCATCGCCGCCGTAGGTCGTTCCCAAAAGCGAGAAGAGCGCCGTGTTCTGACTAATGGGCAAGAGCTGGCCGTCGCACGTGGCCCAGCCGGTGGGCGCGAAGTTTCCCGCAAACATTCTGATTTCAGCTACAAACGGACTGGACATGATTCTGGTCTCCTTTGCTAAGCCACAGAGGAATGCTAGTTTCTGCTCGGGAATATTCCGATGAGCGCAATGATGAAGGTCAAAGTCAGATAAGGCGTCATGTTTTCGTGCGGCTGGCTGCCACCTGTCGGCGTTGTCCCAGCCGGATTCATGGTGCTGTTTGGCTGAGCCGCGTACGCTCCGGTGCTAGACCAAAAGTTACCAGCCGCAGGTCCCAGATTAGCCGCACCCGAATTGGCATTGGGCAGGTGGTTGTGCCCAGCCATTTCGTTCAGCGTCAGCGTGTGCGTCTGCTCGCCGGAGCTTTGGCCGAGGAGTATTCCCTGGCCGACATAGACAGGTACTCGTCCTCGCAGATCCGGCAGCCCAAAAGTAGTGCGCCCATCCCCACCATAGGTGGTTCCCAGAATCGAAAACAACGCCTGGTTCTGATTGATTGGCATTAGTTGGCCATTGCACATCGCCCAACCCTTGGGCGCAAAGTTGAACGAGACGATTTTTACTTCACCGAGAAATGGATTCGCCATAGTTTCTCCTTTTCAATGTCGCGGGTGCCCGGTATCAGGTCGGCTTTCGCGACTGCGACCCCGCTCTCAATTCTGAGTCGGGAATATGCCAAAGAGCGAGATAATGAAGTTAACGACCAAGTAGGGCATCATGTTGTCATGAGGCTGGCTTCCACCAGAAGGGCCCACCGCCGCCACGTTCATAGGGGTAGCAGGCGCGAGATTGGCATAGATTTGCGGCGTTAACGGCGCTGTTGCGGCCCAGAGACCATTGGCTGGACCCTGTGAGCCGGCAGCGGTCTGGCATGTCGGCACATGATTATGAGAAGGGATCTGCTGCGTGGTTAGCGTGACTGACTCCACCCCCGCGGCCTGGCCGATTACAAACCCCTGGCCCTGATGAAGCGGAAGACGGCTCTGCAAATTAGGAAGAGCGAAGGTTGTTTGGCCGTCGCCGCCATAAGTGGTTCCGATTAAGTTAAAAAGCGCGTCGTTCTCGGAGATCGCAATAAGTTGGCCGCTACAGAACGCCCAACCCGCGGGCGCAAAATTTCCACCAAACATTCTGATCTCACCGATAAATGGTTGACCCATAGTTTTCTCCTTAGCTTGAAATCAATTCTTGAATGCCAAACGAGAATCCTGGAAGAACAAGCCAGGCCTGAATTACAACCGCCCGGAGAACGATCCATTGCTGGAGATACGGATTGCTCGACGAGGGCGGGATTGTATTCCCTAATTCCCGGAACTTCAAGGGAAAATCTGTAACAGATACAAATGATAACGGAGAGAACGGCGGGTCTTGCCCCTTCATGTCTGAAATCTTTCTAAAACGGGACTGAGGCTAGTTATTTAAGCGGCTGTTTGACGCACGCCACTCCAGGAGAACGTTAAGGCCCTCTTCGGCGATCTTTGAAAAACCAAAACGCTCAAACAAACCTAACGAGGGATTGGAAGTTTCTACATAGATCTGAACGGTCCTTTCAGACTTTTCAGCTTCAGCCACCAGATCTTGAATCAAATAGCTCCCCACACCCGCGCGACGGCGTTCCGGCAACACCGCGATATCGAGAATTTGAATTGTTTCTATGTCGCGTGCGACATAGAGTCGCCCCACTGTTTCTCCATCTGCCAGGATCACCTGGTAATCTGCGTCAGGAAACTGCTCATGGTAATACGAATGCTGAGCGTCGAACTGCATCCTAAGAAACTCTTGCCGCTGCTCGTCACTCCAGGGCACCAGTGCCAGTTCTTCCGCGCGGGTGCTCGCGTAAACCTCGAACAGAAAGGCTGCGTCATCCAGACCGGCGGCTCGCAAAGTGATCGGCATGAGACTTTGGCGGGTTCTTTGTGATCAATCGTTCGTGGCAATGCGATTAAAGACGGCTTCGTAATTGGTGCCCTGATCGTCCTGGAAAACAGGAACCAGGAATAATTCAAACTCGCCCAGCTGATCATGCGCCAACCGCCGATTGCCCTGGCCGAGAAACGTTTCATTCGGTCCGCGAAATACGATCGCGAAGCGCTCTTGCCTGGGCGATAAAAGAAGATCCGAGACCGTGATCAGTTCGGCATCAACTGTATTTCCATCGTCGAGGTAGACTCGGAATATTGTATTCAGATGCTGGGCGAACGCCGCGTGCTGCGGGAGATCTGCCATCGCTTAGACCTTTCTCGGATGTTTTTTAATTAAGGACGAGTTCTCTACCTGAGTAGTTCACGACTTGGCGGGAGCCCACGTCATCTCGGAATATACCGCATCCTCAGCGATCAGGGAAAATCCCAGTCGCTCGTAGAGGCGTACTGCCGGATTCAATTTGTACACCCACAGTCTCACTGACTTCCGCGCGGCCCGGGCTTCGTCCAGCAAACCGCGAATCAGGAACGATCCAATACCGCTATTTCGATGTTCAGCCAGCAGGGCGATATCTACCAGCTCTATTACCTGCTCCCTTCGGTCGACCAGCATTCTACCGATGGCCCGCTCGCCGAGAATAATGATGCTGTTTTCCGCGGCGGGATAGCACGCACTGTAATTCTGCTGCTGAGCTTTAAACTGCATTTGGATAAACGCCTCACTTTGCGCCGGGTCCCAGACGAGCGCGGCCAGCTCATCAGTTCTCGTGCTGGCAAAGACAGTCAACAGAAAACTTTGATCGTCGGCCGTGGCGGCCCGCAGCGTCACTGATTGTGCATACTCTCGAGTTGGATCCAAGCGCGCCACTCCTTGAATTTGTTATTCAGAATCAATTACTCATTGCCCGAGGTGATACGATTCTGCTATTAGATCATTTTTTCGGATGTTATGCGACCGTTCCGGTGGGAATCAAGTGAATGATCAGTAACTGCAAACTTCCCTTTGCTTTCGACCCAACCCTTCTGCGGTCTGATCTTGAGCAGTTTGCGCCTGAGGATTGGACCGCACACTTCAACGCCGACTATTACGAAGGCGACTGGTCCGGTGTGGCTTTGCGCTCGGTCAGTGGGGTTGCCAGTCAACTGTATCCCGACCCGCTGGCTGAAGGATCCTTTGTCGATACTCCAATCCTTGACCGCTGTCCAAACATTCGAGCGGTCCTGGCCTTGTTCAAATGTCCGCTGCGGTCGGTTAGGTTTCTGAGATTAGCCGCAGGCTCGACTATTCGTGAGCACCGGGACTACGACCTGGGATACGAAGATGGTCAGATTCGTTTGCATGTTCCGATCATCTCCAACGCGGACGTCGTTTTCTTTCTCGATGCTCAGCGAATAGAAATGAATGAAGGCGAGTGTTGGTATCTCGATCTGAATCTACCGCACTGGGTGGAAAACCGGAGCGGGGTTGACCGTATCCATCTGGTGATCGACTGTGAAGTTAACGAATGGTTGCGCGAGCTTCTTGTCGCCGCTGCCTCTACCAATGCCGCAACTCGGATCGCTCCACTTGAAGAATGCCCTTCCTCCCCTGCGGAACTGGAGCGATTTCGTCAAGCGGTGTTTGCTGATGTGAATCTGCAACAGCGGCTCCGCGCAACCACGGACCGGGAAAGTTTCGGCAGGCTGGTGGTGTGCGTAGGCCGAGACGGCGGTTATCGATTCACGTTGCAGGACGTGGAACAAGCCCTGCGGGCAGCGCGGCAAACCTGGATTGAGAGATGGATACATTGATTGATAAAACCAAATTTGAAGGCTGGATTCCGATTCGCCTCTACTGGCACGAGCGACAACCAATGGTGGACTGGTGCCAGCTCGGCAAGCAGCGTTTCGAGGAGTCGTTCTTCGATCAAACTATTGAAAGATCTCTGTGCGACCCATTCAACTTGCTGTTCCGCCAGCAGACGCCCATCGGAGTTCTCGGTCAATGGCACGAAGCGCGCCCAGGCCTCGAGCCAACTGGCTTTGTCTTTCACATGTCTCGGTCCGGCTCCACACTGATCTCGCAACTGCTGGCGGCTCTTCCAGCGAACATCGTCATTTCTGAGGCTCCTCCGATTGATGCGATTATGCGAGCCAACTCAGCATCCGCGGAGGTTACTGACGAGCAACGAATTACCTGGCTGCGGTGGATGACAAGCGCGTTATCCCAGCCGCGACGGGGCGAGGAGCAGCATTTTTTTGTGAAGTTTGACGCCTGGCATGTTTTGGAGCTGCCATTGATTCGGCACGCGTTTCCTCGTGTGCCGTGGCTTTTCGTTTATCGTGATCCCATTGAGGTGCTGGTTTCGCAACTCGATCACAGAGGGGCCCACATGGTGCCCGGTGTGATCGCGCCCCGCTTCTTCGATATCGATCCCAACGCGGTCTGGAAGATTGAGCCCGAGGAATTCTGCGCCAGAGTTCTCGCGGCGTTATGTCAGGCGGCATTGGAACATCACGGCAGTGGGGGCCTGCTGATCAATTACAAACAACTGCCGGAGATAGTTTGGACTGCGATTTCAGAATTCTTTGGAGTCAATTATTCCGAAGCTGAAATGAAAAACATGAAGGGCAAGACGAAACGTCACTCCAAAGATCCGTCAGCGGCTTTCCTGGGTGACTCGACCGAGAAACAACGGAAAGCAACCGAACGCATGCGTGAGGCGGCAAACAATTGGCTCACCCCTACCTACGAAAAGTTGGAAGCCGCCCGACTCGCCTCCCATTCATTTCTGGCATTCAGGGCGCTTTGAAACTTTCCTTCTTCGAGGATACCGCTAAGTGTGTGCGAGGGCAGGCGTGCCTTCAGAAGGTAAACATATAGCCGGCGCGATTTGAATATGGATTCGCACGAATCATTACCAGCTGACTTGAACGTTTTCACCGAAACAAATACACTCCAGCCCAACTGAGCGGCCAACTTAGTTACCTCCCACGTTTTTTGAGCCCAGATAACTAAGGAAAATTTATGCCCATTTCACGACGGATTTTTCTGCGCGCCGGGACGATGGTTGTCCTTGGGGCGGCGGCCCAGTCAAAGCTGGCCAGGATAGTCGTCGGTCAAAAATCCAGCGGGTTAGTGTCTAGCGGGCTGGCGGATGCCGTTAGCGGTTTCGGCGTGCCTGACGCAAGCATGGACGACCCCTTGAGCTATTACACCAAATCAACTTTCCTGGCGCACCTGAACTCAAAGTTCCTGCTGCGACAGGGAGATTCGAGCAGCCGGGTAGTAACGTTGGATAAAGTAGTCGACAACGCGCCATCGGAAAGTAAGGTCCCGGCCCAAGTCGAAAGCGGAGAATGCTTCTCGCTTATCTTCAGCGGTGCGGAACGACTGCCACAGGATACTTACACCGTCGAGCACGGCGCGCTGGGAACATTCAAGCTGCTGCTCGTTCCCTCTGGAGAACCTGGCGGCATTCCCCAATGGGACGCAGTCATCAATCGTTTATGGAGTTAAAAAAACGCAGTTAAAGGCGAGTTGAAAAACAGTCTCGCGAAACGCATCGCTGACTTTCTAACCGAGATCGGCATCGAGGTTGTTCCTGCGCAACTGTCCGGCGATACCTTCCTGCCCGGCATTGCGGTCGAACACGGAAGAATTCTCGTTGACGAAGAAAAGCTGATCTATCCGGGAGACTTGCTGCACGAGGCCGGCCATCTGGCCGTGGCCCCTGGCGACCTGCGCTCCGGATTGAGCGGTGAGGTTAGTCTGCCTGATGCGAACATGGATTTAGTGGAGGCGTCGGCAATCGCCTGGTCGTATGCAGCAAGTTTGCACCTTGGGTTAGATTCAAAAACAGTCTTTCACGAGGGTGGCTACAGGGGCCAGGCTGCGGCCTTGCTGATGAACTTCGAAATCGGTGTTCCCCTTGGAGTCAAAGGCCTGGAAGAAGCGGGTATGACAATGACAAAAAATGGGGCGCGCGAGGGGATTCGTCCTTACCCGCACATGCTGAAGTGGCTAAGAGACTAGTTGTGGTAATCGCGGAGGGCGAGGGTCTTGCCTTCGCGAACCTGTGGCGACAGATCTTGACGAAAGTAATGTCCGACCCTGGCGGCTTATCGCTTCAACTGCTCCTTCAGGTTTAGATTTCTAACGAGGCGGTGCAGATAGTTTGGATGCACGCCGAGAAGTTTTGCGGCTTCAGTATAGTTCCCCTTCGCCTGCTGCATGGCGCCCAGAATGATCTGCTTCTTGGTTTGGGCCACTGCCTCGTGATACTTCGTGCCCGGCGCCGCTGCGGCCGGCTCCGCCTCGAGGATCGATTCCGGCAAGTCTTCGAGCAGAATATGATCGGTGGTGCCTAACACGACCGCGCGCTCGATGGCATTTTCCAGTTCTCGTATGTTGCCCGGCCAATCGTAACCAAGCAAACGTGCCTGCGCTTCCGCGGAGATTCCGGTAATGCGTCGATTGCATTTCTCGGCATACTTCGCGGCGAAATAATGTGCCAGCAGCGGAATGTCTTCCTGACGTTCTCTCAGGCGCGGCATTTCCAGACTAACTACGTTCAGCCGGTAATAAAGATCCTGACGAAACGTACCGCCGGCGACTGCGTCCTCGAGGTTTCTGTTGGTGGCGGAGATTAGTCGGATATCAACCTTGATGCTGCGCGTGCCGCCGACGCGTTCAAAGTCGCGCTCCTGCAAGACGCGCAGAAGTTTCACTTGCAGCGCCAGCGAAAGCTCGCCGATTTCATCGAGGAAGACGGTGCCGCCGTCGGCAATCTCGAGGCGACCTTTCTTCAGTCCCAGCGCGCCGGTAAACGAACCCTTCTCGTGTCCGAAAAGTTCGCTCTCCAACAGCGACTCGGCGAGCGCCGCGCAGTTAACCGCCATGAAAGGTTTGGTAGCGCGCTTGCTGTTCTGATGAATTGCCCGCGCCACCAACTCCTTGCCCGTGCCGCTTTCGCCGGAAAGCAAAACGGTCGAATCCGTCGGCGCTACTTTCGAAATAAATTGCAGCACGTCGCGCATCTCCTGGCTTTCACCGACCATGTTGTGTTCGATATCGAAGTCGGCGATCAATCTTTGATTTTCACTGACGAGCCATTCGATGTGGCGCGCGTTTTCGATGGCCACGGCGGTGATCGCGGAGATGGCCGAGACTAGTTGTAAGTGGTCCTTATCAAAAACAACGTCGGGCTCTTTCGTGTCGAGATAAATAACTCCCAACCTGCGATCCAGCATGACGAGCGGCACGCACAAAATCGAACCCGGGCGTTGGGTCATCAAACTATCGGCTGACTGAAACCCCTTCGCTTCCGACTGATTGTTGATCAGGAGTGACTCGCCGTTTTGTAAAACCCATCTCGTGACCGTGCGGCTCACTTTAATCGATTCATCTTGTCCCCGGCGCCGGTCCAGGCCAAAAACGGAAACAAACTCTGAGGCGTCTCCCTGCGGCGCTGGGTCGATGAGCAGGATCGCCCCGCGTTCCGCCGGCACCACTTCGAAAAGCAACTCGAGTAGCGTTTTTTGCAGCTCCTCCACGCCGCGGATGGCATTGATCGTGGTGCTCACCTTCATCAGCGCGCTCAAGTCGCGGGCCATCAGGTAGAGCGCGTCGTTGAAGCGGACCTGCAAAGTGGAGCCGCTGACGACGTGTTCCTCATCGAAGCGAATCTCGCTCGACATCGAATTCACGTCGCCGTCGTGCATTAGAAAAAGAAACTGCTGATCGCCGATGCGGACGCGGTCGCCATGTTCGAGCTTGCGGCGTTTCACCGGCACGTCATTAATAAACGTGCCATTGAGACTCTCGAGGTCGAGAATCACAAACGCTTCGTCTTCTTTTTCGATCTGGGAATGGCGGCGGGAAACAGACGCATCCGCGATGCAGAGCGTGGCCGTGGTGTCGCGGCCGATGACGACGGGCAAATCTTCAATCGTGAAGACGTTGCCCTTGAGCCTTCCGGAAATGGCAGTCAGTCGCGGGTTCATTTGAGCCGAGGAACTTAAGAGTTTTTTGAGCGCCCAAAGTGTACGCGCACCTTTGCTCAACGGCAATAGTCAGAGCGCGCTCGAAGCAGCGGATCATATAACCCAAACTGTTAGTTTGCGTTACAAGCTTCTATCTAAACAGATATTGCCTCTATCTAAAAGGATAGGCTTGCAAACGCTTCCACCAAACCCTTACCAGCAATCTTTCAAGCACAATCAGAACGTAAGACTGCGATGTTTGCTGCATGCGAGCCCGACCGAACGCCGGCAGAATTATCGCTGCTTAGTCGCGGCACAAGATTAGCAATAGAGCGCCGTAGCTCCCAGCGAATTACAAATTTGAAAACGGTTGAGCTGCCACTGGTAAGAAGGAAACCAAAGGTCACTGGCTTACTACAAAGTTTGCGGTCGAGATAATTCGACCAATGCCCAGAAGGCAAGAGGAGGAAGTATGAAAAAGGAACTTCTCAAAGGATTCACCATGTTGGTGCTCGTAGTTGTGCTCGCGCTTGCAACTGCGGTTGTCTCCGCTAACGCACAGTCGTCAAACAGACTCGTCGCAGACATTCCTTTTGAGTTTAGCGTTGGTTACATGGCGATTCCGGCTGGCGAGTACAGTGTGAAACCAGTGACCGCCGCGGGTAATGCATTGATGATCCAGAGTGCTGACGGAACGCTGAATGCCGTTCGCCTGAGTGACGAAACTGCGCAAACGAAAGATAAGCCGCATGCCCGTCTGGTGTTTCATCGCTACGGCCAGCGCTATTTTCTTGCGGAAGTTTGGAATGGCACCGACGCCACGGGCCGACAATTGTTGCAATCACAGGAAGAGCGCGCTATCGAACGTGAACTCGCGAGCATTTCGGCGACGAACGAGACGGCAAAGAACACTTACGAAATCGTCGAAGTAGTAGCGTCGCTTCGTTAAATTCGAACTCCCCGCGCACAACGGCTGGCGAGCTCCCCGCTCTCCGACCGCTTGTTAGAAACCAGAACGGCAACCCAACGCCCCCGGGTTGCCGTTCTGGTTTTCTACGCAGTCGAAAGGACTATTAGTAAACGATCTTCCAGTTGTTGTCCGGTTCCGTCGGAATGGTTTTGTGTCTCTCCACCCAATCTATGATCAACTCGCGAATCTCTTCGCTCGATCGATAAACCACCGGCGCGCCTTTGTACATCGTGTAGCCGCCGCCCCCGTTAACGCGATAGTTGTTAGTCGCGAGCCGGAGCTTTTGCGTCGGCGCCAGCGGCCGGCCCTGGAATTGAAGATTTTCTATTCGCTGGCCGACGGGTTTGGCGATATTCAGCACGTAGGTCACACCTTCTGCGATGTCAAAGTTGTAGGCGGGAATTTTTTCGTCAACCAACTCGGCCGGAGCCTTGCCAGGCTCATAAGGACGAAAATATTTCGCCGAATGCTCGAGCGCGTCTTTCAACTGCTGCCCGGTCACTTCCAAAACAACGAGCGTGTTCTCGTAAACGTAAAGCCCGGCTATGTCGCGCACGGTCACCGGGCCTTTGGCGATGCGCGCGTCAGGATTGAAAACCGCCGCCATCGACACGTCAGCCTTGCCGGCTTCCAGTTGCACGCGCTGGATCAAATCCAGAATCGCAGTGTCGCGAAAGCGCGCTTCGGCAGCCGTCAATTCCGCCGCCGAGTAACCGATGGGACGAGACAGCCACGCCTGCGTTTCGCGGTCATAAGGAGCCCCAAGTTTCAACAGATCCTGATCGGGAGCGACACTGGCCTCCATGGGAATCGTGCGGGCCGCGCGCGCAAACACTCGCCAGCGCGGGCCGGCGTTTTCCATATACAAATCTACGCGCGCCAGGTGTCGGCCCCAGTAGTTTGCCTGAAGCAACTGCACGTCGTTGATGACCAGCGACGGCACGTCGCGATGCGTATGGCCCATAAAAATAATATCGACGCCGGGCACCTGTCTCGCAATCGCGACAGCCTGGTTTTCATTCGGCACTTGTCCCGGATTGATCTCGCCCGTGCGCAGATCCTCTTCGAGGCCCATGTGCATTGCGATTACAACTACGTCAGCGCGTTCTTTTCCACGCAGCACCGGCACCCACTTCTTCGCCTCGCTCAAGGGTTCGCGAAAGTCGAGCCCGGCATAGTTGGGCGCATTTTCCCAGTTGGGAATTCCCGGCGTCGTCAGTCCTAACACTCCGATGCGCACGCCCGCGATTTCCTTGACGATGTAGGGCGTGTAGTGGGTCTGATTCGTTCCTTTGTTGTAGGTGTTGGCGGACAACCAGGGAAACTTCGCTTCATCGCGGGCCTTCTCCAACACCTGCAAACCAAAATTGTATTCGTGATTGCCGACGGTCATGCAGTCGTAGTCGAGCGCGTTCATGGCCAGCATCATCGGGTCGGGCGGCTGGTTGTTTTTCTTGTTGTGATAATACTCGAGCGGCGTTCCCTGAATCGTGTCGCCGGAATCGATCAGGAGAACGTTTTTGTTTTCTTTGCGAACCTCCTTAACGACCGTCGCGATTTTTGCCAGCCCGCGATTGTCCGGCTTGTCGGTGTAGTAATCGACCGGAAAAAGGTTGCCGTGAAGATCGGTGGTGCCGAGAATTACTATATGAATGCGTGTTGACGAGCTGCTGCCGGCGAGTGGCAAGCTGAGCAGCAGCGCCGCCAGTACGGCTGTGAATGTCAGAAAGAGAGTTTTTCTCTTCAGCTTCATAGAGTCTTATGCTCCACGATCACAATCGATACAAATCTTCGCGAAAGTCGCTAATCGTAACCCGAAACCGTCTCGGATGCCTCCTGCGGCAGACCGCACCTCCAGGCAGAAGCCCGCGCGTCAGCAAGGGCTCTGTTCTTGTCGCGATGGGGAGGAAGCCTTTCCCTAACGGTCGGGCTTCTGCCAAGTCTGCCAGCCGACCTTCTCGCCGCGATTGGTAGCTTTAGGCAAAATGTCTTATCGTTATCACCCGCATGGACAATCTTGTCGTCTCCAACATTCGCCAGCGACCGATTCGCACGCTCGTCAGCGTCGTGGGTGTCGCGCTCGGAGTTTGCCTGGTGATGCTTTTCACCGGCCTGGCCCGCGGCATGTCAAACGATCTGCAGCGCCGCGCGTCAAACATGCGCGCGGAGATTATCTTCACGCGTCCCGGGTCGATGCAGCTATTCGGGTCTACTGCCAACCTTAGCACCAGGTACGTGGAAAACCTGAAACAAATCGAAGGTGTTCAAGAAGCGTTGCCGGTTATTAAATACATCTTTCAAGGCGGCGGCAGCGGGATGGGTTTTGAACAGATTGAAGGGGTGGAGTGGGAACCGTTCGCGCGAATCAACGAACTTCATTTGGACGCCGGCCGACCGCCGCAAGCGCCGGGCGAAATCGTGATTGACGAAGTTAAGGCGCGCAACAACAAGCTGAAGGTCGGCGACACCATGAAACTTTTTGGCGGCAAGCCGTATCGGATCGTAGGCATTTACTCACCTGAATCCGGCGCGCGCGTGAAGATGACTCTCGCGGCGATGCAGGAGGCTTTGGAGTCGCCCGGCAAAGCCACTTACATCCTGGTTAAAGTAGTTAATCCGAACGATGAACTCAAAGTTGCAGAAAGAATCAACGCGGCCCTGCCGGGAAACAAGATCCAACTCACTCGCGATCTGTTCACCAGTCTCGAGAAAAGTATTCCTTACCTCGGCGTCTTCCTGCGCATATTAGTGGTACTCGCGGCGGTGGTGAGCGCGCTGGTGGTAATGCTGGCGATGTATACAACTATCACCGAACGCACGCGCGAAATTGGAATCCTGAAAGCGCTGGGCGCATCGCGGCGCTACATCGTCCTGATCATCGAATCTGAAGCATTGTTGATTAGCGTTGTAGGTTTGGTTGCCGGCTTTGCTTCGTCGTTTGCAATCGGTTACGCCATCCACAAATTCTATGGACTCTTTTTTGAGTTTAGCTGGAGTTGGGCGTTGACCGCGGCGGCCATCGGCATTCTTGGCGGGGCCTTCGGTGCGTTGTATCCCGCGCTGCGTGCTTCAAACCTCGACGCAGTCAGCGCGCTCGCTTGCGAGTGACCCGACGGTAATAGTCCAAAGTCAAATGTCCAAAGTCCAACGTCTTTGTATTCGACGCTGGACTTTGGACGTTGGGATTGGATTATGTATTAGCGACCGTCGAGCTACTGCTCGCCTCAGCGATGTCTACTACGGTCTGCTGGTCCAAATTTCTCAGCGACAATCCGCGACGAACCATCAACGCCACACCGATCGCTGTCCAAAACATATCTCGGGCTTTTCGCACGATGGCCAGGGCTGCTCCGATGGCCTGCGTGAAGCCGAGCGCTTTAGCAAGCATTCCGGTTCCGGCTTCATCCACGCCCAGGCGAAAAGGAATGAACTTGAAGACAATATTGATGACGCGATTTACCGATTCCAAAATGAAAGCGGTAAGCAACGTGGGGGCGACCGTGGCACTGATGAACCAGAGCGTCGTGTAGATCTCCAACACACCGGCAAGATGAAAACACATTTCCAAAGCGAGGATGGTCAGTAACCGGTTGCCGTTTCTCTCGTAAAACCCATAGATGCGATCTTCGAGCCTGCGTGCGCGCGGTATCGTCTTTTCCATCCAGCTTCGCCCAAGACCGCGGCCTTGCGCTACAGACATTGCGCCACTGAGAAACTTCCACTGTTTGCGAATGACGAGATAGCCCAGGGGCACAACCAGGATGGTGACGGCCAGTGTGCCGAAGCTCGCGTAACGAAGAGCCGGCTGCAACGGAAAGGCAAGTAGCAGCGCGACGGTCCCGGAAAAAATAAAGATCGCTACCGATAAGCTATAGAAAATATTTTCGAGCGCGAGCGCTGAAAGACTCGCCAGCAGCGGCACGCGATTGGTAACAAAGGCGGCCTTTGAAGGCTCAGATACCGCCACGCTCGCCAGCGGAACAATATTGCCAAGCGCGTCGCCCATCACCCTCGCGGCAAACGCGTCGCGAAAACGCAAACTGTAGGGCGACTCAAAGCAACGCGTCCACGCAAGCGAGCGGGCTATTTGGCGGATGGCAGAGATTCCCAGGATCAAAAGAAATCCGAAGCCCAGTCGCTTGATGCCGTCGACGATCTGGGGGACGCCGGCTTTTCTCACGAAGTAAGCGAAGAGCGCCAGACCCAGGAGCGCGAAAAGAATTCCAAAGCGCGCCAGCCTCCTGTTCCTGCTCTGGTTTGTTTTGACCGGACGGTGCGTAACCGGGTCGCCGGTTGTCTGGGCGGTTGTTGCGGATGCTGGCCGCGGTTCTTGTTCCAAACTGATAAGTCCCCTGCTCTTCGCGAAAAGAATTGGAGTACGGTATCACACGGCCAATCGATTTCAGGAATTCGGTCAGCTTCGATGAAGCGTCCGACAAACTCTAGGAAGGGTCTGAACAAATCTCGGCGCGTAGCGTCGGCATGAATTTAGCCCGGTCTTTCAAGGCCGGGAAACTCACCGAGGTGTTCGCGTCGCGTAGCGACGCCTGAAACTGGGCCGATTCAATCATCGCTACGCGACGGAATCAGGCAACAACCTGATCTCCCTGACGCGATGCAAGACTTTTTGTATCGAAAATAGCGCACACCGCTACTCGACTGCCGACCTGACAGTTTTTGCTTCATTTCGGAAAGCGAAAGACTCTTTAGCGATACAGCAAGCTAATGATTGTCATTACGACTGTCGTTGTTACGCCAGTCGTTTGCGTTGGCGCTGGACCGGGCACAATCGGCACGTCTCCCGCGAAGGCTGAAGCCGAAAGAACGCACGTCAACGCGATTGCGATCAGAAATCGTTTCATTGTGTTGCTCCATTGAAATTGAGTATGCAAAAACTCGGACTAGAAACAGAATAGAGCAACTTACAGATTTTCTTGCAAGGGCTGGAATGTGAGACTAATATCCGTGGCGTTCCGCACGATTTCTTACACTCAGGTTGAAAGGCTTTTCTCACATGAAGATAACCTCTCGAAAGATCACCGCACCGCCTCAACCCGCCAATGAAGCAGCCTGGCAAGGATGTCAGAAGGCTTTGGAACTGAAAGATGAGGGCGATTATCGCGGCGCTCAGGCAGCACTGCACCGCTTTTGGAAAAGGATCGGAGAACGCCCGGATACAACCGGACTTCAACCTGACATGGCCGCAGAGGTCTTGCTATGCGTCGGCATTCTTTCTTGTTGGATTGGCGGCACAGATCAGAACAAAGAAGCGCAGGAAACAGCCAAGAATCTGATCACTGAAAGCATCACCTATTTTGAATCAGTCGGGGACATTAAGAAGGTCGCTACCGCCCGAACGGAACTTGCGTTTTGTTATTGGTACGAAGGCGGACTAAACGAAGCGCGGACCATGTTTGCTGAGGCGCTTGAAAAACTGACTGTGCTAGGGAACACCAGAGCGAGGGCGCTGTTTGGATCGGCACTGGTTGAATGGTCAGCTTCACGACATAAAGACGCCTTAACCATTCTGAAGGATAACGCTCAACTATTTGCGAGAATCAACAACAGAGCGCATAAGGCTGCTTACCACAATTTGATCGCGATGATATTGAGGGAGCTTGCCAAGACTGAGAACAAGAAAGATTACTTGCGGCAAGCTATCAATGAGTACGAACAAGCTGATCGCTATCTTAAGCTGGTTCATAACCTCAGCTTTCGCGCCAATGTAAAGAACAATGTCGGCAACGTCCTGCGTCAGTTACGTCGCTTCAAAGAGGCTCACCTGTATCTGGACGAGGCCCGGCGCTTGGCGGTTAGTGCCAGAGATAGGGTGCTGGTTGCTCAATTTGATGATAGTCGCGCTCTGGCACTGATCGCACAAAAGAGATATGAGGAAGCAGAATCCTTCGCTCGCGGCGCTGTCTCGACACTTGCGAAAACAGACCGAAAATGTCTCTTAGCGGACGTGCTGATCACGCACGGCATCATACTCGCGCGATTGAAACGGACGGAGCAAGCGCAGTTCGCGTTACAAAGGGCGGTTGAGGTTGCATGTGAGGTTGACGCATTGAATAAAGCAGGCATGGCCGCGCCTACTCTGATTGAGGAAGTCGCAGACCTTTCCCGCCAAGACTTGCAGGCCGCTTTTATCAAAGCCCGACGCTGGCTTGCCGACTCTCAGAGCAAAGACGTTTTAGTGAGAGTGAACAAAGCGGCGGAAAAGGTAGTCTTAGCTTCAGGCGGAGAATTGAGCGATGAGGCGGCTACTGAAATCCTTCTCACGACTCAGATTGAATTGCAGGAAGAAGTCTTGAAATATGAACGCTTACTTATTAGACGGGCGCTGGCGAAAGTCAATGGTAGCGTCACCTATGCGGCGTCGTTGCTGGGCCTCAGTCATCAGGGGCTTGGCTATGTCATTGAAACGAGGCACAAGGAATTGCTGACAGAACGCTCTCCGATTCGCCGTCGCGTGAAGCGGAGGCAAAGACCAGCGGACAAGTAGCCTGCCACTCTCCGAAATTTCAAAATCAAATTAGGACACTACTCACAGCGCGAGTTGAATCCTGCCTTTGTGTTAATGCAATACTTCGGTTACCTGCAACGGAACCCAAATGAACTGCCCGACGCCAACCTCGACGGCTACAACTTCTGGCTGCATAAACTGGATGAGTTTAATGGCGACTTTCGCCGCGCCGAGATGGTCAAGTCGTTCCTGGTTTCAGGCGAATACCGCGCGCGCTTCGGCGCTCATTAAAAAGTTTCGAGTTTCGCGTTGAACTTTGCGGCGCGTCAACCTGGCTGAAGAGGCAACTCGAACATGAAATCCGGAGTTCAAGACTTGTCCTCGCGGGCGTGGCGAGCGCAATCACGGAAGCGGGTCCTGAGAAAATCCTTTGGGAAATTACTGCTTGTCTTCGACGAATGGAGTTAGTTGCTTATCCCTGATTAGCGGAACGGCGTAATCGGCGAACTCTTTTGTCTTCTCTCGTAGGAAATGGCGATAGAAATTGTTTCTAAAGATATTGGTGGTTGGATTCTCCGTAAAAACACAAATGCCAACTGTATATTCGGGCGTCTTGGTCTGATTATAGGAATTACAGGCAATCGATGTGATTTTTCTATCGTCTTCCGGCTTCATCTGGCACTGCGAGTCCTTAACCTCTGAGTCAAGACGAAAGACCCTTACTCTCTTTGGATCTTTCTTTTCTTCCCAATCCGTTATCGCGTCCCAATAATAAAACCCGCAACCGATAGCCGACGTTCTATCATCGTCAAACGACTTATGAAAATTTGAATTCTCCGTCGTAATCACTTGTCTTATTTTTCCGTCAGACCTAAACCAGTAGGAAACATTCAGCTTGGGATCATTATTTATCTTAGTCCCCTTCTTAAACTCCTCCTTTGTATCCATTGCCAAGTAGAGTTCTTGCATCTTTTTCTTGGATTCATTCTCTTTTGCTTTCAGTTTCGCGTCAGAGTTGACTGTCTGTTGATTAAGGTTAGTGATAGCCTCCTCCCTGTTGCGCTGCAATTGGTCTCGCTGTTGTAACCCGACGAACAGGCCAACGGTCATGCTTACCGATAACAATATCCCAATATTCTTTGCCATCATTCTGTTGAAGTCTGCGACACTTCGCCATGCAATGGCTCTGCTGTTACTCCTCTGTAAGAGTCCCCAAGGTATTGATTTAGCGTCATTGGTCAGCCAGTAATAGTGTTCTGGAATCTCGCTCTTGCGATCCGTATCATCAATGTCCTTCACATAAAGGCAGGGAGCCTCCGGTTTCCTGTTAGCCCAGGCGTGTACTTCAGCATATACCCATGACTTACCCTCCAACTCTTTTGTTCTTACCACCACTACCGCTTTCGCTTTCTGAAGTAATCCGCGCAGACCTTGCTCCTGATCGGTTGCTTTGAATTTACCCCACGTGAATGGCTTGAAAATCAGCTCGCGGTTTCTAACACCGGAACGAAACTGTCCTTCAAGGCTCGTGCGAAACCGCTCTTCGTGATCCTCGTCTTCAATTACGACAATTTGCTCATCCAACACTAGAGGTTTCCCTAACTTGATCTTAATTGGGGAGAATTGGCCGGTCCAGAAAGTGCGGAAGAGTCGGATCTCTTGATCCGCGTCCTTATAGGATCCGCGCAACGCGAACAGCAAACTGAGGACGACAGCCGCCGGGATGAAAAAGAACTCAATGATTTCCTTGTCAACCCGTAAATAGTACGCAGCGAGTACAATCAATGGAGACAACAATAGAATCCATGAGTGAATGCGGTCTTGTACTTGTTTCATACGTGAGAGCTCCCAAGATTGAGGTTTTGAAGAACTTTCTAATGCCAACTGCCGAGACCCATCGGCTGTTGCGCATTATAGCTTGGACTTGAGCTTGAGGATATATCCACTCGAGTCATCCACGGTAACCAGCAAGTAGGACTCCCGAAACTCCAAAGTCCAAATCTGAAACCTGAGACTTTCAATCCTCAGCTTTTGCCTTTTTACTTTTGCGTTGATTATGATGCATGCGTTCAATCTAAACAGTTCGCGGCGAGTCAGGTGAAGATGAGTCAATCGCAAACAGCCGTTGAAGAGCTTGCTGGTCGTCCGTTAACCACGCTTTCCGAAGAGGAGCAAATGTTTCGCGCCAGTGTACGCGAGTTTGCCGAAGGTGAGCTGCGTCCGCGCGTCGAGGAAATGGACGAAAAGGGCAAACTCGATCCGGCGCTTATCAAGCAGTGTTTCGATCTGGGACTAATGGGGATTGAAACGCCGGAAGAGTTTGGCGGCGCAGGCTCGAGTTTCTTCACCGCGATTCTGGCAGTTGAGGAACTGTCGCGCGTTGACGCTTCGGTTGGCGTGTTTGTCGACGTGCAGAATACGCTGGTTAACAACGCCTTCATACGCTGGGGCAATGAGGAACAGAAAGCCAAATACCTGCCGCAGTTGGCGAGTGAAAAGGTTGGGGCCTACGCGCTCAGTGAAGCCGGCTCGGGCTCGGATGCGTTTGCAATGCAAACTCGCGCCGCCGATAAGGGCGACCATTATTTGCTTAACGGACAAAAGCTTTGGATCACTAACGGAAACGAAGCAGAGATTTTTGTGTTGTTCGCCAACGCGAATCCGGAAGCCGGCTATCGCGGCATAACGGCCTTCATAGTAGAAAAAAGTTTTGCGGGTTTCTCAGTCGGCAAGAAAGAAAACAAGCTCGGCATTCGCGCGTCGTCGACAACCGAACTGATTTTAGTTGACTGCAAGGTTCCCAAAGAGAATGTGCTGGGCGAAGTCGGCAAGGGTTACAAAGTTTCGATTGAAACTCTAAACGAAGGACGCATCGGCATTGGCGCGCAGATGATCGGCATCGCGCGCGGCGCGCTCAACGCTGCCGTCGCCTACACCGGCGAGCGCCAACAGTTTGGTAAACCAATCAGAGAGTTTCAGGGCGTGCAGTTTCAACTCGCCGAGATGGCCACGGAGTTGGAGGCGGCGCGTTTGCTGGTCTACAACGCGGCCCGCATGAAGGATGCTGGCATGAACTTCGTGAAAGAGGCGGCAATGGCCAAGCTCTATTCTTCGCGCGCGGCCGAGCGCATTAGTTCAATGGCGATCGATCTCTATGGCGGCTACGGTTACGTGAAAGATTATCCGGTGGAAAAATTCTGGCGCGACTCGAAGATTGGCGCGATCTACGAAGGAACGTCAAACATGCAGTTGCAGACGATCGCGAAGCTGCTGATTGGGAAATAGATCTTCGGTTGTTTAGAAGCGGGCATCGCCTCTAAACAACTAATCAAGTTAATATGGCCACATCACGCATCGACATCTTCAAGCAAATGCTGGTGAGCGATCCCATCAACAGCGCCATTCTGTTTGGCCTGGCGAAGGAGTATGAGAAGACCGGGCAAACTGAAGAGATGATCGAAACCCTGGAGCGGTATCTCGAGATTGCCGACGACGAAGGCAACGCGTTTGGCATGTTGGCGCGAGCTTATGAGCAGGCTAGTCAACGCGACAAGGCCCGGGAAACTTATCAGCGCGGCATCGATGCGGCGACGTCCCACGGCCACCCGTCAATGGCGGAAGAATATCGCCTGACGCTGGCTGAGTTCTGAAGTAGGACAGGCATTCCTGCCTGTCTTGCTTGATAACTTGCCTGTCTTGCTTGATAAATGGACAGGCAAGAATGCCTCCCCAATGTAAGTGCACCATGCAATAGTTATGAGCGATACCAAGGTATTAAAACTTGTAAGAAAGACGAAGGCTGAAATCGCCGCGAGCAGTGCTGCGCCCGCGGAGAAACAAGCTCAAACTCAGTCGCCTCGAACTGCGCCAGTCGCAGTAGCGCCTGTCTCCCAATCAGCAACACCGGCTGTCACGCAACCTGCAACTCAGCCGGCGCCGCCGTCGCTCCCGCCGCAAGTTCGCCCTCCAGAGCAGGGGCAAAAGGCAAGGCGCGATCGTCGTCATCGAAACAAACGTCACGAACCTCGCGAGCGTCCTCAGCTTTCGCCCGAAGAAATGCTCAAGATGTATCGCACGATGTATCTTTCGCGCCGTCTTGACGACAAGGAGATCCAGCTCAAGAACCAGAACAAAATATTCTTTCAAATCAGCGGCGCCGGTCACGAGGCGATACTGGTCGCCGCGGGCATGGTCTTGAAGCCCGGCTACGATTGGTTCTACCCCTACTATCGCGATCGTGCCCTTTGTCTCCAGCTCGGCATGACGCCGCTCGAGCAATTGCTGTCGGCAGTCGGGGCTGCAAAAGATCCAAACTCACACGGCCGCCAGATGCCCTCGCATTGGGGTCACAAGAAACTCAACATCGTTTCTCAGTCTTCGCCGACCGGCACGCAACTGTTGCAGGCAGTCGGCTGCGCGGAAGCCGGCTATCGCTTTAAGTTGATCAAAGAGTTGCGGAAGCTCGCCTCAACCTTTCACAAGGACGAAGTGGTTTACGTCTCGCTTGGCGACGGCACCACCAGCGAAGGCGAATTTTGGGAAGCGCTCAACACCGCCTGCAATCTCAAACTGCCGGTACTCTTCCTGCTGGAAGACAACGGCTATGCGATCAGCGTGCCGGTCGAGGTGCAAACCGCCGGCGGCGATGTTTCGCGGTTAATCAAAAATTTTCCCAATCTCTACTTGCAACGCTGCGACGGCACCGACGGGCTCGAATCGCTCGGCGTCATGAAGCGGGCGGTCCAATACTGCCGCGAAGGCCGGGGCCCTGCTTTTGTTCACGCCAAAGTTATTCGTCCTTATTCGCATTCGCTCTCGGACGACGAAAAGCTTTATCGCTCCGATGAGGAGCGAACCGCTGACGCCGAACACGATCCAGTCAAACGCTTTGGCGCTCTTCTGATCGAAGAAGGTGTAATCGACCAGGACGGACTGCAAAAGATAAAGGACGAGATCGACCGCGAGATCAACGAAGCTGCCGACGAGGCACTGGCAAGTCCGCAGCCCGATCCGGAAACGGTGAAACTTTACATCTACTCGCCTGACGTCGATCCGACTTCGAAAGAGTTTGACACTGAGGACAGCGCGCAACTCTCCGGCAACGCGGGCACGATGGTTGACCTGATCAATCGTTGCCTGCACACCGAGCTGGCTCGCGACTCGCGCGTGATCGTCTTTGGCGAAGACGTCGCGGATTGTTCGCGCGAGGAATTTCTCGACCAGGTGAAAGGCAAAGGCGGCGTCTTCAAGGTCACTGCGAATTTGCAGCGAAAGTTTGGCAGCGCGCGCGTCTTCAATTCGCCGCTGGCTGAAGCAAACATTGTCGGCCGCGCCATCGGCATGGCCACGCGCGGATTGAAACCGGTAGTCGAGATTCAGTTTTTCGATTACATCTGGCCGGCCATGCACCAGATTCGCAACGAGCTTGCGGTCCTGCGCTGGCGCTCGGGTGGCGAGTGGAAAGCGCCGGTGGTGATGCGCGTGCCCGTCGGCGGCTACCTGAAAGGCGGCGCCGTCTATCACTCGCAATCGGGCGTTTCCACGTTTACGCAGATTCCGGGCCTCAGAGTTATCTATCCTTCAAACGCGCTCGACGCGAATGGTTTGTTGCGCACGGCGATTCGCTGCGACGACCCGGTGTTGTTTCTGGAACACAAACATCTCTATCGCCAGGCTTATAACAAGTCGCAGTATCCGCCCGACGATTTCATGGTTCCTTTCGGCAAAGCGAAAACGGTGCGCGAAGGAAACGATCTTTCGATCATTACTTACGGCGCGCTGGTGCAACGTTCGCTGGTCGCGGCGAAGCAGGCTGAGCAACAAGGCATCAGCGTGGAGGTGATCGATCTGCGCAGCCTGCAACCTTACGACTGGAACGCGATCGTGGCGACGGTCAAGAAAACCAACAAGGTGATCGTCGCTCATGAAGACTCACTCTCATTCGGTTACGGCGCTGAAATCGCCGCGCGCATTTCAGACGAGCTCTTCGAAAATCTCGACGCGCCCGTGCGCCGCGTGGCTGCCCTCGACACCTTCGTCGCCTACGCTCCGCAACTCGAAGACACCATCCTGCCGCAGGCCGCTGACGTTGCTAAGGCGATTACTGAGCTACATAGCTATTAATCTTCATATCCCCCGCGAAAAGATGCGATACACCACTGTATTGTTGTGTTTCGCACTGCTGTCCTCAATAGGCCAAATCACCCACCATTGTTCCTAAATCCAGTCGATCTTAGCTAACAGCCAAACTGGCATGATGCTTGCGCTTCTCCTCTGCTGGACTAGTCTGATAATCCCCGACGCAAAAAATTCCCGACACACAACTAGACAGGCAGGCATGCCTGTCCTACATCGCGATTAGGAAAAAGGAAGGAGCAACCCAGACTCATGATTAAACGCATTTCATTTTTGTCGACGGCGCTGCTGATTATTTCGTCAGCCGTGCTCGCTGCCGGACAACAAACAACCACAACAACAGTCACGCAAACTCCAACTACAGTAACCAGGACAGTGCAAAACCCTGACGGCACCTACACCGTGATCGAGTACCCGGTGGGCAAGGAAGTACAGATCATGATGACGCCGGTCGGCCTGGCTAAATCGAAAGCGGTCGGCACGATTCTGCGCGACGACGCCGGCACCAAGGTCATTCTGAATCTAACGGATGTGCCGGCGGACGTTTCCGCAGTGAATGTCTATGCAGTGGACGACACCGGCACGGTTACCTCGCTGGGACCAGTGGTGCTTGCGAATGGAACCGGAAAATTCAGCACCACGACGCCGCTTAGTAAGTTCATGATCATTGCGGCGCCCGACGAGAGTTTGACGGCCTATGATCCGAACACGAAGATTTATTTCCGCAGCGCGGTGCCGGAAGGCTTCGCGGTAATTCCACACACTACTAATCCGGTCGGCGAAAACGTGTCGGCTTCGACCGCTCCGGTAACGACACCGGCGAGCGTTTACACAGTGCCGATGCTGAACATCCCCGCTTACAAAAAAGGCGACGACACCAAGATGAAGTTGAACTTCAGCGGGCCGCTTGCGGGCACGCGCGCGAACGTCTTCATCACACCACACAAAGATGGGCGGACGGAGGTTAGGCTGCGCTTCCACGAGCTGAAGGAAGCGCCGGCTGGAAAAGTCTTCACGAGCTGGGCAGTTTCGCCAGACAACACGTTCGTCAAACTCGGCCAGATCCTAAATACAGGTGGACGTAACGAGGCGGAGATCAAGTCTGAAGTCCCACTGAAGGATTTCGGACTGCTCGTAACCATGGAAGATGCAAACGTTACCATCACGAATCCGCTGGGGCCGAGCATTGGGGTAGTGGAGATAATCAAGTAAAACCCGCAGATCAGCGAGAGAAATTCCTGGAGGCCGTCCGTGTGGCGGCCTTATTTGTGGGTAGGATGAGGCTTGTCCCTGCCCTCAGTTTTTTCGAGGCCGATACAATCCGCGCCAACGTCAGGCGGGCAGTGACAAGCCCCGCCCCTACAATCCCCGCAAGATTTTCCTATACCGCGCGGCTTTTCCTGAGTTAATATGACCACCGACGGGGTTGCCCCCGACGCAATACCCCTCAAGTCGACTTCCCGAAAGTCGAGCTCGCCACGAATTTGCGCCGAAGCTGTTGCTTCGGTTCCCCTGCAACCAGGAATTTAGTCGGTTACAATCCAATATGTACAAACGCATCTTCCCCCAGTTGCTGCTAACGGTCGTTAGTCTGCTCCTCTTCGTTACTCCAACCCGCTCCCAGGAAAGTCTTCCCGAGCTTGTCAGGCGGCTTAAGCCCCAGGTAGTTGCAATTGCAACTTACGATGGGCCGGGCGAGGCGCTGATGACCGGCAGCGGATTTTTCGTGCGCCCCGGTGAGGTAATCACAAACCTCCACGTCATCCGCGGCGCGCACCGTTGCGAGATCAAAACGCTCGACGGCAAGGGGAAAGTTTTTCCCGTGGCCGGCACGCTGGCCGTGGATGAAGAAGGCGACCTGGCGCTGCTCAGCGTTGACATGCCGCCGGATCGGCCGCGTGCGGCTGAGTTGGCCCAGGCGCTGCCCGATGAGGGCGAACAAATAGTTGTGATCGGCAATCCGCTAAAACTGGAAGGCTCGGTCACCGACGGCATCGTTTCCGCGGTGCGCGAAGTTCCCAACGTCGGCAAGATCATTCAAATCACCGCGCCCATTTCCCATGGCAACAGTGGCAGTCCGGTCTTCAACATGAAGGGTCAGGTGGTGGGCGTGGTCACGGTCAAGGTAACCAATGGACAAAACATCAACCTCGCGATTGGCGCGGCACGAGTTGAACGACTGCACGCGGGCCCGTTGCGATCGCTCGGCAGCTTGCCGACGAGAGAACGGCTGGGCGACCTCGCTGAGTCGTCTTATCGCACCGGACTGGATTCGCTTTGGCTGGGCAACTACGACAACGCGATTGGTTATTTCGAAACCGCGGCGAACAGAAACCCGCGGCGCGCGGATGCCTGGGTGCAAGTTGGTTATTGCAAAGTTAAGTTGGGAAAAAACGAAGAAGGAATTCGCGCCTACCAGCACGCGCTGGCACTGAAGCCTGACTCGGAAGAGATCCACAACAAGCTCGGCGACGCTTACTACTACGCCGGTCGGATGCGCGAAGCAATCGCCTCGTACAGCCGCGCCGCAGCCATCAGGCCCGAAGGTTCAGAGGCGCACTACAATCTGGCGGTCGCTTACTTCGAAAGTGGGAACGAAGGGTCGGCGCTAAGCGAAGCAAAGATTCTGCGCCAGCTTGACGTGAAACTCTACCAGAAGCTTGTCAGCGAAACACGAATGGAAAAGTGAAGAACAGAAGGCAGTAGGGAGCAGGTGGCGGCAGCCTGAAGGGCTGCCGCTGTCGTGGCTTACTGCCTTCTGCCTTTTGCCTTCTGCTTTCTGCGTCCTGCCTACTGCTTTTCGCTAGTCTCCCGCGTGGCCGGTGAAGATGCGCGTATCCACGCTCTTAGGATTTCCCAACACTACGAAGCGAATGTTGCGCATGTATTTCTGCGCCACTCGCTCCACGTCCGCTGGCGTCACCGCACTCAACTTTTCCACGAACAGAGTTGAGTTGCGCCAGCCGCCGCCGAGCAATTCATAGGCAGCAAGCTCGCTCGCCTGCGCGGCGTTGGTTTCCTGGTTCATGTAGTAAGTGGTGAGATACTGAGCGACGACCGCCTGGATGTCGTCATCATCCACCGGTTCTTTTTGCAAGCGCGCCATCTCGTCAAGCATGAGATGCACGGATTGATTGGCATCGACCGCCGTAACGTAGATGCCGCCGATGTTCGCGGCCTGGTTTCGCAGGAAAGCATCAGGCGCATACGAAAGATTTCTTTTCGTGCGTACCTCCAGGAAAATTCGATCACGCAGGATTGAGCTCGCGACCCGCATGGGATAGATATCAGGAGAGCTTGGTGGTGGCGCGCTGAAAAACCCCTGAACGTAGTTTGTCGGCAGCGTGCGTGGCGTCACCTCAACTGTCGACTTGTCAAAAGCTAACTGCGGCACCGCGTCAGCCGCATAATTCCCGCGCGGCAGTTTGCCGAGACTCGCAGCGATCAACATTTTGACTTTGGCAGAATCCAGATCGCCCACGATGACCAGCAGCAGTCGCGAAGTTTCCATCACCTTTTGGTGGTAGCGGCGCAAGTCTTCCGGAGTTAAGCGCGCCACAGATTCCGCCGTTCCCTCAACGCGGTTCAAATAAGGATGATTCGCGTAAGCCACGCGCTCCTGAAGCCGCTGCAAATAAGTGTCGGGATCGTCGGTGTCATCGCGCAGGGAGACCACCGTCTTTTCCTGGACCAGGGCCACGTCTTCTTTGGTGAAGGATGGATGAAGCACGACGTCGGTAAACATCTGCCACGAGCGATCGAAGTAAGGCCGGGTGCATCGCAGCGACAAAACTGAATAGTCGTTGCTTTCGCTGGAGCTGATTATGGTTCCCATACGCGACTGTTCATCGCGCATACGATCGCGCGGGAAGCCGGCGCTTGCCTCAGTCGCCGCATCGAGCATCAGAGCTTCAATGCCGGCATTTTCGGCCGTGATGTTTCGCGAGCCGCCCTTGATGAAAAGGCCCGCGGCTACGGTCAAGCTTCCTTCACGTCGCTTGACCAAAACTTTCAGCCCGTTAACTTCAAACTCACTAACGAGCGCCGCTTGTTTCGCAATCAAACTCTGCGCGCTCTGCAAACTGGAAACGGCTTCCGGCTGCCGGAGCGGCTGCGTCGCCTGGCCCAGTGCCGGCGAAACCTGAATTCCCAGCAAGAGGGAAATAACCAGCAATAACGTAGGTATTTTCATCTTTCACCCGTTAAATCTTCCGCTTGAAACTTGACCTTCTCCTGGGCCTCTTCGGAAAGGAGCGCCAGCCCGATGTGTGGTTTACGCTGAATGTAGGTGGTTACATAGCGGCTGATGTCTGCACGCGACGTGGCGCGCAGCCGGCCCAGGTAGCCACGAAAATATTCCAGCCCGGTGGAGGCCCACCAAAAGCTGAGCGTGTGCGCATAGTCGCTCAATTTTTCGCGCGAGTAGAGATCGTCGGCTTCCAGTAGGGCCTTGGCGCTTTCCAGTTGCTCGTCCGTGAAGTAGTCCTTGTCGTTGAAGTGGGCCACCTCGTTATAGATCGCCTTGATGGCGGCATGCGCTTTGTCGGGCGTCGTCTGCGCAATAATCGATATTGGACCAACATTGCGCTGCGTGTAGTAACCAATTCCAACGCCTGTCGTCAGTCCCGAATCCACCAGCGCCCGTTGGAAACGAGAGTTGGGCTGAGTGAGGATGAACGAGAAAACGTCCGCCGCGTAAGTTGAAGCATCGTCTTTGCCGATCGACGGTCCATGCCAGCCAAGATTGATGATCACATTTTGCACCGGCTGCGTGATTACGATGCCTTCGCTTTTCGGAAGCGGCGGGTGCTCAACCAGAGGAAACTCGACAAACGGATCTTTTTCGCGCCGCAGCCAATCGCCATAAAACTCCTGCGCCATTTTGAAGATATCTTCCGCGTTGACGTCGCCAGTGACCACCAGCGCGGAATTGTTCGGGACGTAGTAGCGCGATTGAATCAGCCGCATCATCGCGGGCGTGGCGGTCGAGACTGTCTGTCGATTGCCGAGCGGTTCCTTGCGGCTCGGGTATTTATAGAAGAGCCGGTCGTTCATCTCCTTGTTGAGATAGTAAAAAGGATTCGACTCGTTGCGGTCGATCTCGCCAATCACGACTTCACGCTCGCGTTCAAACTCACGCTGATCGAAAAGCGGGTAGCGCACGGAGTCGCGCATAAACTGCAACGCAGTGCGCAGGTTCGGCGTCGTCGTCGTGAAAAAATAATTCACGACCTCTTCGCGGGTCGAGGCGTTGTAGGCGATACCCAAATGCCCGATGGTCCGAATGTAGTCTTCCTGATTCGCGATGGCCCGGTTGGTTTTGAAAAACATGTGCTCATACAAATGCGAGAGCCCATTCAGCTCGGGCGGCTCCGTGTAGGAACCGTTCTTGACCGCCATTTCGATAGTGATCAGCGGAATGGAATGGTCTTCCAACACGATTACTTCCAAACCATTGGCAAGTATGCGATTGGCAAGTTGCGCTTGCGGCTGTCGTGCCGGCGCGGCTGCGGTTTGTTGCGCGGCGAACGGGGCAGTAGCCCGACCGTTAGAGAGGGCGTTCAGGGAGTACTGACTTACGCCCTCCCTGACGGTCGGGCTACTACCCCGCGCCGCCAGACCTGCCGGATTAACAACCGCACTTGCCAGCAAAGACCAGACGAGCAGAAGCAGAACTAAACTACGTTTCACGGAAAACTCCATTGAAAAAATGCTTTGAGATCTCAAATTTCAGATTTCACATTGTCGCAATCTGAGATCTCAAATTTCAGATCTGAGATTTCAAATTGTCGGACAGGCCTTGAACGAAAACGTTCGATGTATTGCGTTCGCAATTGGATGTCAGCCCGCATAGGATTCATCTTGCTCGATCTTTGACAACACCCAATCAAACTCTCCTGAGGTTATCTTTCCGCCACAGAATTCACAAACGCCTGCGTTATTTACCTTCAGCGGCGCACCGCAATTGGGGCAATTCAAGTCGGCCTTAGCCGGCGCCGGCTTGGCGTTCCGGTTGCGAATAAACGTCCAATACTCGCTCCAGTATCTGAGCCTGGATTTTGAGCCACTAACGATCTTCCCGCTCTCGTCGACGGTGTAATCGTAACCTTGCGCTCCAATGCGCAGCGTTATCGCGTTGTAGAACGCATCCTCCTTGATCTTCACCGGTTGCAGCGCGGTAACCTGGCACTGGTCGATTAGGTTGCGAAGGTTTTGCCGCTTGTATGCGTCGATCCAGTATTGATGCATCTGAAACAGGTTGTCGGTCTCATGAGGCCGCGCCCGTTCCCAGTTAAGCGTTGACCAGGCGGCTTGCAGCTCGTCAAAAATCAGCCGAGCCCGCGCCTGAAACTCGCCCCAGGAAAAACTCGGATTGTTTTTTTCAAACTCGACGCGAATGTCTCGGAAATTCGGTTGCACCACACTGGGCAAGTCAGTGCCTGCTTCCGGCACATCAGACGTAAGCAACGGTCCCTTCGCCTCGCGACTGAGCAGACCGATCCCGCGCACGTACCACTGAAATTCTCCGCTCTCGACTTTCGTGCCGCAGAACGCGCAAGCGCCAACCGTGTCCTTCTGCAAAGGCGCGCCGCATTTCGGACAGTGAAGTGCGGTGGCCTGCGCCGGCGGCGGAGACAAAACGTCGCGCTTGCGTTCGAGCTGCCAACGCTCGCGCACGTAGTAAGTCATTTCCTTTGGCGGCTCGGCCTTCGTCGCCTTGCCATTCGCGCCAACCACTTCGGTGTAGTTTGTTTCAAACACCAAATTGATATGGACCAGCGGCGTATCCAACCCGCGCACGTCTTCGATGCTCATCCCGCCAACGATGATTCCCTTCACCTCTTTCAGTCCGCTCGGGTTGCGTTCGAGCAGCGCCTTGCGCGCGGCTTCGCCGAGATAAGGAGAAAACTGATCCAGCGCCTGCTGACCGTGGCCGCGCGCGTCATGAGCTTTCCCGTAAAGCGCGTAACTGAAATCGGTAAAAACAATTTCAGAAAAGTTGGGATCGAATTTACGCAGTTGCTCAAACTCACGAGCAAAACCGTCAGGTCGCCGCTCGGTAGTTTCCACTCCCAGGGGAAAAGCGACCGACGCCGTGGCTGTTGCCGTCGATGAAAAACTCTCAGACCGCCGGCCGCCGAACGTAAAACGGTAAATCACGAACCCAACAACGATGACGTCCAACGGAACACCGACCGCCGGATACTCGATCGTTAGCCATAGGAGCACCCTCACGATGCCGATGATCGCGCCGCCATCGCCACCGCCGCTGCCACCATGACTGCCGCCACTGCCGCCGTAAGATTGTCCACCTCCAACGCGAGCCAGCGCCTCCAAAGGAAATAGCGCCAGGCAGGCCACTGCAGCCGCAAGCAACACGAATCCCACGGTAGGGGCACGGCATGCCGTGCCCCTACGCGCCATTTGATAAGCCAACTTTAGAAAACGCTTCCGCTTCATTTCAATTCGAACCGTGGCGCATCAGGAAGTTCATTCGGGTTTTCGCCGGTTGCGGGCAGATGCCGGCTGAGCAAAGTGCCTAACTTGGCTAAACCCGCCAGCAGTGATCGCGGTTCCGACTTCGTGCCCGCCTCGCGCAGGTCAAACAAAATTTGATTCCATTCGAGCGCATTCACGCCTCTTAAAACGCCCCGGTCGGCGATCAACTCAAGACGTCGCTCGAGTATTGAAAGATAAATGAGCACACCCATCTCCGCATTGGTGTTCGCTATTCCCGCTTCATAAAACATCGCCGCGGCGGCGGTGCGCACTGCTTCATTGCGGTGCTTTCTCGTCGTCAACAGTCGGCGAATCCAATTGCTGCGCGAAGCAATAAGCGTCCCCAGCAGAAATAGCAGCGGGACGTCTATGGCAACCCAGTACTGGTGGAAATCAAAAGGCGAGAAGAGTAGAAAAAGAAGTCCCGCGAAAGCGAGCAATGCGCCAAACAAATAATCCGCTTGACGATAAGAACCGGAGCGAGCGCGCACTACCAGAACCAGTTCAGCATCAGTCGTCGTCTCGATCTTTCTTACGCAATCGGTGAGGGCCTCGCGCGCGGCATCGTCGAATTTGGCTCTTCTCATTTTTGTCGCGATTGATCGGCGGCGTTGGGACTCAGGTTGGAATCGACGTTGGGAATCCAAAATGTTTGCCCGTCAACTTCAACTTCCTTCAGGCCGTGTTTGGGCAAGTCTTTTTCTTTCAGGCCGAGAAAAGTGAAGTGTGGCAAGTCGCTAAGCACTGTTTGAAACCAACCGTGCTTGCGAAGAATTTCGCGCACGCGTGGATTGTCAAACTCGTTCACGTCGAAAGCGAGCATGGCGATGTGTTGCGACGTGCCGGGCGCGGCGATGGAATAGAGGATCGACTTGGAAAGATCCTTGCTGAAATAGATACCGCTCCGTTCGAGCTCCAGGACTTCGGCAATCTGACTGCGTAAGGGCAAACTCTTCAAGCGCTCCACGTCGGCGTCAGTCAGTTTACCCTGCGCGCGCCAATAGTCGAGCGCCGGCAGAAAGCGCGTCTGCCACAACTGCAAGCTGTCTTCATAACTGCGGCGCGCGGCCTCGGCCCCATCGCGCGGCGTGATGTCCAGGTTTTCTTTTTGTGCGTCTTCGCGGGCCTTCAGCAACTCCTTCATCGCTGCCGGCTGCAACTCAACCTGGTCGAAGCCGAACATTTCGCTCGTATAGCCGGCGCGCTCCTGAAACTCGGCCACCTCTTCGTCGCTGGTAAAAATACAAACCGGCGGCGGTAACACTTTCTTGTTGGCAACGAACATTGCGCCATAGTCTTCGAGCACACGCCGGGCTACGGCGTCCGATGGCGGGC
>Ga0137409_10000671_pt1 | contig 37538 bp, 37 predicted proteins | sample CZODoug1_16funga_FD_122059 | JGI IMG/M metagenome (GOLD analysis project Ga0137409, IMG submission 122059) | Vadose zone soil fungal communities from Angelo Coast Range Reserve, California, USA - CZODoug1_16fungal (Hybrid Assembly) | ecosystem: Environmental > Terrestrial > Soil > Vadose zone... | reverse complement strand
GTTCCACGCTGACGAATGATGATGGTCCCGCCGTGCACAACCTGCCCGCCGAAAGCCTTCACGCCGAGCCGCTGCGCGTTGGAATCGCGCCCGTTTTTTGAACTGCCTAGTCCCTTTTTATGTGCCATCGCTCAATTCCTTATGAAGTGTTGTCGCGCAAAAGTGAGTCGCACGATACGCGCGAGCTATTTCTTTTTCTTCGGAGCTGCCTTCTTGGCTGGCGCTTTCTTTGCCTTGGCAGCCTTCTTCGCCGGAGCCTTCTTGGCCTTGCTCTTGGCGCTAGCTTCCGCCTCAGGCGCTTCTACCTTTTTCTTCTTCGGAGCTTTCTTCTCCAGCACCGGAACGCTGAACTTCTGCCCTTCAAAAGCAATCTCGGTAATGCGCACGGCGGTGAAATCCTGACGGTGCCCACGCATTTTCTTGTACTGTTTCTTGCGCTTCAGGTGGAACACCAGAATTTTCTTGTGGCGGCCTTCCTGCACCACCTGGCCGGTCACGGTCGCGCCCGTGGCCTTGGTGATCTGGCCGTCCGCCGGCGAAATTGCCAGCACTTCGTTGAATTCCACGACGCTGTCTAAGCCGGTACCTGTCTTCTCAACCTTGATGACATCTCCGGGAGCCACCCGATACTGCTTTCCACCGGCGCGGATAACCGCGTACATAAGTCCTGCCTCCAGAACGCTCTGCGAATGTCTATCCGGGGCGCGCCAACGCGGAAACACGCGCGCCGCACCGGAACCAAAAATCTATTGCTTGCTGTGGTTTTCCGCCGGAAGCGCCAATTCTAACGACAGCCTAGGCGCAAAGAACCGCGGGCGCTCGGAGCCCAGAACGGAGTCCTAAGTACAGGCAAACTCTGTGATTATAGCGGTCGCCTGAGGTCCGGTCAAACATTCGGCCTTCGCCTTGCAGAACGGTGTCCGGGCAGGGACGGACGGACAGTTCTAGCTCGGCCGTTTGGGCGATCACGCATCAGGCCGTTCGTGTTGTTGCAAATCGCCTTCTTGTGCGAGAATTCCTCCGGATACTCGCTGCCGAGATACCTGGAGGATTCCCGTGAAACCCTTGTCCCTAGCCGCATTTGCCGTGCTTGCCCTTTCGCTTTCCAGCTTCGCCGCCGATAAGAAAGCGGACCACAAGATGGCCGCGCATAAGCCCGAGGGCGGTCCCGATGTGGCGTATATGCAGAAGATCATGGATGCCTGGGATACGCTCAAGACCGAAAATGTCGCCGGCTATTATCAGCAGGGGCCGGACCATATGTTTTTCGACGATTCGCCACTGAAATACAACGGCTGGCAGGAGTACCAAACGGGTGTGCTGACTTTCCTGAAGGGCATCACGGCTCTTCGGTTGACGGTGAATGACGACGCGCGCATCCACAGAGAAGGAGACATCGCGTGGGGATACGCGACCATCAAGGAAGAAGACACTACCACGGGCGGAAAGCACGAGATGGCGACTTTGCGTTGGACGGTGATTTTCGAAAAGGTCGGCGACAAGTGGCTGATCGCGCATGAGCATTTTTCGGTGCCCACTACGTAGATTGATGGAGGCGCGGACGTCCCTGCCCGCGCTGAGCGAGAATCCCCAAACAACTTGTTCTACGACTGCTTTCAAACGCACGGGCGAGGACGCCCGTGCCTCCATTACCCCGCGCGGGTGAAGAAGTAGATCGTCATGGACGTGCCGACCAGGATGACGAACCCGCGCACGAGTTTGGGGGGGAGCTTCTGGGAATAATGAGCGCCGAAGTAGCCGCCGACCAGCGCGCCAGCAATCATGACCGCGCCCTTCAGCCAATACACAACGTGGACGGCAACGAACGTCAGTACTGCAACGCCATTAATGACGCTGCCGAGCAGGGCTTTGAGGGCATTCATGGCGTGGATATCGGTCATGCCGATGGCGGAGAGCATGGCCAGATTCATGATCCCTAACCCGCCACCGAAATAGCCTCCGTAGACCGAAACCGCGAACTCGAAAATTGAGGCTCCGACAATCGACCGGACCGAGGCGTCATGGGCCAGACTGGATTTTCGGGGCACGATCCACGGGCCAAGAGCGAACAGCAACGTCGCCGCGAGCATGAGCCAGGGAATAATGTGCAGAAAAGTGTGTGCCGGAGTGTGCAGCAGCAAGTACGCGCCGGCCAAGCCTCCGAGCACGCTGGTCACGACGAGCGGGATCATGATCCGTCGTGGCACGTCGAGCCGCTCGCGGTAGGCGCGGGTACTGGCGGACATGCCGAACCAGAGCGCAACGGTTTGCGTGGCGTTCGCGGCAATTGGTGGGACTCCGGTGAACAGCAAAGCGGGGAACGCGATAAATCCGCCGCCGCCGGCTACGGAATTCAGCGCGCCGCCGAGCATCCCGGCGAAGAAGAGGAAGATGGCCTGACCGAGCGTCAAACTACAGGTGTATCACGGAGGCGCACTTGGGCGATGCCGAGTTTCACTTGCTGGCAGGCGAGGGCGCCTGCCCCTACATAGTCCCCGGCGGATGTCCGCGAGGGCCCGTGTAAAGGAGGTCCACCACGGTGCAGTCGTCGGTCAACGGGGTCGTGCCGCGGAACTCGGAGATGGCGGCGAAGATGTCTTCCATATCGCAACTCTTGACGGCTACCTCTTCGAGGCGGGGATTGTCGAAGAATTCCCCGGTGGAGTTTTCCGCTTCCGTTACACCATCGGTCACCAGAATGAGCCGATCGCCGGGAGACAGGCGTCCTTGACCGCATTCGTAAGCGGCGCCCGGAATCAGGCCGACGGGCAGGTTGCTCACATTCGGGCGAATGATCTTGATCTCAGGCTCGCCGTGGGAAACGATCAGCGGCAGAACATGGCCGCAGTTCACGTATTCCAACTCGCCTTCGGAATCGATGCGTGCAATGAACATGGTGGCGTACTTTTCACCGACGCGCTTTTGCGTGAGGAAGCGGTTCAGCGCGCCGACAGTGTCCGCCAAGGGCATCCCCGCCGCAAGGTGCGAATAGAGCATTCCCTGTAGCGTTGAGGCCAGGAGCGCGGCGGAAACACCTTTACCGCAGACATCGGCAATGACGACGGCCAGTTTGTCTTCCGTGCGCACAGCATCGTAGAAATCGCCTCCGGTCTCGCTGCAAGAGAGATTGCGTGCGCTGATCTTGGCGAAAGGAACGTGCGGGATGGTCACCGCCATCAGGCCTTGCTGAATTGAGGCGGCAATCGAGAGTTCCTGTTGATAGCGGCGCGCGGATTCCTCGGCTTCGACTAGGTGGGCGCTTTCCACGACTGACGTTGCTTCGGTGGCGATGGCGCGTAAAATGTCGTGGCTCACGGCGGACACGGCTCGCGTCGACCGGGAATCGAGGTAAAGGGCGCCGAGCACTTCTCCCTTGGTGGTGTCGACACTCGCGGGCGTGTTTTCGTGCCTAGCGGACTGTACTTTGCGCTTGCGGAGTGGCAGACAGACGATGGTGCGCAGGTCGTACGCCACGATGCTTTGGCGTTCGTTGAATTCCATCGACTCGCTATTGTCGGTGAGGACGAACTCGGAGTTGGAGCGGAGAGCATCATTCAGGACTGAGCGCGAGATGGTGGCATCGTCGACGAGTGAAACACCTTGCGCGTTGCGCCCGGCCGCGAGCCTGAGAGTACGGTCTTTCTCGTAGAGGAACACAAAGGCGCGGTCGGCTTGGGCGAGCTTCAGCGTGGTATCGAGCAACGTGACCAGGATTTCATCGAGGACGCCGGCGCTGTTGAGCTTGCGGGCGGCTTCGAGGAAAATCGTCAACTTCTCCATGTCGTTGACATCGGTGACGTGCATGCCGGGAAGCTGGTCGAGGAATTCGCGGGCCGGGCTGATGCCGCTCGATCCGGGCTGGAACACGGCGTAGATATTTTCGCGAACGCCGAACTCAATGCGGTCGTTGCCCTGGAGTTTGTGGCGCTGGACGCGCTGCCCGTTGACGTAGGTGCCGTGGCGGCTGCCGATGTCCACGACAAAGAACTTGCCCTCTTCGGAAACGATTTCGGCGTGCTCGCGCGAGACCCGAGCGTCGGCAATCACGAGGTCGCGGTCGGCTTTGCGCCCTACCGTGAACGGGCTCCGGTTCACCGTGAGGGTGCGCTGGACGCCTCCCTCTATCAGCAACAGACGCGGAAATACGCCCGTCCCGGAAACGGAGCCGGTAGTATCACGGATGTTTGTGATCTGCGATGGGGACATGGAGTTTAGTCTCAGCTTGCGAAATTTAAGAACTTAAGCGGCGTCACTGCCGAATATCTGACTCTTGTTCTCCCGGTTCGGATAAAAACTGTTCCAGCTTCTTCTGATCGTCGGTGCTCATCCCTGTAAACTCAATACCGTTACCAACTTGCGGGAAGCAGGTGGCAACCCTACCCGGCGTGATGACTTTCTCGTCGCCAAGCCACAACGTCATCTTCAGCATGGTTCCTACCGCAAAAGTGAACATGGTTTCCACGTAGCAACCGCCCAGGCTGGTCTCGCTGGTTGCGGTGCGAAGCGGGGTTGTGTTCCCCTCCGGATGCAACTCTACCTGAACGGCCACCTTGCAGCGAGGGTGCCGCCTTTTCTCGGATGGATTCGGTACAGATGAGTCGTGACTTTCGTCGGACGTCATGCCGTACTCCCGCACCTCAATATATTCCGCTATTTAGGGGTAAGGAAGCTATAATTTGGGTTCGGCGGGCCGACCTTCGACTGGTGGCAGATTGCTTGTGCCTTGCGGTCGGTGGCGATGGAGGTTTGCCCGAAAAGCCCTGCGTCGTTTATACTCAACGTTTGCTTCGCGGCACTCATACGAACTAGGAGCACAGGATTTCCATGCCTAAGCGGACATTCCAGCCCAACCGGCGCAGCCGGTCCAAGGCGCACGGTTTTCGGACTCGCATGAAGACGAAGAGCGGTCAGGCGGTTCTTTCCCGCCGCCGCGCTAAAGGACGCAAACGCGTCTCCGTGTCCCCCGGCTACCGCGATTAACGCGGCTGCCGGCCTTCGCGTTTACACCTTTCGCCGGTCCTTTTTCGGTAGGTCGGCTTTCAGTAGACCCAGTTTCGGTGTGAATTCCGTGAGTGTGGTTCCCTCCCGACGAGACGAGTTCGGAAAACCGTGCCAGCATCTGAACAGAACCCCGCGTCCAGAACCGTGCCGGAGACCGCGCCCCGGCCGGGTCCGGCTACTCTATCGACCGGCAAGCGCTTTCCCCGGGAAGCGCGCCTGCTGCGCCATGCGGATTTCGACCGCGTTTATCGTGAGGGGAAGCGGCACTTTTCCACCAATATGACTGTGTTCTTTTCGCCTCGGATTGATCCGCCCCCGACGGGCCTGAGGATTGGTTTGACAGTCAGCCGAACCCTGGGCGGCGCTGTGGACCGCAATCGAATGCGACGCCGAATGCGGGAAGCGGTCCGCATTACCCGGCCTGTTAGCGCTCCTCCGATTGACGTTGTGATTAACCCGAAGCGGTTAGTCCTCAAAGCGGAGTTCGCCGTGGTTGTGAAAGAAGTTGGGCGAGCTTTCGAGATTGTTTTGCGGAAATCCGCTGGCGGTGAGAAGTGAAAGCTGCTGTCATCAAGTTATTGCGAGTCTATAAGTGGCTTCTATCGCCTTGGTTGCTGCCAGCCTGCCGTTACGTCCCGACCTGCTCGGAGTACGCAGAGGAGGCGATTGACCGTTTCGGTGTGTTACGCGGGGGCGGGATGGCAGCGCTCCGTTTGCTTCGTTGCCACCCCTTCGTGAAGGGCGGATACGATCCCGTAGTTCGAGAGACGACAGTTGAGCGGGTGGGACACGGGAAATGCATTCCCGCTGATTCCACCGCGAGGTAGAGACGTTTGACAGACTTCCAGAATCCGCAGCAAGATCCCGGCACGCAGCGCAATATGTTGCTCGCCTTTGCGATCGCATTCCTCATCATCCTTGCCTCACAACCGTTGATGAAGAAGTACGGACCGAAGCCACCCGAGCCCGCGCCGGTCACCTTTACGCAACCGGCGGCGCAGCAAGCACCTGCACCCCTGCCCAGCGCCGAGCGCTCCAGTTCGGGCACGAGTGCCACCGGTTCAGTTGGTGTTCCAGCGGTTACCAAGCAGGCTGAGACTGAAACCGAGATCGTCGTCGAGAACGATCTCTACAAGATTCGCTTTACCAACCGCGGCGGTTTGGTGAAGTCGTGGATTCTGAAGAAATTCAAAGACGACAATGGGCAGCCTTTAGAGCTCGTGAACGCTGCGGCCGTAGCAAAATTTGGATTGCCGCTCTCGCTCTTTGCCTACAACAGCCCGCTGCAGCAGCGGTTGAATCAGGCTCTGTACGTGACGAGTGGTTCCGGATCGTTACAAGCCCCTGCGGATGTCACTTTTGAGTTCGCCGATCTGGATCTGGTCGTCAGCAAGTCTTTCCACTTTGATAACAGCTACCTGGTGGGCGTGAAGACTTCCGCTCGCTATAAGGGTAGCGACCTACAAGCGTATCCGGCTTGGCCCTCCAGCTTTGGCGACGGAACAGCGGTCACGGCTTACGGGTATGGACAGATCGAGTACCAAAACGGCGAGAAAATCGAGCGCCTAGCTCCGAAGAAGGTTTCCGGCGGCAGCACGACCAACGGTCCGCTGCATTGGGCTGGTCCGACCGACCGCTACTTTGCGGCAGTCTTTCTTCCGGCTGATCCCGATAATGCTGTTCTCGTCTCGCTGCACAACGCACTCGATATTCCCAAAGATACCGACCACCCGAATCCGAACGATACAGTGAAGGTAGATGTGCTGGGCGCCGCTGTGGGTGATCGCCGGGGCCCCACAGTTGAGCAACTTTACGTCGGGCCGAAGTCGCTTGAAGTGCTGGAAAAGCTGCCAGTCTCGGCAGTCAACGGCGCCACCCCGGACCTGACTGGCCTCGTCAATTTTGGCTTCTTCGGAATCATCGCCAAGCCGCTCTTCATCTGGCTGAAGTGGACGTACTACCACGTCGTTGGCAACTGGGGCTGGGCGATTGTTCTTCAGACCTTGATTATCAATTTGCTGCTGATGCCCTTGCGCATTACGCAGATGAAGTCGGCGCTGAAGATGCAGAAGATCGCGCCGCAGCAGAAAGCGATCCAGGCGAAGTACGAAAAATACAGCATGCGCGATCCGCGCAAGGCGGAGATGAATCAGGAAGTCGCCGCGCTCTTCAAACGCGAAGGCGTGAACCCCGTGGCAGGCTGTTTGCCGCTGCTGATCCAGATGCCATTTCTCTACGCCTACTACTCGATGCTGGGCGCGGTGATTGATCTGCGTCAGGCGCGCTGGGCTTGGATTCACGATCTTTCGGCGTTCGATCCCCTTTACCTGCTGCCGGGCGCAGTCTTTATCACCATGTTCTTTGTGCAGCGCATGACGCCTCAGGGCGCCATGGATCCGCAACAGCAGAAGATCATGAACATCTTCATGCCCATCATGATGGCTTACATCACGTCCAAATTAGCGGCTGGGTTGGCGCTGTATTGGTCGGTGGGCAACGTGATCGCCATTGTGCAGCAGATGGTGACGAACCGGACCAGCCTGGGGCGGGAAATTCGCGAGCTGGCGGCCAAGCGGGCACGCAAGAAGAAGTAGTTCCACAAATTTCAGGAGCAGAACAGATGCCCATCGCGGACAAAGTGGCGGCAGCCAATCAGTTGAACGAATTCTTGAAAGGCATCATCCGTCTCGGCGGTTTTCAGCTGAAGTACCGCATTACGGTCGACCCCGTCCTGGAAGACAACAGCGACTGGGATCCGCCGGAGATTCTGGTCGAGTTCGCGGGGCCGGACAGCACGGTTCTGCTGGCGCGCAATGCCGAAGTGTTGCGTTCGCTGGAGTTGCTCTCGACGAACGCTCTGAGGCTGCACGCGGGAGAGCACGGGAAAGTCAGCTTCGATTGTGGGAACCAGCGCGCACTGAGGTTGCAAGAACTTCGCACCGCTGCCAACGTCGCGGCAGAGAAAGTACGGCGCACCGGGAACCCCTACGCGTTTGCGCCCATGAACTCGCGCGAGCGGCGCATGGTACATCTCGCCTTGCGAGACGCCGCCGATCTGCATACGGAAAGCGAAGGCGAAGGCCGGGAGCGGCACTTGGTCGTCTACCCGAAAGATCGCGCTCCCAGGCACGAAGATTAGTTCTTGAGGCGTTTGGGCTTCTCCGTGCGGGCTGACAGCGCCAGTCCTAGGTGTGTGTTAGCCGGTAGAATTTTCGTCGGAGGTTGTATGTCGACTCACGCCATTCTTGCGGAAGTTCCTCTGTTTTCCCGTCTCGATGATCAAGAGCGCGCGGCTCTTTCCGACATGCTGCAACCACGTCAGTTTCGCGCCGGAGAGCGCATTTTCTCCGCTGGCGATCGCGGCGACGCCCTTTACATCATCCGGAGCGGCCAAGTGCGGATGGAGTTGACCACCAACGAGGGCGAGTGTCTCTTGCTCAACGAAGTCGGCCCGGGCGAAGTGGTTGGTGAAATTTCGTTCCTGGACGCGGGTCCGCGTACGGCCAGCGCCATAGCAGTGGAAGACTCCGAGCTGCTTGAGTTCGAGCGCGGACAGCTGCTGACCTTCGTACAGCACAACCCCCACGCGGCGCTCGATTTGCTCGGTGTAGTGGCGAATCGAATTCGTTCCACGGACCAACTGCTGCGCACCCGCGTCTCCCGCAATATCAACGAGGAAGAGCAGGATCAGCTAACCTTCGGCGAGCGACTGGCTGACCGTGTCGCGGCCTTCGGAGGATCGTGGACCTTCATCATTGCTTTTGGAATTGTCCTAGTCGCGTGGGTTCTCGGCAATACCGCTGTGCTGGTGAAGCATCCTTTTGATCCTTACCCGTTCATCTTTCTCAATCTCATCCTCTCCATGTTGGCGGCGATCCAGGCCCCGGTCATCATGATGAGCCAGAACCGGCAAGGTGCCAAGGATCGTCTTAAAGCGGATATGGATTACCGTATCGATCTCAAAGGCGAAATGGAAATCGCTCACCTGCACACTAAAGTAGATCAGATCTATGAAATCCTGCAGGAGCGTTTCCCGAGAATGGAATGCCGTTACGCTCGCGGCGACAGCAACTGAAGCCCAAGACCGGAACTAGTGTGGCGCGCGTGCCCTCGCCCGCGTGGTCTTGAGCTTGTCAGATTCGGAGAGGAACGTGTGCCCCTGGATGACACCATCGTCGCCATCGCCACCCCGCCCGGACGCGGGGGCCTTGGCGTCGTCCGCCTTTCGGGCCCGGATGCGACGTCCATCGCTGCTCCGATGCTGCGCATCAAACGTGCCCTGGAACCAGGGCGCGCGATCTTCGGCGAGTTGATTGAGCCTGAGCCGTCCGGAGCGCGAGTCGACGAAGTGGTGGTTACCTACTTTGAAAGACCCCACTCCTACACCGCTGACGACGTGATCGAAATCTCGGCTCACGGTTCGCCGGTAGTTCTCCGGCACATCGTTGAGATCGCCCTTGCCAGGGGAGCCCGACTTGCCGAGCCGGGCGAGTTCACGATGAGGGCTTTCCTGAATGGCCGCATCGACTTAGCGCAGGCGGAGGCGGTTCGCGACCTGATCGAATCGCAAACTCTCTATCAGGCCCAAGTGGCAGCCCAGCAGTTGGGCGGAGCGCTCTCACGCAGCCTCCAGCCAGCGAAGAAGAAACTCGTGGAGCTGATCGCGCTGCTGGAAGTGGGCATCGACTTCGCGGATGATGATGTGCCGGTTCTGCCCACGACGACCATTTACACGCACCTTGGAGAGATTCGCGCTCCGCTGGAAAAGCTGGCGAGTTCGTTTGCCTATGGAAAAATTGTCCACGAAGGGTTGACGCTCGCCATTGTCGGACGCCCCAACGTCGGCAAGTCCAGCCTCTTCAACCGCTTGGTCGAACGCGAGCGCGCCATTGTCACCCCCACCCCCGGTACGACGCGCGATTTGGTCACGGAGGCGGTTGCGCTCGGCGGCATTCCGCTGAAGCTGGTGGATACGGCTGGTATTCGCGAGTCGAAAGACGAGGCTGAAACGATTGGGATTCAGAAGTCGCGGGAGGCCCTCGCCGATGCAGACATGGTACTTGTGATTCTCGACGCATCGCAGCCGGTCACCGACGAAGATAGGGCGCTAATCGCTCAAGCTGCGACCCGCAAGGCGATTGTGGTTGAAAATAAGGCGGATCTTGCGAACGGGGTGGTGCGATTGGAGGCATTCACGTCTCCGATCGTTCGAACATCCGCCCTCACCGGCGACGGCGTGCCTGCGCTGCGAGAGGAAATTCTGCGGCAGATTCAGGGAACCGCCGCGCCTCAAACGGAAACGGCCTTCCTCACCAACCTGCGCCATCAGCGGCTGGTGGAACAGTCGCTCCAGTCTTTAGGGGCAGGGGCCGCTGCAGTCGACGGGCGCGTGCCCCACGAAATGGTTCTGCTCGACCTCTACGCTGCCCTGCGCGCTCTCGACGAAATTACCGGCGCTACTACCACGGACGACATCCTTAACCTCATCTTCGGAACATTCTGCATCGGAAAGTAGAAGCAGGCTTTTTCTTTCGGCCACGCGGTCCCGCGTAAGACACTTGGCGTCAATTCCGGATTGTGCAATAAGAAGCCATGGGCTCTAAACGGCTGAAGAAACTTGCCCTCGGCTTTCTCTGCTGCCTGCCGATACTGGCTGCTTCGCAACAGTCCTCTGACAGTACGAAGGTTCTCGCGCTGGAAAGGAAATGGACGGAGGCGTACAAGCAGCGCGATATCGGCCTCCCTGTCGTCTTTGCTAGCAGAGGACTTCGCAATCACCGTCGAGGACGGCAGCACCTACGGAAAGGAAGGCTACATTAGCCACAGCGCAGACACCTCGTTGCACGTGGAAGTGGCGGAGCTATCGGAACTCAGAGTTCACATGCTCGGGAATGTCGCGGTTGTCACGGGGGCTTATCACGAGACGGGGTCCTCGAAGGGCAAGCACTATGAGTATCGCGATCGGCTGACCGATGTGTGGATGAAAATGGGAGGTCAGTGGCAGGTTGTAGCCTCGCACTATAGTGTTCCTCTGAAGCAGTAGCGGCTTGCGAAGAGGTCTACAGAGAGTGCTGTAGTGACTTTCGTGTCCCGGCCTCGCTTGGAAACGCGCACACCATTCGGTACAGTGCTGGTAAGGCAAACCTATGTCTCTAGTGGTAAAACTTGAAGACCAGCAAGGAGAACGCGGTGAGTGGGCCATGCTCCACGGTGTGATTCCCGCCCACGATGAGCACGATTTTCCAGTGCTGCGCGGGGTTGATCCCTACGGCACAACCGTCTTCAACCATCTCCAGATGGCCGCATTCCTTGAGGAGTGGGCTCGCGTGCGCGATCGCGCCAGCGATGAAAATCAGAAGGAGGCGTGGAGCAAGGTCAACGAAATGGCCGCCGCTTGCCAGAGCGACCGCGACCTCTCTCTGAAGTTTGTCGGAAATTAGGGCACGCTACTTCGATAGCAGCCCCATTGCTTCCCGGAACAAGAGATCGAACGACTCCGCTCTTCCGCCTGGTGCAATTCCTGCCACAGTTTTTTCTACCTCCGACTGTTTGTAGCCGAGATTCATCAGCGCGGAAGTGACGTCTTCGCGCACGGGCGTGGTGGCGGCCTTGGGAGCTTCCACCCCAGTAGCCGGAAACTTGTCTCGCAGCTCGAGCACCATGCGCTCTGCGGTCTTTTTGCCCACCCCCGGTATGCGGGTAAGTCGCGCCAAGTCGGCGTTGCGGATGGCATTTACGATTTGGCTGGTCTCCGGCATGCCGCTCAGGATGGTGTTGGCGAGCTTCGGCCCGATCCCGCTCACGCCGATCAGCTTTTCGAAGAGAGTTTTGTCCGCCGTGTGCAAGAAGCCATATAACGACAGGTTGTCCTCACGAACATGCGTATGGATGAATAGCGCAACCTCGCTGCCGGTTTCCGGTAGGGAAGAAAACGTCGGCACGCTAATGTTGACGTCGTATCCAACGCCGCCCGCCTCCACAATCGCCTGATTGGGATGCTTCGCCAGCAGCTTGCCTCGAAGGTGAGCGATCATCGTCTCCGTATTGTAGTGGCAATCGGGGAGCCGGAGACGGGCGATCGCAGGCGTCTTCCCGCAGAACCTGGGAGTGAGTCTGCGATTTAGGCGTCGGCGTGCGAGCCGTGGTGGAAATGGTATTGCAGGATCTTCGCCGCCAATGCCGGCACGTTGGCCGACTCCGGCGAGTTGATCGAGCGGACGACTTCCCCCTTGCAGAAGACCTCGGTTGCGGAAAGCCCGCCAATTTCCACTGGGAGAACAAGATTGATCTCCAACCGGTCGGTGGGCTTCAGCACTTCCTCGGCATCGAAGAGCAGTCCGGAGCGGGAAATGTCGCGCGTGGTCCCTTTGCGCCATGCGGGTTGCCCCGCAATGCGGTAACGAAGTGGCAGATTGAGTCGGAATCGTTGAGCTCGGGAGGGCATGGGTTTCTCCTTACTGGTTTGAGATTCTGTTCGTGTTCCGACGACTGGCGATTGTGGGGTTGCGGTTTCAAGCGTGCCGGAGATCCCGCCCAGCAGCTCGCGTACTTTGGAAACTAGTTCGGACATGGAGAACGGCTTCTGGAGCAGATCGACGCCTGGGTCGATGGTACCGTTGCGGTCCATGACATTCTCCGTGTATCCGGACATGAACAGAATTTTCGTATCTGGACGCAGGAGAGAAACGCGCCGGGCCAACTCGCGGCCGTTCATCCCGGGCATGACCACATCCGTCAGCAACAGGTGGATGATGCCCTTGTGGTGCGTGGCTAGTTGCAGCGCTGCCGGGCCATCCTGGGCTTCGAGAATCGTATATCCCTGACGCTGCAGAGATTCGAGGGAGAGCCGGCGAAGATTCGCTTCGTCTTCCACAAGAAGAACGGTGCCGACCGCTTGTGGCTGGATGGGGACACGACGCGGCTTAGCGGCAGCCGTCGTCTCGGTGGCTTCCTTGGCGCACGGCAGGTAGATCTTGAACGTGGTGCCGCTTTCCGGTTCGCTGAAAACGTAGATGTAGCCGCCGCTTTGCTTGACGATGCCGTAGACGGTGGACAGACCGAGGCCAGTCCCGCGCGTCCCCTTGGTGGTGAAGAAGGGCTCGAAGATGTGGTTCTGCGTCTCCGGGTCCATGCCGTGGCCGGTGTCGCTTAACGCTAGCATCACATACTCACCGGGCTTCACCGGGGGATGAAAGCGTGCATAGCTCTGGTCCAGCGTTACGTTGGCGGTTTCAATCGTCATACGGCCGCCGCGGGGCATGGCGTCGCGCGCATTGACGGCAAGATTGAGGATTACTTGCTCGATCTGGCCGGAATCAGCTTTGATCGCGGCGAAGTCAGCGCCCGGGATCAGAATCAATTCAATGTCTTCGCCGATCAGCCGGTTGAGCATCTTCAGGTTCTCGGTGACCAAGGCGTTTAAGTCGAGCACACGCGGCGCCAGCATCTGCTTGCGGCTGAAGGCGAGCAGTTGGCGGGTGAGCGACGTAGCCCGCTCGGCAGCGGCTCCGATCTCCCGTGCAGGACCTAACAAAAGCTCATTTGTGCCCGCGCGCTCCATTAGGAATTCCGAGTACCCGGAAATGACCATGAGAAGGTTGTTGAAGTCGTGGGCGATGCCGCCAGCAAGCCTTCCGATGGCTTCCATCTTCTGCGCCTGGCGGAGCTGTTGCTCCAGCGCGCGACGTTCCGTTACGTCTTCGGCAAAGAGTTCAAAGGTGATTTCACGTTCCTCTTCGAGTGCACGCCCGGAAAGGCGGACGGCGGTCGTCGATCCGTCTTTGCGCATCCAGTCGGCATCCAGGCCGCGAAATTCTCGCACCGACAGCAAGTGGCTGGAGAGCTGCGACCACTGCCGCGGATCCGAGTAAAGCGTTCCCATATTTCGCCCCAACAGCTCATTCGAACCGTAGGCCAACATCGATCCGAACGCCGGGTTGATGTCTAGCAAGGCGCCATCGACCGCGACACGGCAAATGCCATAGGGTGCGTTCGTGACGAGCGAGCGGAAATTGATCTCCGAGCGCCGCATCCCGTCCTGCGCCGAGCGCAGCGCGGCATTGAACGAGCAGATGAGCAGCGCCACGAACACAAACAGGGTGAGATGAATTAGAGACCGGCGATATTCCGGTTGCGAATGGATGCCAGTGAGCGAAAACCACGCGCTGACGAGGACCGCAAACGCGGTGGCCACCAGCCCGGGCTTCCATCCGCCGTACCAGGCACTGACCATGACAGCCACGGCAAAAACGACCAGCCGGCTTTCAAAGACGTCAGAAAGGAGGAGCGCCGGAATCAGCGCAAGGGTCGTGCTGAGCACCGCCACGAAGTACCGCAGCGCCGGAGCACTGGATGGCGGAACCAGACGAGTTCGCAAGCGGGGGAGGCTTACTCGCATATGTCGTACTCCGACTCTATTTCTTGACGCGGAGTTGCACCAGTTACGGCAGGACACAAAGCGAGAGCTGAATGGAAGACGGCCCTATGGCCATTGGCCGTAAGGACACTACGCCCCTGTGGGAAGTACATCGAAAGGCTCCTGAGGCAACCCTACGGGTTCAACCCGGCAGTTGAATTCCAGAGGGCAGCACAAGACGAGGCGCGTATGGGCGAGTGTAGCAGAGCCTTGCGACCGGAAACCGCCAAAAATGCCTGGAACTTGCGCTAAAGAGGTACCAACCTTGAAACTAGGTGGGACGGACTATGAACATTGGCTTGTTTGGCGGAACCTTTGATCCCACCCATCGCGGGCACATCGCTCTGGCGCGCGCCGCGGAAGAGAAATTCAGCCTGCGGCGGATTCACTTCGTGCCCACAAACGTGCCTCCCCACAAGCAGAAGCAGCCCCTTACACCTTATCTACATCGTTTCACGATGCTTTCCCTGGCCACCGCCGAGAATAAGAATTGGATTCCGTCCCTGCTGGAAGCGCCCGAAGAAATCAACGGAGGTAGCAAGAAAATTGCCGGACCGAACTACTCCATCGACACGCTTCGGAAGCTGAAAGCCAGGCTAAAAAGCTCGGACCGAGTGTTCTTCCTGATCGGCATCGACGCCTTTCTTGAGATTCAGACCTGGCATGAGCCTCTCGCACTATTCGGAGAATGCGCCTTCGTCGTTGCCAGCCGGCCCGGGCATTCCTTGGCCGATGTCGCCAACGCCCTGCCCGAGAATCTCCGCCCGAAGAGCGCGGCGACTGAGCCATTCAAGAAGCATCCTGCAAAGGGCGACTTGGTACTGCCAGGAGTGAACGTCCACCTTCTCGACAGCCTGCAACATGCCATTTCCGCTACGGCAATCCGCGACACAGTAAAAGCCGGAAAATCGCTAGGGAAACTCGTTGAACCCGCCGTTGCGGACTACATCAAGAAGCAAGATCTTTATCGATTCTAAGACTCTCAATCGTCACAAAATTCAAGATTACCATCTCGATATTCAAGATTGCCATCCCGGCCGAGGGGAGGGATCTGCATTTTTCTTGCGGTCCGAGGGGTTCTTAAAGCAACTGCTGCTACCTCACGATGGTCGGGATGACACGCTTCTTGTGGGTGCGGCGCGAACCTGTGCTTGCCGCTACAATAGGAAGGCATTTTTACTTTCAGGTGACTACGGAATTTCATGAAGAAGAACGAAGCCCTTAAGCAGCAAATCGCCGAAGCCATGGCGGCGTGTCAGGACAAGAAAGCCGAGAGCGTGACGATTCTGGAGATGGAGAAGGGATCGAACGCATTTACCGATTATTTCTTGATTTGCAGCGGCGTGAACCCGCGCCAAGTGCAGGCCATCGCGGACGAAGTCGAAGAACGCCTGGAAAAGAGCGGCCAGCGCGTTACCCACAAAGAGGGCTATTCGCAGGCCGAATGGGTGCTGCTCGACTACGTTGATTTTGTTGTTCACATCTTTTCCGAAAAAGCGCGGCAATATTACGACCTCGAGCGTTTATGGAAGACAGCCAAACGTTTGGAGCCGGCTGATTTGAAGAAGACGCCGAAGAAGCTAGTGGCGAAGAAGCCCCCGGCCAAAGCGAAAAAGGCCGCTCCAAAGAAGACGATTAAGAAATCTGTTTCCGCCAAGAACGCACGCAAGCCGGCCCGAAAGAAGTAAACGGGTTCAGGAGGTTCTTTTGCCCCGTTCTGGCATGAAGTTGAAGATCGCATGGATCGGCCGCACCAAGGAGGCAGCCATCCGATCGCTGACCGAGGAATACCTGAAACGGATCTCGCGGTATGCCGACGTCGAGGGCGTCGAGTTGCGCGACGAGGCCGCCGTGCTCCAGTTTGCCGCTGGCACGAGCCGCGGCAAGCAACGCCACACGCTCATCCTGCTCGACCCTGGCGGGAAGCTTCTTAGTTCCGAAGAACTTGCTGGTTTCGTTCAAGAACAGGTGCAGCGCGCTGTGCCGGTTCTGTTCGCGATTGGAGGTGCTGACGGCTTTACGGCGGCAGCCCACAAATCCGCCGCCGAGCGCCTCTCGCTCGGCAAAATGACGCTGCCGCACGAATTGGCTCGGGTTGTGCTGCTGGAGCAGCTTTACCGCGCCTTTACGATTCTACAGGGCCATCCTTACCACTCCGGGCATTAGAGCCAGCGCCTTCCGCTCCCGGAGGAACTTTCGTGTTGTGCGCGTTTTTCGGTGCTGAGTTAGTCTGGAGACTTACAGAATGCTCTTCTTAGGAGATTGAGCTATGTCGAGAATTGATGACTTGATCCGGGCCAAGCAGACGGATATTGAGCGACTGAAGCGCGAAATTGCAGCCCTGAAGATTGCCGCCCCGTTGTTGAGTGATGACTTTGTCGCCCCTCGCCCGCAAGATGGCATCTCCGGCGTTAGCCTGAACGAAATCCAGTAGTTTGTTTCGCCTAAGGTCCTGAGCTTTCCAACCGACGGGCTGAAGTGCGTCCAAATCACTCACCAGAAGCCCAAGGAACGCAATTCCCACACTACTACCCAACCGTTTACAATCAGAGGTTCCCATGGCAGACGTGCGCCGCGGCTTAATTATTGTGAATACCGGGCCGGGCAAAGGCAAAACGACCGCCGCCATGGGCACAGGCCTGCGCGCCGTTGGCCAGGGTATGCGAGTGCTGATGCTGCAGTTCCTGAAGGGTTCGTGGTACTACGGCGAATTGGACGCGGTGAAGGCTTTTGGCGATAAGTTCGTGATGAAGCAAATGGGCCGCGGGTTCGTAAAAGTCGGCACGGAAAAGCCCGACCCAGAAGACGTTCGCATGGTCGAGGAAGCCTGGACCGAGGCCGAGCAGGCCATCCAGTCCGGGCAATGGGATCTGGTCATTTTGGACGAAATCAACTACGCCATCAGCTACGGCATGCTCGATCCCGCCAAAGTCGCTGGGGCGGTAGGAAAGAAGCCAGAAATGGTACATGTGATCCTAACCGGCCGCAACGCCCATCCCAGCATCGTGGACATTGCCGATACCGTCACTGAGATGCGCCAAGTAAAGCATGCTTACGAAAAGGGCGTGCTGGCGCAAAAAGGAATCGAATACTGATGACCTGGTTCAAGCGCGAATCCAGCGAAGTCGACAACTCCGGCGAAAAAACCATCCGCACCGAAGGCCTGTGGGTGAAATGCGAGGACTGCCGCCAGATCATCTGGAAGAAAGACCTCGAGGAGAATTTCAACTGCTGCCCGAAGTGCGAAAAGCACTTCCGCATCGACGCCCGGACGCGGCTGGCCTATCTGCTTGACGATGGTGCGTATGAGAGCGATGACGGAAACCTGGTGTCCATCGATCCCCTGAAGTTTGTCGATCTCAAAGCCTATTCCTCCCGGATTACGACCGCCCGGCGAGACACCGGCCTGAACGATGCCGTCATCAACGCCCGAGGCAAGCTGAGCGGCCGCCCGGTGATCGTCAGCGCCATGGAATATTCCTTTATTGGCGGCAGCATGGGCGCCGTCGTCGGTGAAATGATCACCCGCGCGGTCGAGCGCGCCACCGATACGCGCACGCCGCTCATCGTAGTTTCGGCCTCCGGGGGAGCGCGCATGATGGAGGGCGCCATTAGCCTCATGCAGCTTGCCAAGATTTCCGCCGCACTGGCGAGGATGGACGAAGCGAAAGTCCCTTACGTTTCTGTTCTGACGGATCCCACTACCGGGGGCGTGACGGCGTCTTTCGCGATGTTGGGAGACTTGAACATCGCCGAACCCGGTGCACTGATTGGTTTCGCTGGGCCGCGCGTGATTGAGCAAACCATTCGCCAGAAACTTCCAGCTGGCTTTCAGCGCGCGGAGTTTCTTCTCGAACACGGCATGCTCGACGCGGTTGTACCCCGCAAAGAGATGAAGGCCTACATTGCGCGAGCGTTCGAGTTCATGACTAGGGCGGCTTAGGCTTGCTAAACCTTTAGCCGAGCTTCGCTCGGTTGGACAGGCGAGGGCGCCTGTCCCTACATGTGTATCGCGGTGCAGGCACCCAAGATCGCGTGTAGGCGGGCGCCTTGCCTGTTGTGAACCTGCTAACCTTTTTACCAGTGCCCGGCACAACCCAATTCGCTTACGACGACGCGGTCTCGCGCATGTACGCGCTGGGGCACGAGCTTGCCAGTCAGTCCTCGCACAAGTTTGATCTCGAACATATGCGACGGCTTCTGCTGGAATTGGGGAGCCCGGAGACGAAGGTTCCTGCGGTGTTGATCGCTGGAACGAACGGCAAGGGCTCGACGGCGGCAACGCTCGCTTCGATTCTTCAAGCAGTTGGGTATCGTACTGGGCTCTACACTTCCCCGCATCTGTTGCGCATCAACGAACGAGCGCGCGTGAACGGGGCCGCGATCGCCGATGAAGATTTTGCGCGACTGCACGACCGCGTCGATCGCGCGGCGCAAGGGCTCGTGAACAAAGGCGAACTCCCCTGGCATCCAAGCTTCTTCGAGATGATCACGGCCATCGCGTTCCAGCATTTCGCGGAAATTCCGGTCGACATCGCGATCCTGGAAGTCGGGATGGGAGGACGCCTTGATGCGACCAACGTTGTCGAACCGCGAGTCAGCGTCATCGCAGATATCGCGCTCGACCACCAGCAATATCTCGGCAACACTATCGCGGAAATAGCGCGCGAAAAGGCCGGTATCATTCGTCCCGGCGGGGTCGCCGTGACCCTGCCGCAAATGGCGGAGGCCAACGACGCCCTTGGCCATGCCATCGTCGAGCGCAACGCGCGCGGCGTGAATGCGACGCAATACGTTCCGCCGATTTCTCCGGGAGCCTCGCAATTGCGGACGCGCATAACACGGTTTCGCGTCGGCCAGGAAGAACGCGTCGGCCAGGAGTATAGTCTGCAGGTCTTTTCTCAGGACGGCTTGGGGCAGGACATTCTGGTGCAAACTCCGCTCCTCGGCCGCCATCAGTTGCGCAATGTGGCGCTGGCGATTGCGACGGCGGAGGAATTGACGAAGCAAGACTTCAAGATTAGCGCGGGAAATGTAGAGCAAGGGATTCGCGAGACACGCTGGCCCGGGCGGTTGCAAAGCGTGGTGGTGGACGGTCAGGAATATTTATTCGACGTAGCCCACAATCCGGCCGGGGCTTGGGCGCTGCGCTCAGCCATTTCGGAGTGTTTTGAAGGACGACCGCTGACTTTTGTCTTCGGAGCCATGCGCGACAAAGCCATTTCGGAAATGGCGGAGATTCTTTTTCCGTTAGCGGACAGTGTGATTGCGACTGCGGCCAATAACCCGCGCTCGGCTTCGGGCGACGAGATTCACGCGGCGGCCGGTCGCGTTGCAGTTGCACTTGACTTGGCGGGCAGCGTGGCCAAGGCGCTGACTCACGCTCGTGAACGTGCGCTCGCGGCTGGCAAGAATGGTTTGGTGGTTGTGACGGGCTCAATTTACATTGTGGGAGAGGCGATGCGCGAGCTTGGCTTGCGCATCTAATTTAAAAACTTGCCAGAAGCCGAGACCACTGTCCGCACCGAAGTTCCGCCAGAAACGCTCAGGCCCGCGGCCGTTAAGATTTCCCTGGCGTGGAACTTTTTCAGCCGGCTGCGCTCGTATTTTCTTTACGACCCGCTCATCTGGAGCTATACGCTCGTCCTCGGCGTCATTTCCCTAACGTGTTCTCTGTTCGACCGCAGCGGCCGGATTCAGCACAACTTCGCCAAGCTTTGGTCGTGGCTGATCCTGAAGACGATTGTGTCGCCGGTGACCGTCACCGGGCTCGACAAGATCGATACGGACAAGCCCTTCGTTTATGCCGTCAATCACTCTTCGGCGCTGGACATTCCAGTGCTATACACTTCGCTGCCATTCCAGTTTCGTATCATATTCAAGAAAGAATTGCTCGGCTATCCGTTTGTGGGCTGGCATCTCAAACGTTCGGGGCAGATTTGCATTGACCAGCAGAGTCCGGCGGCATCCATCAGCACCATGCGCTCGGGCCTCAAAACCCTAAAGGCCGGAATGCCGCTCGTTATCTTTCCTGAAGGCGGCCGCACGCCTGACGGGAATCTCCTGCCGTTCATGCCGGGAGCTTTCTTTCTGGCGATTAAAGGTGGCGTGGATGTGATCCCGGTCGCGCTGGTTGGCATGTACGAACTGTTGCCGATGAATACCTACAACATCAAGAGCCGCCCGCTGGAGATGCGCGTGGGCGAGCCCATTCCAACCTCGGGCTATACGCTGCGTACGATGGACCAGTTGGCTGCTCGAGTCCAAGCTCAGGTCGAGCGAATGCGCGGCAGTGTTTCAAGCTAGGAATGCCAGCATCATCGATGCCCATGTTGGGGCAAGCGCGCTCGCGTTCCCAGCCGAGCGCAGCTCGGCTACATTCTCCTGCACGCTGATGCGGCCGATCCTGATTGTGCGGTCTCGCTAAAGACGTCGCTACCAGGTTTGACCCTCGCAAAGTCCTCCTTATAAACTCAAAAAGCCCCTCGCGCCGTGATCCGAAGAGTTTTTCCTTGTGGGCAGGCGAGGGCGCCTGCCCCTACAGGGGTATTTACAATTTAGAAATCTAACTTATGCCTGACAACATTCACATCAATCTGCCCGACGGCAGCTCCAAAGAGTTTCCTAAAGGGTCCACTGCACTTGATGTGGCTAGGTCCATTAGCCCGCGCCTCGCGGACGCTGCGTTGGTTGCCAAGTCGGGATCGGACCTTGTCGATCTGAATCGTCCGCTCGAAACCGACACCGACCTTCGCATCCTGACCGAAAAGGATGTGGAATCACTCCCGGTTTTCCGCCATTCTTCCGCGCACCTGATGGCTGCTGCGGTGCTCGAACTCTTTCCCGAGACCAAGCTCGGCCACGGTCCAGCTACCGAAGAAGGCTTCTTTTACGATTTCTATCGGCCCACCCCTTTTACTCCCGATGACCTGCTCCAAATCGAGAAGAAGATGCAGGAACTCGTCCAAAAGGACCTGCCGTATGCTCACGAATTCCTCCCTCGCGCCGAAGGCCTGGAAAAGTTCAAGTCCGAAGGCGACTTCATGAAGTGCCACTTCATCGAGCAATTCACCAAGCCCGATGAAAAAATCTCGATCTACAAAACCGGCAAATTCACCGACTTCTGCCGCGGCCCTCACATTCCCTCCACCGGACGCATCAAGGCGTTTAAGCTGACGAATCTTTCCGGCGCGTACTGGCTGGGCGACGACAAGAACCCGCAGTTGCAGCGCATCTACGGGACTTCTTTCTATTCAAAGAAAGAACTCGACGCTTATCTTCAGCACATCGAGGAAGCCAAGAAGCGCGACCACCGCGTCCTGGGTAAGCAACTCGGTTTGTTCTCGATTCAAGAACTGGCTGGACCGGGGTTGATCTTCTGGCATCCCAAGGGCGGCCTGATGCGCAAGCTGATGGAAGACTGGATGCGCGAAGAGTATCTCAAGCGTGGCTACTCCCTCGTGATCACTCCACATGTCGCCCGCCGCCAGCTTTGGCAAGTCAGCGGGCACGACGGCTACTACGCCGAAAACATGTTCAGCGTGATGGAGCTGGACGATGCGGAATACCGCATGAAGCCCATGAACTGCCCGTTCCATATTTTGATCTATAAGGATTCGCTGCGTTCGTATCGCGATCTGCCCGTACGACTCGGCGAGATGGGTACGGTCTATCGCTACGAGCGGTCGGGCGTGATGCACGGGTTGCTACGTGTCCGCGGCTTCACTCAGGACGACGCGCACATTTTCTGCACCCCGGCGCAGATTGAAGATGAGGTCGTAGGCTGCATCGATTTCGCCGTCGCTGTGCTGAATACTTTTGGGTTCGACAAGTTTCAGGTTGAGCTATCCACTTGGAACCCAGATGACCGCAAGAACTTCCTCGGTACTGACGAGCAGTGGGCCTCGTCGACGAAGTCGCTGGAGACGGCCCTCAAGCGGCGAAACATCGAATACAAGACGATTCCGGGGGAGGCCGCGTTCTACGGGCCCAAGATCGACGTGAAGCTGGTCGACGCCATCGGCCGCCTTTGGCAGCTGTCCACCGTACAGTTCGATTTCAACTTGCCGCAGCGCTTCGATCTCGAATATGTCGGGGAAGATGGCCAGCGCCACCAGCCCCTGATGGTGCATCGCGCCCTCTATGGGTCGATGGAGCGCTTCTTCGGCGTGCTGATCGAGCATTACGCCGGAGCATTTCCCGTATGGCTTTCTCCGGTGCAGGTGGCACTCATTCCCATTAGCGAACGGCACCTTGAATACGCGCAGAAAGTCGCCAACCAACTGAAGGGGATTGGCGTGCGCGTCGAAGTCGACGGCCGCAACGAGAAAATGAACGCCAAGATCCGCGAACACGCTATGCAGAAGGTGCCGTTCCTGCTGGTGGTTGGCGACAAAGAGGCCGAGGCCGGCAAGGTAAACGTGCGCGCTCGAGGGAAAGAGAAAACGGACGACCTGCCCGTGACCGACTTCGTTGCTAAGATACAGAAGCTCATCGCGGACAAATCAGCATCGCTTGACTAACGCCCACGGCTGCGAGTCGCTGTAACATAAGGCGGTGCGTTCCCGATCTGCGAACGACTTTCGCAGTGTTGTTCTCAACCATCTCCGCCATCGGCGCTGGCTGACGCCGGGAGACCGCTTGGGCGTCGCCGTATCCGGAGGAGCCGATTCGGTGGCTCTTCTGAGAGCGCTGGCCAAGCTTCGGGGAGAACTGGGAATCGTTGTGTCGGCAATCCACTTCAACCATACCCTACGTGGAGACGAGTCTGAAGCGGATTACGCCTTTGTCAAGGAATTGGCGAGTCAGCACGGTCTTGAGCTGCATGATGCTCGCGGAGACGTGGGCGGGAGGGCGAGGGAGCACTTCCTCAGCATTGAAGCGGCCGCTCGCGAAGCCCGTTACGAATATTTCTGGTCGCTGATCAACAGCGGCTGCCTGGATAAGATCGCTACCGCGCATACCCTTGACGACCAGGCTGAAACCGTTCTGCTTCGCCTGATTCGCGGCACCGGCACGCGTGGCCTTGGCGGAATTCATCCTGAGCTGACGGGGCCAGCGCTCAACCAAACGTCTCGGGGCTCGATTATTCGCCCTCTGCTGCACACCCGCCGTTGCGAAATTGAGCGCTATCTGGTGGGTCTGGGCCAGCCCTGGCGAGAGGATTCCAGCAACCGTGACCTGCACCACACCCGCAACCGCGTGCGCCAGAGCCTGATCCCGCTGCTGGAAAGGGAATTCAATCCCGAGATTATCGAGCGCCTGGCGGGCTTCGCCGAGATTGCGCAAGACGAGGAAGACTATTGGGATGAAAGCGTGCGCCAGATCTTAGTGGATAAACAATTGCGAATCAGTAGTTTGCAGGCGTTCCCCTTGGCAGTACGCCGCCGCTTGGTCCGTGCTGCCGCGCCTTCCGGACTGCAGCTGGGGTTTCGTGAGGTTGAATCTATTTTGCAGGTCGCTGCCGGAACAGACGACGATCCCAAGTCGTGTAATTTGTCCGCTGGTTGGGCCGCGCGCTCCAGTGGGAATGCCATCACGTTCGTTCCGCCCCAAGCACAGCCCCAAGCAGAGAGTAAGCCCGCAGGAGGCCAGGACGGGTCGATTCCGGGGGTTCTCCGGCTTCCTGTGCCTGGGAGAGTTAGCGACCCGAGCACTTCCCGCTGCTTTGAAGCGCGGAGAGTCGTGTTGGCGGATCCTGCGGCGGGTTATAATCCTGAGCATTTGTACGCGCCGCATTCGTTGCCAAGTGAATTAGCCGTAAGGACTTGGCGGTTCGGAGACCGATTCTGGCCCGCTCACACGAAGGCTCCAAAGAAGCTGAAGGAACTTTTTCAGGTGAAGAAGATTGCGGGAGAGCTGCGTTCGGCTTGGCCGCTCATGGTTGCAGCACGCGAAGATGACGAGGAAATCGTTTGGGTGCAAGGATTTGCGGCTCCGGCGCATCTCCGTCCCAGGGCCGGGGAAACCGAAGCGATCCTCTTAGGGGAAGCGGTTTAGGGGAAACGGTTTCGCTTTAACGCTGTTTAAGGAATAACCAACGATGCCGAAGGCAACGGGGACAAATGCGACAGGCACTAGCTCTGGCTCGGGCAGCGTGCGTCCGGTGATCACGGCGGAGCAGCTTCAGAAGCGCATCAAGGAAATGGCGCGACAGATCTCCGACGACTACCAAGGCAAAAAGCTGCACGTACTGGCCATCATGGAGAACGGCTTTGTTTTTATGGCCGACTTGATTCGCAGCCTGGAAGTGCCCATGGTCTGCCAATTCCTGAAGCCGCGATATCAACAGAAAGGCAACGGGGAATCGGCGCTAGAGGAGATTTTTTTCAGCGATGAACTCGAGCTGCGCGGGCAGCATGTGCTTTTGATTGAGGGAGTTCTGCACTCCGGCGTAACGACGGAATTCCTGATGAGCAATTTGCGCGGCAGAGGCGTCGCATCCGTGAAACTGGCCACGCTACTGGACCGCCAGGCGGCGCGACGCGTGGCGTTGCAGCCGGATTATTTCGGATATCTGGTGGACGAGCATTTTTTTGTTGGTTACGGTATGGCGTCTCCAACGCAAGAGCATCGCAATTTGCCCTATGTGGCTGCGTGGCACGAGTAGATGCTGTAAGTACAAGCCACTCCGTGACTTAAGTCACGGAATTCCACGGCGGAAATTCCTTTCGAGAGCGAGTACAATTGCAGCACGCCTCGGGCTTCAGCTTGGGAATCGAATGGGATCGAAACCTGGCCCGGCGGCATCTAAGAGTTTAGCTAGGAATCCACCCGTTTTCAGACTTCCGTCCTTGAGGCGGTCGTTCTCTTAGGAGCAGTGAGTGAATTCGACAGCCAAGACGGCAGTGTTTTGGGTAGCGGTGTTTGGTTCGGCGGTGCTGTTGTGGATGCTCTTCCAAAAGGGCACGCAGGGGCAGCGCGACCAGGAGCTTAGCTTCTCGCAGTTCCAGTCCTACGTGGACGACGGCAAAATCGCCGAGGTCACGGTGAACGGCCAGGAAGTGCGCGGTAAGCTCACGGACGGCAAGACGGTGTTTCACACCACTTCTCCCGACAAGTACACCGACATGTATAAGCCGCTGCACGACAAGGGCGTCAATGTCACGGTGAAGGATTTAGCGGCGGGGACGTGGTCCACCTGGATCACCACTCTGGGACCGTTCCTGCTCTTAGCGGCGTTCTGGTTCTTCATGATCCGCCAGATGCAGATGGGCGGGAACAAGGCGATGTCGTTCGGCAAGAGCCGCGCGCGCCTGCTCTCCATGCAGCAGAAGAAGATCACGTTCAAAGACGTGGCGGGCGTGGATGAAGCCAAGGAAGAATTGAAGGAGATTATCGAGTTCCTGCGCGAGGCGCAGAAGTTTCAGAAGCTGGGCGGGCGGATTCCGAAGGGCGTGTTGCTGGTCGGGCATCCGGGAACGGGCAAAACGTTACTGGCGCGGGCGGTTGCGGGCGAAGCCAACGTGCCGTTCTTTTCCATTTCTGGTTCGGACTTTGTAGAGATGTTCGTCGGCGTCGGCGCTAGCCGCGTACGCGACTTGTTTGAACAGGGAAAGAAGAATGCCCCCTGCATTATTTTTATTGATGAAATCGATGCTGTGGGCCGTCACCGCGGAGCTGGTTTGGGTGGCGGGCACGACGAGCGCGAGCAGACGCTGAACCAATTGCTGGTCGAAATGGACGGTTTTGAGTCCAATGAAGGCGTCATTCTGATGGCAGCCACCAACCGTCCTGACGTCCTCGATCCGGCATTGCTGCGTCCGGGACGTTTTGACCGCCGCGTGGTCGTGGGACTTCCAGATGTACGCGGGCGCGAAGAGATTCTTGCCGTACATACGCGCAAGATTCCGCTGTCGGACGATGTCCAACTTTCTGTGTTAGCTCGCGGGACACCAGGTTTCTCTGGAGCTGATCTGGCGAATCTGGTGAACGAGGCGGCATTGATGGCGGCGCGGCACAATCGCAAGTCGGTACTGCAATTCGACTTCGAAGTCGCCAAAGACAAAGTCATGATGGGCGTTGAGCGCAAGTCGATGATCCTGACCGACGAGGAAAAAAAGAACACCGCGTACCACGAAGCAGGGCACGCTTTGGTAGCGGCGAAACTGCCGCATTCCGATCCTCTGCACAAAGTCACGATTATTCCTCGCGGAATGGCGCTGGGCTTGACGATGCAGTTACCCACTGACGATCGCCACAACTATCACAAGGAATATCTTGAGACTCGCATCGCGATTTTGATGGGCGGGCGCTTGGCCGAGGAACTGTTCCTTAAGCAGATGAGCGCTGGGGCGAGCAACGATCTGGAACGCTCCACCGAACTGGCGCGCAAGATGGTTTGCGAGTGGGGCATGAGCGCCTTGGGGCCGCTGACGTTTGGCAAGAAGGAAGAACAAATCTTCCTGGGCCGCGAAATTGCGCAGCACCGCGACTACAGCGAAGCGACTGCGGTGCGGATTGACGAAGAAGTGAAGAAGTTGGTCACCGAGGGCTACGAGAAGGCCAAGGTTGTGCTCTCCGAGAATCCGCAAACGCTGGAGAGCATTGCGCAGGCTTTGATCGAGCGCGAAGTGTTGGACTCCGGCGACATCGCTTTGCTTCTCGAAGGCAAATCGCTTCCCCCGCTGCCCGTTCCGGCAAAGGATGACGCGATGCAGCAGGTGATTAAGCCGGATCACGGGCGGACGGCACCCGCCAAGGGAGAACGTCCGGCGACGGCTTAAGCTTCGAAAATTTAACCCAAGAGAAGGCGGCCTGAGGGCCGCCTTTTTTGTTTGCTTCCGCCGAGAATGGCATTTCTACAGCAGAATGACATACCGTGTTATATTTGTCATAGACGCTAATGACTGACATAGGGCAAGAGATACGAATCCGGATTAACGAGAACGGCCGGGTGGTGATTCCTGCCGTGTTCCGCAAGGTGCTCGGGATCAACTGCGGCGACGAAATCGTGCTGCGCGTGGAGGACGACGAACTCCGCATTACCACGCTCAAGAAGCGCGTGGCGCGCGCGCAAGAGCGCATCGGCCGTTATTTGCGCAAGGGTGCCCGGTTGTCCGAAGAATTGATCGCGGAGCGGCACGCGGCGAGCCAGCGTGAGTAGGGTCGTCCTCGATGCTTCGGCGATCCTAGCCGTTCTCGGTCAAGAACCAGGAAGCGCGATGATTTTGGCGCACCTGGGCAATACCGCCGTCAGTACGGTGAGTCTGGCGGAGGTGCAGGGGAAACTGGTGAGCCAAGGCGTACCCGAGAGAGAGGCCTGGGAAGGCGCCCGCAGCCTGGCGTCGGATGTGGTGGACTTCGATAGTCAGCAGGCCCGGGTGACCGCAACGCTGCTGCCGCAGACGCAATCGATTGGGCTGTCGTTGGGCGACAGAGCTTGCTTAGCTCTGGGAATTATTCTCGGGTCGCCGGTCTACACCGCGGATCAGGCCTGGAAGAGCTTGAAGCTGGGAATCAAGATTCATCTGGTGCGGTAGGCTTCGGAATTCCAACCCCGGCAGGCGAGAGCGCCTGCCTCCATGTGTGTTCAGGCGGTACGACGGCCGAGATCTGCTGCACATCCCAGCCTCTCATCGGGGAGTAATCGGCGCGCCGATGGCTGCCATTTGCACTTGTTGTGCGGCCATGAAGCGGGAGAGCGTGGTGTAGCCCTGATAAAGCCGGTACAGAACCCACAAATGGAATGCTGCGCCGAGATAGTCAGTGATGAGTAGAAGGATTAAGCCGTCGATCACATAGAGGCCCATGCCGACCAGAAAAGCCCATTTGTGCCCCTGCTTCCCGAAATACCAAAACAGTAGGAAGACGCCAGCGATGAAGGCGTTGATGATGAGGTTGAGGACGATGCCGGTGGTGCCCGCTTTCTGTGCGACCGCGTCGACAATGGAAGTGATGCCCAGGCCAAAAAGAAAATGGAGAGGCGCGCCCGACGCGGCGAGGACCGAGTTGAGCATGGAGAGACCGGCGATCCAGAGGAACCAACTGGCGCAGGCTTTGCCGACGGCTTCCAGGCGCAGGCGTTGGATCGTGGCGGGGTTGATGGGGTCGGGATTCATGGCGGTGGTGGACATTCGATTGCTCCTGGGTTCGATCCGCGTTTGACGAGAGTTGCGGAAGGGTAACACGAGTGATCATTGGTTTCCAGTAGGTTTTGGGGTTGGGAGTTTTCTTTTCCAAACCCGGCAGGCGGGGCGCCTGCCTCCACGTGAGTTTGGGTGGCCATGGACTTTCCTTCCAGCTTGGGCAGGCGAGGGCGCCTGCCCCTACATGGGTCGTGGCAGACCTGAGTTATAGGGCTATGGAGATGGTGGGTTTGGCTTCGGGAAGAACTTCTCCGATTTCTGCAGTTGGAACGAAGGCGGCGGCGAGGGCGGTTTGGAGTTTAGCGGCGTCTGCGGGGGTGACGGAAATTAGCAGCCCGCCGGCGGTTTGCGGATCAAAGAGTAGAGTTTTGAGGTCTTCGCTGACGCCGGGTTCGTAGTGGACGAGGCACTCGGCGAAGTCGCGGTTGGCTTTGAGGCCGCCGGGGATGTTGCCAGCGCGGATGCAGTCTAGAGCGCCTTCCATGATTGGAATTCGGCTGGCGAAGAAGCGCAGGCTTACTGCTGAGCCCAGAGCCATTTCGCGGGCGTGGCCGATTAGGCCGAAGCCGGTGACGTCGGTGAGGGAGTGGACGGCGAACGGCGCGGAAGTTTTCTCTTCCTGGATGGCCGCGGGTGGCCGTCCCCACGTGACTGTGCTTGAGCCGGTAATGACTTCCGCGGCAAGCTTGTTAAGTGTTGTCATGGATGCGGTCGCGGCGACGATCCATTCTGGTTTCGCAACGCCTTTTTTTATCGCCGTGGAGATTACGCCTGTGCCCAGCGACTTGGTGAAGAGGAGGCGGTCGCCGGGCTGGGCCCCGCCGTTGGCCAGCACCCGTTGCGGATTCACGAGACCGGTAACCGCGTATCCGAACTTGATCTCTTCGTCGCGAATGCTGTGGCCGCCGATGATGGTGCAGTTGGCTTCGATCATCTTGGACAGGCCGCCGGCGAGGATTTGTTCCAGAATGGCGGTATCTTCCTTCTCGGGGAAGCACACCATGGCCAGGGCGGTGATAGGCTTTCCGCCCATGGCATAGACGTCGCTCAAGGCGTTGGTCGCGGCGATCTGGCCGAAGGTGTAGGGGTCGTCGACGATCGGGGTGAAGAAATCGACCGTTTGGACGAGCGCCATGTTCGGTCCGAGCAGATACACTCCGGCGTCGTCGGCGTGGTCGAAGCCGACTAGAACGTTGGGGTCGTGTTGCCGGGCTAATTTCCCAAGCACCGTGTCCAGCACCGCCGGACTCAGCTTAGAAGCTCAACCGGCGGCTTTCACCTTCTCGGTGAGGCGGACTTTTTTTATTTCGGGCATGTTGGGATTTTATAGGAGGAATCTGCCTTGGAACCGGAGCGGAGCTTCGTTCCGCTGGACAGACGGGGGCGCCGGTCCCTACATGAGTTGAGTCTATTTTGTGGCGACGCGGAGGACGCGAATTTCGGGGGCGGCCTGGTTCCACTGGGCGGAGATGTGTTCGAAGGCCATTTGGAACTGGGCGGACTCGCCGGGAGCGAGTGGGGCCGCCGCAAATTCGACTGCATCCTCATATACGCCGTTCTTCTTCAGGATCCGAAGATCGGCGCGTTCCTTCTGGGCTACTTCGTTCATAGAACTCCAGAACGTGGCTTCCACGCGGGCGGCCGTCACGGTCTTTTCGCCCGAGTTGGCGACCTTGCCTTCGATGTAGGTGACTTCTCCGCCCACCAGATTTTCAGCGCGGCTTAGTTTGATGTCGCTGATTTGGAGATGGGCCGCGTAGGCATCGGGCGCGGTGGGTTCGGGAGCGTGGTCGCCTCGGACGAGGAACAGGCCGGTTCCCGCGATAAGAAGGACCAGGGTCAGACCGACGGCCAGGATGCGCCAGCGTGGATTGGTGCTGGACTGCGGCGCGGAGTCGGGTGCTAGGAAGCTCATGGTTGTTGAGCCTGATTCTACAGCGATCGCGTCGAAGCACCTTTCGCGGGGCGAGGGCGCCCGCGCCACACAAGCTTACTCTCCGGCTACCGTGAGGCCATCAATGCGGACGGTCGGCGCGGCTACGGATCCGCGGAATTCGAGATCGCTACCGATTTCCGTGATGTGGAAGAACATGTCTTTGAGGTTGCCGCCAACGGTGATTTCCTCCACTGGATAAGCCAGCTGCCCGCCGGAAATCCACATTCCGCCTGCGCCGCGAGAATAGTCGCCGGTCACGAGGTTCGCACCGTGGCCGAGGAACTCGGTGACGTAGAGGCCTTCCGAGATTCCAGCGATGATTTCCTGCGGGGTTTTCGTGCCGGGTTGCAGGAAGTAATTGCCGGGGCCGATTCCCGGCGTACCGGCGAGGCCGCGCGAGGCGTTCGCGGTGGTTTCCATCTTCAGCTTGCGCGCCGTGTAGGAATTGAGGAGGTACGACTTTAGAACGCCGTTTTCAATGACCACCGTGCGGCGCGTAGGGATGCCTTCGCCGTCGAACGGGCTAGTACCGAAGCCTCCGACGATCGTGCCGTCGTCGATGACAGTGACGTTATCGCCCGCAACTTTCTCGCCGAGTTTGCCGGCGAGGAACGACGCACCGCGATAGATCGAGTCGCCGTTTACCCCTTCGAAGATATGATCGAGAATGGAGCGCGAGACGAGAGGATCGAAGACGACTGGGACTTGAGCGGTCTTCACTTTGCGCGCGCCCAGACGCCGTAGTGCCCGCTGCGCGGCGACTTTCCCGATGTGCTCAGGAGACTCAAGATTCTTGAGACTGCGCGACATGTGGTACCAGTAGTCGCGCTGCATGGCGCCGTCGTCGGATTGCACGATCGGAACGGAGACAAGAGAGCAGAAAGACCGGCGGTATTCGCCCAGGAAACCCAGCGAGTTAGCGAGGATTCGATGGCTGGTGGAAGCGTCGAACGAACCCCCCTCGGAGTTCTTGATGCGGGGATCGTAGTCGAGTGAAGCTTTCTCGGCGCGGCGGGCGTAGTTAATGCGTTCTGTGCCAGGCAGGGAGTAGACGTCGGGATGAAAGAGATTTAGGTCGCCTTTGTGCTGTCCCAGCAGCGCTGCATCGGGTAGCCCGGAGAATGAGTCTTCCGAAGTAATTCGCGCCAGATCGCGTGCCGAGCTGACCAGCTTCTCGATGCCGTCGAGCGTGAGGTCGCTGGTGTAGGTGCTGGCGGTGCGTTTGCCAAAAAACACTCGCACGCCCAGCGCGCGCGAGCCGGCTTCTTTCAGTGTCTCGACTTCGCCCAGGCGTACGACGGTGGAGAATTCATCGCCTTCCTGGATGACCGCTTCGGCGGCGGAAGCGCCAGTGGCCATGGCACGGCGGACGACATCGGCAGCGAGTTCGCGGAGGTCTGTGGTGATTTCTGGAGAGATTTGCGTTTCAGGCATAAATTCAATTCACCACGGAGACACGGAGGCACGGAGAAAGGCCCGCGAAATTAGAATTGAAATCAAAATCGGTAAATTCCATATATGCAGGGATCAAGGAATGCATTCGTTCGATTTTCTCCGTGTCTCCGTGGTGAAAAGGCGAAAGGCTCTACTGCATGTATCCGCCCGTATCGCGTTTGGCGGTGCCGCCTACGGTTAGCCGGTCGACCTTGATAGTTGGAATACCTACTCCTACGGGGACGGATTGTCCGTCTTTTCCACAAGTGCCCACGCCTTCGTCGAGCTTCAGGTCGTTTCCAACCATGGAAACTCGCGTCAGAACGTCCGGGCCGTTACCGATCAAGGTCGCACCACGCAGGGGAGCCGTAATTTGGCCGTCTTCGATCAAATAGGCTTCAGAGGCGGAGAACACAAACTTCCCGTTGGTGATGTCCACCTGCCCACCGCCAAAGTTCACAGCGTACATGCCGCGCTTCACTGAGCGAATAATGTCGTCCGGATTGTCCTGGCCGGCCAGCATGTAGGTGTTGGTCATGCGCGGCATGGGAATGTGCTCGTAGCTTTCGCGGCGTCCGTTGCCGGTATCGGGCATGCCCATCAGGCGGGAGGAAAGCTTGTCGCTGATGTAGTTCTTGAGAATTCCGTTTTCGATGAGCACGGTCTCTTGCGTCGGGTGGCCCTCGTCGTCGAAATTCAAAGACCCCCGCCGCCAGGGCATGGTGCCGTTGTCGACGATCGTGCATTTGTCGCTGGCAACGCGCTTGCCCAGCAGACCGGCGAATGCCGAAGTCTTCTTGCGGTTGAAGTCTGCTTCCAGGCCGTGACCGATGGCTTCGTGCAACAGCACTCCGGGCCATCCGGGACCGAGGACGACTTCCATCTCGCCTGCCGGAGCTTCGCGGGCATCGAGTTGCAAAATCGCCTGCCGCGCTGCTTCGCTGGCGAAGTGTTCTGGAGAAGAAATGGGGTCCGAGAAAAACTCGATGGCCACGCGGCCACCACCGCCGGAGCTGCCGCGGGCCGAGTTGGTCTCGGTTTTGGCAATGCAGCCGACGTTGAATCGGGCCAGAGGCTGGGAATCTTCGGCGAACGTCCCGTCCGAGGCGACGATCAAGATCCGGCGCAGCTCGTCGCCGTAGCTAACGCGTACTTCCTTAATGCGCGGATCATAGCTGCGGGCAGCGACATCGGCACGCTCCAGCAGAGCTACTTTCGACGAGATCTCTGCGTCTACGGAAGGCAGCGCGACTGGGTAAAGGCTCCGCGCGGGCTTTTCCTGGAACGCCGCGACGGTTTCTTTGGACGGCCCGCTGGCAATCAATGCTGCCGTCTTGGCCGCATGCATCATGCGTTCGGGGGAAAGATTATCGGTATAGGCGTAGCCAGTGCGTTCGCCGGAAAGCACGCGCACGCCACAGCCAGCCGAAATCCCCTGCGAGGCTGACTTTACCAACGACTCGTCCATGGAAAGCGAAGTTGAAGTCTGGTACTCGAAATAGAGGTCCGCATAGTCGCCACCGGCAGACAACGCCGCCGCCAGGTAGCGCTCCAAATCGCGTTGCTGGATGCCGAAATGAGTGAAGAAAAACTTGTTGTCCATAGGATATATAGATGCTGCGGTAGCGGTTCCCGAAGCAGGGGTCGATTTCTTGATTATCCCACAGCGCCGGCTCCTCAAGAATTGCTCATTCCGGTTCGCTGGTGACGCCCGGAACCTCAGGTAACCTCATGCTGTTGCGGCCTTCAATAGCTCCATTCGTGGACTTGTAAGTCCGGGTGCCGGGCGCCAGCATGAAGGCTATGATCGCCGCTGAAACTCTTGGTAACACGCTGGAGACGTACCTGGCCGGTTCGCGCAACGCGGTTGTGTTGGAAGACGGCGCCACGCTCTTTGACCTCACCCGTGCCAAGTACTCGCTTTCTGGTGAATACGGGAAGTGCCTACTCCACCTGTGGTCGGAGGAGCGCAACACTGTCCGCCGGGTTCTGGACGCGGAGGAAAAGAAGGGCTCGTTGCAATTGACGGTGCAGCGAATCGGTCAGGCGCGGCCCTCGAAACTCGAAATCTGCCGCACCCTCGACCCGAGCACGCCCACCTCGCGCAAGGCGGCCCGCGCCGGCTACCAGCGCCAGTTGCAGAGGATCCTGGAACGGACACTCCCGGATTTTCGGATGATCCACATCACCACGGGAGCGGATCTGGAACAGTCTTTCGGTCCCGTTTACGCCCGGGGCTTGTTGCGGCGTGGTCAAAGCGCGTTTGCGGTCTTCGGGGTGAACGCTCAGGAAACGCAGGGTTCGATCGACGGCTCACTGACTTTTGCCATCCTATGGCTTGATCTTTGCCGCAGGACTCAGGCCAACAAGCTGCACGTCGAGGGTTTGAAGCTCTTTGTACCCGCTGGAACCGCCAATCTGGTGCGGGCGAGAATGGCGCACCTCAACCAATCCGCTGCCAAATGGCAGCTCTATGCTGTCAACGAGAAAGAGGATTTTCTTGAGGAACTCGACTGCCGCGACCGCGGGAACATTGACACCCGCTTGGTCCGGTGCCCCGACGAGGCTGCCGCCCGCCAGCGATTTCATACCGCTATCGAAGAAGTGCTGGCCGTCCTTCCTGAAGCCGAAACCGCTATCCTCTCCCCAGCAGAAATCGCCTTCCGTCACCAGGGTCTCGAATTCGCCCGTGCCCGTTGGGTACCGGAAGCAGGCTCGTTCCGTAACCGCAATGAAATCGTCTTCGGCGTCGGCGCCGAGGAGACCACGCTCACCGAGCGGACGCGCGAGCGCTTCATTCGGCGGGTTCACGAAATCGCTGAAGTCCGCCACGCTGAGGGACCTCGCGACCATCCCCTGTTCCGTATGCGCCCCGAACGCTGGCTGGAACGGCTGGCCCTCGGGGACATCCAGACCCTCGACAAGCGGCTTGATCCCTCATGCTGCTACAGCCAGATGCCCGCCTTTTCTGCCATCGACCGCGCCATGATCGATGTTCTGGCCGTTACCCGCGACGGCCGCCTTGTTGTTCTGGAGTTGAAGGCAGAAGAAGACATTCACCTGCCGCTGCAAGGTCTCGACTACTGGTCGCGCGTAGCGTGGCACCATGCTCGCGGAGAATTCCAGCGCTTCGGTTACTTTCCCAATCGCGAACTTGCGTCGGCCCCTCCTCTGCTGCTGCTTGTTGCTCCGGCGCTTCATGTCCATCCCGCAACCGATACGCTTCTGCGTTACGTTTCTCCGGAAATTGACTGGATGCTTCTTGGCATTGACGAGCACTGGCGGCAAAAGCTCCGCGTCATCTTTCGCAAGCGTCCGGGTGACGCAAAACCAGACCAATCCAAACACCGCGACGCCGCGTAAGAACACCTATACTCACGTTGGGGGAGGCGCCCTAGCCTGCCCCGCCGTGCGAAGCTCGACTATGTCTTGGCTTCAGGCTCTTCTTTTTCTCCGCGCCAAACTCTTCCTATCCCTCGCACCACGCGCCGCATGGGCAATTGCCCCTTGTCGTCTGCTATGAAAATCTCGCCCGACCGGCTCGAACGGTAATACCAGCGCTTCAGAATCGCGAGATGCTCCATTGTCTCGGTTGCTGAGGCGGGCTCTGGAGGCGGCGTCTGGGCCAAGCAAGCTTCCACGCGCGACTCCATGGACTGCGATTTCGTGTGTTGGGGAGGTTGAATCAGGAAATTCTGCGGTCCGTCGATGTGTCCCCGCTGAATGCGAAACAGTGCCACCGAATTTGCGTCAGCGGAGGGTTGGATGACCAAGCCCGCCAGACGGTCAATTCGCCCCACGATCTCCGGCAAGCCGCTCAACAAAGGCTTCAGCTTCTCGATTCGAGCATGAACCGCCGCCGCGTCTTCAAACGCCAAGTTCTGTGCCGCGTTTTCTCGCTCCGCGGCTAACTCCCGGACCAGCGATTGTCCGCGCGAATCCAGATAATTGCGCACGCGGGCTACCTCGCCGCCGTATTCCTCGTCTGTGCAGCCCTTGAAGCAAGGCGCCAGGCACATCTTCATTTCCGAGTAAATGCATCCGGGAAAAGCTGGGTCAGGATGCAAGTCGTCCACGCACCGCCGCATCTTGAAAAAATCCAGGGAATCGTTGAGGAATTTTTCCGCCGCCGTTCTGCCTGGAAAGGGCCCGTAGTAAAGCGCCTGCCCTCCCAAACGCCCCAGCCGCGTAGTCACCGAGGCTCGCGGGTAAGGGTTCTCCAGATGGAACCTTACCAATGGCGCAAACCGGAAGCGCATCCGGTCTGCATAGGTTTTGGGAAAGTGCCCGTGCAGGAGGCGATAGAGGAGGAACCCGGATTCAAAATCCGAGCCGGTCTGGGTGTATTCGATCCATCGGGTGCGCTCCCGTAGATTCAAGCGCCGCGTGCGTTCTTGGGGAGACCCCAACAACCTCTCCAAACGACGCCGCAGGTTCGCGGTTTTCGTGACGTAGGGCTCGGCTGCCTCATCTTCCCCGCGCAGCAAAAACACGCCTGATGCCGCCGGCACGCCAGCGAACACCTCAGGATCCCGATCTGCGGTAAACTCCAGCCGCTCAGTCAGCACGAAGAGATTCTAAGCCAAAGATTTTTCACCCACGGAGACACTGAGACACGGAGGAAAATCTTAAGTCTGCACTTGAAAGTGCCCGGCATCTCTGTGTCTCAATGTCTCCGTGGTGGAAAGTTTGAGCCGGCCATTCCCGTACAATCCCCAAGTGCCCTGCACTTTCCAAATCCAAACCACTGCCGGTTCCGCCCGTCGTGGCCAGCTCATCGCTCCGCACGGCACGATCGAAACCCCCGTCTTCATGCCGGTGGGGACGTTGGCTACAGTGAAGGGAATCCCGCAGGACCTGCTCGAGGAAATTGGCCCAGAGATCATACTGAGCAACACCTACCACCTCTACCTCCGTCCCGGCGTTGAAACTGTGCGGAGGTTGGGTGGCCTGCACGGCTTCATGTCCTGGCCGAGACCCGTTCTGACCGATTCTGGCGGCTTTCAGGTCTTTAGTCTCAGTGACTTACGCAAGGTGAGGGAAGAGGGTGTGACCTTCCGCTCGCATCTTGACGGTTCTTCCCACTTCTTTAACCCGGAAAGCTCGATGGAAGCCCAAATCGGCCTCGGCGCGGACATCATCATGGCCTTCGACGAGTGTACGGAGCACCCTGCTGACGCTCGCCGCACTCGAGAATCCATGGAACTTACCCTGCGGTGGGCAGCGCGGAGCAAGAAATATTTCGAGGAGCACAAACACGAGGTGCCATGGAGGCACGAGGTGCCATGGAAGGAAGTTGCCAGCAACCAGTCGCCAATTGCCATTAACCCGGGTTTGCTGGCAGCTGGCGACCGGCCGCCGGCGGCTGAGCAGCAGCTCTTCGGCATCGTCCAGGGCGGCATGGACTTAGCCCTGCGCAAGGAATCCGCTGAACGCACCATCGAGATCGGCTTCCCTGGTTACGCTATTGGAGGCCTGAGCGTGGGCGAGCCGCGCCACCTCACGCGCGAGGTCGTCGAGGCCGCACTTGAACACCTCCCCGCCGATAAACCCCGTTATTTGATGGGGGTAGGGACGCCCGAGGAAATCGTCGAATACGCCGCCATGGGCATCGACATGATGGATTGCGTGCTTCCCACACGCGCCGCCCGGCACGGGTTGCTTT
>Ga0137409_10000104_pt1 | contig 37621 bp, 39 predicted proteins | sample CZODoug1_16funga_FD_122059 | JGI IMG/M metagenome (GOLD analysis project Ga0137409, IMG submission 122059) | Vadose zone soil fungal communities from Angelo Coast Range Reserve, California, USA - CZODoug1_16fungal (Hybrid Assembly) | ecosystem: Environmental > Terrestrial > Soil > Vadose zone... | reverse complement strand
TACGCGCAGGCGCGCGGGGTGAAGCGGCTGGAGAGGAAGGTGGTGGAGGTGGAGCTGCGCGGGGAGGATGGCTTCATCCGGGCGCTCAAGCTCGATGACGAGACGCGGGTGGAGGCGGACCTGTTCATCGATTGCTCGGGGTTTCGGGGGCTGCTGATCGAGCAGGCGCTCAAGACCGGGTACGAGGACTGGACGCACTGGCTGCCGTGCGACCGTGCGGTAGCGGTGCCGTGCGAGAGTGCTGGGGAGTTGACGCCTTATACCCGTTCCACGGCCCGCAGTGCCGGATGGCAGTGGCGCATTCCGTTGCAGCATCGCATTGGCAACGGGTATGTGTACTGCAGCCGTTTCATCAGTGATGAGGCGGCGGCGGCGACGCTGCTGGCGAACCTGGATGGGGCGGTGCGGGCGGAGCCGCGCTTTTTGCGTTTCACGACCGGGAGGCGCAAGAAGTTCTGGAACAAGAACTGCATTGCGCTGGGGCTGGCGAGTGGTTTCATGGAGCCGCTCGAGTCCACCAGCATCCATCTCATTCAAAAAGGGCTCACGCACCTCTTCAATCTGTTTCCCGACAGGAACTTCGCGCCCGCGCTGATCGAGGAGTACAACCGGCAGGCCATCACGGAATACGAACGTATTCGCGACTTCATCATCCTGCACTACAAGGCGACCACGCGCACGGATGCGCCGCTGTGGCGCTACTGCGGCGACATGCCGATTCCCGACACGCTGGAGTACAAGATCAGCCAGTTCCGCAACAGCGGACGCGTGGTGCGCTATGGCGCGGAACTCTTCGTGACACCGAACTGGCTCGCCGTGCTCATGGGCCAGCAGATCTGGCCGGAGCGCTACGATCCACTTGTCGATCAACAAGAATTCGAGGATCTGCGCAGGAATCTGCACGAGATGCGCGCGGTGATCCATCGAGCAGCAGCAGCAGCACCGCGGCATTCGGACTACATCGACCGGTACTGCCGCGCTGCGCCGCCCGCGGCCCGTGCGAAGGTCGAAAACGAGGCTGGCAATGTCTGACAATCTCATTCGCAACATCGCGATCGTGGGCGGCGGCACGGCAGGGTGGATGACAGCGGCACTGCTATCGCGCGTCCTGCGCCTCGGCAACACCCGTATCTCGCTGATCGAGTCTCCCGAGATCGGCACGATTGGCGTCGGCGAAGCGACCATTCCGCCAATTCGCACTTTCAACCAGCTGCTCGGGATCGACGAGAATGAGTTCATCCGCAAGACCCAGGCGACGTTCAAGCTGGGCATCGAGTTTCGCGATTGGGGGCGGCTCGGACACACCTACTTGCATCCCTTTGGCAGGTACGGCCTGACGATCGAGCAGATCGCCTTTCATCATCATTGGCTGCGGCTGCGAGAAGCGGGTGACGAGACGCCGCTGCGCGACTACTCGCTCTCCGGCAGTGCCGCGTATCTCGGCAGGTTCACGCGGCCGGTCGAAGACCCGCGACTGATTCTTTCCAGCCTTTCCTACGCTTTTCATTTTGACGCGGGGTTATACGCGGGGTACCTGCGTGAGTACGCGCAGGCGCGCGGGGTGAAGCGGCTGGAGAGGAAGGTGGTGGAGGTGGAGCTGCGCGGGGAGGATGGCTTCATCCGGGCGCTCAAGCTCGATGACGAGACGCGGGTGGAGGCGGACCTGTTCATCGATTGCTCGGGGTTTCGGGGGCTGCTGATCGAGCAGGCGCTCAAGACCGGGTACGAGGACTGGACGCACTGGCTGCCGTGCGACCGTGCGGTAGCGGTGCCGTGCGAGAGTGCTGGGGAGTTGACGCCTTATACCCGTTCCACGGCCCGCAGTGCCGGATGGCAGTGGCGCATTCCGTTGCAGCATCGCATTGGCAACGGGTATGTGTACTGCAGCCGTTTCATCAGTGATGAGGCGGCGGCGGCGACGCTGCTGGCGAACCTGGATGGGGCGGTGCGGGCGGAGCCGCGCTTTTTGCGTTTCACGACCGGGAGGCGCAAGAAGTTCTGGAACAAGAACTGCATTGCGCTGGGGTTGGCGAGTGGTTTCATGGAGCCGCTCGAGTCCACCAGCATCCATCTCATTCAGAGCGGCGTCATGCAACTCGCGGCGATCTTCCCGGATCGCAGCTTCGATCCGAGCGATGCCGAAGAATACAACCGCCTGCAGATCGAGGAGTTCGAGCACATCCGCGACTTCATCACGCTGCACTATTGCGCTACGGAACGTGAGGACCAGCCGCTGTGGGCGTATTGCCGCCACATGCCGATTCCAGAGTCGCTCGCGTACCGCATCCAGCTCTTTCGCAGCAGCGGTCGGGTCGCCTTCTACGACAAGGAACTCTTTGTCGAGCCCAACTGGCTGTCGATATTCATCGGCCAGCAGATCTGGCCGCGACGCCATGATCCACTTGCAGACCTGCCGCCGATGGAGGAGACGCGGCGCCAGCTGTTACGGTTGAAAACCCTGATCCGCCAGACGGCGCAGGCCATGCCGACACACGGTGGCTTCATCGCTGAACACTGCCGGGCGGGCGCGGTTTAGCGCTGCGCGCGCGTCATCGGCAATAGAAAAAGGTGTTCGCGGTCAGGCGACCGGTGCGCGGGTCGCTGGCGAACGAGAAATCCGGCGGGATATCTGCGCTATGCAGTGAAATGCTCCGATAGACCAGCAGGCGGTTGAACTCCACTTCGAAGCCGCCGATGCGTTCGAACCAATCGGTGTCCCCCCTGACGTAATCCGCCGCCGGGGGCCCATGCGCTGTCAACTCCGCATTCATGGAATTCGTGTATTGCGCCAGACGCGCCGGCCGAATCGCCTCGAAGCCCGTCGCGCGATGCCGATAGAACGAGGTGCCGCCCATTCCAGCGGGACACAAATAATGGAGGACCGCGAGCTGCCGTTCGTCAGTGTTATCGAAATGCGGCAGCCGCTGCAGAAGCTGCAAGCGCTCGGGCGGCGTCGTCACCAACGAGAACGTGGCGAGTTCCTTCACGACCTCGCCAACCCCGAAGGCATCGCTGATCAGGCGACCGAGAAAGGCGCGCACGGCGAAGGTGTAAATCTGCGGAATGGGTGCCCGGATACCGGGATAGAAAGCGTCGGCTACGGCACTGAAGCAGGATTCTTGCGCGGCATAGTCGATCAGGACCTGGGGATCGGCGAGGAAATTGTCGACGACCAGCACCGGCGAACGCTCGACGCCAAGGTGCGCTACCGAGGGCCTGAATGCCGCGTGCAACTTCAGTTTGCCGTCAAGTTCGACCACCGCTATTCCCGAATCTGAATGTCACGGTTCAAGAATCAGCCGTAGCGTCCGCCAACACAAGCGGGCGCCTGCCACGCTCCGCGGGTCGTGGGTATACTGCCCCTCGGGGACGTCCATGGCGGCTGACGCAAGACCGGTTCGAAGGACCTACATCGGGCTGACACGATGCCTGCCGGTCGCGATCATCGCAGCGCTCCACTTGCCGAGTGCAGCCGCACCCGGCGCTACGCCGAGCGCATCGACAACGGCGCCGCCGGAGCCATCCGCGATCTCCGTGACGCAACCCGATGCTGTCGAGATGCTCGTCGCCGCGAGCAAGCAGGCCGCCGCGGTTGAAAAAGAGTACGGGCCTAACGCGATGGAGCTGGTCAACCCGCTCATCAACCTCGCGTCGGCGCAACGACGCGCCAAGGAGTACAGCGCAGCGGAAAGAAACTATCGTCGTGCGGCGGCGATCGTCGAAGCGCACGAGGGTGCCGACCCGCATGAACTCATCGCTGCCCTCGCGGGCCTGGGTGCGATCTATTCCGAGAATGGCGATTACGAAGTGTCCGTCAACGTGCTTCAGCATGCGATCGACGTGAGCCGCAAGGCCGACGGGCTCCTCAATCCGCAGCAACTCGACCTGGTCGATTCGCTCATCAGGAACTACCTGGCGCTCGGTGACTACGACAGCGTGCGGAAAGAGCAGCCTCTTGCACTGCGTATCGCGGTGGCATCCTATGGTAAGGACATTCCACGACTGGTCGATGAGCTGGAACGCAATGCTGGCTGGTTCGAAACCATGGGGCGCTACAGCACGGCGCGGGAGATGCACAGACGCACCCTGCTGATAGCGAGCAACCTCGGCAAGGAGAAGAACCTGATGATGATCGAGCCGCTGCGTGGCATCGCGCGTGCGCACCGGCTCGAGTTTCTCTACGGCCCGGAAACCCCCACGATCGATGCGACCGGTGCGAGTACCTATTCACGTCCCAACAGCGAAGGTGAAGTGGCGCTCAAGCTGGCAGTCGAGATCCTTGATGCGCATCCGGAAAGCGGTGCGCCAGAAATCGCGCGCGCGAAGCTCGATCTCGGTGATTGGCGCATGCTCGCCGGCTACACGGATCAGGCACTCCAGGCCTACCGCGATGCGTGGGTGGCGATGAGTGCTCCGGGCGGGGGCGGTACGGCCGCTTTCGATACGCCAGTCCAGGTCTACTATCGTCCACCGAGCGGCACTCGCCGACCGACGGTGAGCCCGGAGAAGTTCGACGAGCACTTCGCGGAGGTCGAATTTACGGTTGCGGCCGATGGCAGTGTGCGAAAGGCGACGCTCGGAGCGAGCGATGTGCCGCAGAAGACGGAAAAGGTCCTGGTAAGAGCCATCAAGGACGCCCGCTATCGGCCACGCTTCGTCGCGGGCTCGGCCGTCGATACGGGCGGCGTGAAATACCGCGAGACGATTTACCTGCCCAAGACCTCGTGAAGCCGCGAACCTATTTCAGACGCGCTTGTATGATGGCGTGGGACTCTTCCGCCAGGTGCTCGACGCAGGCATCGACTCGATCGCGTCGCGTGCGAAAGCTCAGGATGCACACCCGGCCGAGATAACGGCCATCCACTTCGCAGCCCGTGAGCATCACTTTCCCACGCCGGGTTACCCGCTCCAGCAGTTCGCGCGTGGCCTCGTTCTGCGCGGTGTGCGTCGAGCCAGGCCAGTCGAGGTGAAACGCGAACAGCGACAGCTGGGGAGGCGCATCCATGACGAGGTGTGGGATGGCGGCAACCCTGCGGGCGGCGTCAAGGGCGAGCGTGCGCTTTTCCGCGATCGCCGCGCGATAGCGCTCCGCGCCGAACAGCTTTACCGACAACCACACCCGCAAGCCCGGAAAGCCTCGCGAGAGATCCGGACCGTACTGATGCGGATCATAGAGCTCCGCATCGTCCGGGTTGGTCGGCATATAGCTCGCCGTGACGGAGTGTGCGGCGCGAAGCGATTCGCCATCGGCCACCAGCAGCGCTCCGGTTCCGTAAGGGAGGAACATGCCCTTGTGCGGGTCGAGTGTGAGCGAATCCGCCTGGGGCAGGCCTGCAAGCAGCGGTCGCAGCTCGGGGCACATGTGGAAGAACGCGCCGTACGCGCCGTCGACGTGATGCCAGAGATCCTGCTCACGACACAAGGCCGAGATGTCCTGCAGTGGATCGATCGCGCCGGTATTCGTGGTGCCAGCGGAAGAGACGACCAGGAACGGCTCGAGTCCGGTCGCACGATCGCGCGCGATGTTCTCGGCGAGCACGTCCATGCGCATGCGAAAGGCGTCATCTACCGGGATGGAGCGGATCCGGTCGGGCATGATGCCGGCGAGGCGCGCGGACTTCGCAACCGAGTGATGCACCTGGTCCGACGTGTACATCGTTCCTGCGCGGATATCCGGGCCGAGGCCGCGTTCACGCGCACAGACAACTGCCGTGAAATTCGCCATCGAGCCGCCGGTCGTGAAGAGCCCGCGTGCAGAGTTTGGAAACTGCATCCACTCGCGCAGCCACTCGAGCGCGTTCGCTTCGAGCTGAACCAGCGCCGGCGCCGCCAGCCACACTCCCGTATAACGATTGACGCCGTTCGCGATCAGCTCGGCGAGTGTGGCCGGGAACACGCCGCCGCTCGGGATGTACGCCAGATAACCTGGGCTTGCCGTATTGAAGGTGCGTGGAATCCAGTCATTGAACAGCGAATCGAGCAAGGGCTCGAGGGCGGCGGCCTGCTCCGGCGCGGGTTCGCGCAGCGTGCGGCACAGCTCAGCTGCGTCGACCTCACCGCGTACCGCCTGGTCCTGGATCGTAGCCAGGTGATCGACGACGCGACGAAGCACCGCCGAACCCATGGCGGCCATCTGCGACGGACTGAACTCCAGGTTCGCAGGATCCTGATCGTGTGTCTGCATGCGGCTCGATACGTTGCGGGAGAGCTGAACCGATTGCAATGGGCGGGCGCCCGACCCTAGCATCCTGTCGATGATGGTCGCGCACGGCAGTGAACGAGCCCAACAGGCGGTCAGCGTCTTTGACGACCTGCAGTCGCGCATTTGCGCGCGACTGCAGGCGTTCGAAGGGCAGGGGGGTGCCGCCCGTTTCGAATCCACGCGCTGGAGCAAGCCAGCGGAGCATCGCCTGAAAGGCGGCGGGCACATGCGCCTCATGCGCGGCGCAGTGCTGGAAAAGGTTGGCGTCAACGTCAGCCACGTCTGGGGCACATTGTCCGAGGCCGGCATCGGCCAGTTGCCGGGCGCAACGGAGTCGGCTGGAGATTTCATCGCCTGCGGGATTTCGCTGGTCGCACATCCTGCCAATCCGCACGCACCGACCGCTCATTTGAACCTGCGCTATCTCGCGACCAGCATCGACTGGATCGGCGGCGGCTCGGATCTCACACCCGCGACCGAATACGCGCAGGACACCCAGGAGTTCCACGCCGCGTTGCGCGGTGCCTGCGAGAGCTACCGACCGAACGCCTACGAGGAATACCGGGACTGGTGCGATCGTTACTTTTTCCTGCCGCACCGGAACGAGCGCCGCGGCGTCGGCGGCATTTTCTTCGATAACCTGCGCGGTACGGACTGGGCTTCGGATCTCGCGTTCCTGCGAGGAGTCGGCGAAGCCTTTCTCAATGTGTATCCGGCGATCCTCGAACGGCGGATCCAAACACCGTTCGACGCCGCGGATCGTGCGCGCCAACTGCTGAAGCGCGGCCGCTACGTCGAGTTCAACCTGGTCTACGATCGCGGCACGCGCTTCGGTTTCATGACCGACGCGAACCCGGAAGCGTATCTCATGAGCCTGCCGCCACTGGCGAGCTGGTAAGCGGTAGTGCGGCGCTGCTAGCGCTGCGAGTCAAAGATCCGGCGTACCGACTCCATCGTGTCCGCTTCCGCAATTTGCTTGTCGTCCCGGTAGCGTTTCACCCGCGCGAGGCGCAGCGCGAGCCCGCCTGGATAGCGCGGACTTGCCTGCAAGTCACTGAACGCAATCTCGACGACCAGCTCTGCTCGTACGTATACCGTCCATTGATCGCGACGCGTCTCGCGCGCCAGCAGCTCCTTCGTCTGCCATTCGAGCATCGTATCGGTGAGCCCCTTGAAGGTCTTGCCGAGCATGACGTATTCGCCGGTCGCCGGATCGAGCGCGCCCAGGTGCAGATTGGAAAGCTTGCCGGTACGCCGACCGTGGCCCCATTCCGCAGCGATCACGACCAGATCGAGGGTATGAGCACGCTTGATCTTGAGCCAGCTCGCGCCCCGATTGCCCGCTTCGTAGGGAGCATCGAGCGATTTCACCATGACGCCCTCGTGTCCCGCCGCCAGGGCCGCTTCGTAGAAAGCGCGCGCGTCCGCCTCCGAAGAAGTAACGAGTCGCGGAATCTGCAATGCGTCCGGGACCGCCCTGGCCAAGGCACGAAGTCGCTCTCGGGTCGGCCGGTCAGTCAGCGTTTCACCTTCCAGTCGCAGACAGTCGAAGAAAAACGCTTTCATCGGCAATTCCGCGCGCAGCTTCTCGATGTCCAGCTTGCGGCCGAAGCGACGCATCGTGACCTGGAACGGGTGCGGTCTGCCCGAGTGGCTGAAGGCGATCGCTTCACCATCAAGGATTACTTCGCCGATGGGGAGTGCTCTTACAACTTCGACGATCTCGGGCACGGCGACGGTGACCTCATTGAGGCTGCGCGTGTAGATGCGAACGGTGTCCCCGGTCTTGTGCACCTGGATCCGCGCGCCGTCCATTTTCCATTCGAACGCGACTTCACCGCCCAGGGTTTGCAGAGCTTCGGCGACATCAGCGGCGGTCTGCGCCAGCATTGGCGCGATCGGCGAGAGAAGCTCCAGCTGAAACCTGGCTAGGCCGGCGCTGCCTTCGAGGAGCGCTGCCCTGGCGACCGCTCCTACGCTGTTCGAGAACATCAGCGCGCGACGCACCAGCTCGACAGGTAGTTCCGCGGCCGCGGCAATCGCATCGGTCATGACACCGGCCAGTGCGCCTTGGCGAAGCTCGCCGATCAGCAATCGAACCAGGAATTCCCGTTCGGCAGCCGTCGCGAGCGAAAAAAGCTCGCGCAGCGCTTCCAGGCGGCGGGCCGCCGCGCCCGAACCGCGCATGCGCGCGATTTCACCGAGGCGGCGGTCGACATCAGCGATCGCCAAGCTGGCGACTTCAGCCGCCGCGCCAGCACCAGCCTCGCGCAGTACGCGGTAGCCAATGCCGAAGCGTCCTTGCGGCGTTTCGCCGGTCAGGTACTCAACGCCGATATCGATTTCACCAGGCGCGAGGGCGCGCAGGCAGGTCGCGAGTTCGTGCACCTTGGCGCGACGCGCGGGTGTTGCACTTACCCGTTGCGATGTATCGACGAGACCGGCGAGAGTCAGCGCTTGGCCCGGCATTGCCGGAACTTATGGCATGTCTAGGCGGCAGGCCGAATGTTCTGATTCACGCGGAACAGCGGCTGGATCAGCTTGCCGCGGAACGACGGCGCAAGTGTCGCGATAGCTTTGGCGTCGAGCATGGTTCGATCCTCGTACCTGAAAGCCCACGCCCCAGGGTCCGGCGGGCTCGGGGGGAGTGTCTATGCTGGGTCGCGGCCGGCCAGCCCATATGATCCTCCGACGCCATTTCCTGCTCAATCGTCCGGATAGCCCTTCGAGTCATCGGGCCCGTTTGCCAGCCACGGTCCTGGATAGCCGTTTGTGCGCCGAACGGCCTGCGTCAGGCGTCATGCCCGTGGGTACCTTATGCCTGATGGTCGAGAACTCCGACATCGCCAGCGTATCGATGCGCTTGGCGGCACTTCGATAGCGTCGCACCAGATCCGCGCCGAACGGCGTGAGCTCAACGCCGCCGCCCCCCGGGCCACCCACGCTCGCAGTGGTGGACGCCTCGCTAAACGACTGATTGAGGCTCTTGACCAGGAGCCAGGCACGTCGATAGCTCATACGCATGGCGCGAGCCGCCTGCCGGATCGACCCGGTGCGCGCGATTTCCTCGAGCAATTCGATCTTGCCTGGGCCGATCGAGCAGCGTGGGGCGAAGTCGACCCGGAAGCGAACGTATTGCATGCGTGAGTCTCCGCGATTCGTCTCCGGCAAGCATCCCGCCAACGGCTGCGCGTCCGCAAGAGCAGCGGTGGCCGCGGGCGTTTCGGCTTGGAGCGGGCGTATACTTTCCCCGCCTGCTGTGTGGACGGGGAAGCACGTGAAGCACTATCTGCTGTTCTATGACGTAAGCGAGCACTATCTCGCTCGCCGGGCGACGTTTCGCAAGGAGCACCTGGAGAAGGCCTGGTCTGCCCACGCGCGCGGCGAGTTGTTGCTTGGTGGCGCGTTTGCCGACCCGGTGGACGGAGCCATGCTGCTGTTCGCGGGGCACTCGTCGCAAGTCGCGGAATCATTCGCGAAACACGATCCTTACGTGCTGAACGGACTCGTCACTCACTGGCGAGTGCGCGAGTGGACGACCGTCGCGGGTGAATGGGCGGCGACCCCGGTCAAGCCCGACTGACGCAGCACCCGGCCTGTCTCCCCGGCCGCTAGTTCCCACCACGCGGCTGCATTCGACGAGCCCCGCGACCGTGCTGGCGGGCCCGATCCCGCATCACGAATGCTTCATGCAATCGCCATCTGGCTTACACGCAACCGGAGTACACCCAAGGGGACACTCGAAACGACCATCCCGGTCGAGTTCCAACCCTTCTGCAAGGAGAGCCCGATGTGCAACCGGAACTGCGCACTCCATGTCGTAACGATGCTTCTCTCGGTGCTGACGCTGGCTTCGACGGCGCGCGCTGATGGCGGGGATTCGCCCCGCAACGACAGCATCCAGCTTGGACCGAGGCCGTTCTACCTGGTCCATGGAATGGATGAAGGCCCGCTCAAGAGCCGGCTCGCGCGCTGCGAGAGCGGCCCGTTCCATCGGAGCGATTTCTCGATCGGGCATCGTGGCGCGGCGCTGCAGTTTCCGGAACACACCCGCGAAGCGTACGAAGCGGGTGCTCGCATGGGAGCGGGTATTGTCGAATGTGATGTGACGTTCACCAAGGATGGCGAACTGGTGTGTCGCCACGACGAGTGTGATCTGCACACCACCACCAACATCGTCAACACGCCGCTAAATGCACAGTGCAGCGTACCCTGGTCGGGCCCGGGCTCGAGCCCACGCTGCTGCACGAGCGACCTGACCCTCGCCGAGTTCAAGACTCTGCGCGGCAAGATGGACGCGAGCAATCCGGCCGCCGCCACTGCGGAGGGGTTCCTTGGTGGCACGCCGAGCTGGCGCACCGACCTCTATACCGGCAGAGGCACGCTGGTCACGCTCAAGGAGAGCATTCGGCTCAATCGCAGCCTGGGCGTAAAGCACACGCCAGAACTGAAAGCCGGCGATCCGCAGCGAATCCAGGCGGTCTTTGGTGGCCAGGCGAATTACGCCCAGCGCATGATCGATGCGTTCAAGGAAGCGGGTGTCGACCCGCGCGACGTCTTTGCGCAATCCTTCAACAAGGACGATGTGCTGTACTGGATCCGGCACGAGCCGCGCTTCGGCCGTCAGGCCGTGTATCTCGACGACATCGATCCGACGGCGAATCCCGCGATCCCCCGCATCTCGCTCGATGAGCTTCGGCAGCTCAGAAGCCAGGGCGTCAACATCATCGCGCCGCCGATTTTTGCGCTCCTGGCACTCGATTCGAACAACGAGATCGTCGCCTCACAGTACGCGCGCGACATCAAGGGGCTCGGCTTCGACATCATCACCTGGACCTTCGAACGCTCCGACCTCCGTGGTGGTGCTGCGCCGGCGGGGTTCTACTATCTGTTCGATCCCGAGGGTCAGGCGATCAAAAAGGACAGTGATATGTACAAGGCGCTGGATGCCCTGGCACGCAAAGTGGGTATTCGCGGCATCTTCTCGGATTGGCCCGCCACGGTGACGTACTACGCCAACTGCATGGGCCTGCGGTGATCTGAATTCCTAGCGGTCGGACTCAGCTGGCGGGCTGGAATCACGGTTCGCAGCCACGGCGTCACGCGGTGGCTGCGGCTGCGGCGGCTTGAAGGAATGTAGCGCCACCACGCCAATGGGTGTGAAAAGCACATCAGTGCCGCCCACGCTCACGCATCCCGCGAGCGATGCGAGCAAACCCGAGGCCATCAAGAGTCGCAATCTCATTGGTGCTGCCGTTCATCCTGCCCGTTTCCTGATTAGTTAGAACGCACGACTGGCCGGGTGGTTGCGCGCTATGCATCACATTTGCTTGTCTGAATGCATCATTGACATATTTTCACGGTGAGCTTTCAGCAGGAACATTTTGCAAGCCGCGTTCAGGTAGCGCAGGCGCAATTCAGCGGCGGCTGATGAGCCACAAGCCGGCGACGCAAAGCAGGATGCCGCTCACATTGGCGGCCGACAATTTCTCTCGAAACAGTACCACTCCGAGCACGAGCAGCACCAACGCCGCGGAGGACTGAGTCACGAGTTGGCCGAAGCTCACGTTGAAGCCGGACCGGTACAGCATCAGGAAAGCGAGGTCGAGAAACACCACCGCTGCCGCGAGACCGAGCGCGGTCCAGTTGAGCTCGTGGAGCGACGCGCGCAGTGCAGCCGGACCCGGCATCGCCAGATAGATTGCGAAGAAAACACCGGCCCCGAAAACGTACGTCACCGCCAGAGAAAGGAATGGACTTGCGGCAGCGGGCGTAGCCTTCAGTACCAGGTGATACGCCGCGGTGGTCATGATCGCGGTGAGGAGCCAGATCAGTTGCATGACGGAGCCTCCCTGGGAACCCGAAGCCTATCTTGCCATTGCACCGGTCGGGGACCGTCCGAAATCCACCGCGGCATGGAATTTGTCGCGGGTCCCGGTTGTCTACCCGGGCTTGTCGAATTCGAGCCACCCCAAACGTCGTATGGATGACTGCCGCCGACTCTGGAGAGCGCGATGAAATACTTGTGTTTCGGCTACTACAACCCGACCGCCTTCGAAAAGCTGCCGCAGGCCGAGCTCGAAGGGTTGGTGAACAAGTGCCGCACGCACGATGAAGCCTTGCACCAGAGCGGCCGCCTGATCGCGGTGGGTTCGCTGGCATCACCTCGGGCCGCAATATCGGTCCGGCCCCAGAACGGCAAACCGGCGGTGACGGACGGGCCCTTCGCCGAGGCAAAAGAAGTGATCGGGGCGTTCTTCCTCATCGAGGCGCACGACGAGAAGGAAGCCGTCGAGGTCGCCTCGAAGCATCCCGCGGCGCACCTGGGCGAACACGTCGGCTGGGGCGTCGAAGTGCGCGCGATCGATTTCTTCAAGGAGGGGAACGCGCGATGAGGAGCGGTCTTGATTCGCGCCGCCGCTGGCTCGCGCTCTACGTGTTGTGCTTCGGCGTGCTCATGATCGTGCTCGACACGACGATCGTGAACGTGGCGTTGCCTTCGATCCGCGCGGATCTGCACTTCACCGAGACGTCACTGGTGTGGGTGGTCAATGCATACATGCTCACCTTCGGCGGCTTCCTGCTGCTGGGCGGGCGACTCGGCGATCTCTATGGCCATCGCCGGCTATTCCTCGCCGGGCTCACGCTCTTTACGCTGGCATCGCTAGCTTGCGGGTTGTCTGAGACGCAGGGTGTGCTGATCGCGGCGCGAGCGGTGCAGGGGCTCGGTGGCGCCGTGGTCACGGCGGTAGCGCTGTCACTGATCATGGGCCTGTTCACCGAGCCAGCGGATCGCGCGAAGGCGATGGGCATCTACGGCTTCGTGTGCGCGGCGGGCGGAAGCATCGGCGTCCTGCTGGGTGGAATGCTGGTCGCGGCCTTCAGCTGGCACTGGATTTTCCTGGTCAATCTTCCGATCGGTGCGGTCGTGTACATGCTCTGCCGTCGATTGCTGCCGCGCGGCGTGGGCGCGGCCAACACCGCGCGACTCGATGTGGCCGGCGCAGTGACGGTCACGGCATCGCTGATGCTCGCGGTCTACGCGGTCGTGAACGGCAATGAGGCCGGCTGGACGTCGACGCGTACCGTGGGAATGCTTGCGGGCGCAGCGTTGCTGCTCGCGCTGTTTATCGGTATCGAAGCGAAAATTCGCGAGCCGCTGCTGCCCCTGGGACTGTTTCGCCTGCGCAATGTCACCACTGCGAATATCGTCGGCGTCCTGTGGGCCGCGGCGATGTTCGCGTGGTTCTTCATCTGCGCGCTCTACATGCAACTCGTACTCGGCTACAGCGCGCTGCAGATTGGGCTCGCCTTTCTGCCGGCCAACCTGATCATGGGCGCGTTCTCGCTCGGGATTTCGGCGCGGCTGGTGATGCGATTCGGCATCCGCTTGCCGCTCACTGTCGGGATGGCACTGGTGGCGGTGGGGCTGGCCCTGTTCGCGCGTGCGCCAATGGATGCGAGCTTTGGCCGGGACATTCTGCCGGGCATGCTGGTGCTGGGCCTTGGTGCCGGCATGGCGCTCAACCCGGTACTGCTCGCAGCCATGAGCGAGGTCGCGCCGAGCCAATCGGGTCTGGCCTCCGGAATCGTCAATACCTCGTTTATGATGGGTGGCGCCCTCGGACTTGCCGTTCTCGCCAGCCTCGCGGCGGCGCGTACCAGCGTATCGCTCGCATCCGGAGCGGTATCGCCGGCAGCCCTGACGGACGGTTACCAGGCGGCCTTCAGCGCCGGTGCTGTCTTCGCTGCGATTGCAGCGCTGCTCAGCGCTGCATTGTTGCGGGTACGGGTCCAGGCTCGCGCACCCGAGGGCGAGCCCACGAGCAAAGCATTCGATCAGACGTGAAAAGGAGACAGGACATGACTTTCAGCATCCATCCTCGCGCGTGGCTCGCCACGTTGCTCATCGCTTCACTGGCAGAGACGCCCGCGCTGGCGGCGGACACCTACAAGATCGACTCCGATCACACCTACCCGAGCGTCGAGACGACGCACATGGGCGTGTCGACGTTTCGCGGCAAGTTCAACAAGACCTCAGGCACGATCACTCTGGATCGAGCCGCCAAGACCGGCACTGTCGATATCGTGATCGACACCACGAGCATCGACATGGGCCACGACAAGCTCAACGAGCACCTGCGCTCCCCGGATTTCTTCAACGTCGAGAAGTTTCCGACGGCGACCTACAAGGGCACCATCAAGTTCAAAGGGGATGCGCCGGCAGCGGTCGAAGGCCAGCTCACGCTAAATGGCGTCACCAAGCCCGTGACGCTCAAGATCAACAACTTCAAGTGCATACCGCACCCGTACTACAAGGTGGAAGACTGCGGCGCAGACGCGCAGGCCGAGATCGACCGTTCGGACTTCGGCATCACGCATGGCGTCGAGTACGGCGGTGGCAAGGTGCTACTGCGCATCCAGGTGGAAGCCCTGAAGACCTGACAATTTTTCGCCCAGCCTGTCGGCCCCGGGACGCGGCGTTCGTCCTGCGGGTGCGGCTGCACAAGCAAGAGGTGAGTCCGGATGCTCTACTCGGTATTGATCTACGACTCGGAAGCGATGACCACTTCCCGGAGCAAGGAAGAGGATGACGAGCTGGTCGCGAGGCACGTGCGGGTTCAGCAGAAGCTGGCCGCGGAAGGCAAGCTCGGTCCGGTGGTCCGGCTGATGCCGACGACAGCAGCCGTGACGGTGCGACAGGGCCGCGAGGCCGTGGTCATCGATGGACCCTTCGCCGAGACCAAGGAGCAACTCCTCGGCTTGTATGTCGTCGACTGCCCGACACTCGATGAAGCCATCGAGGCTGCGCGCCTGATCGGCACCGCGTGCAATTCGCGCGCACTCGAGGTTCGGCCGATTCGCTGGTACCGGGCCGGTGCCGAAGGACCGGAATCGCAATGACCGATCTCGCCTGGATCGACGCCGCGTTGAACTCCGCGCGTCCCCAGGCGATCGGCGCTCTGCTGCGTTACTTCCGCGACCTCGACACCGCCGAGGAGGCGTTCCAGGAAGCAAGCCTGCGGGCGCTAAAGGTCTGGCCGGTAAAGGGTCCGCCGCGCGATCCGGCCGCCTGGCTGATCCTGGTGGGTCGCAATTCGGCGCTCGACGAAGTGCGGCGCAAGGCCAGGTACGAGGCGCCGCAATCCGAGGATCTCCTCGAGACCCTCGAGGCACCGGCGGTGGATCTTGCCGAGCGGCTGGACGACTCTCACTACCGCGACGACGTGTTGCGGCTTCTTTTCATCTGTTGTCAGCCGGACCTGCCTGCTACCCAGCAGATCGCTCTGGCGCTGCGCATCGTGTGCGGACTCACGGTGACCGAGATCGCACGCGCATTCCTCGTCAGCGAAAGCGCCATGGAGCAACGAATCACCCGCGCGAAGGCACGCATCGCGGCCGCCGAGGTTCCGTTCGAAACGCCGGGCGCGGCCGAACGAGCGGAGCGGCTCGGCACCGTGGCCGCGATGATCTACCTGCTGTTCAACGAGGGTTACTCCGCGACCGGCGGCACACAGCACGTCCGGGTGCCGCTCTGCGAAGAGGCGATCCGCCTGTCGCGACTGTTGCTGCGCCTGTTTCAGAGCGAGCCCGAGATCATGGGGCTCACAGCACTCTTGTTGTTGCAGCACGCGCGCGCGGAGGCGCGGCTCGATGGCGAAGGGGACATCGTGCTCATGGAGGACCAGGATCGCCGCCTCTGGAACCGCAACCTGATTGCGGAGGGTTTGGCGCTCGTCGACAAGGCGTTGCGCCTCAAGCGCCCGGGACCCTATCAGTTGCAGGCTGCCATCGCCGCGACGCACGCACGCGCGGCGCGCGGCGAGGACACCGACTGGACCGAGATCGAACGGCTCTACGCGCTCCTCGAGCAGGTGCAGCGCTCGCCGGTCGTGACGCTCAATCGCTCGGTCGCAGTTGCCAAGGTGAGCGGGCCGGCCGCCGCGCTCGCGATCATCGAGCCACTGGCGGACCCGCTCGCGGGCTACTTTCACTTCTTCGGCGTGAAGGGCGCGCTGCTGATGCAGCTCGGCCGGCCGGACGAAGCGCGCACCGCGTTCGAACAGGCCATCGCGCTGGCCAACACGGCCGCCGAAGCGGCGCACATCCGGACGCATCTCGACCGCCTCCTCAAGGACAATCGCCCGCAAGGCGGAACTGTCTCCGCCTGACTCAGGCAGTGTCGGGTCTGGACCTCGCGGTTCGTCCTGCGAGCGAGGCCAAATCGAGGAGAGGGTCATGCAGCACAGAATCGTGTCCGAAGAGGAATGGCTGAAGGCGCGCAAGGAGCACCTGGCGAAGGAGAAGGAGTTGACACGCCAGCTTGATCGGCTGCGAGCCGAGCGTCGCGAGCTGCCCTGGACCAAGGTCGTGAAGCCCTATGTATTCCACGGCCGCAGCGGACCGCAGGCGCTGTCCGATCTCTTCGACGGGCGCAGCCAGCTCATCGTCCAGCACTTCATGTTCGGCCCCGGGTGGCAGGAGGGTTGCGTGGGCTGTTCATTCGGAGCCGACCACGTCGATGCGGCGCTCGTCCACCTCGAGAACCACGACGTCTCGTTCGTGGCCGTTTCGCGGGCCCCGCTCGCTGAGATCGAAGCCTTCCGCCAGCGGATGGGTTGGCGCTTCCGCTGGGTGTCATCGAACGGCAGCGATTTCAACTACGACTATCACGTGTCGTTTCACAAGGACGAGATCGCCAACGGCAAGATCTACTACAACTACGTGCTGGCCGAGATCGACAGCGATGAGCTGCCGGGATTGAGCGTGTTCTACCGGGACGGGGGAGGCGAGGTGTTCCACACGTACTCCACGTACGCGCGGGGCGGTGAGCTACTGGCCGGCGCCTACAATTTCCTGGACCTGACGCCCAAGGGGCGCGATGAGAACGGGCCCGCTTTCAATCTGACCGACTGGGTCCGCCACCACGATCGCTATGGCGAGACTACTGGTGCACAACGATGCGCGGATCCAGCACCCGCAACGCTTCAGAGGTCGTGATCGCCCCCGTGCGATCGAGGTCCGCCTTGGAGTAGGAGCGACCGGGGACGGAACTGCACTCCTTGGATACGATGCGGCTGGCCGTGGGCACACAGGTGCCGACCGTCGGGGTTTCTTCCGCTGCATAGCGTGTCTGATGAGTACCGGCGCAACCCGCGGCCATTGCGAGAAGCGCGCCGAGCAGAACTGGTCTCAACATGTCCGATCTCCTGATGTGCGGCCCCACTCCAGGTATGACAGACGCCGCCTACGCAAGTTGCGCCTAGCGCGCGGGGCAGCGTACGGGCTCGTATTCATCGCCTGGCGTGTTGATCGCCGGGTTCCTGTCGGCGTGAAAGCGGTATCAAAAGTTGCACAGGAAGTGGACCTTTGAAAATACCATCGTTACGCGCATCCTCGCGGATAGTCGTTCGCATCTCAAGTATTTCCACGGAGCAATCTGGATGAGCGCCTATGCACGCTTTCGAACTGCCCTGGTCGTTGCAAGCGCGAGTTTGCTGGTGCAACCGCTGCTCGCGTCAGCTCAGACGGCCGCGAGCGCGGAGAAGCCTGCGCTGCATGACGGCCAACATGATTTCGACTGGATGATCGGCTCGTGGAAGGCCACTCTCAAGCGGCTGGATCACCCGCTCACGGGCTCCAACACCTGGATGGAATTCGAAGGGACCCAGGTCACGCGCAGTGTGTGGGGAGGGCGCGGCGTCATGGATGAATTCAAGGTCGACAGCCCTTCGACCAACACGCACATCGATGGCCTGACGTTACGACTCTATAACCCCGACTCGCGCCAGTGGCATATCTACTGGGCCAATGCGAAGCGCGGCAACCTGGATCTTCCGCCAGTCATCGGTGGATTCAACAACGGCCGCGGCGAGTTCTACGACCAGGAGGTGTTCGAGGGTCGCGCCATCTTCGTTCGTTACGTGTGGTCCGATATCAGCGCCACCTCGGCCCACTTCGAGCAATCCTTCTCCGCCGACGGCGGCAAGACCTGGGAGCCGAACTGGATCAGCACGATTACCCGGGTGAAAGAGTGAGCGCAGCCGCTGTTCAGTTCTGGAGGGCGAATCCGCGTCGCCGAACCATGTCCGAAAACGGCTAGTCTCGTTGCGGGGCGCGGCGTAAGGTCGCCGCTATGGAACAGATTCTGGGTCTCGATCGTCGCGCGCTCGACCGGGCGCGCATCAGCCGCGATCCGCGCTTCGACGGCAAATTCTTTATCGCGGTGACCTCGACCGGGATCTACTGCCGCCCGGTATGCCCGGCGCGCACTTCGAAGAATTCCAATGTGCGCTACTTCGCGACCGCGGCTGCGGCCGCGGAGGCTGGCTTTCGACCTTGCTTACGTTGTCGTCCGGAAGCTGCGCCGGGAACGCCGGCATGGCTGGGTACATCCGCGGTCGTGCGCCGAGCCTTGCGGCTGATTCACGACGGCGCGCTCGATGACACCTCCGTCGAGACGCTTGCCGGGCGCATCGGCGTCGGAGCGCGGCATCTGCACCGTTTGTTCGTACAGCATGTCGGCGCTTCGCCCATCGCAGTCGCTCAAACCCGGCGCCTGCACTTCGCCAAGCGACTGCTGGACGAAACGGATCTGCCGATCACCCAGATTGCTCTGGCCGCTGGCTTCGGCAGCCTCAGGCGCTTCAACAACGCGTTCCAGGTGAGCTATCGCCATTCGCCGCGCGAGTTACGCAAGCGGCGATCGAGTGATGCGGCGAGCGGGGACGAGGTGGTCCTGCGGCTTGCATACCGGCCGCCCTACGACTGGCAGCAGGTACGCAAGTTTCTCGCGGGCCGGGCACTGCCTGGCGTGGAGCGTGTCGATGAGGGCGGCTATGCGCGCACGGTACGCACGGATTCAGGCCATGCTGTCGTCAGCGTGCAGGCGCTCGCGGACCAAGATGCTCTCGAGCTGCGTGTACGAGGCGCCGCGCCCGCTGCGCTGTTTCAGCTTTCCTCCGCAGCGCGGCGCGCGTTCGACTTGTCCGCAGATCCTGCGCGTATCGTCAGCGCGTTCAAGCCGGACCGACTGCTCGGACCGCTGGTAGGGAGACGGCCTGGGCTGCGAATCCCCGGAGCGTGGGATGCGTTCGAATGCACGGTGTGCGCCGTGCTCGGCCAGCAGGTCTCGGTCGCGGCCGCGCGTACCTTTGCGGCGCGGCTCGTTGACCGGGTCGGTCAAAGAGTCGCCGGTGGCGCCGATGGCCTGACGCACCTGTTTCCGGCGCCCGCGGCGCTTGCGGATGCAGATCTGAGCGGCATCGGAATTACGCAAGCGCGCATTCGCGCCTTGCGTGCACTGTCGCGCGCAGTCGATGCGGGAACTGTCGACTTCGGTGCGCCGGTTGAGGAGGTGGCCGCTGGCCTGGCAGCGCTTCCGGGCCTGGGTGAGTGGACGGCGCAATACGTGGCTCTGCGTGCTCTTGCGGAGCCCGATGCATTTCCAGCCGCTGACCTGGTGTTGCGAAAGATGGCCGCAGTCGGCGATGCGCCGCTCACGACGCGCGCGCTGCAAGCACGTGCCGAAAGTTGGCGACCCTGGCGCGGTTACGCAGTACTGCATTTGTGGGCTGCGGCGGCCGAGCAACGCGCGAGACGCAGTCCATGAGTGAGGCGGCGATCTATTGGCACGAGATCGATTCCCCAATCGGTCGACTGTTGCTCGTCGGCGAGCGCGAACGGCTCAAGCTCCTGCACTTTCAATCCGCTTCGAGGCGGCGCCCTGAGGAGGGATGGATCGCTGATTCGTCCGCGTTCGAATCCGTGAGGAGGCAGTTGCGAGAATACTTCGCGGGGCGGCGGCGTGCGTTCGATCTCGGGCTGATGATGCCGGGCACGCCGTTTCAATGTGCCGTTTGGTCTGCGCTGCGCGCCATTCCATATGGAGAGACGATCTCCTACGCCGAGCTCGCGCGCAGGCTCGGCAGGCCGCGCGCAGTTCGCGCCGTGGGAAGTGCCAACGGTGCAAACCCGCTGCCGATCGTGGTGCCATGCCACCGAGTGATCGGCAGCGATGGCTCGCTGACTGGATTCGGCGGCGGGCTCGAATTGAAGCGCAGTCTCCTGGCGCTGGAAGGAGCCGCCTGCGTACGCAAAATAGGGCCGTATCCAACCTGATTGCCCGTTAAGGTTGGCCTGGCCCCTTTTCGGGCCAGGTCCTTACATGACGCTGCGAACCACGCTGATCATTGCGCTCATTGTCGTGCTCGGCCCCTGGGCCGGGCGCAGCTATCCCGAGGATCGCCCTATGAACCAGAACAGCCTGCCCGCGCAGCCAGCTCGCGCCGCCGAATTCGAGTCGCTGTCGCCCGTCGTCGAGCTGCGCCAGTACACCTTGCATCCCGGGCAGCGTGACGCGCTGATCGATCTGTTCGAGCGCGAATTCATCGAAAGCCAGGAAGCCCTTGGCGCCAGGGTGATTGGAGAGTTTCGCGATCTCGACAATCCGGACCTGTTCGTCTGGTTGCGAGGCTTCGAGGACATGACCACGCGCGCCCGAGCACTGACGGACTTCTATTCGGGACCCACGTGGAAGGCACACAGCCAGGCGGCAAATGCGACCATGGTCGATTCCGATAACGTGCTGCTGTTGCGCCCGGTTCGTCCCGCCTCGGCGTTCCTTCTCTCGCCGAGCTTGCGCCCGGCGCCCAGCACGATGCACGCGCCCGCGGGACTCATCGTCGCGACGATCTACTACCTTCGGACATCCGCAGCCGGCGACTTTCCGGACTGGTTCGATGAATCGCTGCAGCCACTGCTGCGGGATGCGGGTGCAGTCCCGTTCGCAGCGTTCGTGACCGAGCCGAGCCCGAACAACTTCCCACGGTTGCCCGTGCGTGAAGGTGAAAACGTCTTCGTCTGGTTTGGGTGCTTCGAGAATCAGGCGGCGTATGAGCGTCATGCCGCGGCGCTGACCCGATCCGCAACCTGGCGTGAACAGACCACCCAGCTCGCGTCACGACTGCGAAACCTCCCGGAAGTGCACCGTTTGACGCCGGCTGCGCGATCGCTGCTGCGCACCTGCCTCCCGACAGCGAGGCGTTGAGCTACTGCGTCGGAATCGTGAGTAGTGGCGCCGGATGTTCCGTGCCGGTATCGGCGAGTGTGAACAACAGCATGATAAAGAGGAGTGCGCGCTTCGAGACCAGGTCGCGATCGTCGATGTAAAACCAGTGATCACGATAGTGAACCGACACGAAAGCATCTCCCGGCTCCGAGCCAGAATTCAGGATCTTGAATTCACGGTCGGAAGTATCGATCTCGCCAGCGTTGAAGGCGCGCCCGTCGGTGAGATCCCGTTGGGGCACCACGACACGTGTCGACAGCGCCGTGATCGCATGCAGCAGTGAGCGGGACCGCAGCGCGATCTCGTGATTATTACGGGCGACATCACCGCGTACCAGCGTGAATTCCTCTGCTTCCTGATCCAGTCCCAGCAGATCGCGCAACTCATGAATGTTGTTCAGCGTCTCCCGATCGATCTGCGGACTGCGGAAAGCGATGACTGTAGAGGGCTCTCCGTCCTTGCCTTTCTGGACGCTGATCGAAACCGAGCTCGAGAGCTGAATTTTCCGCATCAGCGCGGCGACACGGGCGAAGCGCGGATCCGCGTTCTGGTAGCCGGCGCCGCTGCGGCTGCTGCCCTCGTTGCGGATGCCGTTGATCACGCTGACGCCAAGTTCCAGCATGATGTCCGCGGCCCAGCCGGACTGGATGCTGGAGAGCAGAGACTCCGGCGGGATTGGCGTCATGAGTCCGCGCAGAAATCGATCACCGGTCAGCGGGGTATAGGTGATCGTGGGCCGATCCGTGAACCGGCCCTGCGCGCCAAGACTGACACCATTGCCTTGCACTGCCTTGGCGGAGGAGACCTGACCCCCCAGGCTCACGGTTGATTCGAGCGAGTAGCCGCTGACGATCTGCCCTACATCGACGAAGATCGGCATGTCGACATAGCGCAGCTTCACGACGTTGAGCAGCGTCTGGCGCTTCCACGAGTCGCTGATCGCGGCGCTGTAGTCGAAGCGGTCGCGCGCCACGGTCTCCGGTCCGATCGAATGGCAGGCAGCGAGCACAGTCGCCGCCGCAGCGATCGAACCACACAACAGGTGCACGCGCCTCATGACGACTCCCTGGGTCAGGTTCCGGGCGGATGACACCGTAACCGAAGCAGCGGTACCAGCCCATTGTCCTTTGGGGAAGTAGAGCGCGTCACAACCGGCCGCGTGGCCGCGTCTATGGCAGAATCGGTCGCTCCAGGATCGCATGGGTACCTCAATGACGGCGGCAGCCGGGCGGAGCTTGGGGCGACGGCACATCGTATTGGCGTTGTGTTTCCTGGCGCTCTTCATCGCTTATACGGACCGCGTCAACATCTCGGTTGCCGCAGTCGCGATGCGCGAGGAGCTCGGCTGGTCGCAGACCACCAAGGGGTTCGTGCTGTCGGCGTTCTTCATCGGCTATCTGCTGTTCATGATCGCGAGCGGCTGGCTGGCCAGGCGCTACGGTGGCAAGCGCGTACTCGCGGCGGCCGTGATCACCTGGTCGCTGTTTACGCTGCTCACGCCCTGGGCTGCGCGCCATTCCCTCGGTGTCCTGATCGCGGTGCGGATCGGGCTCGGCATCGGCGAGGCCGCGGTTCTGCCTGCTGCCTTCGAGCTCTTCAGTCGTTGGGTGCCCATGCTCGAGCGCACGCGTGCCGTCGCCCGTTTCCTGAGCGGCGTGCCGTTGGGCCAGGTCGTGGGCTTCATCGGCACCGGCTGGATCATCGCGCATTCCGGCTGGCCGATGGCCTTCTACGTCTTCGGTGCCCTTGGCCTCGTGTGGCTCGCCTTCTGGCTGCCTGGAGTCAGGGACAATCCTGCAACGGACCCGCACATTTCACGCGCCGAGCTGGAGCTGCTGCAAGCGCAGAAAGCCGGCCACGGAGCGCAGGAGTTCCCCTGGCGGCGGTATCTCACCTCTCCTGCCGTGTGGGCGATCTTCGTCGCGCACTTCTGCCACAACTGGGCGCTGTACCTTCTCATTTCGTGGTTGCCGAGCTACTTCCGCGAGCAACTCGGTCTCAGCATCTCCAGTGCGGGCGCCTTCGCTGCCGCGCCGTGGCTCGCCTGTTTCGCGGTCGCGAACCTGTCAGCGATCGTGGTCGACAAGGCCATTGCGGCGGGGGTTGCGGTGATCCTCACGCGGCGCGTGACGATGACGATCGGCTTCGCCGGCATCGCGACCTTCCTGATGCTGATGCGCGATGTACATTCGGCGACCACGGCACTGGCGCTGGTCTGTGCGGCTACTGCGTGTGTCGGTATCCTGATGTCTACGTTCCTGCCCAACGCCCTGGATATCGCGCCGGGGCACTCCGCCGTGTTGGTCGGCATCAGCAACACGATTGCGACGATCCCTGGAATTGCCGGTGTCGCGATCACCGGCTGGCTCATCGATACTTCGGGCACCTACGCGAGCGCCTTCCTGCTCACGGCGGCCGTTTGCGTCGGTGGCGCCTTGTTCTATCTCTTGTGCGGCAGCGCCCGGCCGATCGACCTTACTGAAATCGCATCTCATGACGAAAGACCTCAACCAAGCGGTGCGTGAAGTCTGTCTCTCGTTCCCGGAAGCCGAGGAATACCTGTCTCACGGCTCGCCGAACTTCCGCGTGCGCGGCAAGACCTTCGCCACTTACGTCGTCAACCATCACGGCGACGGGCGCATCGCGTTGTGGTTGAATGCCCCGCCCGGCTCCCAGGAGCAGCACACGCGAGCCGCAGCGAAGCACTTCTTCGTGCCGCCCTATGTCGGTCCACGCGGCTGGCTCGGAGTTCAGCTCGACAAGGGCTTGTCGTGGCAGCACATCGCCGCTCTGGTCCGCGAGGCGTATGAAAAAGTCGCGCCGCGAGCGCTGAGCGGCCAGATCGGAAAGACCATCGAGATCGAGCCTCCCACGGGCTCACTTGCCCCCAGTGAATTTGATCCGCTGAGCTCGAAGCGTGCGCAAAGCGTTCTCAAGTCCCTGCGCAAGATCTGCCTGTCGCTCCCGGAAACGTCGGAAGCGCTGCAATTCGGCTCTCCGGTGTGGAAGGCGGGGAAGAAAACCTTCGCCTGCGCCTACTACCTCGCGAAAGCACTCAAGCTGGCGTTCTGGGTCGGCGTGGATCGCCAGGGCTTGCTCACCGCGGATGAGCGCTTCCAGATCCCGCAGTACATGGGCCACAACGGCTGGATCGCGCTCGATGTCACGCGCCATTGCGACTGGCAAGAGGTTGGGGCGTTGGCGCTCGACAGCTATCGTCACTTTGCACTCAGGAGAATGTTGACGGCACTGGGCGAGGCATGAAGCGTGACGTCGCGGAAACCCAATGCGCCCGCATGCGACCGGAATCGTGATTCGATTCTCGGGGTCTTGCGCCGACACTTCACCGATCGGCGCAAGGTTCTCGAGATCGGCAGCGGCACTGGCCAGCATGCTATCCACTTCGCAGCCGCGCTGCCGCACCTGACCTGGCAGACCTCGGATGTGCAGGAGAATCTGACCGGGATCAACCTGTGGCGGTCGGAAGCCCACCTGCCAAATCTCCCGGAGCCGCTCATCCTCGATGTCAACGGTCAGTGGCCGCAGGCGCGCTACGACGCCGCTTTCTCGGCCAACAGCCTGCACATCATGAGCTGGCGCGAAGTGCAGACGCTGTTCGCGGCGCTCGATCGTGTGCTGGAGCGTGATGCGGTGCTCGCAATCTACGGGCCGTTCAATTACCTCGGCCGCTTCACCAGCGACAGCAATGCAGCCTTCGATGAGAGCCTGAAACTGCGTTCGCCGGCCATGGGGATACGCGACTTCGAGGCCGTCGACGAACTCGCGCAGTCGATCGGCCTCGAGCTGATGGAAGACTGCGCGATGCCGGCTAACAACCGCACGCTGGTGTGGCGCCGTCAGTGACGCTCGGGCGCCGGCCCGCTGTCGATCGCAAGCGACGGTGAGCGGCGCAGCAGCCATGCGGCGAGCGCGCCGCCGAGCATCAGCGGGGCAAGCAACACCAGCCCCGCACTGAATTCGCCGGTCGCATCCTTTGCGAGACCCACGACGTATGGCCCGACGAAACCCCCGATCGAAGCGAGCGTGTTGATCAACGCGATCCCGCCGGCCGAAGCGTTCCCGGAAAGAAAGCGCCCGGGCAGAGCCCAGAACGGCCCCCGGCTGCCGAGATCGCCGACCGCGGCCACAGTGAGCGCGATCATCGCCGGGACCGGTGAGGTCAGGTACACGCTGGCGATGAAACCGATCGCGGCGATCACGCACGGCACGGCGATGTGCAGGAAGCGCTCGCCGGTGCGATCGGAATTCCAGCCGATGAAGATCATGCCGGCAGTTGCCGCCAGGTATGGAATTGCCGACAGCAACCCGACCTGCAGGTCGCTCAGGCCCGAGACGCTCTTGACGATCTGCGGCACCCAATAGGTGAGGCCGTAACTGCCGCACTGGCACGCGAACATGATGAAGGCGAGCGCCCACACCGTGGGATGAAGAAGCGCACGGCGCAAATCGATACCGTGCCGCGTCTTGGCCTGCGCATGCTCGGTTCTGATGACTTCACTGAGCCAGGCCCGCTCTTCCGGCGCGAGCCACTTGGCTTGCTCCGGCTTGTCGGTGAGATAGAAGAGAATCACGACGCCGAGAATGACCGCAGGCGCGCCCTCGAGCAGGAACAGCCATTGCCAGCCGGCCAGCCCGAGAAGCCCGTTCATTTCGAGCAGCACGCCCGCCACCGGGCCGCCGATCACGATCGAGAGGGGAATCGCGGCCATGAACCACGACACGGCGCGTGCGCGTGCCGGCCGAGGAAACCAGTACGTCAAATAATAAATGATGCCTGGCAAGAACCCGGCCTCGGCGACGCCCAGCAGGAAACGCAGGGTGTAGAACGCGGTCGCGTTGCGAACGAACAGCATCGCGACCGAGATCAGCCCCCACGTGATCATGATGCGCGCGATCCACAGTCGTGCGCCGAGGCGCGCGAGAACGAGGTTGCTCGGGACCTCGAAGAGCGCGTAGCCAAAGTAGAAGACGCCGGCGCCGAAACCGTAGACCGTGGCGCTGAAGCCCAGGTCCTCGTTCATCTGCAGGGCGGCGAAGCCGACATTCACGCGGTCGAGCCACGCGACGATATAGAGAAGGAGCAGGAAAGGGATCAGGCGTCGCGTGACTTTTGCGAGGGTGATGCGTTCGAGCGCTGCGGACGCAGCCCGGGGACCCGGTCCCCATTCGTTTGTTCTCATGCAAGGAGTGTACAGGCGGCGGGCGTGCGTCACACCGGGCCGCGCAAACCGGTGCAACAATGCGTCCATGCGCTACCTTGGAGCTGCGCTCGTCGTCCTCGCACTGTTCGGTGCGTACGAGTACGTCACGTCGCGCCCGATCGCATGGCGCCCGGGAATCCTGGCCGCGGCGGAGCCGAAACAGGTCGACCTCGCCGACGCAGCGCCGCTCGAGCACGGGAGTTTCAAGCTGATTCCGCGCGCAAGAATCCTCGCCGAGGTACGCGTGCTCAGCCGCTCGCGCTACCGGACCGGCGCACTCTCGGACGCGAGCCCGCTCGACATCGCGGTCGGGTGGGGGCCGATGTCCGACTCCGCGGTGCTAGCTGACATCGACGTGACGCAGGGCAACCGTTTCTATTACTGGCACTACGACGATGAGCCGCCGATCCCGCGCGAGACCATCGAGACGCATTCGGCCAACTGGCACCTGGTGCCACAGTCAGCGGCCGTGTGGAAGCGTCTCAGCGCGATTCGCGTCGGCGATATCGTCAAGCTCGAGGGCGAGCTCGTCGATCTCGAGCGGCCCGACCTGGGTGTGATGAGGACTTCGCTGCGCCGGGATGACACGGGCGCCGGCGCATGCGAGGTGATCCTGGTCGAGTCGGTCTCGTTCCGCTATCACTGAAAACCCCTTGTAACCGAGCCCCTACCCGAGCTCCGCAGCGCTGAATCCGATTTGCGGCTGACGCCGAATAGGCAGTCGCATGGGAAAGCTGTTGCGGCCGGCCCCCGACCGATCAGCGAGCCAGCTGCAATCAGTTTCACTTCCACCGGAGGACAATCATGAAGAGCAAACTGCTGAGCGTGGCGGCCGCGGCCGCGCTTGGACTCGCGATCACGGCCGCTTCTGCGGATGTCATGGTCGGTGGCAGCGCCATGCTGCCGCAGCGGAACATCGTCGAGAACGCGGTCAATTCGCAGGATCACACGACCCTGGTCGCCGCCGTGAAGGCCGCGGGGCTGGTTGACACGTTGGAAAGCAAAGGCCCGTTCACGGTGTTCGCGCCGGTGAATGCCGCGTTCCAGGCGTTGCCCGCGGGCACGGTCGATTCGTTGCTGCAGCCGGCCAACAAGCCGACGCTCACCAAGGTGCTCACCTATCACGTGGTTCCGGGCCGTTACACCTACGCGGATCTCGATCGCCTGATCAGCCGCGGCAATGGTGCCGCGACGCTCAAGACCGCAAGTGGCGGCACGCTCTGGGCGATGAAGAACGGCAGCCACAACATCACGGTCAAGGACGAGACCGGCGCAGTGGCCGACATCACGGTCTACGACGTGATGCAGTCGAACGGCGTGATCCACTCGATCGATCGCGTGTTGATGCCGAAGTAACTTCGGCGCCCCCCACGTCCGCTCACCCCGACGGCATGGGGGATCGACTCGACCGGCGCGGCAGGAGACTGTCGCGCCGGATTCTCTTGTTAGCAGGGGGCGGCGGTTCGTCCCTGCCGGCGGTGGTTCGGCACCAGGGCACGTCGTTTCGTCACAACCTTTCCATCCTCGCTGGGCCGCGTACTGATAATCGCGCCGCATTCGACATGTTGGGTTGATCGCTCCTCAATCGTGCAAGCAGGGGGAACATCGATGGACAGGTTCACAGTGCGGCGCGTTGCTGCGGCAACGACGCTGCCGGGATTTCTTGCTGGATTTCTGGTTGGATCCCTGGCAATAGCCGGCAGCGCCGTCGCCGCGACCAATGCTGAGATACCGGTGACCACCAGTTCGCAAGCGGCCCGCATGGATTTCATCGCCGGCCAGGCCGCGCTCGATCGCGGCCATGCTTCGCAGGCGAACGAGTTGTTCCGCGCGGCGGTCGGCGCCGATCCGGATTTCACTTATGGCTGGTACAACCTAGCCGTCGCTTCTTTCTCGACCGAGGAGTTCTCCGCCAGCCTCAAGAAGGCAGCTGCGAGCGCCGGCAAGGCGAGTGCCGGCGAACGATTGCTGGTCGAAATCAATCAACGCTTTCTCGACAGCAATTTCGAATCGCAGCTCGCGCTCGCCAATCAGCTGGTGCAGCAGTATCCGAAGAGCGCGCGCGCCTGGCTCACCCTCGCGGGAGTGCAGGCGGGACTCAACAAGTTCGCCGAGCAGCGCCAGTCGATCGCTAAGGCAATCGAGCTCGATCCGGCGCTGGCCGTGGCGCCGCTCGCCATGGGGAATTCGTACCTCTTCAACGAGCCACGCGACTTCGCGCAGTCGGAGAAGTACTTCCGTCAGACCATCGCGCTGCAGCCCGGCGAGAGCACTTACTGGTGGTCGCTGGGCGATGTGTACCGTGCGACCAATCGGCTCGAGGAGGCGCGCGACCAATACAAGCGCGCGACGCTGCTCGATCCCAGCGACGGCATTGCGCAGCTCAAGCTCGGCCACGTCGATTCCTTCCTCGGCCACTACGACGAGGCGCGCGCCGACTACGATCGCGGCATCGCCACTGCGGAGCCTGTCAACAAGCCCTTCTACGAGAACTACAAGATGTTCACGTGGGTACACGCCGGCGATGCTTCGACGGCGGTGAGGGAGCTCGAAAAGCTGGCGCGCGACGTCGACACCATGTCGCTCCCGGACGACCAGCAGACGGGCGCCAAGGTATTCGCGTTGACCAACGCCGTTACGGTGTGTCTGCACACGGGCATGAACGATGAAGCCGCGCGCGTGCTCGACGACCTGGCCGCAGTGCTGCGCGCCAACGCCAAGGCCGTGGGCACGGAAGAATTCTCGAAGATCCAGGAATCCCAGATCGCTTACCTGCAGGGCCAGCTCGCGGCCCACAAGGGTGACTACGCACAGGCGCAGTCACTCGCCAAGAAGTACTCGGAGCTGGTGGCGGGACAGAAGAATCCGCGCAAGATGGAGAATTATCACGACCTGCTGGGGCTCATCGCCTACCTGCAGAAGAAATATCCGCAGGCGGTCGCGGAATATCGCCAGGCGGACCTGACCATCATCTACAACAAGTATCACCTGGCCATGGCGCTCGAGGCGGCCGGGCAAGGCGCGGAAGCACGCAAGCTGTTCAAGGAAGTGGCCACCTGGAACTTCAACACGGTCGGGTTTGCACTCGTCCGCAAGGATGCGATCGCCCGGGCGGGTTGAGGTCTAGGGAAGCTCTGTGCAGAGTTTCCCTGGCATGACCTCTCGGAGCCCCTGGTCAGGGCTCTGGCATCGAGGGGCGGGCATGGTGTTAGTCTGTATGCGCCATGCCCGCCCGCACACCGGGTCCAGCAGATCTCGAGTCGATCGAACGCGCCAGCGTCGATGAGTTGCGCAGCGTGCAGCTCGAGCGCCTGCGCTGGTCGCTGGCCCACGCCTACGAGAACGTAGCGCACTACCGCCGCGCCTTTGCAGCCGCCAGCGCACATCCCCAGGACCTGCGCGAGCTCGAGGATCTGCGCAAGTTTCCCCTTCTCACCAAGCACGAGCTGCGCGAGCACTACCCTTTCGGCATGTTCGCCGTTCCGCGCGAGAAGGTGACGCGCATCCATGCCTCGAGCGGGACCACCGGCAAACCGACTGTGGTGGGTTACACCGAAAAGGACATCGATACCTGGTCGAACCTGGTCGCTCGTTCGATTCGCGCTGCGGGCGGGCGCGCCGGCGACATCGTTCACGTCGCGTATGGGTACGGTCTGTTCACCGGCGGACTGGGAGCACACTACGGGGCGGAGCGCCTCGGTTGCACCGTCGTGCCGATGTCAGGTGGGCAAACCGAAAAGCAGGTGCAGCTGATTTCCGACTTCAAGGCCGACATCATCATGGTGACGCCTTCATACATGCTGGCGATCTCCGAGGAGTTTCAGCGCCAGGGCATGGATGCGCGCGACTGCTCGCTGCGAGTGGGCATCTTCGGTGCCGAGCCCTGGACCGAGGGCATGCGGGCGGAAATCGAGCGGCGCATGGGGCTGGATGCGGTCGACATCTACGGGCTCTCGGAAGTCATGGGACCGGGAGTCGCGAGCGAGTGCATCGAGACCAAGGACGGCCCGGTGCTGTGGGAGGATCATTTCTTTCCCGAGATCATCGATCCGGAAACGGGCGCCGTGCTTCCCGATGGCGAAATGGGCGAGCTCGTGCTCACGTCGCTGACCAAGGAGGCATTGCCGGTGATCCGCTATCGCACTCGCGATCGAACGCGGCTGCTGCCCCCAACTGCACGCTCGATGCGGCGGATCGATCGCATCACCGGGCGTACCGATGACATGCTGATCATCCGCGGCGTGAATGTGTTCCCGACGCAGATCGAGGAGCTGATTCTCGCCGAACGCCGCCTCGCGCCCCACTACTACCTGGAGCTCACGCGCGAAACGCATCTCGACGCGTTGACGATCCATGTCGAAATGCGCAGCGGCAGCGATGCGAGCGCGGCCGAGTGCGAGGGCGCTTCAAGGACGTTTTCGCAGCGCGTGAAGGCATACGTCGGGATCACCGCGAAAGTCGTGGTCCGGGAGCCCGGCACCATCGAGCGCTCGCTCGGCAAGGCGAAGCGCGTGATCGACAAGCGGCAGGGCTGAGACCGGCCACGCATTGTTAAGGGGCAGATTGGACGGGACGCCACAATGCCTGTAGAGTGCGCGGCGCTGAATCAGGGTCGCGCGGTCAACGCCCCCTTCACTCGCAGTCTGTCTCTCCCGACGCACTTCGATTTTTTCACCCCTCGCTATTGACCGCTGTAGCGCCAACGCGCTGCCGTGCGAGTCAACTTAAGGATTTTTTGCATATGTCATTTGCTGATCTCGGGCTCAAGCCCGAGCTGTTGCGTGCTGTGGCCGAAAACGGCTACGACACGCCCACTCTCATTCAATCCAAGGCGATCCCCGCTATTTTGGCGCGCCACGACGTTTTGGCTCAGGCGCAGACCGGCACGGGCAAGACGGCTGGATTCGTTCTTCCCATCCTGCAGCATCTCGGTGCTGCCGCCGGCCGTACGCCGCGCGCTTTGGTGCTGACGCCGACCCGTGAGCTCGCCGCACAAGTGGCCGAGAGCGCGCGTACCTACGGCAAGTATGTCGGACTGCGCACCCAGGTCGTTTTTGGCGGCGTGAATATCAACCCGCAGATTTCGAAGTTGCGCAGCGGCTGCGATGTGCTGGTTGCAACGCCGGGCCGCCTGCTTGACCTCGCAGAACAGGGCGCCGCCCACCTGCGCGACGTGCAGTACTTTGTCCTCGACGAAGCCGACCGCATGCTCGATATGGGCTTCATTCACGACATCCGGCGCGTGATCAAACTGCTCCCGGCCGAGCGCCAGAACATGATGTTCTCAGCCACCTACACCGAAGACATCCGCACGCTGGCAGCGCGGATCCTGCGCAACCCGCAGACGATCGAAGTCGCGCCGCGTAACGCCGCCGCCGACGGCGTGGAGCAACACGTCTACCGCGTGAGCAAGGAGCACAAGCGTCACCTGCTCGCGCATCTCATCGACGATGGCGGCTGGCACCAGGTGCTGGTGTTCACGCGCACCAAGCACGGTGCGAATCGCCTGGCGCAGCAGCTCGAGTCGAGTGGCATTCGCACTGCGGCGATCCACGGCAACAAGAGCCAGGCGGCGCGCACCCGCGCGCTCTCGGACTTCAAGGCCAACAAGGTCACGGCGCTGGTCGCGACCGAAGTGGCTTCGCGCGGGCTCGACATCAAGGAATTGCCGCAGGTCGTCAACTACGAGCTGCCGAACGTGCCCGAGGACTACGTGCACCGGATTGGTCGCACGGCGCGGGCCGGGGCAACCGGACGCGCTGTGTCGCTGGTCTCACCCGATGAAGCACCGCTCCTGCGCGACATCGAGCGGCTGTTGAAGCGCAGCCTGCCGATTGCTGCGCTCCCTGCATACGAGGTGCGACAGCAGGAGGTCACGGCACCAGCGGTCGATCGGCGACTCACGCATTCAAACGCGAGAACCGCCGCGGCGCCGGGCCGTCACCACCGAAGCGAGCCACGCCGCTGGGGCCGGCGCGGCCAGCGCCACTAGGAGTCAGCCGTGTGCGAGCGGTCAACTGCTTGACAGCCGCGCTCTCTTTCTCAGGTGCCGGCCAGCCGTCCGGATGCGCACGACGCTCAGCCGTTTGCCCCTGCCACCACTCCAGCGCTGCTGCGGCAGTGTCGGGCAGCGGCCGGTAGTTGAGCCCTGCGCCCAACGAAGCCTGGTTGTCGAAATGGCGTCATTACTCCCCCTGCGTTTGTGACCCGCCCTGCTTCTTGAGCCAAGCGACGACTGCGAGTGCAGCCTCGCGGTTGCGCAGCTTATCCGCCAGCACGATCCAGTACGAGGGGCCGAGGTTCACGCTCAGCTTGCCGAGTGGTCTGACGAGTGCGCCGGATGCCACATCCTCGCGCGCCAGCTGATGGCGTGCGAGCGCGACGCCTTGACCCTGCATGGCCGCGCGCAGCACCAGGTCGGATGAAGCAAACCTCGGCCCGCTGCGCACGTCCAGCGCCTTCGGGCCATGTGCCGCACGCCACGATTCCCAGGACGCCTGCGGATCGCGATCATGGAGCAAGCGCAGGCGAGCCAGGCGCGCGGGCGTGTCGGGACGTCCGGACCGCTGCCAGTACGCCGCGCTCATCACCGGATAGAGAGAGTCGGCCATCAGTGGCTCGCAATGCACCTCGCGCCACTTTCCTTCTCCGATGCGGATCGCAAAGTCGACTTCGCCCGAGTTGAGATCCGTGAGGCGCTGATCCACGACCACGGACACCTCGATGCGCGGCAGTGCGCTCTCGAGCTCCGGGATCCGCGGCAGAAGCCAGCGCGCCGCGAAAGAGGGTGCGGCAGCGATGGTGACCGAGCGCCCCGACCTCGCCTCACGCACAGTGCTGGCGACGCGCGTAATTTCCTGCAGTCCCTGGAGTGTCGCCTTCGCGAGGAGCTCGCCCTGCGCAGTCAGGATGAGTCCGCGCTTGCCGCGGCCCGGCTCCGCGACTGCAACACCGAGCCATGCGCTGAGCTCGGACAGATGCCGGCTGACGGACGAATGCGCGATCCCGAGCTCGCGCGCCGCCGCCCGCACGCCGCCGTGGGAATAGACCGCTGCGAAGGCCCGCAGCGCATGCAGAGGCAAGTCACGCATGGTCTAAATGATAGACCATAAGTGGCATCCGTTAGAACGCTGCTGCCGACCACAATACCCATGCCGCAATTCGGCGGTTTGGACAGGAAATGCCGTGAGCACAGCCATCCGGGAAGCCCAGGCAACGGGGCGGCGGGAGACGCTGAGCAGCGGTCTGGCTCCGAGACCACTCTTCGCAGGCAGGTTCCCGTGGATGCGTTGATCGCGGCGGCAGGAGTGCTCCTCGCGGGCGCCATTACGCCCGGCCCCAACAACTTCGTGGTGCTGACTGCCGGCGCACGCGCCGGGTTCGTGGGCGCTCTTCCCGCACTCGCCGGGATCGTGCTCGGCAGCGTCGCGTTGGGAATCGTCGCCGTACTCGGGGCAGGGGCCCTGTTCAACGCGGAGCCGCGTCTTGGCGTCGTGACTACAGGGGCTGGGTGCGTGTACCTGATATGGCTCGGAGCGCGCGCCCTGATTGAAAGCGCCGCGCCCACTCAAAGCGCGGGGCACTCACACCTGCCAAGTCACGCGAGCGGCCTGTTTTTCTTCCAGTTCCTCAATCCCAAGGCATGGGCGACCGTGCTCACGGTTACCGCGGCGGCACAGACCGAGGCGGATGTCGGCCGGACCGGATTGCTCATCGGGCTCTTCGCGCTGATTCCCACGGTGTGCCTGACAATCTGGGCCGGGCTGGGGTCTCTGACGAGTGAATACCTGGCGCGCCCGCGCGTCGCGGTATGGTTTCAGCGATCGATGGGAGCGATGCTCATCATCTCGGCGCTGCTGCTGTGGTTCAGGCCATGAGGGTGCTCGCCATCCCAGGTAGCCTGCGTCGGACTTCCTACAATCGCCGGCTGCTCGAGGCGGCCGTGGAACACGTGCCCGCAGGGATGCAGATCGTGCTGCACGAGGGCCTCGGCTCGCTGCCGCTCTTCAATGAAGAGATCGAGCCTGGTCCGGACAGCGTCGCGCGACTGCGCGAACAGGTTGCAGCGGCCGACGGGATACTGATCGCGACACCCGAGTACAACCAGTCGCTTCCGGGGGTCCTCAAGAATGCGATCGACTGGCTATCCAGGCCGGGGCCCGAAGAGGTCCTGATCGGCAAGCCAGTCGCCGTGATCGGGGCGTCCGCCGGCCGTTGGGGGACACGCCTGGCGCAGAGTGCTCTGCGCCAGATACTCAATGCCACCGAATCGCTGGTGATGGCGAATCCGGCGCTCTACGTGCGCGAAGCGGAACGACTCTTCGATGAGAATGGACGGCTCGTCGATCAGGCGACGCGGGAATCGTTGCGCTCTGTCCTTGTTGCCTTCGGCAAGTGGATCGATCTCACGACGACGCGCGAGCGACACGCGGCTTGAGCGATCAGGCACCTCAATGCCAGGTGCGCGCGGCGGCGAAGGACTTGCCGTAGGGTTTCAGCCCGACCCAGAACGCCAGCGTTGCGAGCGGGGCGAGCACGATGTGCATCGTCGCGATCGAGTATCGCAACTTCTCTTCGGCTCCAAAGACGTACTGGGTCAGCGCCGCAACCACGAGCGGCGCGAGTGCGAGGCCGATCATCGTGAAGCAGAACAGGAACGCCGCGGTGACCTGGCCGCGCATCTCATTGGGGACGATTACCTGCAGCGCCGCGTTTTGCGGACCCGCGCCCATCGACAGCGTCGTGAAGTTGATCGCGTAGATCACGATGGCTAGGTACGGATTCGGCATGAGCGCATAGGCCATGGCAAATGGCACGTGCAATGCGGTCGAGATGAACACGACGCGCAAGTTGGCATCGTCGCGGCCGCGCTTCGCAAACCATTCGGCGAGGAAGCCGCCAGTCAACGAGCCGATCGGCGCCAGTATCAGGAGGATCGAGCCCTGGATGATTCCATATTGCGCCGGGCTCCAGCCGTAGGTGCGCGCAAAGAAGGGCGCATTCCAGAAAAATGCGCCAGCCGCGAGAGAATTGGCGGCGAGACCGAGGAACATGGGTGCGAAGGTCGCACGACCGTCGTACAGGAACTTGAACACTTCGCGTACCGGTACCACCTTGACCTTGCTACTGGCATCGGCCGCATACGTTGTACTACGAGCTCCCCGGCGCTTGGGTTCATGCAGCGTCGTCAGCGCGAGGATGCCTAGCAGCACATCCGGTATCGCCATTACGATCAGGATGATCTGCCACGGACGCAATTCGCCGACCATCGGGACGACGACATGCATTGTAGAAGCGATCCCGATCAGCGTCCCTCCGAGCAACAGCGCGAGCGCCGCGCCGTAATAAAAGCCGATGTTCATCACTGCGAGCGCTTTCGGGAGCTTCGCAGCCGGGAAGTAGTCGGCGAGGATCGAGAAGGTGGCCGGCGCGTTACCGGAGCCGCCGATGCCGCCGATCATGCGGACTATGAACAATTGCGAGAAGGTACTGGACAGGCCCGCCAGCGCGGCCGAGATGCCGGTCAGAATCAGCCCGACCCCAATGATCAGCCGACGGCTGATGATGTCGACCAGCCTCGAGACCGGCAGCATGAAGAGTGCGTTGAGGCCCGCGGCTGCGGTTCCGATCGCGAGGCCCGCCTGCACGTCCGTGAGCCCGAGATCGCGCTTGATGGGCTGGATCAGCAGACCCGAGATGCTCGCGTTCATGAAGAGCACGAGCAGCGTGACCCCGAAGAATATGACGCCGTACCAGGCGACGGCCGGCCGCGGCCAGGAATTGCGACTCTCCGGCGCGGGCACTTGCACTACCGTGGTCGCAGTTTGGTCGCTCATTCGGCTGGACTCCGCTCGCGGTTCACTCGGGAACCATACCCGTTTCCCGTTGGGTCGAGAACCGGTGTAGGCAGGGCGGCGATAGTCGAATCTGGAGGAAGTGTCGATGCTCGAGCTGTATCACGGCGCCCCAATGGCGAATTCCCTCAAGGCGCTCCTGCCCCTGAAGGAAAAAGGTGTCGAGTTCACCAGCCACTACATGAACCTGCTCGAGTTCGAGCAGCATGAGCCCTGGTTCGTGAGGATCAATCCCAACGGCCAGGTCCCGGCATTAGTCCACGACGGCAGGACCATCACCGAATCCACCGTGATCAACGAGTACGTCGACGAGACTTGCCCGGGCGTGCCCTTGCGGCCGGCAGATGCCTACGGACGTGCGCAGATGCGGGTATGGACCAAGTTCGTCGACGAATACTTCTGTCCGGCGCTCAGCTTTCTCGGCTGGCACGCGATGATCAAGCACGCCGTGAAGCACCTGACCCCGGAGCAGTTCGAAGCCAAGGTGGCGCGTATTCCGCTCACGGAGCAGCGCGACAAGTGGCGGCAATCCGCAGCCCAGGTCTGGACCGAAGAACAGTTGCAGGACTGGCGCCGCCGGGTCCGCGACTCCATCAAGAGAATGGAGCAGGGTGTGCAGGGCCCCTGGATGCTCGGGTCGCAGTTCACCCTGGCCGACGTCAGCCTGTTCGCGATGCTGATCCGGATGCCCGACTACTACTCCGACATCGTCAACGCCAAGGACAGCCCGCGGGTTGTTGAATGGTATGCGCGGATGATGGAGCGGCCAGCCGTCAGCGCCACACTCGCAATGCAGCCTCCAGCCGCACGCCAAGCGGCACCGCTGACGGCCAGCCGCTGATCAAAGCGACAGCAGCTCCCGGATCACGGGCGGCGCGAACTCGCTCCACTCGATCCCCAAGCCGTCGGCCGCCACGCGCACCACGTACGCGGCAATTCGCACTTCCGACAGCTCGACCTCGATCTGCGTCCAGGCCGGAACCTGCAGGCGGGTATGGACGAATGCGCCGCTCAGGCTCGCGTCCTTGAGATGACCCGCCGCGTCCCATTTCGCACAGTGCAGGCGCACGGCGGCGCGCGTGGCGATGCGCTCGCCCCACCGATGTTCCATGCGGCCATGAAGCGCTGGAGTGCGTGGCGCGGAGTTGGTGGCCCGATGGATGCTGGCGGCCTGGGTGTTCGCAGCGTCCGGGGATAACGATTCGAAGGCGTGGTTCATGATTCATTCCTCGACACGACCCGCTCGCCGCGGCACCGCGAGTAGGTAGAGGAC
>Ga0137409_10000668_pt1 | contig 37659 bp, 37 predicted proteins | sample CZODoug1_16funga_FD_122059 | JGI IMG/M metagenome (GOLD analysis project Ga0137409, IMG submission 122059) | Vadose zone soil fungal communities from Angelo Coast Range Reserve, California, USA - CZODoug1_16fungal (Hybrid Assembly) | ecosystem: Environmental > Terrestrial > Soil > Vadose zone... | reverse complement strand
GCCGACGCGCGCTCGAGCCACGACAGCCGGTCCGCCCAGACTTCGATCGACGCCTGGGCGCGCGTCAACTCCTCCTTCCCGATGTTGGTCGTGACGGCGACGATCTGGCCGATCAACGACGGCGGCGCCAAGCAGTGTCCCAAGTGCAATAAGAAGAAGTCCAAGCGGATGCTCGGCACGGGCGCCGGGCTGATCTTCAAGGGTGCCGGCTTCTACACGACCGACTACAAACGGGCCGGCGAGAAGAAGGCCGGCGAGAAGGCCGGCGAGAAGTCTGGTGGGGACTCCGGCGAGTCGGGCAAGAAGTCCGACGGCAAGGACAAGAAAAAGGAAAAGGAGCCCAAGAAATGAGAGAGCTCAAGGGCGACTGGCGCGACTTGTTCAACGGCTTCATGGTCGCCCTCGACCTCCGGAAGTGCTTCCTGGCGCTCCTCGGCATCTTCGTCACCATCTGCGCCTGCGGTGGACTCACCATCGTGCTCGGCAACTCGATCGATCGGAGGACCGTCGAGCCGCCCAAGAACCTTATCCTCCACGAGTGGTGGCACACGCAGCAGGTCTCCTGGGACGTGATCTACAACGGCGCCTACGTGATCGAGCCGGTCGCCGTGTCCGCGGCGCCCTCCGGCGCCATGATGGCTCCCAAGAGCGCCCCGGTGACCGTCTCCACTCCGCTCCTCAAGCGCGTCAAGGCGAGCGCCTTCGTCCGGATCGGCTATACGGTGGTCTTCGTCCTGCTGTTCCTGACCATCTGGTCGTACTTCGGCGGGGCCATCGCGCGCATCGCCGCCTATGAGATCGCCAAGGACGGCGAGCGCATCGAGACGCGCAAGGCCCTCCAGTTCGCGCGCCGCAAGTTCTGGTCGTTCTTCTGGGCGCCGCTCATCTGCATCATCGGCTTCTTCTTTTTCTTCGTCTGCAACTACGCCGGCGGCCTCGTCGGCAGCATCCTCGACTTCGCCAAGATCGGCGCGCCCCTCGTCGCCCTCCTGCTGCCGCTCGCGCTGCTCTCGGGCTTCATCATGACCCTGATCTGCGTGGGCACCGTGACGGGGATGCCGCTCTTCGCCCCCGCGGTCGCCGCCGAGGGGACGGACAGCTTCGACGCCGTCAGCCGCGGCTTCAGCTACGTCTACTCCCGCCCCTGGCACTACATCTGGTACCAGGTGGTGAGCTCGGTCTACGGTTATGTCTGCATCGGCTTCGTCATCCTCTTCGCGATCCTGATGTGCCACCTTGGCATCGAGGCCGGCGCCCAGGGCTTCGAGCTCTCGGGCGTCTGGAAGCCGGGGGCGTTCCACAAGGTCGCGAACGAGTCGTGGGCCCTCATCCTCTCGAAGGACCATCAGCCCTGCGGGCTGTACAGCTGGGATCCGATGGACGTCCTGAAAACGCCTCATCCGTACGGCCGCCTCCAGCACCTGGGGAACTCCATTGTCGGCGTCAACTTCGAGGACCGCGGGGTGTTCGAGGGCAAAGACACGTTCGCCAGCTTCCTGATCACGTTCTGGCTTGCGATCACCCTGGGCCTGGCCCTGGGCTACGTCGTCAGCTTCTTCATCTCGCAGCAGACGATGATCTACTACATCCTGCGGAAGAAGGTCGACGGCATCGAGATGAACGAGGTGTTCGAGGAGTCGGAGGAGGAGGCCAAGCCCGCGGAAGTCGCCAAGCCGGCCGCGGCCGCCCCCGCTCCGGACGCCGCCAAGCCTGCCGAGCCCCCGAAGGAAGAGAAGAAGTAGCCGCGGCTAACGACAGTCCTGCGCCGCAGGTTTGTCATCACCGTCCCACCAGCGGTGCAGGGAGGTTCCCCCCAGCAGCACTCCGGGCAGGATTGTCACCGACGTGACGACGTCGATCACATAGTGATACCGCAGCGCCATCGTCGCCAGGATGCAGCCCAGGGCGGGAGCGACGACGATCCGGAAGGCCGGACGGCAGAGTTTCCACGAGAGGTAGATCACGACCATCGACAACAGCGCGTGGCCGCTCGGAAAGGCGTCGGGCGTCCTCCACTCCGCCGCCAGGATCATCTGGTGCATCGGCCCGCCGATCAGCAGCCCGTCGAGCTGCCGCGGCCGCGTCGTGAAAAAATGATGCGGCCCGATCGCGGGCACCACGTAGTACCCGAGGTACGAGGTGAGCAGCCCGACCATCGTCACCGCCAGATACTGCCGGAGCTTCGACTCCTGGCCCCGGAGATGGATCACCGCGCCGGGGATCAGCAGAGAGATGAAGTAGAACCAGTAGCAGAGGTGCAGGAAGTCGTAGAGAAACGTCGGCCACCCGTTGAGGAAGAACGCGTCGACGTCGCCGAACCAGCGCCGGTCGATGTGCTGCAGAACGCGGTCGTAGTAATGGTCCTCGAAGGGATGCACGAGCGGGACGAGGAAGTAGCACTCGCGGAACGCCCCGAGCGCGAAGGGGACGACATACCAGTACCGGAAGAACGACCAGAAATTTCCTCCGTAGCGGTGGTAAGCATGGGCGACCAGGCCGATCATGACGGCGGCCAGGGCGTGATAGAGGAGGAAGATCCAGGAGCCGGCGGGCCGCAGGATCAGCACGACCAGGCTCAGGAGCGCGAGGTAGCCGAGATTGACGAGGTCGAATGCATAGAGCTTCTTCATGAGAGGAGCCGCGCGGCGGCCACGACCGCGGCGGTCTCGATGCGCAGGATCGTGGGGCCCAGCGACACGCGCCGCGCGAAGCGGGCCTCCTCGTCGGGGGTCAGGCCCCCCTCGGGTCCCACGACGACGCAGCCGCCGCCCCGCGGCGCGGGCTCCGTCGAGCCCGGCGAGGCGAGGATCGCGTCGGCCGGCAGCTGGTCGGGCCGCTGCTCGGGGGAGATCTTCAGGACCGGGGCGCCCGACTGCTTCGCGGCCGCGACCGCGATCTTCTCGAGCCGCTTCCGCTTTCCCTCCCCGGGCTCCGTGACGCTGCGCGCGAAGCGGACGGGGACGAACTCGGCGACGCCCAGTTCGGCGAGCTTCTCGACCATCCAGTCGAGCCGGGCCCCCTTCGGGACGGCGGCGGCGACCACCACCCTCGGGAGCTCCGGAGCCTCGAGCTTCTCGAGGAGGCGGACCGTGACCGCGCCCCGGGTCGACTCGATCTCGCCGCTCCAGGTCTCCCGGGAGTCGAAGACGGTCACGCGGTCTCCCTCGGCCAGGCGGAGCGCGCGCAGCGCGTGGCGGGATTCGTCCGGCGGAAGGACGGCGGGATGCGTGATCCTCTCGACGAAGAAGCGGGGCATGGAACGCGGATTCTAAGGGCGCGCGGGCCATAATGCAACCCTGCGGCCGACCGTCCATCCTTGCGTTCCCCGCCGTGCCGGGTCATAATTTTTACGTGCCAAAACCCCCCGGCCTCCTCCTCGTCGAGAACGTTGAACGCGTCGTCCTGGGCAAGCGCGCCACGATCGAGACCGCCGTCGCCGCCCTGCTCGCCCGCGGCCACGTGCTCCTGGAAGACGTGCCGGGCGTCGGCAAGACGGTTCTCGCGCGGGCCCTCGCCCGGTCCGTCGGCGCCGAGTTCCGCCGCGTCCAGTGCACGCCGGACCTGCTCCCCTCCGACGTCACCGGCACAGCGATCTTCAACATGCGCGACCAGGCCTTCGAGTTCCGCCGCGGCCCGGTCTTCACGAACCTCCTGCTCGCCGACGAGATCAACCGCGCGACGCCGCGGACCCAGTCGGCCCTGCTCGAGGCGATGGAGGAGCGGCAGGTCACCGTTGACGGCACGACCCACCCGCTGCCCGACCCGTTCTTCCTGATCGCGACGCAGAATCCGATCGAGCTGGCCGGGACCTTCCCGCTGCCGGAGGCGCAGCTCGACCGCTTCCTGCTCCGGCTTTCCATGGGATACCCGGACGAGGCCACTGAGGTCGAGATGATGGCCGCCCAGAAGGAGCGGCACCCCCTCGAGTCGCTCCAGCCGGTCATCGACGGCGACCGCCTGCAGGAGGTCCAGCGCAACGTCGCCCACGTCTACGTGCACCCCTCGGTGCTCAAATACATCCAGCAGCTGCTGGCGCGGACGCGGAAGGACGAGCATGCCCAATATGGCGCCAGCCCGCGCGGCGGCCTGGCCCTCATGCGCGCCTCCCAGGGCCTCGCCGTGATCCAGGGCTCCCCGTTCGTGACGCCCGACCATGTCCAGCAGCTCGCGACCGCCGTGCTCGCCCACCGGATCGTGGTGAAGTCGCGCTCCCGGGTCCAGGGCGTGGACGGGACCCGCATCGTCGACGCCGCCCTGCACGAGGTCGAGGTGCCGGTGGATTTCGAGCCGGTGTGATGTGGAACCTTCACGGTCCACGCTTTATCGAACGTTCCTCCTGAGCGCGCTGATCCTGCTGCTCGTCCTGGGGGTCTCGCTCCGGCTCCCGGCCTTTCTCGCGCTGGCCGCCGCGTGGGGGGTCTTCCTCGCGGCCTCGTGGCGTGCGTCGAGACGGCCGCTCCAGGGCTTCCGGGTCCGTCGCTCGCTCTATCCGAGTGCCTTCGAGGGCGACGAAGTCCCGGTGGAGCTGGTGCTGGAAAGCGACCGCCCGGCCGGCATGGTCGAAGTCGGCGACGCCTTCGGCCCGGCGATCGCCGCCGAACAGCGGATGCTGGAGCCGGGACCGATCGTCCCCGGGGTGCCGCGCCGGCTGAAGTATTCCGCCTTCTGTTCCCGGCACTGGGGGGTCCACCCGGTCGGGCCGGTCCAGGTCGTTACCAGCGATCCGGCCGGGCTGTTCCACTCCCGCCGCGCGCTCCCGGTGCTGGAGGAGTTCGCCGTCTTCCCGCAGGTCTATGATGTGGCCGGTCTCGGCGAGCTGGGGGCCCGCGCCACCCTGATCCCGTACGAGAGCTCCGCCGGAAGACCCGGCCAGAGCCTGCTGACCATGGGGGTCCGCGACTATCGGCCCGGAGACGATCCGCGGCGGATCCACTGGCCGGCGACCGCGCGCCGAGGATCCCTGATGGTCAAGGAGACCGAAGTCGACCTGACGCCGTACTACACCGTTCTCATCGACCTGGACCGCCGACACCGCGCCGGCACCGGGAGGAAGTCCACGCTGGAATATGTCCTGCGGACCGCCGCGTCGGTGATCTGGACGGCGGTGCGGACCGGCGGCTTCGTGCAGGTGTCCGGCCTGGGCGCGGCGCCGCTGCACGTCCCCCCGGGCCGCGGCGAGACGCATCTCTCCTTCGCCCTCGATGAGCTGATCCGCAGCGGACTGGACGGGGATATCCCCTTCCCCGAGGTCGTGCTCCGCGCCCTGCCGTTCGTCCCCGTGCAGTCGACCGTGGTCCTCATCTCGGGGACCGTCTTCGTCGACCTGGCCGGCCTCGGCGACGTCATCGAGGCGCTGCGGAGCCGGGGCTCGCGCGTGGCGGTGTTCCTGGTGAACAACTTCTCGTTCCCCGCCATCACCGGCTGGCCCCCGACGCGGGCGCAGGTGCTGGAGAAGACCCAGGAGGTGGGCTTCTTCCTCCGCTCCCGGGGCGTTCCGGTCAAGGTCCTCGAGGAAGCGGACGACCTGGAGGCCGTGCTCGGCCGCGGAGGACTGTCGTGAGGCAGTCTCCCGAGGCGTTTCTGCGTGCGCGCCTCGCGGCGCTCTATCTCCTTTCGCTGGCCGCGGTCAGCGGCTCGATCCTGGCCTGGCATCCGGAGCGGGCAGGGTCGCCCGTGTCGATCCTCTGGCCTCCCCTGGGCCTGGCCGCGGCGGCTCTCGCGGGGACCCTTCTGCAGGAGCGCTTCTCGGGACTCCTCGACCGGTACGCCCGCGCCCGCCTGCGCGCCGTGGCGGGGCTGATGTACGGCTGCGTCCTCCTGCTGGTGGGCCTCGGCCTCCTCGCCGGCGCCCGCGACGCGGCCGAAACCGGCTGCGGCATCCTCCGCGCCTTCCAGCCCGTCTTCCTGATCCTGGCCGGATTCGGTCGCGGACACCTGGGGACGCTGATCAATGGGTTCGCGCTGACGTCGACGTCCCTCCTCGCGGGAGGCCCGATTGCGGCGGCGTCGACGGCCCTCCACGGCGCGGTCGCCGTTTTTTTCTTCGCGGCGGACCACGCCGCGCGGACCCTGTCGGAATTCCCCGTCGACGAGATTCCTCCGGCGGGACCGATTCTGCGGCGCGGTGCCGTCCCGGCGCTCCTGATCCTCGCCGCCCTGGCGGTCTTCTTCTGGAAGCTCCCCGCGGCGCCCTATGCCCCTCTTCTGAGGTCGGGGGCGGCGCCGAACTTCCCGGCGGACAAGCTGGCCGGACTCCTGGCCAACCTGCTCGGGGTCGCGATCGTGTCGACGGTCGGATTCTTCCTCCTCCTCCGGTACGGCGGCGGCTCCCGCGGGCTGTCGGCAGCGGAGCCCGTCGTGGTCCGCGTCCCCGTCCGGCGCCGCGAGGGCGGCCCGGAAGGCTCCCGCTTCGTCGAGCCGCCGGTCTCACCGAGGGAATGGCGCGCGCGGATCGTGAGCCTGTACCTGCGCACCACGGAGCAGCTCGCCAAATGGGGGCGCCGGCGGCGGGCCTTCCAGACCCCGCGCGAGTTCTCGCGCAGTCTCGCCCCCGCGGGCCCCGCCGCCGACCTCGCCGAGCTCTTCGATCGCGCCCGCTACGGCGACCTCGAGATGAGCCAGGCGGATTTCGACCGGGCGACCCAGGCCTCGCGCGAGGTGATCGACCATCATCGCCGGCCTGCCTGACGGGATTGGGGACGCCGGGAACCCCCCGGAGGCCCCCGGCGTTAAATTACTGAGGAAGACGGTATGTTTGCCGTCGCGCTCGAGCTACAATGCCGAACGGGTGGGCCTTCCGGTGTCTCAATTGTCGTAGGGATCATCCGATGCGACATGTGATGAATAGCGTGACAGCTCTGGCGATCTCTCTCGTCCTCGCCTCGACGGCTCTTGCCGACGAGGTCGTGCTCCGGAACGGATCCAGCTTCACGGGTCTCGTCCGGGAGGAAGGCGACAAGGTCACCGTCGAGGTCGATTTCGGGACGATGACGTTCCGAAAGGTCGACGTCAAGTCCATCAGCCGGGGCAACGATCCGGTCAACGAGTACGAGACGAAGCTCAAGGCGGCGACGGACGTCAAGAGCCTGCTCGAGCTGGCGACGTGGGCGCGGGAGAAGGGCCTGGGCACGAAGTCGATGGATCTCTACCGCAAGGTGCTGACGCTGGACACCGACCAGCCCGACGCCCGAAAGGCGCTCGGCTTCGAGAAATTCAACGGAATCTGGATGTCCGGCGACGACCTGATGATGGCGCGCGGCTACGTCAAGGTCAACGGCAAGTGGCAGACCAAGGAGACGGCGGACCTGCTCCTCATTCAGCAGGAGCAGGCGCACCTCGAGAACGACCGGAACCTTCTGCAGAAGCGCCTGGCGGACCAGGTGCACGAGCAGGAGATGACGAAGATCGCGCTGGAGCGGGAGCGGCTGGAGATGGAGCGGCGGGATGACCGCTGGTGGTGGCGGAACGGGTGGAATTATGCGGCGGGTCCCTTCGGGGGCGTGGCCGGATATCTGGTCCCGAATTCGGTGCGGGCGACGACCGTCCCCTACTACAACCCCAGTTCGCTGCCTCCGGCGGGGACGAATTCGTCCACGCCGCCGATTATCCGGCGCTAGGCGACTACTCAGGAGCTGACCATGTGGCTTAAGACGACGGCGATCGCCCTGGCCCTCGCCCTGTCCGCGTTCGCGCAAGACGACGACGCGAAGAAGAAGGACGAGGAGGCGAAGGCGAAGATCGCCGACTTCAAGAAGGAACTCAAGGGCGCGAAGTCGGACAAGGACGTCATCCGCGCCATCGAGGGCCTGGGGGCCCTGCAGCATCCGAGGGTTCTCTCGGAGCTCAAGAACTACCTGGGCCGGACCCCGGACGAGGTGGCCGCCGCCGCCGAGGAGATCGGCAAGTACAAAAAGGACAAGGACGCGGCGGAGACGCTGGTCAACGCCGCGGGCGCGCGCCGCGACAAGGACAGCATCGTGAAATGCCTGCGCTACTCCGGCGACACCGAGTACAAGCCCCTGGTCGGAAAGCTGACCGGGTACTTCCGGAACAAGGATACGGACGTTGCCAAGGAATCGGTCGACAGCTGCGCGAAGCTGAAGTCGAAGGACGCCATCGAGCCCCTGCTCAATCTCTGGAGGGAGCTGGACGCCATCAAAGAGGAGAAGGCCGGCCAGGGCGGCGGCATCGGGGGCATCGGGGGCGGCGGGCTCACCGGAGCCGGCGGCGTGGGCGCGAGCATGCAGGACGAGCAGCTGAAGCGGAAGCGCGACGTGACGCCCGCGGTGGAGTCGGCCCTGAAGAAGATCACCGGCGAGGACTTCAAGGACCTTCGGGCCGCCAACGACTGGTGGCGGAAGAACAAGGCCACCTTCAAGGACCTCGAATAGTTTCCTGTACTTCTGAGTCTCATCGCGATACTCTTTTCTCAGGCCACCCATAATGGGTAGCGGGGCGGCGACCGGAGGTTTGACCATGACGAAGACGCTGGCGACGATCGGGTTCCTGTTCGCGGGTCTGCTGCAGGCCTGGGCCGCGGACGACACCGAGGAAGTCAAGGAAGCGCTCGCGAAATTCAAGAAGGCCATGGCGAACCCGTCGGCCCCCGCCCGCGCGGCGGCCGCGGCCGACCTCTCGCGCACGCCGTCGGACAAGACGGCGGTGACGCTCGGCAGCCTTCTGGGCGGCGAAGCCGACGCGGTGAAGATCGCGGCGGCCGAAGGCCTGGGCAACTTCAAGGACCACAAGAAGGTCGCCACTCCCCTGCTCCTCTCGGCCCTCAACGCCAACGCCAAGGAGCCGAAGGTGATGGAGGCCGTCTTCAAGGGCCTGGGCAAGCTCGACGACGACGCGGCCCTGTCCACGATCCACAACTACTTCGACGACAAGGACGCCCTCGTCGCCAACGCGGCCATCATGTCCGCCGCGGAGATCCGCAGCGCGAGTTCGATGGATCCCCTCATCTCGCTCATGAAGAAGTACGAGAAGATCGAGGAGCAGGCGAAGAAGGGCGGCGGGGGCGGCTACGGCGGCGTCAACGTCCCGTATGCCGGCGACGATCCCAAGAACAAGCTGGCCAAGGATGTGCTTCCCACGATCATCAAGGCGCTCCAGAAGATCGCCAACGAGAAGTGGGCCACCACCAAGGAGTGGGAAATCTGGTGGAACAAGAACAAGGCCACCTTCAAGATCGCGAAGTAATCCGGCTTCGCCTATAATCGGCGGATGGGCATCCGCCGCCGCATCCTGCTCTCGTTTCTCGCCCTCTTCGTGGGGGTGCTGGCGGCCGCCGCCTTCCTGTCCACCCTCCTGGTGGGGAATGCGGTGGACCATCGTCTCTCCGCCCAGACCCAGAATCTCGCGGCGCTCGTCGATCGCATGCCCAAGGCGGCCGGCTTCGAGGAGAACCTCCGCCGCCTGATGGACCTGCACGGGGCGGAATCCCTGAAGGTCGGCGCCGTCGCCGTCGGCTCCGCCGACACCCATTCCCCCGGCGAGCGCGTCTTCCGGGCTCCGACGAAAGTCGGCGAGCTGGTCATCGTCTACAGCCCCGGGGTCGTCTCCCGCGAGGAGGCGGAGGCCGTGCGCCCCTTTCTCGTCATGGCCGTGGCCGGGGGGCTGCTCGTCGTGGTGCTCGCGTCGGTCACCGCGGGGACGATCGCGCGGCCGCTGGAGCGGCTGGCGCAGCAGGCGAAGTCGCTTCCGTCGGGCGACGTGGACCGCGTGGGGGGCGGCGTTGAGCTGGACCACCTCGTGGAGGCCATGAACCGCATGCTCGCGGAGGTGCGCCGCGCCGAGCGGCTGGGCGTGATGGGCCAGATGGCCGCCGGCGTGGCCCACGAGATCCGGAATCCGCTGTCGTCGATCAAGATGACCGTGCAGATGCTGCGGGAGTCGGCGAAGGATGCCGAGGCGTTCGACCGGATCCTGCGGGAGATCGAACGCCTGGAGCTCATCGCCGCCGAACTGACGGGCGCTTCGCAGCCGCTGCGCAAGGAGGCCGTGAAGCTGGACAGCGTCGTCGAGGACGTGCTAGAACTCATGCGCCTGCGCCTCGAGCACCTGGGCGTCCGGGTGGAACGGAGCTTTTCGCCGGCTCCGGAGACCCCGGTCGACGTCGCCCGCTTCAAGCGCTGCGTGATGAACCTGGTGCTCAACGGCGCGCAGGCGATGCCCTCCGGCGGACCTCTGCGGGTGGCGGTGGCTCCGCGAAACGGCGGCGTCCGCTTCTCGGTGACCGACGGCGGTCCCGGGGTGCCGGCGGAACTGGGCGAGAAGGTGTTCGAGCCGTTCGTCACCACCAAGAAGGACGGCATCGGGCTGGGGCTGGCGCTGACCAAGCGGATCATCGAGGAGCACGGCGGGTCGATCGGGTACGACGCCGCGCCCGGCGGAACCACGTTCTGGATCGAACTTCCCCATGGCTAAAGTGCTGGTCGTCGACGACGAGGAATCCATCATCTGGATCTTCCGGAAGCTCGTCGAGGGCCTGGGCCACGAGTTCCTCGCGGCCGCCACCGGCGAGAAGGGGATCGAAGCCGCCGCCTCCGGACAGCCCGACGTCGTCTTCATGGACGTCAAGCTCCCGGGGATGGACGGGCTGGCCGCCCTCGTCGAGGTCCGGCGCGTCGCGCCGCGCGCGAAGTTCATCGTGATGACGGCGCACGGAACGCTCGACACCGCCGTGCGCGCCATGAAGCTGGGGGCGGTCGAGTACCTGTCGAAGCCGGTGGACCTCGACCAGGCGCGCGCGCTGATCCAGGGCTCGTTGAAGGGCGCCGGGATGAGCCGCGAGGTCGAATCTCTGCGGAAGGCCGGCGGCCTCGGCGGCATCGTCGGCCGCTCGGCCCAGATGCAGGAGGTCTTCAAGAAGATCGCCGCCGTGGCGGGCAGCGACGCGAGCGTGCTGTTGATCGGCGAAAGCGGGACCGGGAAGGAGCTCCTGGCGCGTGCGGTGCATTACAACAGCGCGCGCTCGGGGGGCCCCTTCGAGGCGATCAACTGCGCGTCCATCCCCGAGACGCTGCTGGAGAGTGAACTCTTCGGCCACGAAAAGGGCGCGTTCACGGGCGCCGTCCGCCTGAAGCCCGGCAAGTTCGAGGTCGCCGGCGGCGGCACCGTCTTCCTCGACGAGATCGGCGAGATCTCCCCCGCCGCGCAGGTGAAGCTGCTCCGCTTCCTCGAGGAGCGCCGCTTCGAGCGCGTCGGCGGGACGGAGCCCGTCGCCGTCGACGTCCGTATCGTGTCCGCCACGAACCAGAACCTCGACGTGCGGGTGCGCGAGGGCCGCTTCCGCGAGGACCTCTTTTTCCGGCTCAACGTGGTCCGCGTCGACATCCCGCCCCTGCGCGAGCGGCGCGACGACATCCCCGCGCTCGTGGCGCATTTCCTGGACCTGGCCCGCGGCGCGGGCGTGACCGCGGACGCCCTCGAGCTCCTGAAGAACCACTCGTGGCCGGGCAACGTGCGCGAGCTCCGGAACGCGATCGAGCGCGGTGCCGTGCTGGCCCGCGGGACGCCGATCCGGCCGGAGCATCTGCCGGAGACGGTGACGTCGCCCCGGCCGCTGGGCGAATCGGACATCGACGCCCGGGTGCGCGAGCTGGTGGAGAAGCTGGTGTCCCAGGGGATGCCCGGGGATCTCTACCACGCGGTGGAGGCGCGCTGGGAGAAGGCGCTCCTGCGCCGGGTGCTCGAACAGACGGGGTCCAACCAGGTGAAGGCCGCGGAGCTGCTGGGCATCAACCGGATGACGCTCCGCAAGAAGATGGAGCAGTACGGCCTCTAAGGCGTGACGACGCGGACCCCCCCGGGCACGATCTCCCATTCCGCCGGCAGGTGACCGCCCGGGTCTCCGTCCATCTGCACCGGCACTGGTTTTCCGTCCGCGGAGCTGAGCCGGACTCGCCGGGCCGCGACATAGCGGACGTCGTCGCGTCGGCAGCGCCGGCCGAACAGGTGGGCGAGGAAGGCCGACCAGAACATCCCCACCAAGTCCCATCGGCCGCGGCCGCGCTGGATCATGACCTCGAAGGTGCCCCGACCCGGCCGCGCGTCGGGGGTGAAGACGAGGGGCCCGCCGTAGGTGGGAACTTGGGAGACCAGCACCCAGGCCGCCTCCTCGGGCGGCCCGCCGTCGATTTCGACGGTGATCCGCGGCGCCTCGTAGTCGAAGACGCTCTTCATTCCCCAGTAGAGGTACTGCCACATGTGGATCGGGCCGCGGCGCTCGGCGTGGAAGAGATGGACCACGTGAGCGTCGTAGCCGGCGCTGGCGAAGAGCAGGAAGCGCCGCCCTCCGGAGCGGTCGACGCCGAGGTCCCAGAGGCTGGCCTTGCCCTCGCGGATGACTCCGGCGAGCTCGGCGGGTTTCTGCGGAAGCTTCAGCTCCTTGGCCAGAACGTTGGCGGTGCCGCTGGGAAGCATGGCCAGGGCCGGCGCCTGCGCGCCGAGCGGGAGGCCGTTGAGCACCTCGTTGACGGTTCCGTCCCCCCCGGTGGCCGCCACCGCGCCGCAATCCTCCGACTCCCGTGCCAGCCGGCGCGCGTCCCCGATCGCTGTCGTCTGCTGCAGGTCGACCGCGCAGCCCTGTCCGCGCAGCAGCCCGGCCACCTCCTCCGCGAGCTTGAGGGCCCTGCCGCGCCCAGAGGCCGGGTTCACGATGATCTTGACGCGGTCGAGCACCCCGCAGATTCTACTGGAACTGGGCCGCTTGTCGAGGGACTTGCGACCCCCCGAGGTCCCATCGCTATAATCGACGCTTCCATGGACATCCGGAAACTGAAGACGCCCGAGGAATACCTCGAGGCCGAGACCCTGCAGCGGACGGTGTGGAATTTCCCGGACCGGGAGATCATCCCGCTGAACGAACTGGTGATCCTCCAGAAACACGGCGGCCACGTCTTCGGCGCCTTCGACGGCCGGGTTCTCGCGGGCTTCTGCTTCGGCATCCCCGCGTACCGCGACGGGAAGGCCTACCATTACTCGCGCATGCTGGGCGTCCTTCCCGGCCGCCAGGACTCCGGCATCGGCTACGCGATGAAGCTCAAGCAGCGCGAGTACGTGCTGAAGCAGGGGCTCGACCTCGTCGTCTGGACCTTCGACCCGCTCCAGAGCCGCAACGCCTACCTCAATATCGAGAAGCTCGGCTCCGTCATCCGCGAGTACATGGTCAACCTGTACCCCTCGTCCGGCAGCCGCTTCAACGAGGGGCTCGAGAGCGACCGCTTCACCACGGAATGGTGGATCGCGTCGAAGCGGGTGCGCGACGCGATCCAGGGCCGCCGCGCGAAGCACGACCTCGACGTATTCACGCCGGCGATCCGGACGCAGGTGAGCGAGGCCGGCTGGCGCGAGCCGGTCGACGTCGTCCTGAAGCGCGGGGCGAAGCGGATCTCGGTGGAGATTCCGGACGACATCGACGCGCTCAAGAAAGACGACCTCCAGCTGGCCCAGCGCTGGCGCAAGGCCACGCGGGAGGCGTTCCTGGCGGCCTTCAAGAAGGGCTACGTCGTCCACGGCCTCGCGAGCATCCCGGAGATCGGCCGCCGCCGCAGCTTCTACCTGCTCGAGGAAGGATACCGGGTCCGATGAGGATCGAGCGGATCGAGCTGTTCCATCTGAAGATCCCGCTGGTGCGGCCGTTCGTGACGAGCGTCGCGCGCTACGTCGACCGGGAGATGCTGCTCGTCCGCGTCGATTCCGGCGGCGTGAGCGGCTGGGGCGAGGTGCCGGCGCCCGCGGCCCCGCTGTACAGCTACGAGACGACGCAAACCGCGTGGCACATCCTCCGCGACTTCCTCGCCCCGAAGCTCCGGAATCAGGAGTTCGCGGGGCCGGGCCCCGTCTCGGAGCTTTTCTCCTTCGTGCGCGGGCACAACATGGCCAAGGCGGGCCTGGAGATGGCGGTCCTCGACCTCTTCGCCAGGGCCCAGGGAAAGCCGGTGCACCAGGTCCTCGGAGGCGAGCGCACGGAGATTCCGACCGGCGTCAGCCTCGGCATCGAGGAGAGCGTGACTCACCTGCTCGCCCGCGTCGAGACCGCGCTCGCCCAGGGCTACCAGCGCATCAAGCTGAAGATCAAGCCGAAGTGGGACGTGAACGTCCTGGCGGAAGTCCGGCGGGAGTTCCCGAAGGCCGCTCTGATGGCCGACGCGAACTCCGCGTATACCCTCGCGGACATCGACCATCTGAAGCAGCTGGACGCCTTCGACCTCACCATGATCGAGCAGCCGCTCGGCTACGACGACTATGTGGACCACGCCAGGCTCCAGGCGCGGATCCGCACGCCCGTCTGCCTCGACGAATCCATCCGGTCCTACGACGACGCCCGCCGGGCCTTCGAGCTGGGCGCCTGCAAAGTGATCAACATCAAGCAGGCCCGGGTCGGAGGCCCTTATACCGCGAAGATGATCCACAACCTCGCCCGGGCGCGGCAGGCCGCGGTCTGGTGCGGCGGACTGCTCGAGACCGGCGTGGGACGCGCCCACAACATCGCCCTGGCGACGCTTCCGCACTTCACGCTTCCCGGCGACATTTCGGCGAGCGATCGGTACTATGCGGAGGACGTCATCGATCCCCCCGTGACCGTGACGCCGCGGGGCACCATCGTGGTGCCCCAGGGCCCGGGCATCGGCTATACTGTCGTCGACCGGAAAGTCTCCTTGTACTGCGTGCGGAAGGAATATGTCCTGTCCTAAGTGCGGCAACCCCGTGCCCGAGGGCAGCGCGTTCTGCAATCGCTGCGGAACGCCCATCGCGACGGTGCTCGCGCCGGTCGCGCAGCCCCACTCGCTGACGGCTCCCCAGGCGCCCGCCCAGGAACCGGAGCAGGACCTCTGGAAAGGCGGCTTCTCGGGCAAGGCCCAGGGGCACTGGTGGTTCCTCTGGTTCCTGGAGATGCCCGTCCTGGTCTACCTTTGGTTCCACCTGTCCAAGGAGCTCCGGGAAGGCCCCTATGCCCGCTGGGTCTTCGTCGCCGCCGCCGTCGTCCCCGTCCTTCTGATCCTCTGGACCTGGGCCATCGAGAGACTCTCCACGCGCTACCGGCTCACCAACTACCGGCTCTTCAAGGTCACTGGGATCCTGTCCCGCGACCACAACGAGGTCGAGCTGGTCCGCGTCGACGACGTCTCCGTGCGCCAGAACATCCTCCAGCGCATCTTCAACGTCGGCGTGGTCACCGTCATCTCCCCGCACGACCAGACGGAGCCCACGCTGGAGCTCCGGGGCATCGAGAACCCGATCGAGGTGAAGGAGCTGATCCGCAGCAACGTGCGGCGCCGCCGCCAGGGATCGCTCAACGTGGAGAACCTGTAATGCCGGCGCCCAGGAACCGGACTCTGTTCCTGACGGACGCCGACCGCCGCGGGCCCGTCCCCGTCCTCGCCTCGAGCGTGCTTCCCGACCACGTCTATTGCGGCGACGCCCTCGACGGCCTGCGCCTGAGCCCTCCGGCCGACCTGGTCTTCGCGGATCCCCCCTATGACGAGGACGCCGGCTGGCACGGGCTCTGGATCGCCGAGTGCGCGCGCGCGCTCCGTCCGGGCGGCTCGATCTACGTCTGCTGCGACTGGACCTTCTCCGGCGCGGTGCAGTCGCACCTCGAGCGCCACTTCACGGTGCGCAACCGCATCACGTGGCGGCGCGAGAAGGGACGCGGGGCCCGCCGGAACTGGAAGCAGAACATGGAGGACATCTGGTTCGCCACGCGGGGCGACGACTACACCTTCAACCTGGTCAAGTGGAAGAAGCCGGTGATCGCGCCCTATAAGGTGAACGGCAAGCCCAAAGACTGGGTCGAGCAGAACGGCGAGCGCTTCCGCATGACGCATCCGTCCAACATCTGGACCGATCTCTGCGTCCCGTTCTGGTCGATGCCGGAGAACACCCCGCATCCGTATCAGAAGCCCGAGAGGCTGGTCGAGCGGGTGATCGAAGCGTCGAGCCGGCCGGGCGATCTCGTGATCGATCCGTTCCTGGGCTCGGGCACGACGGCAGTGGTGGCGAAGCGCCTGGAGCGCCATTTCATCGGCTTCGAGCAGGAGCCCGACCACGTGCGCCTGGCGCTGAAGCGGCTGAGGGAACGGCTGTAGCCGTGCTTCACGCCCCGGGATGATCCTGCGCGTATCGGTCGGAGCGGCGCCTCGGCGATCCTTCGAGGCCCCGATGCTACCGACGCAGCGTCAGCGTCTCCGCTTTCCCGCTGATCTTCAGCTGCGGGAGGGTGAGGACGCCCTGCGGGTCGGCCTTGACCTCGCCCTTCGCGGCGCCGAACGACCACTGGATCGACTCGCCCGGAGGCACGGACAGGTTCTGAAGGCGGCGCAGGGTGACGTCGGCGCTCGCTTCCTTGGGAACCTCAATCTTCGTTTTCACTTCGTCGGGGGAGACCAGGAAGAGGGACATCTCGAGCTTGTCCTTTGCATCGCTGACGTTCTTCCAGCGGAAGAACGCATTCACCTGCCCCGGCGCCGTCTCCTTCAGGCGGTCCGGCCAGGGGAGCGGGCTGTTGCCTGTGGCGTTGGTGAACACCGGATACGCCTCGTTCCTTCTCACGCTCAGCCAGTCGAACGAATTGATCAGGTCGTTGATCTTCAGGATCTGGGCGGAGTTGTTCGCGTGGCCGAACGGGCCCCAGTAGAAATAGAGCGCATACTTGCGGTCGTTCATGGCCCGGACAAAACGATCGTGACCGGCGGACCACCTGTCGTTCGGTGCCGAGTAGTCCACCGCCACCGGCGGGTCCGGAAACGTCACGTCCTTCGGCACCGACTGCGGCGGGAAATACATCCGCTGGGAGACGTGCTCGATCCCCGCGGGGACGTTGGCCTTGATCGCCGCGAACACGTTCCCGTGGCGCATGCCGATCCCGAGCGTGCCGCTGCCGCCCATCGAGTTGCCGCTGAGGTAGACGCGGTCCTCGTCGATCGCGCAGGCCTGGATCACCCACTTCACGCAGTCGATGACGCGCCGTTCCACGGGCATGGGGGATCCGCCGGAATTCTTCCGGATCAGGCCCTCATCCTTGACGTGCATGCCGCCCCACCACCAGTCCCCCTTGTTGGCGCGGCAGTCGAGATAGAGCGCGTAGAAGTCGTCCGGCGAACGGTAGATGTCGTGATTCCCGACTTCCGACGTGCACTTCACGCAGGACATCACGTCGTGGCCGGCAGAGTGGAGCACGACATAGAGCGGCGCGTTCCTGCGGTCCTCCTTCGGGTGGACCACGACGAACGTGTCCTTCTGCGGCGCCGCATATCCCCATTCCGGCCTGGAATCGTGCGTGTAGACGTCGACGGTCCTGCCGATCGCGGCCAGGTCCTTCCCCCGGGTCGTATCCTTCGTGGGGGACCAGTCGGCTTGACGGGCGAAAGCTGGAAATCCCGCCAAGGCGAAGAGGACCGGAAGCAGTCGAGGCATCATCGTCTTCAGGACTTACGCTTCCCGACGCCGACCCGACGGCAATGGACCGCAATCGGACAGATGTCGCAGGTCGGGCCGATCGGCTTGCAGACCGCCTTGCCGTGCGCGACCAGGGCCTCGTTGATCACCGGCCAGTGCCGCTTCGGGACCAGCTCCACCAGCCGCCGTTCCGTCTCCTCCGGCGTCTTCGTCTTGATCCACCCCATGCGGTTGGAGACGCGGTGGACGTGGGTGTCGACCGGGATGGCCTGCTGGCCGAAGGCGTAGACCAGCACGCAGTTGGCGACCTTGCGTCCGACGCCCGGGAACTCCATCAGCCCCTCGATCGTGCGGGGGATCTCGCCCTTCCGCTCCTCGACCATGCGGGCGGTCTCCATCACATAGGAGGCCTTGGTGCGGTAGAAGCCGATGGGCTGGAGGATCTTTTCGACGTCCCGGCGGTCCGCGCCGGCGAGCGCCTTCGACGTCGGGAAGCGGTCGAAGAGCCGCGTGGTGATGACGTCGGTCATCTCGTCGCGGGAGCGCGCGGAGAGGATGGTCCCGATCAGCGTGCGGAACGGAGACACCTTCATCTCGTTCCAGCTGCCGAGCATCGTGAGCGGGTAGCGGCCGGACAGCACCTTGAGGACGCGCGGGATCGGGGCGGCCATGCTACTTCACCAGGTCGCGGCCCGTAAGGATGCGGAACGCCTCGAGATACTTCTCGCTCGTCTTCCGGACGATGTAATCGGGGAGGACGGGCCCCGGCGGCTTCTTGTTGAACTTGATCGACTCGAGATAATCGCGCACGAACTGTTTGTCGAACGACGGCGGCGAGATGCCGACCTTGTAGCCGCGCTTCGGCCAGTACCGCGAGGAGTCGGGCGTCAGCGCCTCGTCGATCAGCGTGATCCGGTCGTCCACGAGGCCGAACTCGAACTTCGTGTCGGCGAGGATGACGCCCTTCGTCTCGGCGTAGCCGGCCGCCTTGCCGTAGATCGCGAGCGTGAGATCGTGCAGCGAGGTCGCCGTCTGCTTCCCGAGGGTTTCCGCGACGACGTCAAAGCCGATGTTCTCGTCGTGGCCCGTCTGGGCCTTGGTGGCGGGCGTGAAGATGGGGCGTTCGAGCTTCGAGGCCTGCTTGAGTCCGGGCGGGAGCTTGATTCCGCAGACCGCGCCGCTGGACTGGTAATCCTTCCAGCCGCTGCCGATGAGATAGCCGCGCGCCACGCACTCGATGGGAAACGGCTTGGCCTTCTTCACGAGCATCGTCCGGTCCCGCAGGGCCTTGGCGTGCTTCCGGACCGCGGGGGGCATCTCGTCGACGTCGCACGTGATCATGTGATGCGGGACGCCGAGGAAGTTGAACCAGAACTCGGAGATGCGGTTGAGGACCTTGCCCTTGTAGGGGATGCCGTTGCCCATGACGACGTCGAAGGCGCTCAGCCGGTCGCTCGTGACGATCAGCAGCGAGTCGCCCAGGTCGAACATGTCGCGGACCTTGCCGCTGGACAGGGGCTTCAGCCCCGGCAGCACCGCCTTGAGCAGGACGCTTTCGGCCATGTCGGATTCCTCGTCAGGTCGCCGCGATCAGTTTGGCCAGCTCCCTCGGATGCCCGGGGACGGCCGCGACCGCGATCTCGTAGCCGGGGCAGGGAAACGGCTCGACGGCGGCGGGATGCACGGGGTCGCCTCCTCCCGCCTTGAGCGCGAAAGCCGCGGCGGCCGTCGTCGCGCGCAGGATCCGCTTCCTTCCGAACAGCGTCTCCGCGGGCGCCATCGCCCGGGCGTTCGCGGACACGATGAGCCGAAGGAGCTGGAGCCGGCTCCGCTCGGGGGGAAGGCCGCGGAGCGCCATCTGCGAATCGCCCCGGCGCGCGGCCGTGTCGAGGGCCTCCCCCTGCGCGGCCATCCGGTCCGCCTGGCCGGGGTCGATGTCCGGGACGTTCTCGAAGCGCGAGAACAGAAGCCGGGACGCGAGCTCGGGATAGCTGGACAGGACGGACGTGCGGACGTAGAGGCACTTCTCGAGGGCGTGGACGCGGCCCGTCGGCTCCAGAGCCACCCAGCCGTCGGCCACGAACTTCGAGCCCTGGATCTCCATCAGCCCCCAGGTGGGCGTGGGATGGACTACCTCCTTCGGATACGTCAGCGCGAGCCCCCGGCCGTTGATCTCGACGGCGGCGGCGTGCAGCACGAAACCGGCCTTGCCGATCAGGCGGCCCAGCGCTTCCATCGCGGTCGCGCGGAGGTCGCCGTAGTAGGACGTGTTGAAGAGATAGACTTCCTGGCGGGCGACGGAGACATAGGATGCTTCGGGCTCCGTCTCCACGTCGATCATGGCGTGGACCGTCAGCGCGGGGTCGCGGGCGATCGGCTGACCGGTCGACGTTCTCCACTCCTGCTCGGTCCAGAAGTTCTCCCGCCAGAAATCGGCGAGGTGGTGCGAGTTCGAAAGCAGGCGCACGCGCTTGCCGAGCACGATCGCGTCGTGGATGAAGGACTCCTTCCCCTCCAGGGCGCGGACCGCGTGGGTGCGGAGCCGGTCGCGCAGGCCGGGGGTCGCGTCGGGATCGGGCCCCGAAGGCACCCGCGCGCGCAGGCGCGTCAGGACGTTCGACAGGCCGATCAGGGTGCCGGGCGATTCATTCATGCTCATAACCTGTTCACGTGGCAGTATCCGAGAGCGATGGCGTCGGCGGCGTCGCTGGGCGGGATGTCCTTGAGCCGGAGCATGGCGGCGATCATCCGCTGGACCAGCTCCTTGGTTGCCTGGCCGTTGCCGGTGGCGGCCTTTTTCACCTGGGCGGGCGCGTAATCGAAAACCCGGGCCTTCGCGGCCGCGGCGGCCAGCATGCAGACCGCGCGCCCCGCGTTCAGCGTCATCGCGTCGCGCGGGTTCTTGCCGACGAAGGGGCGCTCGATGACGACATGGGCCGGGCGGAAGCGGCGGAAGAGCCGCTCGATCCCCTTATGGATGTGCAGCAGCCGCTCGGGCAGGTCCTTGCCGCGGACGAAGACGACGCCGCACTCGGAGAGCGACGGGGTGCGCCCGTTCACCTCGAGGACCGCGTAGCCCGTCCGCTTCGTGCCGGGATCGATCGCCAGGATTTTCAAGCTCAAACGGCCTCCATCTCCAGTCGACGCGCCAGCCGGTCATGCTCCTGCCAGAGCTCCTCCGGAAGCCGGTGTCCGAACTTCTCGAAGAAGGACTTCATGTCCGCCAGCTCGTGCGTCCAAGCGTCGCGGTCCACCGAGAGCAGGCGCTGCAGCGACGATTCCGGGAGGTTCAGTCCCGACAGGTCGAGCGAGTCGCGCGTCGGCAGGAATCCGACCGGCGTGCGGACGGCGTCGGCCTTTCCGCGGACGCGGGCCAGGATCCAGCGGAGGACGCGGAGGTTCTCGCCGAAGCCGGGCCAGAGGAAGGCGCCGTCGGGGCCGGTCTGGAACCAGTTGACGTGGAAGATCGCCGGGGCCTCGTCGCTCTTGGCGCCGACGTGCAGCCAGTGGTTGAAGTAGTCGGCCATGTTGTAGCCGCAGAACGGGATCATCGCCATGGGGTCGCGGCGGACGACGCCGACCTGGCCCGTGGCGGCGGCGGTGGTTTCGGACGCCATCGTCGCTCCGAGGAAGACGCCGTGGCGCCAGTCGAAGGCCTCGAAGACCAGCGGCGCCACGCGGGCGCGCCGGCCGCCGAAGAGGATCGCGGAGATGGGGACGCCCTCGGGATCGTCGAAGCGGCTCGAGATCGCAGGGCACTGGCGGGCCGGGGTGGTGAAGCGGGAGTTCGGGTGCGCGGCCTTGATCGTGCCGGGCTTCCAGGGTTTCCCCTGCCAGTCGAGCACTTCGGCCGGGACGGGCCCGTCCAGTCCCTCCCACCACGGCGTGTTGTCGGGCCTGAGGGCGACGTTGGTATAGATCGTGTTCTTTCCGATGGTCGCCATCAGGTTCGGATTCGTCCTCGAGCTGGTGCCGGGGGCGACGGCGAAGAAGCCGGCCTCGGGATTGACCGCGTAGAGCTTCCCGTCGGGCCCGAAGTGCATCCAGGCGATGTCGTCGCCGACCGTCCAGACCTTCCAGCCTTTCTGCGACGCGGGCGGAACGAGCATGGCCAGGTTCGTCTTCCCGCAGGCGCTGGGAAACGCGGCGGCGATATAGGTGACTTGGCCCTGGGGGTCCTCGAGGCCGAGGATGAGCATATGCTCCGCGAGCCAGCCCTGCTGCCGCGCGAGCCAGCTGCCGATCCGCAGCGCGAAGCACTTCTTGGGCAGGAGGGCGTTGCCGCCGTATCCGGAGCCCACGCTCCAGATCACCTGGCGCTCGGGGAAATGGCAGACGAAGCGCCGGTCCGGGCTCAGATCTCCCAGCGAATGCAGGCCCCTGACGAACTCGTCCGAGCCTGCCAGGTGGTCGAGCGCGACCTTCCCCATCCGCGTCATGATCTTCAGGCTCGCGGCGACGTAGGCGCTATCCGTGATCTCAATCCCCATGCGCGCGTAGCGGGATCCCGCCGGGCCCATCAGGTACGGAACGACGTACATCGTCCGGCCCTTCATGGCGCCGCGGAACAGCGGCGTGAGCTTGTCGAAGGCCTCCGACGGGGACATCCAGTTGTTGGTCGGGCCCGCGTCCTCCTTCTGCTCCGTGCAGATGAAAGTCAGGTTCTCGGAGCGCGCCACGTCGGACGGATGGCTTCGGTGCAAATAGGAATCGGGGTTTTTGACGGGGTCGAGCGGAAGGAGGGTGCCGTCGCGGGTCATCTCGGACAGGAGGCGGCGGTACTCCTCCTCGGATCCGTCGCACCAGTAGATGCGGGAAGGTTGGGTGAGTCGGGCGCACTCGTCGACCCACTCCGTCACGGCCGGGTGCACCGCCGGGGAGGACACGCAGCGGTTATATCATGCCTTCCCTGCGGGCGGCAACCATAAGGTGCGGCTATACTCCCGGAGATGGCCGCGGCGCTGGCGTTGTCGATCGACTGCGACGGCTGCACCGTCGAGCGGCTCCATCGCGTACTGCGCTACTGGTCGACCGGCGAGAAAACAGAGTTCGGCCCGGGCCTGAGTCTGCCCGTGGCTTCGTCGATGTTCGCCTACTCGCGCAATCCCGCCGCCCCTCCCCAGGCGTCCTATATGGACGGCGACCGCGAGGGACTGCTCGACGCCTGGAAGCGCGGCTGGATCGACAGCCTTCACGGGCTGGGCGACTTCACGACCGCGGCTCCCTGCACGCGCGAGATGGCGAAGCAGGCGTTCGACCGGATGGCGGCGGACGGCGTCCGCCTCCAGGTCTGGACGAACCATGGCGGCCCCGAGAACGTCCAGAACCTTCTCCGGCCGGGGACGCGGGGCGACGTCCCGGGTTCGCCGTGTTATCTTGCCGACCTCGCCGCGGAGTACGGGATCCGCTACCTCTGGCCCAGCGAATTGACGCCGCTGATCGGGCAGGACCGGGACGCCACGCCGGCGGAGTATTACTCGGCGCACGGGGACCGACCGGGAACCGCGCGGCTGCTGGCCCGGCTCGCGCACGGCTGGAGCGAACGACTGGTCCGGAAGGCGGGGATCGAGCCGTATCCGGGGAACCGGCAGGTCGAACCCCGCACGCTTCGGGACGGCCGCGAGCTGCTCGCGTTCCGCCGTTATGGGCGCTGGCGCTTCGACACGGTCTCGCTGCTGCCGGAGATTCTCAGCCCCGCCGTGCTCGATCGGCTGGGGGAGTCGGGCGGGTCGATGATCGTGTATCTCCATATCGGCCCGTCGGCGGACGAGACGCCGGAGCGCCTGAGCCGCGGCATGAAGGCGCTCGACGACGTGGCCCGTCGCGTGCGCGAGGGGACCCTCCAGGTGCTGAAGACCGTCGACCTTCTGGCCCGCGCGTCCGGTCAGAGATAGTTCGGCGGCAGCTCCAGCAGGACGAACTGCCGGACGAGCTCCGGGTCCCGGTTGACGACCTGCTCCCGCGTGAGGGTGAGCGTCTCGGGCAGCAACTCCGGATGCGCGCGGAAGGCCGCCGTGTGGCGCTCCGACAGGACGCGCCGCGTCAGGTGGATTCGGTCGCCCTCCTCCCGCGTCTCGTAGATCGGATTGATCGTCTCGCCCGCGACGAAGTAGTCCGCACCCGCATAGAGTCGCGGGTCGACGCCGGCGGTCAGGCTCGCCACGTCCGACGTCGACGCTCCCGGCGCGCCCAGGTCCAGCTCCCGCTTCCGGAGGAAGTTGCCGAGGATGTCGGACTCCTTATAGAGCCGCGGCGAGCGCGCGGAGAAGAGGGCGGCGCAGGCCTCGGGCTCGATGGGCGCGATGCCGTCCTCGCGAAACGACGGATCGAAGAAGTGGGACAGGATGACGGGGCCGCGCGTGACGCGGAGCAGCTCCCGGGCTGCGCCGCCGCGGTCGGAGAGGTACTTGAACATGTCGGCGCAGACCGCCGCCTCGAACGCGCCGTCGACGAAAGGCAGCCGCCCCGCGGCGTTGGCGCAAAGATACATCGCCTCCGGCTCGACGAATCGCTTCGCCAGATAGAGCAGCGGGAAGTTGATGTCGATGCCGACCACCAGGGCCTTGGGGATGCGGCGGAAGACGGCGCCGGTCAGGTGTCCCGCGCCGCAGCCCAGGTCGAGCACCGGGCCGCGCGACAGGGGCGTGAGCATCGCGGCGCTGGCCAGATAGGACAGGTCGCTGAAGCGGTAGCGGAAGTAGTCGAGCTCGAAGGGCCGCATCAGGAGGGAGGCCAGCTCCATGAAGGACGCGTCGCGGCCATGCAGGGAGTCCCGGATCGCGCCGATGCCCGGGAAGAGGCGGCGCAGGAGGCGTCCGACGGCGCCGGGGGGCGGCGGCAGGTGACGGGCCAGGACCTCCTCGACCGTGAACTGCCGGTTGAGGGCCCAGGGGACCAGGAGGGGGATGCCCTCGACCACGGGCCACGCGCCGCAGCTGCAGCGGAGCGCCCCGCCCTCGTTTTTCAACGGGCCCGCGCAGCCCGGACACGACAGCAGCTCCGGCATCAGCGCTTCCCGGGAAGACTGGCGACGACGGCGAAGGTCGGGCTCGCCCAGCGGAGCAGCGTCGGGCACACGCTGAAGATCCCGGCGACGACCGCCTTCGCGATCGACAGGTGCCCGCCGAAAGGGCCATAATGCGGTGAGCGCAGGCGCGGCTCGAAGCCGGCATTCCGCAGCATCTCCTTCACCAGGCCGGGATTCAGGGGATATTCCTCGAACTCCCCGGAGACCGGATGGCAGACCAGGTGGCGCCGCGGGTTCGGAATCATGGCGCTGTTCTTGTAGTACTCCCCCGCCCACTCGAGGACCTTCTTCCCATAAAGGCCGCGGGTCTCTCTCGAGCAGATATCCAGCGCCTGCGCCGCCATCGCCGGAAACTTCTCCCGGATCATCTCCCGGCGCATCGCGATATAGGACTCCGTGTTCTTCTTCTCGGCCGGGACCGCGTCGTAGTTCCCCGTCTCCGCCGCCTCCCACTGCTTCGACATGTGCGCTTCGTATCCGGGAAACGTGCTGTTGTTGTCCTCGAAGACGTAGACCCGCCCGCCCGGTCCGAGCGTGCGGGCGATGTTGCGGAGCGCCTCCTCCGGTTCGCGGATATGGGAGAGACAGGCGAGGGTCAGCGCTCCGTCGAAGCGGGCCCCCTGGAACGGGAGGGCCAGCGCGTCGCCCTGGAGGACGTGGACGCCGTCGAGCCCGAGCTCGCGGACCAGGATCGCGGCGTCCTTCGATTTTTCCCAGTGATAGTCCATCGAAATGACGCGCGGGATGCCGAGGATGCGGAGCAGGCAGGAATACACGCCGAAGCCCGCGGCCAGGTCGAGGACGCACGACGGATTCCCGAGTTCGCGGAGGATGCCTTCGACTTTGCGGACATAGAGGTCGAAGGGGACGCCGTGGACGTAGAGGTCGGCGTGGTAGCTGTAGAACCACTCCGAGAAGCGGGCACGCACCGCCGCCTTGTCCTGCCTGAAGAGCGCGCGGAGCTTCTCGAGTGCGGCCGTGTCGACGTTGTTGCCCACCGCCTACTTTATCACGCTACTCGCCGAGGTAGGCGTCCTGGATCCGCTTGTCCTTCAGCAGGACGTCGGCCTGATCGGCCATGACGATCGACCCGGTCTCCATGACGTAGCCGCGGTGGGCGAGCTTGAGCGCCATGCGGGCGTTCTGCTCGACGAGGAGCACGGTCGTACCCTGCTTGTTGAGCTCGCGGACCACGTCGAAAATCCGGATCACGATGAGCGGCGCGAGCCCGAGCGACGGCTCGTCGAGCAGCAGCAGTTTCGGCCGGGACATGAGGGCGCGGGCGACGGCGAGCATCTGCTGCTCGCCGCCCGAGAGCGTCCCGCCCGCCTGCGCCTGGCGCTCCTTGAGGATCGGGAACATCGCGAACGACTTTTCGAGATCGTCCCTGATGCCGGCGTGATCGCTCCGCGTGAACGCGCCCATCTGCAGGTTCTCGAGCACGGTCAGCCGGGGGAAGATCTTGCGGCCCTCGGGCGACTGGCTGAGTCCCTTGAGCACGATCAGGTTGGGCTTGAGGTTCTGGATCTCCTCGCCGCGGAACACGATCTTTCCCGAGCGGATCTTGTTGACGCCCGAGATGCACATCAGCGTCGTCGTCTTGCCGGCGCCATTGGCCCCGATCATCGTGACGATCTCGCCCTCATTCACCTCGAGCGAAATGCCCTTCAGCACTTCGATGGGCCCGTAGCCTGCGCGGACGTTCTCGACGGTCAGCAGTGCGGTCATCAGGTGACTTCTTCCTTCCCGAGATAGGCCTCGATGACCTTCGGGTCCATGCGGATCTGGTCCGGCGTGCCCTCCGCGATCTTCGAGCCGTACTGGAGCACCGCGATCCGGTCGCTGATCCCCATGACGACCTTCATATGGTGCTCGATGAGGAGGACGGTGACGCCGGTATCGCGGATGCGGCGGATCAGGTGCATGAGCTCGATGCTTTCGGACGGGTTCATGCCGGCCGCCGGCTCGTCGAGGAGAAGGAGGCGGGGCGACGTGGCCAGCGCCCGGGCGATCTCGAGGCGGCGCTGGTCGCCATAAGGGAGGTTGCGCGCGACCATGCCGGCCTTGTCCTGGATGCCGACAAACGCGAGCAGCTCGAGGGCCTTCTCGCGGGCGGCCTGCTCGTCGGCCTTCGCGCGTCCGGTCTTCAGCGCGACCGACCAGAACGGGGTGCGCCGGCGCGCGTCCATGCCCATGAGCACGTTCTCGACGACGAGCATCTCCGGGAAAAGGCGGATGTTCTGGAAGGTCCGCGCGAGGCCGTTGCGCGTGATGTAGTCGGTGGTCCGGCGCCCGCGGCTCCAGACGGCATAGGTGCCGCCCGATCCCACGACCAGACCGACCCCGAGCATGATCCAGAGCACGACGCGTTCGCGCTGCTGGCCCCGATGCACTGCTGCGAGCTCCGGGGTCTCGTCATGGTCGATGCTGCCCTGGATGATCCTGATTTCCTTCTGGGCCTGTTCGGCCGTCCCGACGGTGCCCAGGAACATGAGCGACGCGCGGGTGGTCAGGCGCCACTTCAGCTTGCCCGAGTCCATGGCCAGCTGCAGCAGGCGCTCGCGGGCCTTTTCGCGGGTCTCGAGGGTCTCGAGGGCGCTGCGGCGGCCATCGTCGAGCGCGACCCACTTGCCGTCGGCCTTCTCGACGACGGCGTCCTTCGCAAAGGCCATCGCGCTCTTGTAGTCCTCGGCTTCGAAGCGCGCGCTGAAGGTCCCGATGGTCCGTCCGCCCTTCACGAGCAGGGTCTTGTTTCCCTTCTCCTCGATCGCCGCTTCGGGCAGGTCCTTGAGGTCCTGGGCCTGCTGCTTCGCGGCGGCTTCGGTGTCGTGGATGCCCAGGATATGGCGGGGCGGCGCAATCACGAGCCACTTGCCGTCGCCGCGGATCGTCGTGCGGGTGCTGCCGCCCAGGCTGATGAGGGCCGTAAGCACCTCGAGGCGCCGGGTCGCGACCTCTTCGTCGTCGAACGTCTCGAGGGGGATTTTCTTCTCGCGGCTGCGGATGACGAACTTGCCGTCCTTGGGTTTGACCTCGAGCTCGGTCAGGCGGTTCTGTTCGCGCTCGGCCATGACGTCCGCGTGGAGGAACGCCCAGAAGTCGCCCCAGGCCTTGCGGACCGGGAAGGGCTCCCCGGGATCGGTGGCGTTCAGCACGATGACCGCCCGCCACAGCTTGTCGATGTTGGCGGAACAGACCGCGAGCGTCAGGCCGGTCAGGAACCCGATGAGGACGACGGCGACGAGGAGGCGTCGCTTCACCGGCCGGCGCAGCTCCTGGCCTTCGAAGAGGATATGGCCCTCGGTGGGTTCGTAGATGCCGGTGATGGCGTTGAAGACGGTGGTCTTGCCCGCGCCGTTGGGGCCGATGACGGAGAAGACCTGGCCCTTCTCGACGGCGAAGTCGACCTTGCTGACGGCGGTCAGTCCGCCGAAGCGCATCGTGAGGCCCTTGAGTTCGAGGAGGCTCATCCGGCGGCGTCCTCCTCCGCGCGGCGCGAGGGGAAGAAGCCCTCGGGGCGGAAGCGCATCATGAGGATGAGCGCGAGGCCGAAGATGACGAGCTTGAAGGTGCTGAACTTCCACTGCGCGCCGCTGTTCTGGACGGCCTCGTCGATCCAGGGCGTGAGGATATTGTCGTAGCCCATGAGGATGAAGGTGCCGGCGATGGCGCCGCGCAGGTTGCCCATGCCGCCGATGATGAGGAAGCAGAGGACGGTGATCGAGCGGTTGAACGTGTAGGAGTCGGGCCCGCCGGTCTGATTGAGGGACGCCGCATAGAGGGCACCGGCGAGGCCGGCGAGCGCGGCGCCGAAGGCGAACGCGGAGAGCTTCACCTGGGCGGCGTTGAGGCCCATGCAGGTCGCCGCCAGCTCGTCCTCGCGGATCGCGAACCAGGCGCGGCCCAGATGCGAGTCCTCCAGCCGGCGCAGGAGGAGCGCGACGAGGACGACCATGACCAGCGCGAGGTAGTAGTACCAGCGGTAGTTGCCGTTCCAGTCGAGCAGATTGTCCGGTGCGGGGATGGGATTAAGGGCGCGGGAGCCGTTGGTGATGTTCTCGAGGTTCTTGATCGCGAACTTGACGACTTCGCCGAAACCGAGGGTGACGATGGCGAGGTAGTCGCCGCGCAGGCGCAGCGTGGGGGCCGCGAGGATCGCGCCGGCGACCGCCGACCCGAGCGTCGCGGCGAGCGTCGCGGGCCAGAAGTTCCACTGGAAGGGGAACTGCGACACCGTCAGGATGCCCGTGATATAGGCGCCGATCCCGAAGAAGGCGGCGATGCCGAGCTGGAGCAGGCCGGCGTAGCCGACCACGACGTTCAGCCCCATCGTCAGGATGCAGAAGACGAGGATGTTCTTCACTTCCCCGCCGATCCGGGGAGAGGCGACCAGCGGGAAGACCGCGAGCGCGAGCAGCGCGGCAATCGCGATCACCTTCTCCTTCTGCCGGCTCATACCTTCTCCCTCGTGCGCGCGCCGAGAAGGCCCGAAGGGCGGAAGACGAGCAGCAGGATCAGGATCCCGAAGACGAGGGCACTGGTCCACTGCTCGCCGACGTACTGGCTGCCGAGGGAGCGGACGAGGCCGATCACCATGCCGCCCAGCATGGCGCCGGGCAGATTGCCGATGCCGCCGAGCACGGCGGCGGTGAACGCATAAAGGCCGTTCTGGTAGCCCATCTGGAACGAGACGGTGTTGATCGTCAAGCCGTAGATGACGCTCGCCGCGCCGGCCAGCAGGCCGCCGATCGCGAAAGTCCAGCCGATGACGCGGTCGACGTCGATCCCCATCAGCCGCGCGGCGGTCGGGTTCTGCGCCGTCGCGCGCATGGCCTTGCCCATCTTCGTATAGCGGACGAACAGGGTGAGTCCGGCCATGAGCGGCGTGGTGACGAGGATGACGAGCAGGTCCTTGGCGGTGAAGCGCAGCGCGTCGGTGCCCAGGAGGTTCTGGTTGGGGATGACGTCGGGGAAGTTGATGTCGGCGACGCCCTTCCAGATCTGGCCCAGGCCCATGAACACGAAGGAGACGCCGATCGCGCTGACGAGGGGGGTGAGCTTCGGGGCGTTGCGCAGGGGCCGGTAGACGATGCGGTCCTGGAGGAAGTTGAGGCCGGCGCAGAAGCCCATCGAGCAGAGGAAGGTGAGGACGATGCCGCCCGCGGCGCCCGCCACGCCGGCGTCCTCGAGGCCGAGCCTGGTGACGATCGTCAGCGCGAGGAACGCGCCCAGCATGAACAGGTCGCCGTGCGCGAAGTTGATGAGCTCGATGATGCCGTAGACCATCGTGTAGCCGATGGCGATGAGGGCGAAGAGGGTTCCGGTGGTGAGGCCGTTGATGAGCTGCTGGAGAAGGATCAGCATCGGTCGCGGTCTAGTCCTCGCCCAGGACGGCCATGAACGCGAACTTGCCGGCCTTGACGGTATTGCCGCTCATCGTCCGCAGCGTCGTGTCGCCGTTCTTGTCGAACGACCACCTGCCGAGGGCGCCGTCGAAGTTTTTGATCGTCAGGCCCGCGGCGCGCACGGCGTCGCGGTCCTTCTTTCCGGCGCGGCGGATGGCCTCGATCGCGGTCTTGCCGCACTCGTAGCCGTAGACCGCGTAGCCTTCGGGGAACTTGCCGTACTTCTTCTGGTAATTGGCGACGAAGGCCGCGCCCTTCCCCGTCAGCTTCTCGGGCGGCAGGCCGCCGAAAGTGACGAGCGCGCGGTCCTGCAGATTCTCCGCGCCGGCCGAGTCGATGAACGCGTCTTCGAAGCAGCCGTCGGGGCACATGAACTTGGCGTCGAGGCCGACGCCGAGCATGTCCTTCACGAGCTGGCCGGCCTTGGTCTGCGTCGTCCCGCCGAAGTAGATGAGCTGCGGCCCCGTGGCCTTGATCTTCGTCATCAGCGGCTTGAACTCCTGGGCCTTGGCGTCGATGCCCTCGTGCCCGAGGACCTTGAGGCCGATCTCCTCGGCGCGGGCCTGGAAGAGGTCGGCGATGCCCTTCCCGTAGACCTCGCGGTCGTCGAGGATGAAGACTTTGAGGAGGCCGAGCTTCTTCGCCCAGTCGGCGGAGACGACGCCCTGGATGTCGTCGGCGGGCACGCAGCGGACGTAGTTGATCTTGCCGGAGGGGCGGTACTTCTCCGGCTCGCCGGGGTCGCCCTTGCCGGGCTTGGTGAGGCCGGGCCAGGTGTTGGCGGGGCTGACCATGAGCAGGCCGGCCTGGTTGAGCTTCGGCATGGAGACCTTTGCCGCGCCCGAGTTGTAGGTGCCGATATAGACCATGACGTCGGGGTCCTTGATGGCCTGGTCGGCGTTGGCGGTTTCCTTCTCCGCGGTCCACTGGCCCTCGGCCGCGGTGGCGTCGTCCAGGTCCTCGTACTTGATGGTAAAAGCGCCCACCTTGTTGCCGGACTCCTCAATGGCCATCTGGATGCCGTTGACGATGGTGTCGGTCTGCCCGCGGGCGGAGCCGGTGCGGGGGAGGCTCGACACGATCTTGATGACGCCGCCCTCCTGCTCGGCGGCGACGCCGAAGGAGGCGAGGACGAGGACGAAGGCCGCGGCGAAGCGCAATATGGATCTGTTCATGAGTGTCCCTACCTTATGCCGCGCCCTTCAGGGGGTCAATCAAAACCACCGGCTTTAGTGGTTCGACGCGCAATATTCAGAGGATCGCACGCAAGGATCGATCCCCTGAATATTGCTGCTCACCACAAATACTACGACACCGGCGGAATGTCACCCCGGATCATTTCAACTCCTGAACGAACTCGAACTTGCCGTTCCGGGCGACGTAGAGGGCGCAGGGGCGCTCGGTCGTGGAGTCTCGGATGAAGAAGGGTGAGGCCGCAGCCGCCCGCTGAAGATCGTCAGGCTTCAGAGAATCGGCCCGATCGAGGAGGTCCAACGCGGCCTTCATGGCGAAGTAGCCGCAGGTAACGTGGGGGCCCGGCCGGACGCCCATGAGCCTGGCATAGCCGGCGTCGAATTCGGCGGGGGCAGGGGCAAAGGGGGAAATCAGGAAAACCCCCTCGACCAGCCGGCCCGGCGCCACCAGGAATGAAACTTCGGGATCCGCGTCCGCCGTCGACAGCTTCCCCACGTAGCCCTTCTCCCGGAAAGCCGTGAACACTTCACGGGTCGTGGAGTACGGCGCTTCCTCTCCCGCGTAGAAGACCAGGTCCGGCCTGAAGTCCAAAATGCGACGGTAGAGGGCTTCCCTCCCGATCAGCGGATCGACGGGGCCCTCGACGATCAATTCATTCCCGGCTGCAGACAGGAAAGCGCTGGAGATCGCCTCGCTGTAAGCGCTGGAGACATCCCGAAGCAGAAAGATGCGTTGGAGCTTCGACGACTTCGACCACTGCGCCGCGGCCCGTCCCTGGTGGGGATAATCGGGGATGACCCCATAATGGCCAGTCGGGTCAAAAGGGTGAGTATTCAAGGCCGAAACATGAAAGGGCGTGGGTTGAGTCTTTCCCTGCTTCGCAATGGCCTCGGTGGTGCCGATCCACACCGCGACATCCGGTGAGGCGACCCCTCCGGGATCGCTTGCCTCCAGCCTCACCCGGAACCGCCCCGCCCGGGCCATGGCTTCGCCCAGGGCATATTGGGCTCCCCGCCATATCGCATCGCGCGTGGGACCGCGGGTGTTGTCGGATCGGAGATAGAGGACGGTCGCAATCTCCCGCGAATAGACCCGTTTCAGGGCCAACCCGCCGCCGCCGGCCATCGTAGCGACGACGATCGCGCCCAGGACCCAGCCGCCCGCCCGCCGCATGCGTCCATCATAGACAGGTCCCGGGGCCTCTGCTAGATTGGGCCTCCTGATGGCCATCGACCGGAAGACCGTCGAGAAAGTCGCGAAGCTCGCGCGGCTCCAGCTGACGCCCGAGGAGCTCGACCGCTACGGCGGCCAGCTCGGCGCCATCCTCGACTACATCGCCAAGCTCGAGAAGCTCGACGTGAGCGGCCTCGAGCCGCTCGCCCAGGCCGTTGACACGCACAACGTGTTCCGCGCCGATGAGCCGCGTCCCTGCCTGTCGCGCGACGCCGCCCTCCAGAACGCCCCCGAAAAGGCCGGAGACTTCTTCATCGTCCCCAAGATCATCGAATGACCGACGCCGTCTCCATCCGCCAGGACATCCTTTCGAAGAAGACCACGGCCACCCGGGTGGCCGAGCGGTTCCTGTCGCGCCTCGCGGCCATCGACCCCAAGGTCCGCGCCTTTTTGTCGGTGAACAAGGACGCCGCCCTCGCGGCCGCGAAGAAGGTCGACGAGAAGATCGCGCGCGGCGAGAAGACCGGCCTGCTCGCGGGCATACCCGTCGCCGTGAAGGACAACCTTTGCACGACCGACGCGCCGACGACCTGCGGGTCGAAGATCCTCGAGAACTACCGCGCGCCTTATGACGCGACCGTCGTCCGCCGTCTTCGCGAGGAGGACGCGGTCATCGTCGGGAAGACGAACCTCGACGAGTTTGCGATGGGGTCGTCGACGGAGAACTCGGCCTTCTTCACGTCGCGCAACCCGTGGAACCTGCAGTGCGTGCCGGGTGGCTCCAGCGGCGGCTCGGCGGCGGCGGTGGCCGCGGGGATGGCGCCGATCGCGCTCGGCTCCGACACGGGCGGCTCGATCCGCCAGCCTGCGGCGCTGACGGGGACCGTGGGCTTCAAGCCGACCTATGGGCGCGTCTCGCGATATGGTCTCGTCGCTTACGGCTCGAGCCTCGACCAGGTCGGCCCCTTCGGCCGCTCGGTGCGCGACGCGGCGCTGGTGACGCAGGCGATCTCGGGCCACGACCCGATGGACTCGACGAGCGTCGATCAGCCGGTGCCGGACTTCCAGCAGCTGGAGCGCGACGTGAAGGGCCTGCGGCTGGGCGTCCCGAAGGAGTATTTCGGCGCGGGTCTGGATCCCGAGATCCGGGCGTCGGTCGAGTCGGCGATCGCGGCGCTGACGGCGAAGGGCGCAGTGAGGGTCGACGTCTCGCTCCCGATGACGGAGTTCGGGATCGCGGCTTACTATATAGTCGCGCCCTGCGAGGCGAGCTCGAACCTGGCGCGTTACGACGGCGCCCACTATGGTCACCGGTCGAAGGAGTACGGCGACGTCATCGAGATGATGTCGAAGTCGCGGAAGGAAGGCTTCGGGCCGGAGGTGACGCGGCGCATCATCCTGGGGACCTTCGCGCTGTCGAGCGGCTACTACGAGGCTTATTACAATCGCGCGCTGAAGGTCCGGCGACGCATCAAGCAGGACTTCGACAAGGCGTTCGAGTCGTGCGACGTGATCGTGGGGCCGACGTCGCCGACGCCGGCGTTCCCGGTGGGCGCGAAGGCGGGCGATCCCCTGTCGATGTACCTCTGCGACGTCTATACGGTGGCGACGAATCTTGCGGGGCTTCCGGGGATTTCGATTCCGTGCGGGCTCACGTCGGCCGGTCTCCCGATCGGCCTGCAGCTCCAGGGCCGAGTGCTGGACGATCTCGGCGTGCTGAAAGCGGCGCGCTGCTTCGAGCGGGAGCTCTCCCTTTCGCTTCCCTGGCCTTCGTTAACGTAGTTCCACAAAACAGCCAGGCTGTTTTGTGGAACGCGGCCTCAGGCCGGGGTGGCGGAACTGGCAGACGCTGGGGTTTTAAAAACCCCTGGTCCGCAAGGGCCGTGTGGGTTCAAGTCCCACCCCCGGCACCATCCCAGAGGTTCGGGTCTTACTTGGTTCGCCGGCCGTACCGTTCGTAGAAGATGAGCTCTTCGAGCGGAATCCGCTTGCGCCAGCCCGCGGTTTCCAGCATGGGCTTTTCGGGGAAGGCCTCCGGATAGCCCACGGTGAGGTAGGCCACCGGGGCGACGTGCTCCGGAAGTCCCAGGAGCCGGGACAGGTCGGCGTTGTCCAGGATGCTCACCCAGCCGACCCCGACGCCCTCGGCGCGCGCCGCGAGCCACAGGTTCTGCACCGCCAGACAGGTGCTCATCAGGTCGGTGTCGATGATGGTGCTCCGCCCCAGGACCTTTCCGCCTCTCGTCCGGTCGCAAGTGACGCACACGTTGAGCGCGGACTCCAGGATTCCCTCGAGCTTGAGCGACAGGTAGAGGGCCCGACGGTCTCCCGTGTAGTTCTCGGCGGCCCGGGCGTTCTCGCGGTCGAAGAGCGCCCTCACCTCGCCACGAAGTCCCGAGTCGCGGATCACGATGAAATTCCACGGCTGCATGAAGCCGACCGATCCGGCGTGATGAGCCGCGTCGAGGATGCGGTGAAGGACGTCGTCGGGAACGGGGTTGGGCCGGAACTTCCGAATGTCCCGTCGGGAGTAGATGGCTTCGTAGACGTTCATGTCGAGTGGTCGAATCTTAAGGAAAAACGCGGCCGAAGAGAAGAGCGGGAGGAGGTGGGACATGGAAGAGGGGCAGAGGGAGGTGGAAGTCCGGGTCAGAGATACCGAGCCTTGCGGGTTGACAGGACGGCGGGACGGGCAGACGCTGGGGTTTCAAAAAACCCTGGTCCGCAAGGACCGTGAGGGTTGATCCGCACGGCTGAAGTCGACGCGCGGCTCGGGGGCAGATTCCGGCCCCTTTGATCGGGCCGCCGACGGATCCTTCAGGGTTTCCGCACGAGCCAGAAATGGCGCGGGTAGTGGAGATCCAGGAACTTCGAACGGACCCTCTTCAAACCGGCCTCCGCGAGCAGCGAGCGGACGGCCTCCGGTCGCCGATCGACGAGATCGCTGAATTCCCCGCGAAGCCGGTCTCCTTTCGGGATCCACAGGTGGTAGCGACGCAGCACTTTTCCCCGCCGCTCCGTGTAGGCGACGTGGGCGACGCCGTCGTCGAAGCGCCGGTCCTCGGGGGGGTCGATGATGAGGTTCTTGAAGTCGAAGAAATCGAACATGAAGACCCCGCCGGGCACCAGCAGCCTGCGGACCTGCGCGAGCATGCGGCCCAGGCGCGCCCGGGAAAAGGGCAGGTTGAGCCATCCGAGCGCGACGATGCCGTCGTAGCTCCGACCCGCGGGCAGACGAAACGGGTCGTGTACCGGCGAGACGTGGAGCGTCGACGAGACGCCGGCTTTTCGGAGCTGGACGTCCGCCAGCCGTCGGAGATCGGAAGTGAACTGGACTCCGTCCATTCGCATCCCGAGCCGGGTGATGTACTCGATACATCCCCCCGTCATGGCGCCGACGTCCAGCGTCCTCCGGCAGCCGTACTCCTGGAACCATCGGCCCATCTGCTTGAGCTGTACGGGAAAGTCGACGTAGAACCCCCTGTCGAACTCCTTGTAGTGCCGGGCGAACGGAAGACGGTACGCGAGGTCCAGGAATCCCTTCATCGTGCCGTTCCCCGGCGGCGGGCCACCGCGAGGGCCACGCAGCCTCCGAGGCGGGTAAAGGTCGGGGGATCGAACTCCTTCGGCAGGCGCAGCTCGCTGCGCTTCATGAAGCTCACCCCCTGCAGCGTCTCGTCGAGCTGCATCGCGAAGAGCGCGGCCTCCCAGGTCCCGGTCGTGACGCGCTCGGGCAGGAACCCCTCGAGCACCAGCAGGTGGCCTCCGGGACGCAGGACGCGGGCGCAATTGGCCAGCGTCTTCTTGCGATGGGTGAGGAGAAGGACTTCTCCCATATAGACGACGTCCGCGCCGGCCGTCGTTCCGGCCGTCTCCGCGTCGCCGGGCTCCGCGCCGGTGTCGGGATCCGGATCGACGCCCCGGAAGCGGGAACGAGGGAACTCCCGCCGCATGAGGTCCAACCACCGACCTCGACCGCAACCCAGTTCGAGGACGTCGCATCCGCGCCGGAGCCGGGCGCGGACCTCCCTGGGAAGGCGGCGAAGGAACATGACGTGATCCCAGTGGGTCGCTTCCTCGATGGATTCGTTGCGCCGCGGCCGGGTGCGTGCCGAAAGAGTGCGCCCGCGCCCGAAGAGAGCTCCCATCGCCTCATAGTCGAGCGATCGAAGCGCGCCGAACATCAGGTGTCCGGCGAGATAGTCCGGGTGGCGGGGATTCAGGAGGAGAGACTGCACGCCCGGAGCGGGCTGAAGCCGGCCCTTCCGGACGACGAGGAGCTCCAGCGCCCGGGCGGCGTCGCGCCAGACGCGGACGGCGCTCCGCGCAGGAGGTCGATCCAGGTGCTTGAAAAGGCCGTGACGCCGTCCGAGCGTGAGGATCCAGACGCGCCAGAATCCGATGCCGTCGCGCCACAAGGTATCGAAGTTCACGACGACACTGTAGGGAAGCTCGAAAGAAATGTCCAAGAGACCCGTCGTTCGGCGCCCGACCGTTCGCCCGATGGGGCATCTCCAAGATCGATGAACTCCCTCCCCCGGCGCCCCCGACTCCAAAAGCAAAAATCCAAACAGCGCCAAAGCCGGAATTGTAGGGGTTGAGTGGGGGTCAGGCCCGGTGAGCGACCAGTCGATGACGCTTGGATGAATCGCGCGGATGATCCGCGCCCGCCCGGAGTACGGAGACCCCATTCAGAGGAGCCGCTTATGAGGTCGAATCGTCGATTCCTGCTGGGCGCCTGGACCGTGGCCGCCGTGCTGACCCTGGCGCAGGCGGCTCCCGCCGGACCCGGCGCGTCAGACCTGCCCGAGCCGCCGCCGATCGTGCCGGGCGCGAAGGTCGTCACGCTCTGGCCCAAGGGTTCCCCGAAGCTGAAAGAGCTGGCCGGCTCGGACAAGCCCGAAGTGGTCTACCTGTCCAAGGGCGCCGAACCGCGCATCCTGCACATCGACAACATCCATAACCCCTCCCTCGAGCTGCACCCCGCTCCGGCCGACAAGGCGAACGGCATGGCGGTGATCGTCGCCGCGGGCGGGGGCAACAAGACGCTCTGGGTCGGGCCCGAGGGGGTCGATGTGGCCAACTGGCTCAACGGCCTGGGCGTGCATGCGTTCGTCGAGCGGTATCGGCTGCAGCCGTACGACTCGACGGTCGACGCGGTCGCCGACACGCAGCGGTCGATCCGCATGGTCCGTGCGCACGCGGCGGAGTGGGGCGTGGATCCCCGCCGGGTGGGCATCATGGGATTCAGCGCCGGCGGCGAGCAGGCCGCGTGGGTGACGCTCAAGTACGACGCGGGCGACCCCAAGGCCGAGGACCCCGTCGAGCGCGAGAGCTGCCGGCCGGACTTCTCGGTGCTGGTCTATCCCGGCTGGAAACGGATGGACTACGAGCCCGTGCCCAAGGACACGCCGCCGACGTTCATCACGTGCGCCGGGGTCGACGACGCGTTCCACG
>Ga0137409_10000501_pt2 | contig 37677 bp, 36 predicted proteins | sample CZODoug1_16funga_FD_122059 | JGI IMG/M metagenome (GOLD analysis project Ga0137409, IMG submission 122059) | Vadose zone soil fungal communities from Angelo Coast Range Reserve, California, USA - CZODoug1_16fungal (Hybrid Assembly) | ecosystem: Environmental > Terrestrial > Soil > Vadose zone... | reverse complement strand
TAGGTGGACTTCGGCGGCATCACGTCGCCGGCGTCGGCGACTGCAAAAACCTGATCGACCCTGGTGGGATTGAGCAGCACCGCGACCGCGGCGCCGCCACGCTGGACCATCCCGAGCGCTTCATTGGCGTCGGCCACGTACCGCACGATCGGCGTCGACGTCCCGGCACCGAGAATCTCCTTCACCACGAGCGCCTCGATGCGCGCGACGTCCAGGTCGCGCACTGCGGCACTTTGCGCCAGGCTCGGCATCCGGTCAGGCAACCCGCCGGGGCGGAGCAACAGCGCGATGACGCGGGAGCGGTCGGCCACGAGACAGGCAGTGCGATCGCGGCCCAGCGACGCGAGGGTACCGACGGGATCCCGTCCAGCCGGCACTGCCTGGACGTCGAACCACTCGCGCCAACGCGGAAGTACTCGCTCCAGCTCCCGCCCCGCACCAAAGATCACGCGATGGGTCGGCAACACGGCGAGCCCCGGATCCTGCGCCGATACGACGAGCGCGAGCACACGATCGGCCGCCGGGTTTTCGAGCGCGTAGGCACTCGCCGTCTCGTAGCGATGATGGCCGTCGGCGATGTAGAGGGGGGACGGGGGAAGGGGGAAGAGGGACGGGTTCTGCACGATCCAAAGACGAATTCCCACACCATTCAGCTCCGCCGTCGCATCCGGCGTCCCTTGAGCGGCCGCCGCCACGGCATTCGCCAACGTGCGATCACGATCGGGCGCCAGCAAGAAGATCGATTCGATGTTGGTCGCAGTCGCCCGCAGCAGTGCCAGGCGATCGGCCTTGGGGCCGGCATGCGTGCGCTCGTGGGGGCGAACTCGCCGTGGCTCGTAGCCTTCCGCGGCGACGGCCGCGAACACGCCGCGTCGAGTGCGTCGTTCGCCGGTGGGGAGCGTGAAGTCCTGCGCCAGGACGTAGAGCACCGGCTCCGCGTCGCGCCGCAACACGCCGTTGCGGCGCCAGGCAGCGAGGCGCTCGGCGGCAGCGCGATAGCGGTCGTCCTCGGGTCGTCCCGGTGGTGCTTCCGGCAGCATCACGTGGACGATATTGTCAGCATCGAGTGCCGCTAAACGCGCTCGCTCCGCGGGATCGGTCACGTCATACGGAGGCGCGATCAATCGGCTGAGCCGGGCAACGTCGGCAAACCGCTCACCCCGAAAAGGTGCGACGAGGTCAGACATGAGTTTTCGCGAGGCACAACAGGCCGTCGATCAATGGGTGGGGCAGTTCGAGCAGGGATATTTCACGCCGCTCGCGAACGTCGCGCGTCTCGCCGAGGAAGTGGGTGAGCTGGCCCGCGAGGTGAATCACCAGTTCGGTCCAAAGCCGAAGAAGCCCGATGAAGCGCCCGGCTCGATTGCCATGGAGCTGGCCGACATCCTGTTCGTCGTGATCTGCCTCGCCAACTCGCAGCGGATCGATCTCGACGACGCGTTCAAGCAGGTGATGGCCAAAGTCACCTCCCGCGACGCCGGCCGCTGGTCCAGGAAGGCTCGCTGACTTCCTCGTAGATTCGCGCGTAGGACACCAACCGGTCCGGATCGATCGCGCCCGGCGGCGCGCCGCGGACGGCGCAGCCCGGCTCCGCCAGATGGCGGCAGTTATCGAAGCGGCATTGATCGAGATAGGGCCGGAATTCCGGAAAGCACGCGCCCAGCTCGTTGGGATCGATGCCCCAGGCGCCGACTTCCCGCAGGCCCGGCGTATCGACGACGTACCCGACGCCGGCAACGGGCACGAGCTCAGCGGTCGTGGTCGTGTGCTTGCCCGTCCGCCATTTCTCGCTGATCGCGCCGACGCGCAGCTTGAGGCCCGGCTCGAGCGCGTTGAGCAGGCTCGATTTGCCCGCGCCTGACGCACCGGTGAAGACCGAGTGCCGGCCTCGCAACAGGTCGCGCAGTGCAGGAAGGCCTTCGTCCGCTTTGACGGACGTCGCCAGCAGCTGATAGCCGGCCGTCTTGAAGCGACGCGCCAGAGTCTCCTCGATCGCGCGGTCGAGCTCGATCTTGTTCAGGACGATAGCAGCAGGAAGGCCGTTCGCTTCCGCGATCACGAGGAACCGGTCGATCATCCGGGGACTCGGCTCCGGATCTCGGGCGGAGGTCACGACGATGACCTGATCGACGTTGGCCGCGACCGGCTGCGCGCGCCGCGGCCCCGCGCCGCTGCTGCCCTGCGCCGCGCGTCGCGCCAGCACCGACCGACGTGGACGGATTGCGGCGATCGTCGATCCCTCGAGCTCCACGACGTCTCCCGGTACGACGCGATCGTCGTCCTTGCGTTTGAGCTTGCCGCGCAGCGAGGCGGTGATTTCACCGGCGTCGGTGTGCACGCGATAACCGCCCGCGGTGCGCGCCAGCACGACGCCGTTAGTGAGCGGCACGGGTGACACATTCATCGAGGTGACCCTTCACTTGCTCGAGCGTCAGCGCCAGCACCGGCGCAAGCGCTTCGTCGGGTGTGGAACCGAACGCCAGGTAATCGGTCTCAAGGTGCCCGACCGGGCGTTCGCCTTCACCCCAGCGCACGAACAGGAGCGCGGCACCGTAACGGCCGGCCTCTGCCGAGTCGTCGGCGAAGGTGGCCACCGAGTAGGCCTGGCCGTCCGCCGCCCCAAACGCGGGGGGACGGCCATGGATTTGTTGGTAACCGCCTAACGTCGTGTCGTCCATTCCTTGAGGATGTTGGTGGTGATGAACGCGATGTTCGCGGGGCGTTCGGCGAGGCGGCGCATCAGATACGGATACCAATGCGTTCCGAACGGGACGTACACGCGCATGTTGTAACCTTCGCGTCGTAAACGGTACTGGAGATCGCGCCGCACGCCGTAGAGCATCTGGAATTCGAATCGCTCAGCGGGAATCCCGCGCTGCTTCGTGAATGCCTTGGCGTGGTCGATGATGGCGACGTCATGCGTGGCAATGCCGGGGTAATGCCCTAGCTCGAGCAGCCGCTCCAGGCACGCGACGTAATTTGCGTCCACATCGCGCTTCTCAGGGAAGGCGACGTCCTCGGGTTCCTTGTACGCACCCTTACATAGTCGCACGCGAGCGCCCAACCGGATCATCGCATCCACGTCTGCCCCGGTCCGCCGCAGATAGGACTGCAGCACCACGCCGACGGCATTCCCGAATTCGGGATAGAACACGTCCGTGAACAGCTGGAGCGTCCGCGCCGCGTAGCTCGACTGCTCCATGTCGATGCGCACGAACGAGCCGTACTGCTTCGCCTTACCGATGATCGATCGCATGTTGCTCAGGCACAGCTGCTCGTCGATGTCGAGTCCCATCTGCGTCAGCTTCACCGACACATTGGCGTTGGCTTTTGCGGTGCGAATCCGCTCCAGCACCTCGAGATACGTCTTGCAGGCACGTTGGGCTTCTTCGGCGTGGAGTACGGACTCGCCGAGCAGGTCGAGCGATGCCGAGAGGTTGCTGATGTTCAGGTCATGCAGCGCCGTGATTGCTTCCTCCACCGTTTCGCCCGCGACGAAGCGCGACGCCAGCTTGCGGGCGAGGCGATTCTTGCGGACGAAACGGAAGATGCGCGGCTGCTCGCTCAACCAGAGAAAAGCGGCGCGCAGCATCAGGAGTAGAACTTGGTCCCTTGGCGGGCATGCTCCTGCAGCACCTCGCACGGCGTGAAGCGTACGCCATGACGCTCGGCGAGACGCTCGAGATCGGAGACCACGCGCTCGGCGCCCAGATCATCGGCGTAGCGCAGCGGCCCGCCGCGGAACGGCGGAAAGCCGAACCCGAAGATCGCGCCGATGTCGCCGTCGCGGGGGTTTCTGGCCACCCCCTCACCCAGCGCGCGCGCGGCTTCATTCACCATGCCGAGCACCAGGCGCTGGAGAATCTCCGCCGGGCGCGGGCCACCGTTGGGATGCACGCCGAGCAATCCGTACACGCTCTCATCCACACCGCGCTTCTTGCCGCCCTTGTAGATGTAGAAGCCGCGGCCCGATTTGCGCCCCAGTCGCCCGGCTTTGACGAGCGCGGCGACGCCAGGTCCTGGCGCGGCGATGATGTGATCGCCATAGGATTCCTGCATCACACCGGCGACCTTGACCGCCACGTCGAGACCTACCTCGTCGAGCAGCGTCACCGGCCCGACGGGGAATCCGAAGCGCACCGCCATGCTGTCGATGTCCTCGATCGATGCCCCCTCGGCGAGCAGGTGCCCGACTTCGTTCGGGTAGGGCGCCAGGATCCGGTTCACCCAAAAGCCGGGGCTGTCCTTCACGACGATCACGGTCTTGCCGATTCGCCGGCCAAACGCGACCGCCGTGCTGATCGTCTGCGGCGACGTGCGGGCGCCCGGAATCACCTCGAGCAACGGCATCTTCGCGACGGGCGAGAAGAAGTGCATCCCGATGACGCGCTCCGGGTCGTGCGCCGCCTCGGCGATGCGCGTGATCGGGATCGTGGAGGTGTTGGATGCGAACACGCCGTCATGGGGAAGCACCTGCTCGACTTCCCGCAGTACCTGCTGCTTGACGGCGAGGTCCTCGAACACCGCTTCGATCGTGAGCTCGGCGCGGCCGAACCCGGCATAGGCATCACTGCCGGAGAGCAGTGCGATAAGCCTGGCGTATTCGTATTTCGTGATGCGACGCCGCTTCAGCCGATCGTCGAGGATGGCGCGCGCCGCGAGAATGCCCTGCGCGACTCGGGCCAAGTCGGCGTCCTTCATGCGCACGTCGACCTCCGCCTGGGCCACCGCCGTGCCCGCGATGCCGGAACCCATGAAGCCGGAGCCGATGATACCCAGCCGGTGCACACGCGCGGGCGGCGGCGCATTCGCGACGCCCGGATCCTTCTTGAGCTGATTCGTCGCAAAGAAGATCTGGACGAGCTTGCGGGAGACGTCGGTGACCGCGAGCTGGCCAAAGAGCTGCGCCTCGCGCTTGAGCCCTTCCGCCATTCCGTGCCGCAGGCCGTACTCGACCGCTTCGAGGGCGGCGAGCGGGGCCGGATAGTGCCCGCCGGTGCGCTCGAGCACCTGCTTGCGAGCCATACGAAACACGAGCCGTCGTCCCAGCGGATTGCCGTCCAGCAGAAAGCCGACGAAGCCACCCTGGCGCTTCCGCCTGGGTCGCCAGCCGCCGGCCATGCGGCGCGCGGCGGCGAGCGTGATCTCGGCGAGGATCGCGGGTGGCACCAGCTCGTCGACCATCCCAAGGCGAAAGGCTTTTGCGGCGCGTTCGGTCTTCCCGGCGAGAATCATGTCGAGCGCCGCGCGCGCGCCCACGAGCCGCGGCAGCCGCTGACAGCCGCCCGCCGCCGGCAGAATGCCGAGCTGAACCTCGGGCAAGCCGATTTGTGTCTTGGGATGGTCCGTGGCGACGCGATAGTGGCACGCGAGCGCGAACTCGAACCCGCCGCCGAGACAGGCGCCATGGATCCCGACCGCGATCGGTTTGGGAAAGCGGGCGATGCGCTCGAGCATCTCCTGACCGTCCGCCGCAAGCCGTTCCGCTTCCGCCGCCGAGCCGAGCTTGACGAACTCTTCGATGTCGGCGCCGGCGATGAAATTGTCGGCCTTCCCGGAGAAGAAGGCGACGGCACGGACCCTGGCGTCGTCCCGTAACGCCGCAAAGCAGGCGAGAAACTCGTCTTTCACCGGGCGGGAAATGACGTTGACCGGTTGGCTCTTGAGATCGAGGACCACGGTCGCAATGCCGTCGTCCACATCCCAGGTGAGCGCGGGCGAAGCGAGCGGTGGGGCCATCGTGACCACTAGCGGCGCTCCAGCACCATGGCGAACCCCATGCCACCCTGCGCGCACACCGAGATGAGACCGTACTGGACGTCGCGGCGGCGCATCTCGTTGGAGAGCGTGATGACGATCCGGCCGCCGGTCGCGCCGAACGGATGGCCGATCGCGATCGAGCCGCCCATGACGTTGATGATGTCCTCGTTGATCTCCCAGCCCTTCGCCGCGAAGCCCTGGAGATTCGACAGTACCTGCGACGCGAATGCCTCGTGAATCTCGATCAAACCGAGATCCTTCCATTGGATCCCTGCGCGCTCCAACGCCATGGGCACGGCAAAGATCGGCGCCTGCAGCAGTTGCCAGCCTGGATCGACCGCCGCAACCGCGTACGAACGGATGTACGTGAGTGGCTCGTAGCCGAGCGCCCTGGCCTTTTCGTCGCTCATCAGTAGAACCGCAGAGGCGCCGTCGGTCAGGGGTGATGAATTCGCGGCGGTCACGCTGCCATAGCGGCGATCGAAGACGGGCTTGAGCTTCGCCATTTGCTCGAGCGACGTGTCGGTTCGGATGCCGTTGTCCTGCCGGACGATCTCGCCTCCAGGACGCGTGGGCAGCCAGGGCACGATCTCCGCCGTGAGACGCCCATCGGCCGTGCCTTGCACCGCCAGCTTGTGGCTGCGCAGCGCCCAGCGGTCCTGCGCCTCCCGCGAAATGTGATTCTCCTTGGCCATCTTTTCCGCCGACTGGCCCATCGATTCACCGGTGGAAGGTTCGGCGATGGCGGGCGAGACTGGCACAAGATCGCGTGGCCGGATTTTGGCGAACGTCTTGATACGGGCGCCGAGCGACTTTGCTTTACTGGCCTCGACGAGGATGTCGGCGAGCCGGCGCGAGGCGAGGATCGGAATATCGGAGAGCGCCTCCGCACCCCCGGCGATGATCACGTTCGAGTGCCCGAGCACGATCTGGTCCTGCGCGGCGGTGATCGCCTGATTGGCGGAGGCGCAGGCGCGATTCAACGAGTATGCGGGGATTTCCTTGGGAAGCTGCGGCAGCAGGCTCACCTCGCGACCGACATTCGGCACGAGTGCCGAAGGCACGACCTGCCCGAAGATGACCTCGTCGACTTCGGTCCCATCCAAATTGGTACGTTCGAGCAGCTCGCGGGCCGCATAGCGCCCGAGATCCACGGCCCGCGCGTCTTTGAGCGACGTGCCGGCTTTGGCGAACGGCGTCCGGACGCCGGCGACGACTGCGACGCGCCGTCCGTTGAGACTGGGCATTAGATTCTTCCCCTCTTTCCGAGCATCGAAACCTACCACCTGCCCCAAGTGGAGGGGAGTTGGAGCAAACGCGCGCCGCAGCTCTGGCGTCCATGGTCGAGACGCCAGTGGACGTACTGATCATCGGCGGCGGCATCACGGGTGCGGGCATCGCGCGGGACGCGGCATTGCGCGGATTGCGCGTGGCGCTCGTCGATAAAGCGGACTTCGGGGCAGGCACGTCGTCGCACTCGTCGCGACTGATTCACGGCGGCATCAGGTATCTCGAGCAGGGCGCGCTGCGGCTCGTGTTCGAGGCGAGTCGCGAGCGGCGGGTGCTCCTCAAGATCGCCCCCCATCTCGTACGGCCGCTCGCTTTCCTCTTTCCTGTCTATCGTGGCGGGCGCATCCCGGCGTGGAAGCTGCGCGCCGGGATGTGGCTCTACGACTTCCTGTCCGCCTTCCGCAACGTACGGCCGCACCACTGGCTGCGCGCCAAGAAAGTACGGCGTGTGGAGCCGGGATTACGCGATCGCGGCCTCATCGGCGCCGCGCTCTACTACGACGCGCAGACCGACGATGCGCGTCTGGTCATCGCGACCATCCGCAGCGCCGCGCGCGCGGGCGCGCTGCTGGCCAATTACGTCGAGACCACCGCCCTGCTGAAGCCCGATGGGCGCGTGCGTGGAGCGGTCGTGCGCGACGTGCTCAGCGGCGAGACGGCGAGCATTCGGGCGCACGTCGTCGTGAACGCGACGGGGCCGTGGGCCGACACGCTGCGGCGGCTCGACGATCCTCAAGCCACGCCGCTGCTGGCGCCGACCAAAGGGGCTCACGTCCTCGTGCCACGCCGCCGCATCGGGAACGAGCACGCGGTGACGCTGCTGTCGCAAATCGATGGCCGGGTGATGTTCGTGCTTCCCTGGGGTGAGTTCTCATATGTCGGAACGACCGACACGGACGCGAACTCGTCTCCCGATGCCGTTCGCGTGACCGCCTCCGACGTGACGTATCTGCTGCGCTCCGCCAACGCTGCCTTTCCCGACGCGCATTTGACATCCAACGATGTCGTCTCGTCTTGGGTCGGGCTGCGGCCGCTGTTGCGCCAGGATAATGCCAACCCATCACAGCGCTCTCGGGAGCATCGGATCGATGAGAGCGCGCACGGGATGATCACGATCGCGGGCGGCAAGCTGACGACCTATCGCGTGATGGCGCGCGATGTGGTAGACCGCGTCGCGACGCGCCTGCACGAGCTCGACGGCCGTCCCACCGCGCGTCGCGCGCCGACCGATCGGCTGCCGCTTCCCGGTGGCGAAGCCGCCGAGCTGGAGGTGCTCGTGGAAGCCGCGCGGGCGCGTGGCGCGTCCGAAGCCACGGCTCGACATCTCGTCGCCAATTACGGCAGTGAGGCGGCGGCGGTGCTGAACCTCGTCGATCGCGACCGCCGGCTCGGCGATCCGATGATCGCAGGCCGGCCGGAGATCTGGGCCGAGGTCGACTACGCCGTCGAGCGTGAAATGGCGGTGCGTGTGCAGGACGTCCTGATCCGGCGGTTGCATCTCTTCTACGAGTTTCGCGACCACGCGCGGGAGGTGGTCGCCGCAGTCGCCGGCCGGATGCGCAAGCTGCTCGGCTGGGACGAGGCCCGTGAAGCCGAGGAGCTGCGCGACTACTTCAAGGCTTGACCTTCACGCGCGGGCGTACGTGTACGCGTACCTTCGGATCGTCTTCGTCGTTGATCTGACGCAACGCCCACGTCGCCGCATGGCGAACCGAACCAACGTCGTCCCGCTGCGCCGCCGTGAGTCCGTCGCGGGCGCGCGGGCTTTCGATTTCGCCCAGCGCCCAGGCGGCGGTTGCGCGGACATCCTCGTCGCTGTCCTTCAGCGCGCCGACGAGCGGCTCCACCGCGCTTTCATCTTCTATCTCGCCGAGCGCCCAGGCGGTCAGCACGCGCACTTCCGGATCGCTGTCTTGCAGCGCGGCGGCAAGCGCAGCGACCGCGCCGCGGTCTTCGATTTCGCCCAGGGCCCAGATCGCGGTCTTGCGTACATCGGCGACCGGATCGCGCATCAGTGTCTCGAGCGGGGCGATTCCTTGTGCATCCTCGATTTCGCCCAACGCCCAGGCCGCCTGCTGCCGCACGCGAGCATCTCGGTCCTTGCTCGCGGTGGCGAGCAGCGGCACCGCGGCCGCGTCTTCGATTTCCCCCAACGCCCAGACCGCCGTGAGGCGCACCTGGAGGTCGTCGTCAGTGAGCGCCGCGCTGAGCGGCCGAACGGCGCTCTTGTCCTCGATTTCGCCCAACGCCCACGCGGCGCTGCGTCGTACTTCCGGCGCACGATCGCCGAGCGCGCGGGTGAGCGCACCGACCGCGATCTTCTCCTCGATTTCGCCGAGTGCCCATGCGGCGGTCATCCGGACCACCGGACTGGCGTCGCCGCTGAGTGCATCGCTGAGGGGGCTGATCGCGCGCGAATCCTCGCGCTCGCCGAGGCCCAACGCTCCCGTTTCGCGGAAGTCGGCCCGCGCGTCTTTGAGCATGCCGATGAAGAGGTTGTAGCTCTCCGAGCCGCCATGGTTTCCCAGCACACGCGCGGCAATGTTGCGGACGCAGCGGTTATCGTCGCGAATCACCGTGCGAAACGCGCGCAGCACTGCAGGGTCCATGTCGTGCGTGCTCTCATGCATGTCGATATGGACCTCACCGGGGCCGCCGCCCGGCATCGGCATTGGAGTGGGCATCGGCTGCGGCATCGGCATGCCGGGATCGGCAAAGGCGTGCCCCCAAAATCCGCCGTAGTTGGTGAGCGCCTCTCCGGCGAGCGCGCATACCGTCGAATCGCTGGCCTTGAGTTGATTGAGCACCCGCGTGACGGTTGCCGAATCGAGGGGGGGACGGTTTTGGACGACGAGCAAAAGGGACGCGAACAGCGGCGCAATCATGGCAATCCTGAGTGGAGGCTCCCCGTTGGATAGCCCGCCCGCTCGGAAGGTTGTATTATCTCGCCCCGTGCGTCCCAGTTGGGCTGTTCTGTCCTGCACCATCGTCATTGCCGGGTGCTCTCGGCCAGATTCGGCGCGCCCGCCGGCTAGCAGCGCGTCAGCGGCCGATTCGATCATTCCCGCGGGTCCCTATGGCGACGCCGTCCGGCGCGGCCGCGCCCTTCTCATCGCGACGCGCGACAGCCTGCCGAGCCACGTCGGCAATCGGCTGCGCTGCACCAGCTGCCACCTCGACGAGGGACGGCGTGAGAACGGGACGTGGATGGGCGTGTTCGCGCGCTATCCCCAGTATCGCCCGCGCAGCGGCACGGTCGAGACGATCGAGTATCGCGTCAACGATTGCTTTCGCCGCAGCATGAACGGCACGGCGATCGATCCGGCGGGCGCCGACATGCGGGACATCGTCACCTATTTCGCGTTCCTGTCCCGCGGCGCGTCGGTATCACCCCCCGCGCCGAGTACACGGTTGCAGAAATGGGCGGCGTTCAAGGCGGACACGGCCGCCGGTGCGCGGGTGTTCGCGGCGTCCTGTGCCAAATGCCACGGGACGGCGGGCGAGGGGACCGCGGGTGCTCCGCCGCTGTGGGGCGCCGGGTCCTATAACGTCGGGGCCGGCATGTCGCGCGTCCGTACCGCCGCCGAATTCATCAGTCGCAACATGCCGTTCGATACGCCCGGCGCGCTCGCCGACCAACAGGCGTTCGACGTCGCCGCGTATATCAACGCGCGTCCGCGACCCGATTTCCGGGGAAAAGAGAACGATTGGCCCAATGGCGATTCACCACCCGATGTCGCATATCCAACACGGTCTCATCACTAGGAGGCTCTCGATGTTCGAATTCAATGATGTCGCCACTCCACGGCGCGGCTTTTTGGGCACGCTGGCCGCCGCCGCGGCTGCCGGTTTCGCGAGCTTGACGCCGCTCCGTCTCGAGGCGAAGCCCCGCGCGATCGCGACCAAGGGCGGGGCAATCGACCCGTCCTTTGAGGCGTGGCTCAACCGCATCACCGGGAAGCACAAGATGGTGTTCGACGCGCCTGAGGTGAATGGCGGCATGCCGGTGGTCTGGCCGCGCGTCTGGCTCAACAGCTACAACGACAACTACGGCACGAAGGACTCGGACAACTCCGCCGTCGTGATTCTGCGGCATGCGGCGATCCCGCTCGCGATGAAGGATGAGCTGTGGGCGAAGTACAAGCTGGGCGAGGTATTCAGCCTGAAGGACGGCGATGCCCCCGCCACCCGCAACACGTTCGCCAAGGTGATGCCATTGCCGTTGCCTGGGACGGGCGTCGAAGCGCTGCTCGCCAGCGGCGTGCAGTTCGGCGTCTGCAACGTCGCGCTGACGATTTACAGCGGCGCCGTCGCGCAGAAGATGGGGCTGGACCCGGCAGCCGTGAAGGCGGAGTGGGTCGCCGGTCTCATTCCGGGCTCGCAGGTCGTGCCATCCGGCGTGCTGGCCGTGAGCCGGGCGCAGGAAAAGGGTTGCGGCTATTGCTTCGCTGGGTGATGGGATCACGAGTAGGGGCGCAGCATGCTGCGCCCCTACTTCCAGCCTCGCAGACCGCGCACGAAATCGTGTAGCACCAGAAACTTCTCGTACACACGCACGCCTTTGCGCTTGCGGCCGAACTCCGCGAACAGCTCCCGCAGCCGCCCCCGCCGCGCGACGTAGAACCGGAACGTCTCGGCAAAATCCTCCTGCGGGTGGGTCGCCGCATAGGCACTGACGAAGTCGGTCAGCGTCGTCGCAATGCGGCGGCGCTCGAAATCCACCCAGTGCTCATCGGCGACGCGATACGCTTTGCGCACCTCGCCGAAGGCGCGGCGAAACCGGCCGGTGCGGGTCCAGGCCCAATGATGATAGAGGAAGGAGTGGCCGAGCTCGTGGAGGAGAAGGCCCGTCAGCATGTTCCACGAGATCTCGTCGCGGCGCCGCTTGCCGGTGACATAGCGTCGGTCGAGCTCGATGACTTTTGGCGCCCGCGGAGCCACGCCCGAGACGCCCGGCCGGAGGACGACACGGTAATGCCAGTCACGGATCCGCGACACGATCAACAATCGCCGCGCCCGGCGCAGCGCGCGCGGAATGAGATCGCGGCCGGTAGCGTCCTCGCCGCACCACGGGCAGGTCGCCATCCAGTCGTCCACGCCCCGGTCGCAGTGCGGGCAGGCATTCTGGAAGTGATCGTAACGCCATGATTGCGAGCGCCCGCACCAGGGGCAGAAGCGCATCGGGTACATGACGCCGCCGCCGCATCCCCAATCGCAGCGCGCGTGGAATTTGAATCCCTTCGGCGCCTTGAGCGGTTCCTCGCTGGAATCCTTGTCCTGGATGTTGCGCCCGCACCAGGGACAGAACGACGACGCGTCCGATACCATCCACCCGCAGTACGCGCACTCGGCGCCGGTCTCGCGTTGCGTGTCGGGCCATTCGAGCCGCCGGCTACAGCTTGGGCAATGACTCCAGAACCGCTCCAGCTCGGTGTGGCACGTGGGGCAGCGCAGCTCCGGAGTGGGGACTTCGCGGCGGGTCACCGGGCGATGGCCTCGTCCACGATCCGCTGAATGAAGGCGTTGTACTTGAGGCCCGCCTTTTCGGCGGCCTCCGCCATTTCGTGCTCGGCGGCGATGAACGGGTTGGGATTCACCTCGAGCACGTAGACCTCGTCGTCGTGCGCCAGCCGCACGTCGATCCGGCCATAGTCCTGCAGCCACAGCGCGTGGAACGCCGTGCTGCAGATCTCGCCGATGCGGCGCGTCAACGGCTCCGACACACCCTTGGCGAACACATTCTTGATCTTCTTCTTCTTGCGGTAATCCTCGTCCCATTTCGCCTTGTACGTCGCGATGCGGTGCTCAGCGGTCTCCGGCTCCCCGAATGTCATCTCCGTCAGCGGCAGCACTTCGAGCTCGTCGTTGCCGATCAGCCCGACGTAGACTTCGCGCCCCTCGACCAGCTCTTCGACGATCGCGGCCTGATGGTATTTCGTGTGAATGAACTCGACGCGCTGCTTCAAGGACGCGTCATCCTCGACAACCGACGCTTGCGCGATGCCGATCGATGCGTCCTCGAGCAGCGGCTTCACGATCAGAGGAAAGCGCAGCTCCGATGGCCGCACCAGCTCGTCACCGTCGTGGAATTCCGCAAATGCCGGCACACGGATGCCGTGGTACGCCAGGATCTTCTTCGTGAGCGACTTGTTGCGGGCGACGAGCAGCGCGGTGGGGGACGATCCGGTATAGCGATAGCCGTACATGTCCAGCAGTGCGGCGATCGCGTACTCGTGGCGCGCGTTCTTGCGGAATCCCTCGCAGCCGTTGAACACGAGCTTGGGTTGGAACTCGCCGAGCTTCTTGAGCAGCGGCGACACATCGTCGCCGATCCCGATCATCAGCACGTCGTGCCCGCCCGCCATGAGCGCGCGCGCGACGTCGTACTCCGCCTCTTCGGCTTTTTGCTCGACTTCGCGTTTGAAGGCGGCATCTTCCCACTCGGGGTGCAGCGAGTCGAAAATGACGGCGATCTTCATGACACCGTTTCAGCGCGCACGTGACACGTGGATATCGAGAGCATGCAAGCGCTGCATATCCCGCCTCACGGTCGTGAGCGCGATGAGGATGATTACACCGCCAAACAATCCCACTGCCGGCAGGAGGAGCATAGCGGTGCGCAGATCGCCGGTCCGGTCCGACAGATAGCCGATCAGCGGCGGCGCGAGGGCGTCACCGGCGAGGTGCGAGAACAGCACGAACGCGCCGAGCACGGATGCTTGGACTGCCGGTGGCACGACATCGAGTATCACCGCAGCGAGCGGTCCGTTGTACCAGGTGTAGAAGAAGTACGTCGCCAGAATGAGCGGCGCGAACCAGCGCAGATCGTGCACGAGCAACAGCGCCGCGCACACCGGCGCGCCAAGGACGAACCCGACGCCGGACGCGAGCACGCGGCCGCCGTGCCAGCGTTGCTGCAGCCGGTCGGCGAGCCTGCCGCCCAGCAGCGCTCCCAGCACGCCGCCGCTGAGGGCCCAGACGCCGAACTCGGCACCGACGCGCGCGACCGAGAGCCCGTGGACCCGCTGCATGAATGCCGCCGCCCAGGCGATCAGTCCGTTGACCGCAAACGTCACCATCGCGCCGCCCGTGAATATCCAGATCAACGTTGGTGTCCGCAGCACGAGGATGGCTGCATCCAGAAAGTCGTCGAACGCCCCGGCCGCGACGGCGCCGGCTTCTGTCGTGCGCCGCACCGCCAGGGGCACGAGGCGCCATACCGTCCACGCAATCCCGATGCTCGTGCCGACGCCGAACAGGGCGGTGCCGAACTGTGATGGAATGCCCTCGAACAACGACAGAAAGCCAGCGAGCACTGCGCCGACCCCGGAGCAGATCGCGAGCGGCATGACGTAGCGGGTGACGCCGTGCTTGCCATGCTGCCACCACTGGCGCAGAATCTGGACGACCGGCGGTGGCGGCCGGCGATCGAGCTCGCGCAGCCGTGACGCAAGCAACGCGAGCACGAGGCCGGGGAAGCCCATCCAGATGAAGGCCCAGCGCCAGCCGTACCGCTCCCCAATGACGCCGCCGAACCAGATCCCCAGAACCCCGCCGAGCGCCATGCCGACCGAGTAGATGCCGATCGCGAAGGCGCGGCGCCGTCCCCGGAAATATTGGGCGATGATCGCCTGCGAGGCGGGGCCGTAGCCGGCCTCACCGAACCCCACGAGCGCGCGGCACGTGAACAGCTGCCAGAACTTGTGAACGAAGCCACCGGCGGCGGTCGCCGCACTCCAGACCGCGACGCCCCACGTGATGACGCTGCGGCGCGACCGCAGATCGCCGATGACGCCGAGCGGCAGTGCCGCGAGCGACAGCACGATGATGTACGCCGAGCCGAGCCAGCCGAGCTGCACGTCGGAAATCTGGAGATCGCGCTTGATCGGCTCGAACACCGCGTAGACGACGTTGCGGTCGAGGTAGTTGAGAAGGTTGACCACGGTGAGCAGCCCCAGGACGTAGGCGGCATAGGTCCTGGTCGGGGTTGCGGGGGGGAGGGACTGCAAACTGTCAGGTCGCGCGGCCGCCAGTTGCTGCCTCGGCGCGCGCGTCGCGATCCGCCTTTGCCTCGAGATAAGAATCGGTCAACTCGCGCATCATCTCCGCGCGCTTGTCATAGAGACGCTTCAGCTTGCGGGGCTTGCGCCGCGCCAATGCGTACGCCGCGAGAATCGGGAAGGCCACGGTGTTATCGAGATACGCCACGACCGTGCCGGGAAGCTTGTCCGGATCCACTTTGCCCCAGCTCACGGCCTCCGCCGGCGTCGCGCCGGAGAGGCCGCCCGTATCGGGGCGGGCATCGGTGAGCTGGAGATAATAGTCGTGGCCCTTCTCGCTGATGCCGAGCACTTCCTGGATCTGCGGCTCGGTCTGCAGCACGAAGTTCTTGGGGCTGCCGCCGCCGATGATCAGCACGCCGCTCTTGCCGCCGTGGACCTTGGCGAAAAAGACGATGGCCGACGTTTCGTTCACGTCGGCGCTGACGTCAAAGCGCAGCTTGCTCCCGGAGAGCGCCTGCTCGGCGACGTTCATGCCGATGGAGGAGTCGCCGGGCGACGATGTATAGATCGGGACGGCGGCGGCGTACGCGGCGCCGAGCACCGACTTGCGCGACAGGCCGAGCGCCTTCTCGCGCTCCAGCACGTACCCGCCGAGCAGGTAGTGGTATTCCGCGGTGCTCATCGGGCGCTGGAATTCCTCCCGGGCCGAGACTTCGCGCACGAAACGGTCGGTGGAGAGCAGGACGTCGTAGTCGAAGAAGATGTCGTAGATCCGCACGACGCCTTCCTCGCGCAGCACGACGTCGTCGGCGAACGGCGTGCCGCGGTGCATCGCCATGCCGAGCCCGAAGTGGGCGTCGTGGTAGAGATTGGCGCCCGTCGACACGATCCAGTCGAGGAACCCCGCCTCGATGAGCGGGATGATCGTCGACATGCCGAGCCCCGCCGGCGTCATCGCGCCCGTGAGACTCATGCCTACGGTCACGTCATCCTCGAGCATGCGCTCGGCAAACAGCCGGCAGCCCTCTCCCAGGCGGCCCGCGTTGTACGCGAGAAACGCGTTATCGACGAGATCGGCGACGGTTTCCCTGCCGCTCACCGGCTTCGGATTGATGCGCTGCCCGCGCAGGTATTCGTTCTGCGTCATCGGGTAGCCTGGGCGACCTGGCTCATCGCCCGGAATGCCCGCGTGCGGCGCTCACGCGCTTCGACGATCCAGCCGAGGGCTTCCTTCGGGTCGTCCGTCAGGAGGAAGAGGTTCAAGTCCTCCGGAGAGATTTTTCCCTCGCCGGCCACGCGCTCCTTCAGCCAGTCGGCGAGCCCGCTCCAGTATTTCCGGCCGAACAGCACCACGGGGAATTGCTTCACCTTGCCCGTTTGCACGAGGGTCAGCGCCTCGAACAGCTCATCCATCGTGCCGTAGCCGCCGGGGAAGGTGATGAACGCGGTCGAGTACTTCACGAACATCGTCTTGCGCACGAAGAAGTAGCGAAAGTTGATCGATCGCTCCACCCACTTGTTCGTGCCTTGCTCGAAGGGCAGCTCGATGTTGCAGCCGATCGACAGGCCGCCTCCGTCTTTGGCGCCGCGATTCGCCGCTTCCATGATGCCCGGTCCACCACCGGTGATGATCGCGAAGCCCTGCTCGGCGAGCAGCCGGGAGGTCTCGTGCGCGGCCGCGTAGTACGGATCGCTTTCCAGTGTGCGCGCCGAGCCGAAGACCGTCACCGCGTTGCGCACGTCGGATAGCGTATCGAACCCTTCGACGAACTCCCCCATGATGCGCAGCACGCGCCAGGGGTCGGTGCTCGTGAACGAAGCCCGCCGCTCGACCGGAACGGCCTGCGGCGGGATGAGGAGTTGTTCGTCCTCAGTGAGCGGGCTGCGAGGCGAGGCGCTCGGTTGCTCTGACATGGTCATCCTGCACGTTATAGAAGAAGGGCGAGAACCGGACGTGTCCCGGCCGGCTGTCGGCGATCACATCGCCCGCCGCCAGGTGCCGCACACTCGCCGCGGGATCCGGCATGGGAATCATCACGATCGCCGAGCGGCGCTCCGGCTCGGCGGCGACTTTCGGCTTGAATCCGGCGGCGCGCGCGGTGGCGATCAGGTCCTCGGTCAGCAAGGCGGTGGCCTCGCGGATCGCGGGAACGCCGATCTCCTCGATGTACTCGAGACCGCCCAGCTGAGCGTACACCGAAGCGAGCGCCGGCGTGCCCAGCTCGAAGCGGCGCGTGTCGTCGTGGAATGTCAACGCCCGGGGATCGAAAGCGAACTGGTCGCGTTGCCCGAACCAGCCGGCAATTCCCGGCTCGAGCCGCCGCGCCAGCGCCTCCTTCATGTACAGGAACACGATCCCCGGCCCGCCGAGCAGCCACTTGAGGCCGCCGGCGACGAGCGCGTCCACACCCGCGTGCTGCACGTCGACCGGAATCTGGCCGACGGACTGGTAGGCATCGATGAGACACAGCGCGCCGTGCGCGTGCGCGACTTCCGCGACCCGCTTGATGTCCTGGATCGCCCCGCTCGTGAAGTACACGTGCGAGGTCGCGACCAGGGCAGTGCGATCGTCGACGGCGCGTGCGATCGCGTCGACCGGTACGCTGATCTTGTCGGGGCTCTCCACGACCACTAGCTCGACGCCGTGCGGGACTTTCGCGAGCCACTGGTAGGCGACCGTCGGGAAATCGAGCGACGTGATGACCACCTTTGGCCGCCGCGTGTAATCGAGCGACTCGGCGACGCTGCTCAGCGCGACCGAAATGCTCGGCGCGAGCGCGACTTCACCGAGCCGGGCGTTGATGATGCGGCCATAGCGCGCGCGGAGATCGCCCAGCGCTTCCCACCACACGTCGTACCACGCGGCGGCGCCGCGGCTCTGCCACTGATCCAGGAATTCGGCTACCTTGCGGCGAGACCGCTCGCCCAGCGCGCCCAGCGAGCAGGTGTTCAGATAGACTTGGGTCTTGAAAATCGGGAACTCGCCGCGGTATTTGGCGAGCCCAAGCGCGCGCGGTTTCACGCTGCTGGCGAGCGTCATAGGCCGGTCAATATACAGAAGGAATACGGCGTATAGCGAGTTGGTCCGCACTTTATCTGCGTCTGGCGCTGAGGTCGCTCGTGCGCCCGCGACTCGCGGTCGACCTGTTGCGACTCGCGTGGAGTTTCCGCGCCCGTGACTGGTACCGGCGCCCGCCGTTCCTGCCGATCCCACCGCGCGACTACATGCAGTGGCGGATGTTCACGGCGTATGGAGATGAACAGGCGGTCCCGCCGGTCGATGACGTCGTCAATTTCGCGCGCTGGCGCCGCGAAACGATGGGCCTGTGATCGCGATCAAACGCCGCGCCGCGGCGCTCGGCTTTGCGGCGACGGGAATCGCCCGGCTCGATCGCAATCCGCACGCGGAGCAGTTGGACCGCTGGCTCGCCGACGGCCACGCAGGGACGATGACGTACCTCAATCGCCAGGCGGAGAAGCGGAAGGATCCGCGGCTCATCATGCCGGAAGCGCGGGCCGCGGTCGTGACACTCACGAACTATTTCCACAGCTCGGCTGACCCCGCGGCGGCGCCCCGGGGTCGGGGCAAGGTCGCCCAATACGCCTGGTCCCCTGACTACCACGACGTCCTCGGCGAACGACTCGAGCAGCTCGCGACCGCAATCCGCGAGCTGATTCCGGGCTCGACCACGCGCTGCTACGTCGACGCGGGACCGGTGCCCGAACGCGAGCTGGCCCAGCTCGCAGGTCTCGGATGGATCGGCAAGAACATGATGCTCATCCATCCGGAAATCGGCTCGTTCACGTTCATCGGCGTCGTGCTGACCGATGCCGAGCTGGCAGCGGATCTCCCCTTCGAAGCCGATCGCTGCGGCACGTGCACCCGTTGCCTCGACGCGTGTCCAACGCAGGCGTTCGCAGGACCGAGGGACCTCGATGCACGTGCTTGCATCTCATATCTCACGATCGAGCATCGCGGCGCATTCACCGACGCGCAGCAAGCACAGATCGGCGACTGGGTATTCGGCTGCGACGTATGTCAGGACGTCTGTCCGTGGAACGTGAGCTTCGCGCGCGCGACGCGCGATCCCGGGTTCGCGCCCCGCGCGGACGTTGCCGCCCCGGACGTAGTGGCGTTAGCGACGATGACCGACGCCGAGTTCGATCGCTGCTACGGCGACACGCCGTTCACGCGGCCAGGCCTCGAGGGGATGCGGCGCAATGCTCTCGTCGACTGAAGCGATCACCGAGCTGCAGCGCAAGCTCGCCGAGGGCCTCGCGAGAATCGATCCGCACCACCGGCTCCTGGGACGGCCGGTCACCTACCGGCTGGTGGACGGCCAGACGCTCGAGATCACCTATCGCGACGTAGCGGGGATCGCGGAGGCGGAAGTGCTCGGCGTCAAACAGATCATCGGGGAGTGTTTCTGCAGCGTCAGCCCTCAAACCGCCGAGCGACTCACGGTCCGGTTTGTCGTTCGACTCAAATAGCCTTCTACTTGGCCGCGACGCGCGCCACCACATCATAATAGAAGCGCACGCCGAACCGCAGCGCCGTGACATTGACGCGCTCGTCGTTGCCGTGCACGCCGCGCGAGTCGCCCTGCGTCAGCGGGAACGGCCCCAGCCCGTAACTCGCGATGCCGAGGCGGCGGAAATAGTGGCTATCGGTAAACCCGGGCAGCATCAAGGTGGTGACCAGTGCGTTGGGATGGCGCGCGTGTGCAACCGCGGTGATCGCGCGGAACATCTCCGTCTCCGTCGAGCTCTCGGTCGCCGGCCAGCTCTGGCTCTGCGGCCGGAACGTCACAGCGCTATCGGCGACCACGCGCGTCAACTCCGCGAGAAACGCCGCCGGATCCTGGCCCGGCAACAGCCGCACGTCGATCGCCGCCGTCGCGATGGGCGGAATCACGTTCGTCTTGTCGCTGCCCTTCAATCCGGTAATCGAGACGGTATTGCGCAGCAACGCGTTGTACGTGAGGTCGGCGGTGATCGCGCGGACCGCAAGGGAATCCCGCAGCGCGGACCGGATGTCGCTCAACCAGCGGCGGACCGTGGAGTCAGGCTCGATCGTGGCCAGGTCGCGGAATGAACGCTCCACCGCCGGCGTGACGATCAGCGGCGTCTGCCAGGCGGCGATGCGATTGAGCGCTCGGATCAGGCGGTGGACGGGGTTGTCCGGCGTCGGCCGCGAGCCGTGCCCCGCCGTTCCCCGAGCGATGACGTCCAGCCAGAACGGAGACTTCTCGGTCGTGCCCACACCATAGTACTGGACCCCGCCTCGTCCATCGGCCCGCGTGAGCCCCCCCTCGGTCAGCAGAAACTCGGCGTCGCGCACCAGATCGGGCCGCTGCTCGCTGATCCAGGCCGCTCCCACGCCGGCGCCGATCTCCTCATCCGCCGTCGCCAGGAAGATGAGGTCGCGCTTCAATGGCACGTGGGCGCGTTTCATCACCAGCATCGTCATCAGCTGCGCGATGGCCTCGCCCTTCATGTCCAGCGCGCCGCGTCCCCAGACGTAGCCGTCCTTGAGCACGCCGCTGAACGGATCGACGGTCCAGTACTCGGGGGACGCCAGGACTACGTCCATGTGATTCAAGAGAATCAGCGGCCGTGCGCTGCCGTCGCCCGGCAGGCGGGCGTACAGATTGGCTTTGCCGGGAGCAGGCTCGAAGATCTGGGCTTCGATGCCGTCGCGCCACAGCACCTCCGCGAGCCAGCGCGCGGCGGCGATCTCGTTTCCCGGCGGATTGGTCGTATTGATGCGCAGGTATTGCGACAACAACGCGGTTGCTTCATCGCCCAGGGCATCCCATTCCGCGTCGCCGGGCGCCGTGAGCAATGCGACGCGCGTGGGCGTCACCACAACGGGGGCGTTCGACGGTCCGGCCAGTGGCGGAGCAGAACGGCGCGGCGCACAACTCAGCAAAACCGCCACGGCGACCAATGCGATGATTCGATGCATGTTCGAAGTCCCCGTTACAGCGTCAGAGTCTCGCCGTGCGCGAGCTGGCGGTATCGCTCGGGCGCCAATCCCGCCGCTTCCCACGCGGCGCGTGCGCGGATCGGCGGCTCATCCATCGCTTCATCGGTCAGCTTGAAGGTACCCCAGTGAATCGGGACCATCACGCGGGCGTCGAGCGCGCGAAACGCGTCCACCGCTTCTTCTGGATTCATGTGGACATAGCGCATGAACCAGCGCGGCTCGTAGGCGCCGATCGGGAGCAGGGCCACGTCGAACGGGCCGTAGCGTGCCGCGATGGCTCCGAAGTCGGGATGGTACCCGGTATCGCCCGCAAAGAACGCACGCCGGCCGTTCGCCGCGATCAGCGCAAACCCGCACCACAGCGTATCCCCGCGATCGCCGATGCCTCGACTGCTGAAGTGCATCGCCGGAGTGGCGGCAATGCGCAGCGAGCCGATCGTGTGCTCCTGCCACCAGTCCAACTCGACGACCGCGCCTCGCGCACCGCGTTCGCGAACGAACGACGCGAGGCCGAGTGGCACGACCCAGGTCGCTTGGGGGTGACGCGCTGTCAGCGACCGCACCGTGCGGTCATCGAGATGGTCATAGTGGTTATGCGACTGCAACACGACGTCGAGCGGTGGGAGATCGTCGAGCGCGATTCCCGGCGCCACCCAGCGGCGCGGGCCGGCGAATCGAACGGGTGAGGCCCGCTCGCTCCACATCGGATCGGCGAGAATGTTGAGACCGTTGAGTTGCACCAACAGGCTTGCATGGCCGACCCACGTTACCGTGAGCTGCGATGCCGGCGCGCGTGGGCTCGCGAACGCCGGCTGCACCCGCGCAAACACTGATGGATCGGGATCCTTCGGCCGCGGCCGCGTCGTGCGATGCACGAGCATCCACTTGAGGAGACTGCCGAACCCCGGCACGGCCTGTTCAACCCACGGATTGCGAAACCCGCCGCCGGGGCGGTGATGCGATGGCAGAGCGGAGGGCGTCACGGCGCGCAATATAGCCGCGCCGTGACGCCTCGTTGCTGCTCAGCGAGGTGCTGAAGGACCGGACGAACTGTCGGGCGCGATGTGAATCACGAGTGTATCGGCCAGCGCACCACTCGTCGCGATGATCCGACCGGTTCCCACCGCCTTCGATGTGACGTACGCAAATCGCAGGCTATCCCGGAGTCCGATCACCGCCGTATCGAGGTTCTGCCAGACGACCGCCGCGGTCGTGTCCTGCTGATGCAGCGCATCAACGACGCGCGCCTCGATCTGGTTCGTGTGATTCACAAGCATGGATGTCGCGCCGATGATGAAGACCCCTCCGCGGAATGCCGACATCGTCACGTCATGGATCGTCTCGTGCCCCTGATTCACTGCCACGTTCGAGTCGAGGCTGGGCGCGAGGCTGCGCATGGACGCGGGCGGGTCTACACCCACGATATAGGCTCCCGGTAACAGGTAGGCGAGACGGTAGTGACCAGTGGCGTCGGTCTTGCCGGTCGACAGAATGAACCAGTTGCTTGGGCCGCCGCCCCAGGCACTCACCGTCGCATTGGCGACGGGGCCGAACGCCCCGCTGCTCGAATCGCGATACACGGTCCCCTTGATGTCGCCGGTTGCCGCCTTGTTGACGGCGCGCACCGCGGGGAAGAAGTCGAATGCGCGGTCATTCAGTTGGTTGTAGGCAAAGCTCCGACCGACATCGAAATCGATGATGATCACCGCGCCCGCGTCGGGCACATTGATCGCCGCCTCGACGAACGAATTGAGGTACACCCGTCCACTCCCGCCCCAGCGCACCACGGCCGGCGAGCCATTCGCGAAGCGGATGCCCGCCGAGGAGTCGACGTCGATGACGACGCGGACGGCCTTGTATTGATCGGCGGTGAGCTCGCCCGTCCCCAACGAGGCAGTCAGGCCCTGTTGCAGCGTGAGGAGATTGATTTGGCGGTGCGGCGCGGCGACGTTGACCCAGGTCATGCTGTCGGCGGAGCCGCCGGTGTCGGGCTGGGTCGACACGTCGATACTCACGATGTAGACCTCGACGCTCTGCACCGAGTCGAACGGGAACGGATCGTCGGTGATCAGTACCTGGGTCATCGGCTTGCTACCCCCAGGTCCGCTGGTGTCGTCCTTGTAGCACGCGCCCGCGAGGATGGCCATGGTCACCAGGGCGAGATTCAGTCTGGACATCGTCAAAGTCCTCCACAGGGTGTTGCCGCAGACGGCGCTCTCGCATTGAATACCCAGATGCCCCTGCGCGGCGTCACAGCAGCGCCCGCTAAGCTTCACAACTTTGCACACTTGTGACGTGCCAACTCGATCCATGGGTATAGAAAGAGTGGAGACAGGCGACGCAGAGCTGGTGCGCCGGATCCGGGCCGGCGACATCGGCGCGTACGGCGTGCTGGTCGCGCGCTATCGTGATCGCCTGGGCCGCTACGCCGTCCACATGATCGGCGACCGCGAAGACGCCGAGGAAGCGCTGCAGGACAGCTTCGTGCGAGCCTACCGCTCACTGGACCGGTGCAATGATCCCGCGCGGTTCGGCGCATGGCTCTACGGCATCCTGGTGAACCGCTGTCGCACGACGGGAGCGCGGGCGGCGCGCCGCCGCCGGTTGTTCGTGCAGGACGCCGAGGCATTGAATGGCGCGTCGCACGCGGACGCGATGGAGCGGCTGGAGTGGACCGACGCCGTCGAGCGCGCGCTGGCGCGGCTCGCGCCCGAGTATCGTGAGGCCTTTCTGCTCAAGCACGTCGAGGATCTCGAGTACGAGGAGATCGCGGAGCTGACGGGCGACGGCATATCGGCTCTGAAGATGCGCGTGAAGCGGGCGCGCGAGCAGCTGCAGAAGTTCCTGAGAGAGGCGGAGCATGTTTGAGCAAGACGACGACATCGTAGAGCGGATGATTCGCCAGCTGCGCCGGCCGGTGTCGATCGATCCCGGTTTGGACGCGCGCGTGATGGGCGAAATCGCCGCGGCGGCTCAACCGGGCAAACGACGCACCTGGCCCTGGCTCGCGGCAGCCGCTGCCGTCCTGGCCGTCGTCGTCGTCACCCGTCCCTGGACGCTGGACCCCGGCACGAGCAGAGCGGACGCTTTCCAGTTCGTGTTGGTGGCGCCCCAGGCCGCATCGGTGTCTCTCGTCGGCGACTTCAACGATTGGGATCCCGCCCGTTCCCCCATGCACACGGCCCACGGCGTCTGGGCGACCGTCGTCCCGCTCGCCCCCGGGCGCTATCGCTACGCGTTTCTCGTGAACGGCGTCGAATGGCGCGCCGATCCCGCCGCACCCAACGCGATCGACGACGAGTTCGGGACACCGAGCTCGGTGGTGACGGTCGCAGGGAGAGGCTCATGATCATCGTTGCCCTGCTGTTGGCGACGCAAGTTGCCGTCCAGGACCCGCGACTCGAGCGGCTCGATCCCGAGACACGGTCGTCCGTCATCGCAATCGTTGACTCCGCGCGTGAGATGGGCCTGCCGAGCGAGCCGCTGGTGCAGCGCGCGCTCGAAGGTGCCACGAAGGGCGCAGCGGCCCCGCGGATTGTCGCCGCCGTGCGCCGGCTGGCCGCCGACCTGGGCACCGTGCGCACGGTACTCGGCGCCCGCGCCTCGACACCCGAGCTCGAGGCGGCAGTCGCGGCGCTTCGCGCCGGCGCGTCAGTCCCGGTCCTCGCCAGTCTCCGCGACGCGCGTCGCGGCCCACTCACCATGACGCTGTCGGTACTCGCCGACCTCGTCGCCAGCGGCGTGCCGCCCGACAGCGCCGCGGCCGTGGTGCTCGCGCTCGCGCCCAACGCCCGCGACGTCGATCTGGTTGAATTCCGGCGCGCCGTCGAGCGCGACATCGCGCTGGGCGCGCCTCCTGCCGCGGCCGCTGCCGTTCGCGTCAACGCCGGGGCGCGTCCAGGCACCGCCGCCAGCCGGCCGTAACCCGCCGTCTCCGTGCGGACGCTTGCCCTCATTGTATTCGCATGCGGGACCGGGGGGGGCGTTCACGCGGCACAGGGGCAAGTCACCGCCACTTTTGAAGGCGGCATCTCCGCGGTACGCTACGACGGGTTTCTCACGTCGGCTGCCGCTGCGCTTACGCCGGCAGTGCAGTGGCAGCATCCACGCGGGCGCGGCTTCCTGAGCGCCCGCGGCACCTACCTGCAGTTTGAGAGCGGCAACCGCAGCCTCGACGGATCGGCGAATGGCTCGTGGTTCAGCCCGCTCGCGCGCCACTGGCGCGGCGAGCTCGGCGTATCCGTCGGTGCCAGCGATTACGCCAACATCGCGAGCTTCAGCCACGGCGCCGTCGAGGCGCGGATTCATCTCATGGACGACGTCAGAGGGGGCTGGCTCGGCGCCACGGTCGGGCGCGCTTCATTCGGCGCCGGTGCTCGACCCGTGACCGTTCTGGCGATGGGACTGTGGGTATTTCACGGCGAGGTCACGCTGTTCGCCTCAGCCGACCGCTCGCTCGTTGGCGATACCGCCTACAGCGACCTGCGCTCGACTGCCCGGTGGCGCCGAGCCCGCATGCTGCTCGAGGGCACCGTCGGCGCGCGTGTCTGGAGTCGTGGTGGCGGCCGGGGAGTCTATGGCGAGGGCACGGCGACCTGGACGTTGGGGCGCCGGACTGCCCTGCTGGTATCCGCCGGTCGTTATCCCACCGATGCCGTCAGCGGCAGCATTGCGGGACGCTACGTCACCGCCGCGCTGCGCCTCGGCGCCGTGTCGCCGCGCATTCGCGCGACGCGCGCCCTCAGCATCAACGTCCACGCCGGCAGCTCAGATGACGCTTCGAGTGATCGTGCTCGGCTGGAAATCCAATCGCGTTCGGACGACGAGGTCTCGCTCACCGTATACGCGCCCGGCGCCGCAGCAGTCGAGATCAGCGGGGACTTCACGGATTGGCGGCCGGTGCAGTTGAGCCGCCAAGCTGTGGAAAGCGATGTCTGGGTCGGGACATTTCGAATTGCCAGCGGCATGCACCGCATCAACGTGCGGCGTGACGGCGGGCGCTGGATGGCGCCCGCCGGCACGACGCGGAGTAACGACGACTACGACGGGGACGTCGGCGTCTTTGTCCTGCCGTAACCGCGCTTAGTCTGGAGGCGCGGTCGCCGATTGCTGTTGTTTCGCCGCCGGCAGCACCCGCGGCTTCTCCAGCCCGTCGAATTGTGCCTGTTGGTCCGCCGTGAGCTGGGCGCGGATCGATCCGAGCAGGTTATCGACCTCGCGCTGGCGTCCCGCGTATTCATCAGTGATCGCAGCGAGCTGGTCGCGCAGCGCCTGCCGCTGCGCGTCATTCATCTGGCGGATCCCGCGAGTTCCACTGTACGTCGCCGCCAGCTCCTCCCGCCGATTGTACGCCTGCTGCAGCGCGGTATTCAGCGCGGCATACGGCTCGCTTACCGCCGTGACTTGATCGGACGACAGCGACAGCTGGCTCGTGAGCGTCTCGAGCGTCAGCCAGTGATCAGGAATCGGCGACCGCGTCTGCGCCACCGCGACGGCCGGCGCCATGAGCAGGACCGCAATCGCAATTCTGGAAAGCCGGTGCATGTCGATCTCCTCTATCGCTTGGGCTGAATCGAGACGCGATAACCCGCCATGTCCGGCAGCAGGTTGTCGGCTCGGTCAGCCACCTGGATGAGCTCGGCGCTGTAGGCTTCGGGCCGGTTGACGTCCGGCACGTCGAAGGAAAACAACTTACCCGAGACTTCGGTACCGACGACGGCAACCTGCCACCGTCCGCCGTCCGCGTCCATGGGACGAGCGAAAATGGCGCCGGCGTCAGAGTACGCGGCGGGAACGCCGATCTGTTTGCCATGCACGACGACCAGCGCCGCGCCTGCCGGTGTGCCATCCACCTCCAATGACACGACGAGCGTACCGGGAACCGGAGCGCGGAAGGGCGATCCGGAGTCGCCGCAGCTCGCGACTACGGGCAGCAACAGCGCCGCGAACATCGCGGTCCAGCGACGTGAGCGGTTCATTGTCCCATCCCCTTGATCGTGATCGCGTTTTCGCCCATGAGGGGCGTGCCGTCACGCATCGTTCCGGTGATCACCAGAATCACGCTCGCCGATGGTGCGCTTGGCCCCAGCGCCAGTCCTCCACCGCCACTTCCGGGCCCGCTCAGCGCCAGGCTGATGTCCGCCGGAGCGACCGACGCGGAGGCGTTGCGAACGAGTGCCCGCAGGTCCCCGATGTCGAGGGTGCCGTTGCCATTGCGATCCGCCGCTTTCACCTGCGACGCGGTGAGCGCGTCGCCGCCCATCAGCGCGCTGGCAAACTGGGCGGGCGACGGCGAATCGGGACGTGGCATGCTCGCCACGGCGACCGGCCCGGCGGCCAGGCGCTGCTGCAGCCCGGCGACTACTGACTGACGATCGAACTTGAGGGTGAGGTCGTTCAGCGTACCGCGTGGCTCGAGACTCCAGCGCAGCGGCGCCACGCCCTCGAGACGCAGCGATGCCGGATCGATTCCGGCTGCGTCCATGCCCGGCGTGCTGAGGAAGACGACCGGCAGCACACCGTTCGATCCCGCATTGAGTGTGGGCTTGATGTCGAACGCAAAGACGGCAAAGCGCGCCGCGGCGCTCGCCCGCACGTTCGTGCCGATCGGCGTCGTGCCGTCGGCGTCGAGCAGCGAGGAGAACACATTGCCGGGCGTCACGTCGATGCCGACCGTCACGACCCCGCTGCCCCCGACCGCGAGCACATCCGCGCGGGTGAGCGTGCCGAGATCACTGACGCCGTTGAAGGCGTTGTTCTCCGTCAGCACCACACTGTTGATGGAGCGGACGTGGAACGCGCCGCCGGTGGGGACTGCGCGGGCCAGTGCGTCGGCGATCTGAGCGGCCGAGAGCGGGACGTCACCGCGGTTGCTGACCGTGAGTGTCTGCGTCAACGTGCCGGCCGGTCCCGTTCGGCTCGCCAGGCCACTTGCGACCGCTGTCGCGACGTCGATGATCGGGTTTTCCGGATCGAGAACGATCTCCGCGCCCGCGACGTGATTGAACCCCTGCAGCTCCCAATGCCCGCACCCGAGCGATCCCGGCGTGCAATCGTCAGCGGCGAACGGGAACATCCTCATTTCCTGCCCCGCGCCAACCAGGCTTTGATGGATGAGCGGACCCACACTGATGTCGATCGTCGGTGTGCGGACCGACGGGCTGGTGACGGGACACGACTCGTCGGGGATGATCCCAAGCGGATCGGCGTCGTGCGTGATGCCCCAACAAACATCGACGGTGAACTCAGGGAAGATCTCGACGCTCGGGATCGACAGGTCAAACTGGCCGACCGTCAGGACGATGTCCTCCCGGAATCGGTTCGTGACATCGCTCGAGAAGGTGTTCCGGATGAAGAATGACGGCGTGATCGTCATCGGGTCTCTCAGGCCCGCCGGGTACACCAGGCTGAAGATGTTGCCGGCGCGGAACGTAATCGACGCGGCATTCCCCGCGTCGACCGGGGCGCCATTCGTATCCGCCACGGCGTATTCGATGGCCCGCGGGAAAGACAGCGTCACCCACACCGTCGGATCGAACGTGAAATTCTGGTCCTGATGCATCTTCACGACGGTCGAGATGTCCACCGTCTCGTACTTGAGATGTGCGCCGTGGAAGTCCGGTGTCTCAAAACCGAGCGGGATCTTGCCCGTGACGAAGCCATCCATGTCGAGGCTGACGTTGACGAATGTGTCCTTGCCGGCGGCCACCAGCGACCGCAGGTCGGGCTGGACCGCGCTCACCGGGTGCACGCTCGGCACCCCGATGACGCCGCTCATGTTGGTCAGCTGTGATTCGATAAAGGAGATCGTGTGCGGCAGCGTCACCCGCGGACTACCGAACAGCTCGGCGTAGGCGGAGCCGTCGGCATTGTATCCCAGATCCACCAGCTGGACGTTGGTCGCGCCGAGATTGATGCTGGGAAACAACGGAAACTCGAGACACCCGAAGATGCAGACCTTGGTGTAGGCGCCGGCGGTGAGCGCCGCCGAGCCACGCACATTGATGCTGCCCTGGGGTGGCGTCGTTGCGATCGCCGCGCCGCCAAGCAGCTGCACCTTCGTGGGAATCGTGATTGTTTGGCCGTCGCGGAAGGTATTCGGATCGGGGATTCCTACCGTCACGTTCACCGGGTAGTTCACGGCGACGCTACCCGTTCCGACGTTCGCGAACGTCGTGAAGAGTCCAAAATCGCCCGTCGAATAGGCGCCGATCTCGCCACCGAACGACACCGTACCGAACAGATAGGTGTCGAAGCCGCGGATATCGCCGGTCGTGTCCCCTACCGCCCACGACAGATCGACGAGGCGCAACGTGCGATTGAAATCGCTCAGCGGAGCCGAGCCGGGTCCCCACATGCTTTGACCCGACGTAGCGAATGTTGCGGAGTAACCACGATCGGTATGACTGGCCTGTGCAGCGGCTGTGGTCGCCAGGACACCCGCGAGCAGCACAACGCTGCCGCTACGGGAGAAATAGGCGAGCGCAGCACGCTCCAAACGGTGGAGCGAGCGGCGGTCCATATATGCGGGGGTCCTTAGGGCGAGAGAGGGCAACCGCAACCCGGGTCCTCATACCGCCCGAAATCGCGAGCGCAGACTGTAGCACTCCCGCGACACTTCCGCTAGATGCCCGTCCGCCGCCGCAAACTCATCATCGCCCAGATTCCAAAGATCGGTCCGATCGCCAAGACGCTCATGCTCCATCGCCAACCGATCGCGCTCGCGACCATGGGCAGCAAATAGATCGTCGCGCACGTCAGCAGAAAACCGAGACTCGTTTGCAGTGTGAGTGCCGTGCCGATGTAATCGCGCGGCGCGAGCTCGCTGACGGCCGCGGAAAATTGCGCCGAGTCGGCGACGACCGTGATGCCCCACAGCAAGAGCAGGGGCAACAAGAGCGGCAGAGGCGCTCCGAACAGCAGGCCGACAATCACTGCACAGCTCCCCGACACCGCCATCGCGACGCTGGTCACGATCGAGCGGCCCCAACGGTCGCCGTACTTGCCGCCCAGCCAGCATCCGATCGCCCCGCTGCCGACGACGGCGAACGTCACCAGCGCGGCGAGTCCGGCGACATCGGCTTGCGGCCCGCGACGCGCGCGCTCGCTCGCGGCGACGAAGGCGGCCATCCACGTCCACATCGCATACAGCTCCCACATGTGACCGAGGTAACCGAGGTTTGCGAGGGCAACCGCGCGGTCTCTCAGAATCCGCGGAGCGGCGGCGAACGAAAACGGCGGCGATGGGGCGGCGTACGGGCCTTCATTAGGGATGAGGAGGACCAGCAGGCCTCCCGCGATCGCACTCATCGCTGCAACGACCAGAACAACGCGCCACGCCGCCGGCGATACCGCCCAGCGAACCAGGTGGGGACTTGCCGAGCCCAGCGTCAGCGCACCGACCAGAACCCCGATCGCGAGCCCTCTTCCTTCTTTAAACCACCCGGCCGCGATCTTCATTCCTGGTGGATACACGCCCGCGAGTGCGGCGCCAGTGAGCAGCCGGCACGTGATTCCCAGCGTGATGCTCGGCGCGGCCGCCACGCCGAGTGTAGCGGCCGCGGCGAGCACCGCGGACCCCGCGACCAGACGCCGGGCGGACAGACGGTCGGCGAGCGTGAAGACGGCGCTCACCAGCGCGCCGGCAACGAAGCCGAGCTGCACCGAGATCGTGAGCCACGCCGTGGTGGTGGGTGAGAGCTGCCATACGCGCGCCAGCGTGGGGGCAACAGCGGACGCACTGAACCAGGGTGTCATCGCGAGCAGCTCGGCGACGGCCAAAATCGTCAGAACACGCCGCGGGTTCACAACCCCGTGGGATGATCCAGAAACACCCAGGGCAGATCGAACTTTTTAGAAACGTGCTCGGCGAGCGCTTTGACGCCGACGGTCTCGGTTGCGTAGTGCCCTGCATAGAAGACGTTGACGCCAAGCTCCTCAGCATCGAAAAAGGTCCAGTGCTGCCCTTCTCCGGTGATGTAGGTGTCGAGTCCCGCGGCTGCGGCCTGTGGGATCAGTGCTCCTCCTGCCCCGGTGACGATACCGACGCGGTGCACGCGCTCGGGGCCGAACGGGAATACGCGCGGCGCCGTTCCCAGTGCCTTTGTCAGCGCCCAACTCAGCTCCTCGCGCTTACCGGAGAATTCGCCCCAGACGCCGATCGGGGCTCCGTGATACGACCCAAACTCGCCGCGCACGGTGATTCCCAGTAGCCGCGCGAGTACGGTGTTGTTGCCGACGACGGGATGACGATCGAGCGGAAGGTGCGCAGCGTAGAGCGCAATGTTTCCTTTGATGAGTCCAGCAACTCGACGATAGGCGGGACCGACCAGCGGCCTGAGACCACCCCAAAACACTCCGTGATGGACAAGGAGACAGTCGGCGTGTTGCTCCATTGCCTGTCGAACGGTCGCCTCGCACAGGTCCACGGCAGCGGCCAGACGGCTGACGTCGCCGGAGTTGCTGACCTGGAGGCCGTTCAGCGCCTCGGGCGCGTCAGCGACCTCCTCGGCGATGCGGAGGTAGTCGTCGAGGAACCGGACCAAACTGTCTAGGCGCAATTAAGACACCGTAAGGACAGTATCGAAGCAGCGAGACGACTTTCCACATTGGAAAGTGATGTAACATACTGTGGCGCAACGTGTTAGGTAATCCACAATGGGTCCGAGCGGGCGTGTGGATATCTCTACGCTCGGGCCAAGGCTTGGCCACTACGCGGGTTAACCTGCGGTGGCTGGCCAGCGTCCTCCCCCATCCGCAGCACGCCGTTGATCTCTCCGCCTTCTTGGATCAGGAGGCGTTTCGTGTGCACATCACCGTGGACGACGCTCGTGGCTTGCAGCTCGACGCGTTCCTCGGCGTAGATCGCGCCGCGCACTTCCCCGCCGATGATGGCCTCGCGGCTGACGACGTCACCTTCAACTTCCCCGCCCCTCGCGACCAGGACCTGCTTGGCCGCGCGCACGGTGCCGTTTACGGATCCTTCGATCTTCACGACGCCGTCGGCCGAGATGTCTCCGACGACGCGCATGCCGGCACCGATGATCGATAGCCCGGGAACGCCCTCACGGCCGCCGCCTGGTGTTGCGTTTTTTTCCGAGAACACCGCCATCAGCGTCCCTCCTTCACTAGATCCAGCGGATCCACGGTTTTGCTGTCATGTCGAATCTCAAAGTGCAGGTGCGGCGCTGTGGACCGCCCTGAGTTTCCAGACAAACCGATGACCTGCCCTGCCTGAACTTCGTCGCCCTCGGCTGCGATCAGCCGTGACATATGACCATACATCGTCTCATAACCGGACGGATGCCGCAAGAGGACGAACAAGCCGTAGTCGGCGTCGTACCCGGCCGCGGTCACGGAGCCTCCGCCCGACGCCCGCACGGGAGTGCCCAGCGGCACGGCGATATCGATGCCGGGGTGGGATTCGTCGACCACGCCGGGCCGCACCTGGCCGCGAGTGACAAACCCTGGGACATCGAGAGGCCAGTGTGACGGCGTCGAGGACCCGGTTTCATATCGAGTAAGGGCACCCGGCAGGACCGCCCGAATGGGCACAGAGCGCATGCTCGTCGCGAAGTCGGTATTGCGCGCGACGGTGCCGCCGGCGCCCCCGGCACTGCGGGTGACGGGAGGCGCTTTGACGCCGAGCATTTGGCGCAGCTCCTGATAGTTCGCTTCCGCGCGATTCAACGCTGAGGCGAGCTGCTGAACGCGACTATTCTCGACCCGCAACCGGGAGACTTCGCGCTCGAGACCTGGCACGCGCACCGCGTTGCGGAAGATTGGTCCCGCGAAGGCGAAGAACAGAACGACGGAAACGGCAATCGCGCCGGCGCCCCACTTCCCCGCCATGACCGCCCAACGTGGGAAACGGTACTGCTTGGACTCGAGATCGCCGTCGGCATGCACGACGATCGTGACGCCGCGCGTTCCCTTCTTGCTCTTCGTTCCCTTGGTCATCCGTCGAATGGCGCGCCGAGGATCAGCTCGAGCAACCGCGCGAGATCGTCGTTCGAGTAGAACGACACGTGCATCTGCCCTTTGCCCTTCGCGCGCAACGAGACGCGCACGTCGGTGCCGAGACGGCGGCGCAGTGCGTCCTCGACCCGGCGGACTTCGGGGGCGGCACCCATGCCGCGCTTCATCCGCGGACGGCGTTCGGGCGCGCGCCCGCCGCGCACGCGGTCCTCCACCTCGCGAACCGACAGGCCCTGTGCAACCGCCTCACGCGCGAGGTTCGTGACGATCCGCGGATCCTCGATCGCGAGCAGGGCGCGGGCGTGTCCCACCGAGAGCTGACCATCGTGCAGCATCTGCAGCACGTCTTCCGGAAGCTTCAGGAGTCGCAGCGCATTCGCGACCGTCGAGCGGTCGCGGCCCACCGCGTCGGCAACGTCCTGCTGCGCGAGCTTGAACTCCGCAATGAGCCGCTCGTAACCGCGAGCCTCGTCGACGGGCGACAGGTCGTCCCGCTGCAGGTTCTCGATCAGCGCCAGTGTGAGGAGCGTACGATCGTCGGCGTCGCGCTGTACGGCCGGGATCCGTTCCCACCCCAACTGCTGGCAGGCCCGTAGCCGACGCTCACCGGCGATCAACTCGTATCCAGTCCCGCCGCCGTTCGCGCGACGGACCACGATCGGCTGCAACAGTCCCGCCTGCTTGATCGACGAGACCAATTCCTCAAGTGCGGTAGGGTCGACGGTCTTCCGGGGCTGGAACGGGTTGGGGCGGATGTCCTTGATGGGCAGCTCGACCAGACTCCCTTCCCGCTCGGCTTCCTCCCGGGTCGGCCCGAGTAGCGCTTCGAGCCCTCGACCGAGGCGGCGTCCTCCTGCGGCGGTTTCCCTCATGCGGGCACCTCCGGCACCGGTTCAATTGCGGGGAGGCTGGGCGACGGTGGAGCGCCCTGCTCGACCCGGCGAATCAGCTCTTGGGCGACCGCCAGGTAGGTCTTCGCTCCCACCGACTGCACGTCGTACAGCACGATCGGCTTTCCAAAGCTCGGCGCTTCGGCGAGGCGCACGTTCCGTGGGATCGTCACGTTGAACATCCGCCCACCGAAATACTCTTTCGCTTCCTCAGCTACCTGCTTGCAGAGATTGAGGCGGGCGTCGTACATCGTCAGCAAGACGCCTTCGATGGCGAGCGCTGGATTGAAATTGCGCTGGACCAGTTTCACGGTGTTGAGGAGCTGCGAGAGTCCTTCGAGCGCGTAGTACTCGCACTGAATCGGGATGATCACGCTGTCCGCCGCCGTCAGCATGTTCAGCGTGATGAGGCCGAGCGACGGCGGACAGTCGATGATGACGTAGGCGTACTCGCTGCGCACGTCCTGCAGCGCATCGCGCATGCGCGTCTCACGCGAGCGCTGATTGACGAGCTCAAGCTCGGCGCCAACCAGGTCCTGAGTCGCGGGGACGACGTCGAGATAAGGAAAGTGGACGTGCGGGAAGCGCGACTTCGTCAGCGCCGCGCCATCGATGAGCGCGTCATAGAGCGAATGACGGATGCGGTCGCGCTCGATGCCGACGCCGCTTGTCGAGTTGCCTTGCGGATCCGCATCGATGAGCAGCGTCTTGCGCTCGGCGATCGCGAGGGAGGCCGCGAGGTTCACGGCGGTCGTCGTCTTCCCGACGCCGCCTTTCTGATTGGCGATAGCGATTACACGCGACATTATAACTCGTTTATTTACAATGACTTGTGTAACTCTAGAATCAGCGCGGGTCCAATATACGCTCGTTTCACGTGAAACGGAAGAGCATAAGTTTCACGTGAAACTGCAACGATGCTCCTTCTAGGCTACGCGACGACGCCAACGGGTCGCTTCCAGCACGAGGTTGTGGAGATCGCTGGGCGTTACTCCGGGAATGCGCGCCGCCTGGGCGAGCGAAGTGGGGCGCACGCGATCGAGCTTTTGCCGTGCTTCTGTGGCGAGTGTGCGCAGCTCGAGGTACGGCATGTCGGCCGGGAGCGCGAACGACGCCAGCTCGGCCAGGCGCGCCGCGGCGTCCCGCTCGCGCGCGAGGTAGCCGTCGTACTTGATCTCGATCTCGGCGGCGAGAACGGCGTCCGCCGGCGCATCACTGGCGACTCCAGCTGCAGCGAGCAGCGCGCCGAGTGAAACGCCCGGCCGCTTCACGACGACGGCGATACGGTCGGACTCCGTCAGAGAAGTCCCACTGGCCGTGAGGGGCGCGCTCGCTTGAGCGGGCGTGATGGTCGTTTCGCGCGCCAGGTTCATGATCGACACCTCTGCCTCGAGCCGACGCTCCGCCGCCCGGAGCTCGGCGTCGGACAACAGGCCGAGGCGCTCGGCGAGGGGCAACAACCGGCGCAGCGCATTGTCCTGGCGGAGCAGCAGCCGGAACTCGGAGCGCGAGGTGAACAGCCGGTACGGCTCGTCGACGCCGCGGGTCACGAGATCGTCGACCAGTACCCCGATGTAGGCGTCGTCCCGACCGAGCACGACGGGTTCGGCGCCGCGGATCCGGCGCACCGCATTGATGCCGGCGATGACGCCTTGTCCCGCCGCTTCCTCATAACCAGTCGTGCCGTTGATCTGTCCCGCGAAGAACAGGTGCTCGACCGTCTTCACCTCGAGCCACGGCGTGAGCTGAGTGGGAGGATAGTAATCGTACTCGATCGCGTACCCGGGGCGTGTCATCTTCGCGCGCTCGAGGCCAGGGACAGCGTGCAGGAACTCGAGCTGGACGGCCACGGGCAGGGAAGTGGAGAGCCCGTTGACGTACAACTCGGTCGTGTCCAGCCCCTCGGGCTCGAGGAAGATCTGGTGGCGCTTGGCCGCCGGGAACTTCACAATCTTGTCTTCGACCGACGGACAATAGCGCGGCCCGCGGCCGCTGATCGCGCCGCCGTACAACGCGGACTCCATCAGATGCTGCTGGATGATTTCCTTCACTTCTTCGCCGGCCCAGGTGATCCAACAGGGCACCTGGCGTGGCCGCTCCACCCGCTCATGGAAGGAGAATCGGAACTCGTCGCCGTCGCCGTCCTGGCGCTCGACCTTGCTCCAGTTGACGGAGCGGCCATCGATGCGCGGCGGCGTGCCTGTCTTGAAGCGCGATACTGTAAGTCCAATATTTTCAATGACTTGCGCCATCTGAACTGACGGTGCATCGCCGGCGCGGCCAGCCGGAATCTGGGTGTCGGTGCCGAGGTGGATGCGGCCGCGCAGGAACGTGCCGGCAGTGATGATGACGGCGCGCGCACCGAAGCGGCGCCCGTCTCCCGTTTCGACGCCGGTGATCTGAGTCCCTCGGTCGTCGAAGAGCAGATTGGTGACCATGCCCTGCGCCAGCTCGAGGGCAGGGAACTGCTCGAGCAGCGAGCGCACGGCGCGACGGTAGAGCGTCCGATCGGCCTGGGCGCGAGGAGCCCAGACGGCAGGACCCTTGGAGCGATTGAGCATGCGGAATTGGATAGTCGCGCGATCGGCCGCGCGGCCCATGAGGCCGCCCAGGGCGTCGACCTCGCGGACGACGGTACCCTTTGCGATACCGCCGATCGCAGGATTGCAGGACATCTGGCCAATCGTGTCCAGCACGGACGTGAGGAGCAACGTTCTGGCGCCGAGACGGGCCGACATGGCGGCGGCCTCGGTGCCGGCGTGGCCACCTCCGACGATGATTACGTCAAAGTCGAACATGGAGAGAAACTACAAAGCGAGGACCGGCGACGGCTAGGCCACAGACGCAGCAGCGGGCCACAGTCAGCGGGGTTTGGGACGATCTACCGCTTGGCTAATCTTTCTCAGCAGTCCAAAAAGCGTCTTGCTCGTCTCGGTGGCGAGCGCTTCAAGGCGTCCGAATTCCGCCGGCCTTAGATAGCCAATGTCTCTGGCCATCGTGAGCGCTGTTTGCACCTCGGCGAGTGAACCCCACGCGGTATCGAGAAATTTTCGATAGTCTCTTGTGCCCTTCCGAGTTGATCCTTCCGCGATGTTGAGCGGGACGCTGTAAGACGCTCTGCGAAGCTGATCTGCGAGTCGCGCTTGCTCAAAATCTGGGAAGCGCTGTGCCGCTCGAGAACACTCGACGGCGAGTCTTTCGGCATGCTGCCATGCTTTTAGTGTGTGATGGTTCGGCACTTTCAAGAGGATAACTGTGTGATCAGAGATTAGCGCATCATTTCATCTCATCCCGTATCCTTTGGACTCAAGCCCGCTGCTGCGTCTACAGCCTAGTCTTTGCATGTCCTAGTCTCTTTTCAAGCCCTCACCCATCGCACGAGTTCCTTCATCGTCGGGCGTTTACCAGTCATCAGGATACCGACCCTGTATATCCTCGCGGCGACCCAGGTAACCGCCACAATCCCAATCAGCAGCATCGCCAGCGATGTCACGAGCTCTCCTGTGCCCATGCTGCCCGCCGTCCATCGCACCGGAGTAGCAATTGGTGATGTGAATGGGACGAGCGAGAGTGTCTTCGCGAACGTCGAGCTCGGATCGTTTGTGAGTCCGATGATGGACAAATACGAGATCATCAGCAGGTAGGTCACGGGCTGCTGGGCCTGTCGCGCCTCCTGCTCGTTGCTCGACATCGCCCCCACCGCCGCAAACATCGCGGAGTAGAGCAGGAACCCCGCCAGGAAGAACGCCATGAATACCGCCACGGTCGC
>Ga0137409_10000667_pt1 | contig 37681 bp, 33 predicted proteins | sample CZODoug1_16funga_FD_122059 | JGI IMG/M metagenome (GOLD analysis project Ga0137409, IMG submission 122059) | Vadose zone soil fungal communities from Angelo Coast Range Reserve, California, USA - CZODoug1_16fungal (Hybrid Assembly) | ecosystem: Environmental > Terrestrial > Soil > Vadose zone... | reverse complement strand
GTTAGAGCGCCTCGCTTACACCGAGGAGGTCGCAGGTTCGAGTCCTGCACCGCCCACCAGAGTTACTTCCGCGATATTGCGGTCGTTCCTGGACCAGCAGGTTCGCCGCCGGACGAAATCTATCCCGCGCGCTCAAATCCCCAGCGTCGCGCTTGATTACGAGCTCGTAAAGCGTTGCCACCTAACCGTTCATCAATCCAGTTCCACCTTAGATCCCGTAACAATGTTGGCAACATGCAGACTGACTCCTGACCCGTGACAGCCCTGCGGCGCAACCCTCGTGCACGCGCGGGGCATCAGAGGTGCACCCCAGGGTTTGGGGCCGACCTAGCCAAGCATCAGGAACAGCCGCCGATCTTTTAGCGACGCCTTAGCGACGCCAACTCGGGAGGGGAGGAGGAGTCACAGGCTTTAGGTCGGGGGCCAAAAGTATGTTGAGGTTTGGGCTAGAGCGGTGTCCGGATTGCAACAGTTCTGTCGTTTACACTTCCCGTCCACAAAGCCGGGGGGAGGAGATGGCGGCTCTTTTGCTTCTGCGACCGGTGCGCTGTCACTCGTGCATGTCTCGTCACTACCGCCCGGTTTTCGTTCCCACACATGAAAAGCCTGCCAGCACCGCGGCTTCGAGCAAATCGAGCTGGCAAGTCAGCGCGACCAAACAGGCTGAGAGGTCAACGGCTTGACTGGTCTCGCCGCGCCAACACTGAGCAAGTGGGCTCCCCCGAAATATCTCGACGCCGGCGAACGAAAGATCGCCGAGATGCCGCATCCCCAGATTTTGGAGCTCGACGGGTTTCGTGCCATCGCCATCTTGTGGGTGTTGTTGCTCCACTTCGTGTACGGCTGGGCTCCTATTCCCCCCGCGGCGCTCTCCGGAGTGCCACCTATTGTTGTCGGCGCCGTCTCGCACGGATGGCTGGGCGTCGATCTGTTCTTCATCCTTTCCGGCTTCCTGATCACGGGAATTCTCGTTGATGCTCGAGGGAGGCCGAACTATTTCCGCAATTTCTATGCGCGCCGTGGGCTCCGGATTTTGCCCCTCTACCTGATTTGCATCGCGGTGATGGCGGTCGCTTATCGCGGGCAGGCAGCGTTTTTCGGACTGTCGCTGCTATTCATGGCGAATTTTGCCCATTACTTCCGCGTGGGTATGCCGCACGGTCCGGGCGTGTTCTGGTCTTTAGCGGTGGAGGAGCACTTCTACCTTCTGTGGCCTTTGCTGGTGCGGTTCTTGAGGAGGTCCAGCCTGTTGGGCCTCACGGTAGTCCTCGTGCTCGGAACGCCGGTCCTGCGAGGCTATTGTTCCTACACGGGAATGGACATCGTTCGGGAGATTTACGTCTACTCGTTTTTTCGTTTTGACGGTCTGGCTCTCGGGGCAATCTTGGCCATGTGGGTAAGATCCGATTACTACAATCGGAAAATGGCCTGGCGGTTTGCCGGGCTTCTGGTCGGTCTTGCCGTTCTGATCACTCTATGCGCTTTGCCCTTCGGGGTCATGCAAGCACACACGGTAGCTTCCTGCGCCCTACGGTCGACGCAAGCTCAGTTCTTGTTCGCTGCTGCAATCGTAATGGCGTTAGCCTTTCGAGGAAGTAGTTATACTGCATTCTTGCGGTCCCGGCCCGCCCGGATTACGGCCGAACTGAGTTTCTGTCTCTACCTTATCCATCTCGCTCTGGGCGATAGCTATTACAGCGCTTTACACGCGATGCACTTTAACGACATTGCCCATTTTGGAATCGACGGGGCCATATTCGTTCGCTCTCTGGTCATAGGTACGGCGGCTTTTGGCCTCGCGGCGTTGTCGAAAAGATTCCTCGAGAACCCTATCCTGCGGCTGAAGCGATACTTCTAAGTCGCACAGCGAACCGCACGGCCGTCCCACCTTCTAAGATCCTTCTCCCTGTGATTCAAGCTCCAGCCTCCTCTGCCGATGACCTAAGTGTGTAGGCGCCGCGCTGGAAGGTTCTGTCATGTTGCAGCACTGCAAAACGAGTGTCCTCGCGGGGCTGCTAATAGTGGCGGTGTTCCTTCAGGCTGAGGAGCGGCCCGCGAAGAAGCGGGTTGCGCCTGCGTATCCGGAACTAGCCAAGAAAATGCATATTTCGGGTGCCGTCAAACTCGAACTTGATGTGGATCCGGAAGGCCAGGTCAAAGACGTCAAGGTAGTACAAGGACACGCCTTGCTGCGAGATGCGGCCGTTGCCGCTGCGAAACAATGGGTCTTTACCAAGTCCCCCGCCAAATCGGTCGAGGTCATCGAAGTCAATTTCCGTCAGGAATAGGTGGTTCCGTAGTGAAGCTCACTATCCGCAACAAACTGATCGCGGGCTTTGGCGCCATCGTTGCCCTGATGCTGCTGAGCACCGGTATCGTAAGCTTGCGTTTGCACGCATCGGATGTCAGCCAGGAGCGCATCAAGAATGTCCGCTACCCCGCGAGCATGAATGCCGCCGTCGTTCGCAGTGCTATTTCAGGAACATCGGCCGCCCTGCGGGGGTACATTTTGTTTGGCTCCGACCCCGCAGAGGCGGGACACTTCAAGCAGGATCGCTTCGATAACTGGAATGCAGCGGAAGGAGCGATGACCCGGCTGCTGAGGTTGAGTCAGGAATTTGCCCCAGTGGAAAAAGAGAAGATTGACACGATCGCCGGTCAAACTGCGACATACCGGGCTTTGCAAGACAAAATCGAAGATCTGGCCACGGCGCACGGCAGCGAAGGTATGGGCCAAGCTTTCGATCTTCTCAAGTCTGAGGCCGCTCCCCAACAAAGAGTTTTGGCCGAGGGTCTCAAGGCCTTGATGGAAGACCAACAGCAAACAACAGACCGTGAGATCGCAGTCTTGACCGCCACCAGTCAGAGTACACAGGAAGTGGATTGGGTCGTTGCCTTGCTTGCCGCCATCGCCGCCATGGGACTGGCATTCTTTATCAGCCGCCGTTTTGACGCTGGCCTAAGCCCGATAGTAGCCCGCGCCACAAGTATCGCGTCTGGCGACCTTACCGGCGACGAGCTTTCCGTCCATTCCAACGACGAACTCGGCGAACTTACCGGTGTTGTCAACGAAATGCAGCGCGGCTTGCAAGAGATGATTGCGTCTGTGCGCCACGCTTCGGACCGGCTCGCCACGGCCACGGACCACGTCTCCTCCTCCACTAGCCAAGCCGCCCAATCTGCGGAAACGCAGCGTGACCGTGCCCATCAGGTTGCCATCGCGATGCAGGAGATGTCCACAACGGTGGAACAGGTGGCCGGCAATTCCCAGACCGCCGCCGATGCCTCGCAGCGTGCCGCAGAGGCGGCGCGACAGGGCGGCATCGTCGCCGATCAGGCCCTCGCCACCATGCGCAGTATCGCGAACTCGACCGAGTGTGCCGCTTCTCGTATCGCGGCCTTAGGAAAGAACTCCGAGCATATCGGCCGCATCATTGCCGTTATCGACGAGATTGCCGACCAGACCAACCTCCTTGCCCTCAACGCTGCCATTGAGGCAGCCCGCGCAGGCGCACAAGGCCGAGGCTTCGCCGTGGTAGCTGACGAAGTGCGCAAGCTGGCGGAGCGTACCACCAAGGCCACCAAGGAAATTGCCGAGATGGTGCGAACCATTCAGGCGGAAACGAAGAGCGCCGTCGAAGCCATGCGCGCCGGCACCCACGACGTCGAAATAGGAGTGGGGAAAACGACGGAGTCTGGGGCGGCCCTGAATCAGATCATTCAGGTGGCCGAGGAAGTCGGCAGCCTCATCGCGTGCATTGCGACGGCGGCGAGCCAGCAGGCCAGCGCGACGGAGGATGCAACGCGGAATATCACCCAAATCTCCAACCTGGCTCAGGAGTCGGCCAACGCCGCCGAACAGGCTGCGACTTCATGCCAAGATCTTTCCACGTTGACGCAAGATCTGCGGAACACCATGAGCCAGTTCAAACTGGTTGGGTCGGTCGCAGCCGGAAGGTCCAGCGAAAGGTCAGATGGAAGGCCAGAAGGAAGATCCGACGGCCCGGAGACCCCTCGTTCGCTCACCTGGGCCGCCTCCGCTGCGGTCGGGACTAAGCTGCTCGCGCCGGGGCACCGTGCTCGATCTGCTCCTCAGCGCCCCTGAACAAAGCCTTCAGCGATCGCAGGACGAACCGCAAGATCAAGACGACGAATACCAATCCCACCAGCACAAGGCCAGCGGCAGTGTACGGGTGTTTGGTGGCTAACCACGTCAGGCCGATGGCCACGGCGTCTTCCCCCAAACTCAGCGCGCCGTTGGAGAACGGCTCCGGAGAGGGCGTCACTGCTGCTCGAGCCGCCGTCTTGCCGCCATGCGCCGCCAGAGCGATCAGACCACCCACAATCGTCGCCAGCATCTGTTCAGCCGGGGAGAGGGAAGCCGTGGCCTTGTAAGCTATGAGGGCAGCCACGGGAACGCGCACAAACGTGTGCATGGCGTTCCAAATCAAGTCGAAGGCAGGAATCTTGTCGGCAAAAAACTCCACCACAAACATGGCCACCGCCACGGAGATGACCCGCCAATCCTGTAATGCGTGCAGCCCTTCCGGCAACACCAAGACGTGGTAGTGGGCGAGAAGCCCCAACGTTCCCACAGTAGCGTAAGTGTTCAGCCCTGCCGCAAAGCTGGTTGCGATGAGCAGGGCAACGATCTCCGGCATGGGGAGGTTTACGCCCGAGAGAACGGGCAGCAGCAACGCGGCCACCATCAATCCAGCCTTATGGATCGCAACACCCTTGAGGAACATGGGGTACCTCCACGACCAGCGATCAGGACAAGAAACAAAAGGGCCGCCTGTTCGGGCGACCCCTCATTTTCAACGTCTTGCCGGCGACTTGCAACTGGATTACAGAGTTGACTCGATCTCGAAACCCCAAGCCTCCAGCAACGGCTCCGGGATGTACTTGGAATTCTTGTTGCGCCGCGCCCACTCGCGCAGACGAGTGGACCGCAGATACTGATCCGGTTCAAGCTTGTATTCCTTCACTACCTGCTCAAACTCCGTGATGGTGGGGGTGATTGGACCTAACGGTTCCGGCTTGCCCAGTTGGGGTTTCCGCGTCGTTTTGCCATAGGGGGATTTTGCCTCGCAACTTTCTTGGAATGACTGCTGTCGTTGGCTTCCAGCTAGATATAGACTCGCCTACCCGCACAACGGATACATCCTTACCGACCAATATTTTGCAGCGCCAACTTTTGCGGCAGGATTTAAGTGTACCTAAACCTATTATTCTTCAATAGCTTACCACGATTTCCAGCAAATGTAAAGGGTGCTAACAAGGAGCAAGCCGCCAGGATCGCCTCTTCGTTGTCGGCGCGGTTGTCGGCTCGTTCGAGCTCGGTCGATCCGTGGAATTACGCAAATTCAATCACTTACTGAGGTAATCCCCAGAAGTGCAGCGGGCGTTGCTTCCCGCCGATAGCACGGTTAAAGTCAAAAGAGGAGGCTTCTCTTGAAGGATATCTACGAAGTGATACGCACCAAAAAGGCTCAGCAGGCCCAATTGGGTGAACAAATCGAGGCTCTCCAAGCTGCGGCGAGGGATCTGGAAGCCGTGCAGCATCTGTTGCAGGACGACGATGCCCCGCTGGCCGTGGCGCGCAGAGCAGGGAGCTAGACGCAGGGAACTAGGCAAGTCTGTCATTGGTATATCCAGCGTTTTGCGGTGTCATTCCCAAGGAATTGGTAGTTGGCCTTTGAATCAGCATTGACGGCGTTGTTGGTGAGCTCCAGTGAAAAGCTGCAGCGGCTGGTGCGGCGCGTGCTGAGCGACCTGGAGATTCAGGTTGTCTCCTGCCCGGATGGCGAGACGGCAATCCAGAAAGTGACCCGTCAGCGTTTCGAGGCTGTGCTCGTCGATTTCGGCGATGCCCTGACAGCCGATCAGGTGATTCGCGGATTGCAACTGGCCCCAGGGAATAAGCGGGCCGTGGTGGTCGCATTCGTCGATCCGGAAATTCCGCTGAAGTCTGCATTTGCGCGAGGGGCGCACTTTGTCTTGCACAAAACCCTGTCGGCAGAAAGGACCAAGTCCAGTTTTCGCGCCGTGCGAGCGCTGATGAAGCGGGAGCGCCGCCGCAATCAGCGGGTTCTGGTGGAGATATCGGTTAAGTGCGTCTGGCCAGGCAAGCCAGAGATTTCCTGTCCGAGCTTCGATCTCGGCGAGGGTGGCCTGGCCCTGCGGCTGCCGAATTCCGCGCCGGCCACCGGTGTGGTGCAGCTTTCGTTCTTCGTGCCGCAGGCGTTGGATGCGATCCAAGTCCAGGCCGAGGTAGCATGGCGCAATCCGCAAGGCTTGGTCGGAATGCGGTTTACCGACATTTCTCCTGAGGCGCGGCAGCACTTGAAGAAATGGTTGGAAGGCGTAGCCGGCGGAACAGCGGATGAGTCCGACGCCCCTGTGCCTGCCGAGCTGACCGACCTCAGCACGCACGCGTGCTACCTGAAGATCAACGCGCCCTTTCCGTTGCGTACGCGCGTTGCTCTGGTAATGCATGCTGGGATCCACGACTTGCGCGCAGAAGGGACCGTGCGAGTTACGCATCCGGAAATTGGCATGGGCGTCGAGTTCCTGCAAAAGACGGAAGATGAGCAGGCCAAGGTCGCGGCCTTCTTAGAAGGCCTGCGTGGCGAATCGTCCCGCGCGCCGCAAATCCTGGTCGAACCGGAAGAGGTCGACTTGAGTCCCGCATCGCCCACCGCCGCGAGACTCGACTCCGATCCGTTGCTCGCCTTGTTCCTTCGTGGAGGCAGTTTTTCGCCCGAGGAATTTCTCAATGAACTGGCGGCCCAGCGCGGAGGCGTGCGCGAATCCGTTCCACTGGCCGTAACGTCGCTGCAGTAGTCCTGCCACTTGTCCGATTCGCTCCCGACCGAGGTTACTTCCCAAAGCCAAATTTCCCGCGGAACTTTTCCCGGGTGTCCGTGTTTCCTCCTGCGTACGGCGAAAACGCTTTTCTTCCATCCCCAGGCGGAGAACCGTTTTCGGAACGAATATCTTGACACCCCCAGAGGAGAAACACTATGCGACGAAGTCTATTGACGCTGATCTTCGTATCCTTGATTTCAATGTTCACGCTGGCCCAGGCGCCCGCTACCGGTGATGTTCCGGCCGACCGGCAGGACCTGCGCCAAGACCGCCGCGATGTTCGCAAGGACCAGCGCGACATCAACCACGATAAGCGCGATTTGCGGCAAGACCGCGTGGATCGCAACCAGGATCAGAGGGACATCAACCACGACAAGCGGGACATCAACAAGGACCGAGCCGAGCGCAATCAGGACCTGAAGAATGGCAACACCGCCGCCGCAAGAGCGGAACAACGCGACATCAATCACGACAAGCGCGATCTAAATCGTGACCGTGCCGATCGCAACCACGACCAACGCGACATCAACCACGATAAACGCGATTTACGCCATGATCGGGCGGATCGCAACCAGGACCGGAAAGACATCCGGCACGATAAGGGTGATCTGCACCGCGACCGCAAGGGCAAGTAGCGGGAAAATCACTGAATTGATCTAGGGCGGCAGGAGCTTTCCTGCCGCCACTTTGGTCGGCAGTCGAACCCGCCATAAGCTTCGCCGTCAATCCCCACTCGCTCACCCGCCCCTAACCCGCCGCGCAAGCACAATTGCCTCACCTCGATCTACCAGAACACCAAAGTGCCGGAACCCTCTTCCTCCTGCGGCACGCCAACCCGATCAAGAATCCCTTCACTGGGCCGATAGGAGCAGTAGAAGGTGCGGTCGTCGACCTTCGTCCGTGCCTGCGCAACCTGGAGATTCCGGTAAACCATATGGTTCGGATCGCTGATATCAGCTGGGCCAACAAACTTCTCGCAGTCTCCGGTGTCTACATCCTCGGGTTGCTTTCAGTTGGCGTGGTAGGCGGCTATACCATCTACAGCAATAGCAGGACAACAGAAGCGGCGCTCAGCATCTCGCAGACCCGAGCCCATGCCGCCAGCGCGGCCCAAATCGCGATTTTGGCGATGGGCCGAGCCCAGGCGCAGCTCCTCAGCGCCGCGGATGTGGAACAACGGCGGACCGCCGCCATCTCAGCCATCGGCGCTTCTTCGGCGCTGGATGAGAGCGTGCAGCGTTTGCAGGCAGCCCTCGCCGGTAACCCCCGAGTCGACGAACTCAGTCAGTTATTGCAACAGATTGCCCCAGAAAAAATTCAGGTGATCAAGGCCGTGTGCGGCAACGACGACGCCACTGCACGCTCTACGGTGGCCAGCATGCAAGGGGAAATGGCGCGCGTCGAAGAACTGGCGCAGGCGTTGACGCAAGAGGAGGAGAACCATCTCGCCGCTATGGTCCAGGATCAGAAACAGCGGGGCAAAGCGACCATTGAAGTACTGGGAACTCTGGTCTTCTGTGGCGTCGCGGCCAGCCTCTTGATCAGTTGGTTCGCAGGCCGGCTCATGGCCGGTCCCTTGGGAACGCTGGAGCAGTCGGCGCGCTCGCTGGCCACGGGCGATCTGACGATTCAGGTCCCCCAATTTGGCGGCGACGAGATAGGTCGAACCGCCACGGCCATGAGCAGCATGGTCCATGACCTCAACGTTATGGCGACGAACATCCACCATAACGGCCGTTCCGTTACCAAGCAGGCAGCGGATGTCGCCGCCGCCGTCGACAAACTACAGGACGTTTTCGGCCGGTTGCACGAGGCGGTGAAAAACATTCAGGAGGATGCGACCACCGTGCTGTCCTCCTCGAATAACACGCAGGACCAGCTCAAAGCCGCCGCCAGCACCGCGCAGGGAGCCTCGGAGTCAGCGGCAAAAAACAGTACCGAGATCAGAGCGACAGCCGACGGTTTCCGGCGCCGCTGGGTGGTCCCGATACCAACCCGGTCACCTTCGGCATGCACTTTGGCGTGGGCTTAGACCTGGTTTCACAAATGGTTGTGGGTAGCTCCCGTAAGGGTCACCGGCACAATCTTCGAAGGAACGTTCCATCCGCGAACGGCTACTTGTGGGGTCGTCGACGCGGCTGTGGCAGGGTATTCGATCTCGATTTCCCGCGCTTCTCCCGGCAAGAGTGAAACATAGTTGTCGCTGAAATATGCCGGAAGAATGCGTGCACCGTCCGCGCCCAGAAGCGTCAACTTCGTTTCCAAAGCTGCCGCGGTTCCCTGGTTCTCCACGTGAACCTTCACGAGGGCTTTCTCGGCGTTACGCGAGAACGTAGCTGTCGCTGCAATCTGCGCCGCCGCGAGCTTGTTGAGTTGGCGATAGTTCTCGTAGTCAGCCGACAGCCAGTACAGATTGTCGGAGAGTAGCTGGCCTTGCGCATTCTTCAATTCCAGCTTCACCAGGACAACGTTCGCCGCCATGAGTGGCGCCAGATCGAGCTTGAATTCAGCATTAACGCCATCAGCGCCAGCGTCCTTTTTCTCTTCGTGATGAAGCAGGGACTTGTTGTCCAGTGAATAAACGTCGGCAATGACCGACAATCCCGCGAGCGGCGTCGTGGTTGTGTTCACGACGGCGACATCGAAGGTCGCCAAGTCCAACTGGATGTGAAGCGGTTCGCACGCCTTTTTCACGCCGTAGTACGACGCCTGCGTGTCGTAGTCGGAGCTAAGAATCTGCCACATGTTGCTGGGCCATGCGGGCTGCGTCATCCATAGGAGACGGCCGCTATTCGGAGCCCACAGGTGCGCGTTCATTCCTTCGAAAATCGCGCGATGGTTGACGTAGTTCAGCATTTGCGCCTTGCGCTCGAAGTCTTCTAGACTGGTGCCGGCGCCGAACTCCGCTTGCACCTGCGCCATGAAAGGAGCGCTTTCGCCGTTCCCGCTGTAGTGCCAGTCGTGATACGCCCAGACGTCGTTGATGGGCCATTGATCTTCTTTCGGAACAGAAGCTCGGAAGGACTCGAGCGTAGAGAGAGACGCGGTTCCGGTTTCGACGGAGAAGCCGTGATTCAGGGTCGAATAGTAAAGCGTCGGGTCCTGATACTTGTAAGGCCCGCTGTTTTGCAGGTTGACCTGGTTGGAGCTGGGAGAGTAGTAGCGCGTGCCGTCCAGGGAATCAATGAGGTCGGCGAGGCCGTTGCTGATGATGGGCTGGGGAACGCCCTCGTTGCGTCCGCACCACATAGCGATCGAGGGATGATTGCGGAAGCGCAGGATGGTGTCACGGGCGTTGTCGAGGAATAGCGCCGGATTCTCGGGCTCGATGTTGTAGTTTTGGGTGGACGACCAAAAGTCGTTCCAGATGAGCAATCCGTACTCGTCGGCAAGGTCGTAGAAGACTTCCTCGGTATTCTGGCCGACCCAGTTGCGGATGATATTGATGTTCGCGTCATGATGCAGGCGGAAGAAGGGCTCAAGATGTGCGCGCGAGACTCGCTTGCGCGAATCGTCCATACCCCAGTTGCCGCCGCGGCAGGCGATTCTGACGCCATTCACCTTGATGACGAGATAGGGAGCGGCTTTCACATCTTCCAGCGCGCGGACCGCAACGGACTTCTCGCCACCGGGCATGAGCGAAGCGGCCCAGGACTTCCAGCCTTCGCGCCATTCGGGAGGCCAGTCGGGAGGTGGGGGATCGGCGGGAGGAATTTCGCGCATACCTTCGTGTGTCACGTTGACGACCCGCTCGTGGCCGCGAGCGGCCGTGGGGGAATATTCCAACCGCCGCAGGTGCCCGGCTTGGTCGAACAAGCTCAACTCGTAGGTAATCTCGCGGATTCCGAAGCGGACTAGTTTGCTGTCGGACTCTGTGTTCCTTTCGCTGAACGCGAGCTTGAGGTTGTAAAGCTCCTGCTTGCCGTAGCCATTAGGCCACCAGAGGCGGGGATTTTGGACAATCAACTGTGCGAACTCAGCGGAAGTCAGCGTGACGATGCTTTTTCCTGGAGGCACGGTGATTGCTTTCGTGACTGCGGTCTGATCGAAGCTGGCTTTGATGGTGCCCTGCACGGGCAACGCGGACGCGTTCTCCAGAGGCACTGTGATTTCGACGTCAGCGCGGTTGATCGCGGGCAAAGGCAATTTCGTGACTACCTGCGCGTCGCCAATCGTTACGCCTCCCGATACCGTCAGGACCACGGGTTGCCAAATTCCCGTGTCGCGGTCGCGGGTCGCCGGAATCCAATCCCATCCCTCGGTGGCGACGAACGTAGGGCCGTCGAGGCACATGTAGCCGCCGTTTTCGCCTGGGCCGCCTCTGATGGATTGCTCTTGCGGAATGCCAGGATGTGGCGGTGGCGACACGCGAACGACCAGAACGTTCGTCTCTCCCGGTTTCAGAACGCTGGTGACATCAAAAACGCCGCGAATGAACGCTCCAGTGATAGTGCCCAGGTTCTTGCCGTTTAACCAAACGACAGCTTTGTAGTTGATGCCTTCAAACGTCAGCGTGAGGCGCCGCCCCGGAGCGGCTTTGGGTCCCTTGAATTCATTGCGATACCAATAGTCTTGCTTGTTCAGGCTTTCGGGAATGGCAAGATTGTTGAGTCCGTAGTCGGGATCGGGATAGATTCCCCGGTCGACCATGGTCGTGAGCACTGTGCCGGGCACCGTGGCAGGCAGCCAATCTTTGGCGTCGAAGACGGGTTGCGAAATCGCGGCTGCGTCGGCGATGACCTGAGGCGCGGCGCTCAACTTCCAGCCGCCAGCGATCATCCACTTGTCGTCTCCATCAGCTTGCAACGAAGAATGCGAAGCAGGCACGGGAATGGCTACCGGCTTTGAGAACGGAGCTTTGCCGTGCGGCATGGTGGAAGGATCTTGCGGCGCGCGATATCCGGCTTGGCCGCGGGTCTGGACAGGCCACGGTTTCGATCCGTCTTCAAACAGGATGGAGGCGAAATCGGGAGCCTGTTGCGAAAGCTTCTCTACCTCCTCCGCAGTGAGAGCCCGCCGCAATAGCGTGAAGTAAGCGATCTTGCCGCCAAAATGCTGTGCCTCCGGGAGGGGAAGCTTCGCGGGGGGCAGCGCAGAAACTGGGATTAGAGTACCGTGAGGCAGCTTCGCGGGAGCCATTTGCAAAAGGGGGCTTACGGAGCCTAGAGCAAGGATGGCACTGCCAATCTCCGTGCCATTATTAAAGATATGGAACTTCGACCCATCAAACGTCGCTGCCAGCATTTGCCATTTTCCGGCGTCGAGACCGGCCACTGCAGAAAGGCTGTTGTCTTTGCCTATCCAAAGTGTGACGTGGCCCGCATCCGCGGCGAGGTAACGCGGATACTGCTCCGCGACATCGCCCACGCCGGCCAGCAGCGTGAATGCCTTCGGAGCTTCCTCGACGCGTACCCAGCAATACATCGACCAGGGTGAGTCGGCGCGCAAAACGGAGTCGTCTTTTACCATGCGCTGGCGCAAGCCGTCTCCGTCGGGAAAGAAAGTGCCGTTCCAAGGGCCGTACAACGGTGGGTCGTTCGTGATGGGCAACTGTGCCTTGGCGGCATTGACGAACACAAATGCGGCCAGCAAGGTAAACGTTAAAACATTGCTGTTTCGTGAAAGTCTGGACATATGTAACGAGCCCTATATTTGCGCCGCACCATCATACTTGACTTTGCGGAAAGGGCTGTAGGGAATTGAAGAAAAGGTAGTGGGTCAGTTTGAAGATCCATTCGACTCGCCTTAGCATCGGGCGTGTGGCATAGTAGATTCAATCTGACGAGGTGCTTCATGATAGACCATGAGAAGCTCCAAAAGGGACGAGCGTGGGGTTACATGGCCGGGATAGCCGTGTTTGTGGCCGTTGTCGTCTGGAGATTCGTGGCCCGATAAGCGCAAAACTAACCCGCTGCCGAAGAAAAAGAGCAAGAGAAGAAAAAGGAGAAGTGAAGTAAGGATCAGGGGCGCTCTTGCGCCCCTGCCCGTGAGGCTAGCTCTTCGGAAAGTTCGGATCGGCCTTTACTTCCAGCATTTGCTTGGTATGGCGTTCGCTGTGGGCGGCGATGAACAGGATCCACTCATAAGGATCGAGCTTCTTGCCCAACGGACTATCGACGGCGTGATCGCGCAGACCCTGTCCCGTCTTAGCGAACTCTTCCGTTTTGGCGCGGCTCTCCTCGAAGTGTTTGATTGCTGCTTCCGGAGAGCCGAATCGATTGGTGGGCTTCAGCGGTTCCGGGGCCTGCGCTTTGTGGGTCCGGTCAGGGATCGCCGTCAGCACAAGTTCGTCGAGCGCCTTCACATCCTCACCGGCGGGACGGGCAGGCGCCTTCATGGCCTGCTCCTGGATCATGCCGTACAGCAGGTCCTCCGCGGCGGCAATGTGTTCCATCACTTCAGCCACCGACCAGCGGTCGGGAGCTGGTTTAAAGGTCCATTGCGCGGGAGAGAGACCTTGAGTCGCGTCCAGGACGCCCTGGCGGGTCTTTTCTAAATACTGAACGGCGCGATCGCGATCGGCCTTGGTTTGAGCGGAAGAAAGCACAGCGCTGGTCGTGAGCAGCAGGAAAACGGCGAGGATACGCTTCATGGGGAATTCTCCTAAAAAATAGTTTGGCGAGGGCTTCCCGAAGATATATGAGCTACCTTCGATTCCGCAAGGTTGCCGGATCCTGAGGGCACGAATACTCTGGGCTGTAGAGACGACGAGGAGGAATGATGGCGAAAATGAATTTCACGGTGGGCTGCGAGTGAAAAAGAACTTAGCCCTCTACTTGCTCGCCATGATTCTGCTGTCAACCGCTGGTTTCGCCAAGAAGAAAGACTCGACCGTGCCAACTCTGCGCTGGGAGCAGGGTGCCTCGGGCTGTTCTTTAGATCCGGCCGCCTCCGACAATCTTGATCGGTACACCATCACGCAGGACGGTCTCGTCGTGACTCTGGGGGTAGATCCTCGTGAACTTACCCAATCGCAGCGCCGCGCGGGGCATGTGATGAGCGTGTTCCTGAGCGTCAGTAATAAAGGCGCCTCGCCCCTCGGAGTTCAACAGAGCAAGGCCAGCCTTGAGCTCGTCAAGCATTCGCAATGGCGCTTCAGCTCCTGGGATCCCGACAACCTGGCAAACCACATTCAGAACCAGACCGACGACCTGATGCACCAGACCGACAAGGCCTTGGAAAAACGGCCTGAGAGAGTGCAGAAGAACGAAGACCGCCTGCGTGAGCACCAGAAGCTGGTGAGCGAGATGCTGGATTTCCTCAGCACAAAGGGATTGAAGGACGTTGTTCTTGACTCGGCCACGCCGGAAGTGTCGGGATGGATCTTTTTCCCGTCGCGCGGTAAGTGGGTGGGGGACTGGAAGAAGACCGAAGAGTTTGTGTTCCGGATTCCAATCGGAAGCTGGCTGGTGGAATTTCCGTTTCAACTCCCACCAGCCAGCCACCCGCAATTGAAGGAGCGTCAGTAGCGACGCTCCCTCGTCTGGGGGAGATTTAGAACCTTAACTGCGGCCCAAACGTGACCCGCATGTTATGCCGCACGCCGCCGTCAAAGTACATCTCATCACCGGCATCCAGGCGCAGTCCAATCGGTCCTTTGAAGCCCTCGACTCCGAGCCCCGGATAAAATGCAACCCGCGTATTCCCGGAAGTGACGCCGCCCAGGGCTCCCTGGAATCCCGCCGCTGCGTTCTGGTCCGACACGCTGAAGTTAACGAAGCCGGTTTTGCCCGTGACAAAGAACCGCACTGGCCCACTGCCGAAGTCATACTTTGGCCCAAATAACCCGTGTAGGTTACGCAACCGGGTGTTGACCAACTGCGTGTTCACGCCGTCGCTGAAAGTGCTGGTGAAGTTGCGCTTGAAGTCGTAGTTCATTTCGCCTTCAAGTTGCCAATTTGGACGCAGATTGAATGCAGCCCGCGCTCCCAGGCCGATGTAATTGATGTTCGGTGTAGTTCGTTGCAGTCCAAAGTAATCGGTGAAAATGCCTCCCTCAAAACGATCTCCGCCCAAGGCTTGTCCGAAAAGCGCAGGAGAAAGCGAAGGAGCGGCGAACAGAAAACTTGCCAATACCAACAACATGGCGCGTTTCATGATTCCTCCATTGGAACACACGTCTCCTGCAAGACGAAGTGGCGGTTCGGGCAGGAGGTGTGTATTGCTTCTGGCTGCTTGGATGGCAGCGAACGGGCCGGGGTTGTTCGCAAACAAACTTTACAAACGTTGAGGAAGGAACCTTACACTTCGCGTTAGCGGCGGACGAGACTCTCCAATAAATCAAAGAATCCAGGAAACGAAATGCTGGCGCATTCCGCTCCATCGATTTGCGTCTCGCCCTGTGCACGGAGTCCTGCTACGGCGAATGCCATGGCGATGCGGTGGTCGTCGAAGGAATCGATGCTCGCTCCATGTAGGGTTTGCCCGCCCGGGATGCGCAGACCATCGGGAAACTCTTCCACCTCCGCGCCCATGGCGCGAAGGTTCCCCACAATCGAAGTGATGCGGTCCGACTCTTTCACGCGCAGTTCGCCGGCGTTCCGAATTTCAATTCCATCGGAGGTGTAGGGCGCGATGGCCGCAAGAATCGGAATCTCATCAATCAGAGCCGCCGTATCCCCTCCGCTGATCTTGCAGCCCTTGAGCGGCGCACCTTCGGCTTGCACTGTGCCGACGAGCTCCCCATTCAACTCTTCCAGTTGCGTAACGCGAATCTTCACGCCGAGTTGCACAAGGAAATCCAGCAGCCGCGCCCGTGTCGGATTCAAGCCTAGGCTGTCGATGGCCAACTGTGATCCAGGAAACAACGCTGCCGCGCACAAAAAGAAAGCTGCGCTGGAAATGTCGCCAGGCACTCCGCCTTCAATTGCCCGCAACCGCTGCCCGCCATGAATGCGCACTTCGCCCAAATTGCGCGTTACCTCCACGCCAAACGCCCGCAGGGCGAGTTCGCTATGATCGCGGGTTCTTATAGCGGAACGAACGACAGTCTCGCCTTCCGCGAACAGGCCCGCAAACAGCAAGCATGCTTCCACTTGAGCGCTGGCCACGGGCATCGAGTAGTCGATGCCGTGCAACTTCGATCCATGGATGCGCAACGGCGGCCGGTTTCCTTCCGCCGACGTAATCGACGCCCCCATCTCGGCCAACGGCTTCATCACACGCGCCATCGGCCGCCGCGAAAGCGACTCGTCGCCAATCAACTCCGACTCAAACGGCTGCCCGGCAAGAATGCCGCTCATCATGCGAATCGTCGAGCCGCTATTTCCGCAGTTCAACGCATTCTGCGGGGCGCTCAGGTTCATTCCCGTTCCCTGAATCTCCACAGACAGAGTCTCGCCCTTTCGTGTCGTCTCCCAGCGGCAGCCCAATTCGCGGAGGCACTCGAGGGTGCTGGCACAATCTTTTCCGGTAGAAAAGTTGTCGAGCCGAGTGGTCCCCTCGGCTAGCGCGCCCAGCATCGCGTAGCGGTGCGAAATGCTCTTATCCCCGGGCAGGCGAATGCCGCCCTCCAGGTTCTTGGCAGGATGGATGACGACTGTGGTCTTTTCACTCATGGGATGCTGTTTGGTCTCGGACGAAATGATGGGAGCTGGAAGAAGGAAAATTGTAACAGGCTACGGCCTTTGACTGGCAGGCCGGGCAGTAGCGGTGTCCCTCCTTGTCGCACTGCGACACCGCGGCGTAGGAGGCCGTTGCACAAGTTGATCCGCCGGGCTAGCGCGGCGGCAAAGCTTGTGAGAAACTCCTGCTCATGGGAAGCAAAGACACACCACGCCGCGAAAAAAAGAAGCCCAAGAAGAAACCGTAACGGGTTCTCGTTCGGTTCTTGCTTAAGGTCCAGCGATCTACTAGCGCCAAGGGGCGCCTTCCGCCTATGTGTTTGTGGCGGGATATCCAGCGGGGACCGGTAGGGCCTGCGGCTCTTCCGGCATCACAATCCAGCCAATGATGTAGGCCAGCAACCCAGTTCCGCCAAAGATCACAATCACCAGCCACACAAGTCTCACCAGCGTCGCGTCCAGGTCGAAGTAGTTCGCAAATCCAGCACACACGCCGGCGATTTTGCGTCCAACTCTTGGCCTCATCAGGCGCTTTTGCGTCGCATGGTAACCCACCGAGCGCCCGCAATAGGCGCAAAGATTCGCGTCGTCAGGAATGTTCTTACCACAAGCGTTACAGTACATGGCACTCCCTCGCGTGAGATTTAGGAACCTGCTCTCAACAGGCTTCCAGGGTTTTGTTTCCCTGACTAGGATACGTCAACCCTTAGCAAAAAGTTCACATGAGAAGCGGCAACCATCTCCTATACTAAAAAGCGGGGAATTACCCCATCGGGAGAGAGCGGTTCTGTCAGAGCACGTAGCGTCGATGCCGATCCAGCAGCGACTGGACTTATTTTTAAGCCGCCTGATCCCGACCGAGCGTCAACGTCTCCTAGCCCTCACCATCCTGAGCGGCGCGCTCTGCGGGTTGGTAGCCGTCTCGTTCCACCTAGCCATCAAGAAAGCCGAGAGTCTCCTTATTGACCGGGCTCTCGCCGCCCCACACGATGCCTGGATTTACTGGTGCATCCTTACTCCAGCTCTTGGCGGCCTAGTTGTCGGGTTAGCCTTGCACTATTTTGTCCCGGGAGCTGTGGGTAGCGGCGTGCCCCAAGTCAAAGTGGCCTACGCGTTACATGCAGGTTATGTGCCGCTGCGGGATGCGCTCGGCAAATTCGTCCTTTGCGTCATTCAAATTGGCACCGGCGCCTCTTCGGGGCGCGAGGGCCCAACCGTCCAAATTTGCGCGGCCATTTCCAGCCTGCTAGCTCGCGGGGCATCGCTTTCTCGGCAAAGCCAGCGTCGCATGGCGGCGGTGGGAGTAGCAGCGGGCATCGCGGCCGCTTTCAACGCACCCATTGCGGCCGTCACTTTTACGCTGGAAGAAATCATTGGCGATCTCGACCAGACTATGCTCTCAGGCGTGATTGTCGCGGCGGCAATCGCCGCCGCGGTTGAACGCAGCATCCTCGGCCAGCATCCCGTATTCGAGGTCCAGCGCGCCTACACCTTGGTAGGTGCCAGTTCGCTGCTCTCGTACGCCGTGCTCGGCCTGCTTTCATCGTTTGCGGCCGTTGCTTTCACCGATTCACTTCTTACCCTCAGAGGAGGATTCAAGCGCTTCACAGCGGTCCCCAAATGGGTGCATCCCATGCTGGGCGGACTCGTCACCGGGACCTTGGCGGTCCTGGCGATCACGTGGATCAAGCAGAATGGCATCACGGGCGCAGGATACGGCACTCTCGCCATGGCATTAGCCGGTTCGCTGCCCATCAAGGCGCTGCTGACTCTTTGCCTCTTAAAATTTGCAGCCACGGTATTTTCCTACGGCAGCGGCAGTGTCGGCGGCATCTTCGCGCCCTCTCTTTTCATCGGCGGAATGCTCGGAGGCGCAGTCGGTTACGTAGACGTAAACATTTTTCACCACCCCGCCGATTCCATCGGCGCGTTTGCCCTCGTCGGAATGGGGGCGGTTTTTGCTGGGATCATCCGCGCTCCCATGACCTCAGTTTTGATCATCTTCGAGATGACCGGCAGTTATGGTCTCGTCCTGCCTCTGATGATCGCGAACATGAGCGCCTACGCCCTAGCCCGCCACTGGCGTCACACGTCGATCTACGAGGCGCTACTGGAACAGGATGGTGTCCACTTGCCCCATGGCAAGCCCGTCAACCCCGAAGAGGACACCGCCGAATACACTGGCGAAGTCCCGCCGTAGCCGCACGGCGCGGGCTGCCCCGCGAGCAACCTAAGGCCTCAATACTCCAGGTAAATCCGGAATCCCGGCACCACCACCGGCCCGCGATCCCGGTTATATCCCGGATCAGGATGTATTGCACGTCCGGCCCCACAAACAATCCTCGCCAAACGTGCGCAGTGTAGTAGCTCTCCACCAGATTTTCGCGTCCGTATCTCAACCCGCCATCCCCCAACAAAAATCCTCTGCCGCCCAGGCGCAGATATTCCTGTGGTGTGAGAAACAAACGCCGCGCCTACCCTTATCGTTCTTGCGCCGCCACGACGTTCCCGCCAGATCTGCTCCCGCCGCGAAGGTTCCATCGACCTCTGTGTAGGAATACGATTCGTGCTACCCCCTCGTTCCAGCCCCACCGCCCAAATCCGCGCAGTCCATGGCCAAAGCCGTGTTCTAGATTTATGCCGCCGCCGTCCGTCCCAATTCCGTTCGTATCAAAATAGTCCGCTGTCCCAAACTTGCCAGCCCGAAATTCCAGGCGCCGAACTGGAAATTGCGTGCAATCGCAAACGTTCCGCGGTCCGCCCCTTCCATAGCCTTGCCCAACGGAACAATCTGCCGCACAATTACCCGTGCCATGTAAGGCCTTTTCTAGAGCAGCAGTTCGGTCCCGCTATTCAAGATAAGCCTCGCGGGCCCGTCAAAGAGCGCACCGCGCCTGGGTTCCCACAGAAAAGCGTCCAAATGGGTATTGACATCGCGTGCGAATTTGCTAACATCCGTCCTCAAGTTTCACAAACGCTCTTGAGCGCGCGATGATGCGTTTCAGGCGTCAAAGCGCGGCCACTCTTCACGTAGCGGCCAACCCGCAGCCGGAGTGTTGGCAGTTTCGACTGCCAGGCAATGCGGTAGTTCAACACAAACTTGAGTCGCGTGTCCTTGACGAATGTTCAGAACGAATGTTCAGGACAACGCGCGCTATACTTCCCCGATCGATTCTCCGACCTCGAGGGAAGTGCATGTCGGCCCTAGCCTCGCCGCTCACCGTCTGAAACTTGGGGAAAGCTCTGTCTCCGATGCACCTGCTTTGCGCGGGCAAGGTGGAACTGTGTCTTCTCTGGGCAGCACCCCTGGCCAATCCTAAAATGGAACATTACGAGGAGGAATCGTGATCAAGGCAACCAGGTTCGCGGCAGTTCTAACTATGGCGGCGCTGTTCTTAGCAGGAACGGCATTGGCTCAAATCGACCCGGGAGTTCAGAGTGGCAACCGGGGAACCGGCGTGGCACTTCCTACCGTGTTGACGGATGACAATCCTGGGATCCTGGCGTTTTTCAACGATGGTCTTCTGCGCTTCCAGGAAGTCGACTCTGTCTCCAACGGACTAGGACCGCGGTTTAACTCCAACAGTTGCAGTTCCTGTCACGCGCAACCTGCGGTCGGCGGTAGTGGTTCAGCCGCCAATCCCCAAGCCCAGTTCACTAGCAATGGGGTTGCGCCTAGCGACACCACTCCATACTTCATTACGTCCACAGGCCCAACCCGTGAAGCCCGATTCCCGTTCTTCTTTAACGCCAACGGCACAGCCAACCTCAACGCTCCCAACGGTGGGGTGGAAAATCTGTTCACGGTTACCGGCCGTTCCGATGCTGGTACCTGCAGCCTGCCCCAACCCGGTTTCGCTGCGGCGCGGGCTGCAAATAACATCATCTTCCGGATTCCCACGCCGGTCTTTGGCGCGGGCCTGATCGAGAACTTGGACGACTCAACTCTGTTGAACAATCAGGCAGCCAATCTCAACAACCACTTTGGCATTTCCGGAGCATTCAACCGCAACGGCAACGATGGCACCATCAGCCGCTTTGGCTGGAAAGCGCAGAACAAGTCGCTGCACATCTTTTCCGGTGAGGCTTACAACGTGGAGATGGGGATCTCCAACCTGGTGTTCACACAAGACCGTCCGTTGCCTGGGGAAGACCAGCTTTTGCGTGGCCTCCCAGCGGGATGCTTGAACCTGAGCGGGAACGGCTACCCAGAGGACACGAACAATCCCGGCGCAGCGACGGCGGCGGCGGGTCTCGATGATGCCTCGGGATTTTCCAACTTCATGCGGACCTTGGCCCCGCCGCCACCCGGTGGGGTTGTCCTGAATGGCACGAGCGTTAGCGCACAGTCGATCGCCAATGGGAGCGCCCTGTTTAGCGCGATCGGCTGCGCGACCTGCCACAATTCCGTGGTCGGCACCACGCAGAAGTCAAAAATCACTGGCTCTTTGAGTAGTGCACCCGTGAACGCATTTTCGGATATCGAGGTCCATCACATGGGCGCTGTTCTAGCGGACAACGTCTCGCAGGGCGGTGCTGGAGGTGATCAGTTCCGCACCGCCCCCTTGTGGGGCTTGGGACAACGCATCTTCCTGCTGCACGATGGCCGAACCACAAACCTGCTTACCGCGATCGAGGCGCACGACAGCAGGGGCAGCGAAGCCAACGCCGTCGAGAGCAATTTCGACAACCTTACATCCAGCCAGCAGCAGGACTTGCTCAACTTCCTGCGCTCTCTGTAATCGCGGGGTCCGCAATCGATGGACGACGCGCTCGCTGGCGAGACACGAAGACGTCTCGCCAGTTGGTTCCATATACGGAGACACTAACCGACTCGTCTCGAAGGAGGAACATGCATCCGCGATGGTTTTGTTACGCGGCCGTTCTAGCCGTGTTCGTGCCGTTGCTGGCCTGGAGCCAAAAGGCCGCACAGAAAAACGTTCCCCAGAACGGTGGAGATTTTTCCAATAACACGCAACCCCTCACGAAGGTACCGAAGGGAGTCATTCTGATAAAAGGCGCATGGTCAAGTGCGAGTGATTCCGCCACTCCGCGGCCGGAAGGCGGCAGCATTACCGGGAATGTCTTCAGCAACCAGTATTTTGGAATGACTTACGCCCTACCCCCAGATTGGACCGAAAAATACGAAGGGCCACCTCCGTCCGATAGCGGTCTCTACGTGCTCGCGCACCTTCGGCCCGCGGACACATACAAGGGACCAAGTCGAGGGAGCATCTTGATTACCGCACAGGACCTGTTCTTTACGCAGTTGCCTGCGACGAATGCGCGCGAGTTCATTCACTACGTGAGCGACAATTTGCAGGCCGACTACAAAGTCGAAGTCCCGCCCAGTGTGCTCAAGGTCGCCGGCCACGCGTTTAGCTTTTTTGCCTATAACTCTCCTGTCGCGCAGCTGCATTGGTATGTTCTTGCTACCCAAATCCGCTGCCATGCGGTGGAACTGGTGCTCACCAGCCGGGATACGAGGCTGCTCAAGACTACGATTCTGGAGATGGATAACCAGATGAAGCTGCCCGAGGAACCCAGCCCGACAGCTGGAACTGGCGGAGGCTCCGTCCCTGCATGCATCAAAGATTACGCCAGCGACGAAAACGTGACTACGCGGGTTGACCCGATCTTCTCCGAGCACAGGTTCAATCCTGTACCGGTCCGGATTATTATCGACAAAGAAGGCATGGTTAAGCACATTCACTTTATCAGCGCATTTCCCGATCAGGAAAAAGCCATCACCGATGCACTCAGACGATGGAAGTTCAGGCCATACCAGCGAGACGGGCAGCGGATTGAAGTTGAAACCGGCATCATGTTTGGACGTGCGCCCTACCGGGCGACACCGTCGGTGGCAAACCAAGCGACCCAATGATCCATGATTCAGTTTTGAAAGACCAAATGCTATCTGTAAGGCTCCCGTAAATACTTCCGCGCCGACTCTGCCCACTTCGAGGAACCATCCACGCTCACCACCAAGTTGTATTTCTTCACGGCCAGGTCGCGTTTCTGCTGCAAATCATAGATTTCACCCGCGCCCAAAGCTGCCCGCTGGCGGAACTCCATCGCGGGATGTGCCACGTCCTCCATCAGGCTGTAGCTGACCAGCGCACCAGCGTCATCTTTCAAAGCCCGCTGCGTGTCTCCCATATTCACCGAGGACAGTTCGTAGTTGCCGAAAGGGAAGTGTCCGGCATGGCCTGAATCCCAAACTTTTCGGTATGCCGCTACGGCTTCCTTGTCTCGATGCGCCGCCCGCAGCAAGTCTCCTTCTTCCAGCCCCACAATCACGTTTTGCGGAAACTGCTGCGTTAGCCCGCGCACTAGGTTCAATGCCTCATCAAACCGTCCCTCGCGTCGCAAGAAGAGCGCTAGCAGAATCCTGGCATCGATGCTGGCTTCGCCTCCTCCCTTCGACGCCGCATACAGCTCCTCAATCCCGCGCTCCTTGTTCCCACTGAACCCAACCAAGGACGCTGCCATTTTCACCGCCCACGGCAGACTGCCCACGACATAATCGTGCGTGCCAACAATCAGTTTCGCGTCGGTAAAAGTGGGAGAAAGTTCCAGCACTCGCTCGTGATCATGCCGCGATCCAACTGCCGAACGCAACGCCGTCAGCCACGACCGGTCAATCAATCCCGTGTAGCTGGAACGCATTCCCCGCGTAACGCCTCGCGCATACAGAGCCTCTACGTCGTTGGGATTGACGCGCAGCCTGTCCTCTTCGAGCCCGGTCGCTCGCTCCAGAAATTCCTTAATCTTCTTCTTAGCCTCTTCCGTGGCTGGCCGCCGCGGCGACCCGATGAAGCTGTCGTTCGCATAGTCCGTGGGATCCAGTGCTCCCATGCGGAACAGCTCACGGATCAGATAGGTATTCGCCAGATTGTTAATGGCATAGGGATCATCACCGTGCTGCGCCGCCACCTTCTCCATGTCTGCGATGGCCCGCTCGTAGTCCATGTTGTAAAAGCGCTCGAATCCGCTACGGGTAATTGGATCATTGGGACGAAATACAGGAAGGTCCGAAGCCGCGGCGTCCGCAGGCGCAGAAAGGACCCAAACGCCAAGCCAAGCGATTCCCAATGCTACTCGGCGTCCTACGGTGAGGACAGTCATGGGGCACAGTATAGCGAACCGCCCGACGGGAACCAGACTGGCTATTCCCTTGATTTGTTGGACTAAGGAGAATCGTAAGGTCGCATTACAAACAGAGGCGAAAATGCAGACAGACAGTAAAACTTGCCTCGTTGTCCATCGGACCCTCCCCGGGTTCCATCGTAAGTATAAGTAAATAATAATTCTAAATGCCAAGGTGTTTGGCGGATGGCGTGCCTCTCAGCTTGGCAATAAGCGCTAACTCAGCCTTTTATGCCTGAAGCAGTCCGTAACGCGACCCAGGAATTCTGGCACTCCCCCGCCGAGAAGACCGTTCCTTTCCAGCCCTCCCCCGCTGGTTTCGCATCAGCTTGCCCCGAATGCGGCGCCGAATATGTTCCAGGAGCCGCTTTTTGCCACGCTTGCGGTGAGGCACGCGGCGAAGTCTCGTTTTCTGCGGGATGGTTAGGGCGCTTTGAAATCAGCAGCTTACAGGGGATGTTCAGCCTCTCCCTGGCGCCCTTGGTGGCGTTTTTCCTGGGCTTGGCTTGTGCCGTAGCAGCTCTTCTAGCGGGCGTTTTCTCTAACCCGCAGACGATTCTCGACTGGCAAGTGGTCCAGTCTTGGCGCATTGAGTGGCTACTCGCCTCGGTCGCCTCGTTCGTGGCGGGCATTCTCTTAAAGTGTTCCTCCCCGCGCTCCTCCTAGTCAGTCTCCTCGAAGCGTGAACTCGAGTCTTATACCCCGAACGTTACTTGGGTAAGGCGATTTCTTAGTACAACTACGCTAGCGTTAGCTAGGTGCGGACACCGTGCCAGAAGGGCGCTCTTCGAGCGCCGAGAGCCTCTTGTACGCCATGGGCAGCCGACCCGACAAACGATTCGGACGATATGAAGTTGTTTCCGAAATAGGCCGCGGCGCCATGGGCGCGGTCTACAAGGCACGCGACCCCAAAATCGATCGTTTCGTCGCCATCAAAGCTATCTCGGCGATCTCCCAAAGCCCCGACGAGGAACAAGACTATCGACAGCGCTTTTTCCACGAGGCGCAGGCTGCCGGGCGTCTCGTTCATCCAGGGATAGTCACCATTTTCGACGTTGGCGAGGAAGCGGAGACAAGAACGCCCTACATCGTGATGGAATTCGTGGGCGGGCAATCGCTGAGTGGCCTGCTTTCCTCGGAGACCAACAAGCTACCCCTCGATGTCGCGCTTATGCTGACGGAAGAGATCGCGGATGCCCTGGATTGCGCCCACGCCCAGGGAGTCGTCCATCGTGACATAAAGCCTGCGAACATCCTCCTCTCCGGCGACGGTCATGCCAAGATCGCCGATTTCGGTATCGCGAAACTCAACCTCTCAAATGTCACGCTACCAGGACATGCCTTGGGCACACCTGCCTATATGTCCCCGGAACAGGTCGACGGCCGGCAAGTGGACGGCCGCTCCGACCTCTTCTCGCTTGGTGTGATTCTGTATAACATGGTGACCGGACATAGGCCGTTTCAGGGCACAAGTGCTGTTACGGTCTGCTACAAAGTCGCCAATTGGGACCCGCTGCCCGCGACTTCGTTCGATATGGACGTGCCGCCAGAGCTCGATACCATCATCAATCGGGTGCTTGCCAAAGATCCCGCGTATCGCTACCAACGCGGGGTGGAACTCGCGCGCGAGGTTCGCGCACTGCGGCAGCGATTGTCTCGTGGACCCTCAGCAATCGCCCCAGAGCCACCGTCGCCACAGGCCAACAAACCCGGTGGCGCGAGCCGTGGCAAGTCGGCATTGCCTCCGAACACGCATCCGCCCTCTCCCCTTGTGGTGCCTGGCAACCTTTATATGGTTTCAGCGGCCCTCGTCCTCGCGATCGGACTCGTCCTAGGCCTTTTCGGAGTGCCGTTCCATAAGCCCACGCAGGCGGCAAATCCGCCACTCGAGACAGCAACGCTTTCGCGAGCGCCGCGAACCGTTTCGAATCCTCAAACTGACCCTGCGCCCGCAATAATCGATTTTCCTGAAATCAGCCCGCCAGCGAAAGCTCCCGCGAAGCGTATCCAAGTTGCTAAAGTAGCCGCGAAAACCGTTCGGCAGCCCGCCCCGAGCGTCGGCACTCTCCCATCCGCCGCCGTCGCCGCGCCTGTCCTGCCGCCCGCTAAGCTGAAGATTGAGGTGCAACACCACTTTGCCGAGGGGAAACTCACCCTCTGGGTGGACGAGAAGCTGGCATATTCCGCCGACCTGCACGGTGAAACCAAGCGGCGCCTCGCCGTCTTCCACGGGGTCCAAGGAAGCGACTCCGCGGAGGTCACAGTTTCTGCCGGCCCGCACACGCTGCGCATCAACGGACAATCCGGATCTCATGATTTCGACGAGTCCAAGACCATCACTGCCGATTTCGTCACCGGCAGCGAGAAAGTATTGCGCGTCAATTTTGAGAAGAATAATCGCGAGATGCGCTTAGCCTTGCAGTGAGCCTTAGCTCTCAGCTCCTCTCATAACACCGTTGTTCGCCACCTGTCATCGGTCCCAGAAAGACAGCGTTTGGTCACGCTGTTCGGAGTGTCAGCCCGAACGCCTATCCTTTTCCGGTGCCTTCGTCTAACTAAGGGAAAGAGATCTTCCCGAGGAGGCACTAGACATGGTTAGCCGAGCGCTTCACGAATTGAACGAAAGTTCGAACGACCTTTCGATCTCCACAGTCGAAGGAAGCGATGGCTCCCAGATTTCTCGCCATGCCGCAGAGGTGGTCCGCGCCGCTCAACTAGAACTCGATGCCCTGATACGCCGACGCTCAGAGATTATGAAACGCATCGGAGCCGTGAAGCAGACTCTGGTTGGGCTAACCTCGATCTTTGACTGTTCCGCGCAAATGATCAATCTCACGGGAAGTGTATTTGCGGAGGGTTCCGGTCCTCATCTCACGGGTTTGACGAACGCATGCCGGATGGCGCTGTTGCAGGCCGGCACGCCGTTGCGGCCCCATCAGGTCCGCGATCGTCTCCGCTTCCAGGGACTCTCTCTCGAAAATCACCGCGACCCAGTGGCCACGGTTACTACTGTTTTGCGGAGATTAGGCCAGTACGGCGAGGCACGCCCAGTCATCCAAGCCGACGGCAAACGGGCTTGGGAATGGATTGCCAGCGAGGAACACCAGGCTCCGAAGCAATCCTAACTTATGAAATTCCGGATGCCCTGGCTTCATTGAATCCGGTTCCCGGGAGGTTGAATCGCCGCCAAGGGCGCCGAGACGGCCTTCCATCCGTGACCCGCGCTATCCATCCCAAAAGGAATACGTCCTGTCCCTGCTTTGATGCTGGAGGTACCACTGCCAGAATTGGCATGCGAACTGCCTATCTAACGGCATGCCGCCGAGCAGCAATCGATACATCACCCATGCTTTCCGTTTTAACGTAGAGCCCTCCTTGGTCTACATGGCGTTGACGGAACAGCGGCACATTCAACGTTGGTGGTCGGCGGATGCCTCCGCGGAAGATTTTGTCGGCGGCAGGCTGAAATTGGGACAGGTGCCGCACGATTGCCTAATGGTTGTGGAACGCCTCAAGCTCGGACAATCGGTGGAGTGGAAATGCGCAGAGGCTCGCCGTCGCTGTTTGCCGGGCGATGAGTGCGTGGGAACTCGAGTTCGGTTTCGCCTGTCACGAAATGATCGTGGCGGTACCGTGGTGGAAATCCATCACCGCGGATGGCGCAATCGCAACGCGTGCGTTGCGGCATGGGATCTGCGTTGGACAGTGTTGGCCGGGAAAAGCCTAAAATCGTATCTGGAAACAGGTTTGGGACGACCGGTCTCCTAGCGAGCGTGAGTCGTGTGGGGATCAAACAAGAATCATTGAGAAGAAATCATGAATACGGTATCCGGTGATGAAACTCGGGATCTGAGCGGGACCTCAAACGATTTCCCGCGAGTTGCGTCTAACGGTGCACCAGACGTGAGAACGAGCGAGATGTCGGTCGAGACATCCGATCCGTCTGCCAACCGGGACCAGGTGATGCCGATTCGAGCACTGATTGTGGACGACGAACCTCTCGCTCGAAAACGAATTTATGATCTGCTGCGCCAGGACAAAGAAATTGAAGTGATCGGCGAGTGCGGGAGTGGCAGCGCTGCGATGGAAGTGCTGGAGCGCAACAAACCCGACCTACTCTTCCTAGACATCCAAATGCCGGAAGTAGATGGTTTCGAATTCCTGGATGCTCTCGAAGGCGCTGTTCCAGCCGTGATCTTTGTCACCGCCTATGACAAATACGCGCTTCGTGCGTTTGACGCGCAAGCCGTCGACTATCTGCTCAAACCCTTCAATGAAAGCCGCTTTCAGCAGGCGCTACACCGTGCAAAAGAGAAAATCGGCAAAGCCGGCAGCGGGCACGTAAATGCCGAACTCCTATCCCTCCTGAAAGATGTGCAGAACGGCAGGAAATCCGCCGACAGGCTGGTCATCAAGTCGGGTGGCCGCGTTCTGTTCCTAAAGACTACCGATATCGACTACGTCGAGGCCGCGGGCAACTACCTGAACTTGTATGTTGGCAAAGAGACCCATCTCATCCGGGAGACCATGCAGAGTCTGGAATCGCGACTCGATCCCGAACGCTTCCTGCGGATTCATCGCTCGACCATTGTAAATCTGGAGCGCATCAAAGAACTACAACCCTGGTTCGGCGGAGAATACGTCGTGGTCCTTCGCGATGGCCGCAAGCTCACCCTGAGCCGCACTTACCGTGCCCGCGTGCAGCAGTTGCTCGAAGCATAACACTTGCATCGAGCGGTGTTCTGTATTGCGACGCCTCCGCATAGTTCGTGTGAACGTTCTTAAGTCTCCCCTAAATCGTCCTTTAGGCCAAACGTGGGCGTTGTTCCAGACTTGCCAAAGGAAAAAACGGTCTTGAAATAAAGGAAAGTTCCTTCCCGTAGTCCTCGAAGTTTCCGCACTTCATCCCGTCTCTGAGACCCACGTCCCAGCTTTCCTACGCTCCGTACCAAATCAATTTGCCGGTTCCTCTCGCGGAAATACGGTCAGGGCACGCGAGTCTCCGGGTAGGACGTCCGGTGTTACCTCGCCACGAACTGGAGGAAGTCGATATGTCACGCAAGATACCGAGCTGGATCGGCACGATTGTCATGTTAGCGGTTATTTCACTACCAGCCGTGGGACAGCGCACTACTGGAACGCTGCGCGGGCAAGTCCTGGACCCGCAGGGAGCGACGGTGGGAGATGCGAGCGTAACCGTGCTTAACGGGTCTACTGGAGTCGAACAAAGTGCCACAACGAGTTCAGCGGGGACCTACAGCTTTCCGAGTATCTTGCCGGGTTTATACACAGTCACCGTGGAAGCGAAGAGCTTTAAGAAGTTCATTCGCAAAGATGTACGAGTCTTGACCGACCAGGATAACGTCGCTGACGCAAAACTTGAAATTGGCGCCAGCACGGAAGTGATGGAGGTCGTGGCCGGAGCAGCCGAGGTCGAAACGACCTCCTCTACCATCAACAACAACTTCAACTCCCGGGACGTGCTGAACGTTCCAGTGGCGGGTGGGGTCGTGTTCAGTGCATTGAATCTGGCGATCCTTGCCCCGAATACGGTTGCGCAGCCCGGCGGCACAGCTGGTTTAGGCGGTGCAGTTGGCGGGACACGTCCAAGAGACAACAACTTCACGATTGACGGGGTCGACGACAACAATCTGAATGTGACAGGTCCCAACTCGACCGTAATTTTCGACGCGGTCAGTGAATTTCACCTTCAAACCAACCAGTTCAGCGCGGAATATGGACACTCAGCTGGCGGGCAGTTCGCGCTCGTTACCAAAACGGGTAGCAACAACTATCACGGTACCGGTGAGTGGTATCTACAGAATCGTAATCTAAATTCTTTGGACAACCTTACCAAAGCAGCGATCGTGAATCATACGCCGGGTTTGTCGACGCAACCCGCGTACGACAATAGTCGGTTTGGCGGCACCTTTGGCGGTCCTCTGATCAAGAACAAGCTCTTCTTCTTCGGGGCATATGAACGCACCTTCTTGCATGGTTCAGGAACGCCGACCAACATCACTGTTCCCACTGCGGATGGCCTGAGCACTTTGCAGGGGATGGCCGTAAACTCCTCCGTGACAGACGTTCTGACCAACTTCCCCGTAGCCCCGACGGGAACGGGTACCCGGACCGTGAACGGTCAGACGATCCCCGTTGGACAGCTAACAATCGTGAGCCCGGTACTTCAAAAGGAGCACGATGCGCAATTCAATACCGACTACACCTGGGGACGTCATCAAATTGGAACACGATTCCTGTTTAACCAGGAGACGTCGTTGTTCCCGGTCAACAGCACGCAATCCCTCTTCAACCAAAACGTGTTGACCCGTAACCGTAAGATTGCCCTGACGGACGTCTGGCAGCTCCGGGATAACGTGATCAACGATGCTCGGCTCCAGTACTCGTACTTTGGACAGCTGTTCGCGACTCCATGCGGCAACTCATGCGTTCCCGACGTGACCTTTGGTGATTTAGGCAACGTAACCATCGGCCCCGCCGATCAACAAGGGCAGAAGCAGAATACTTACCAGCTTGTAGACAGTCTCTCGTGGGCGAAAGGGAAGCACACTCTGAAGGTTGGAGGGCAATATACGCACTTCATCTACCCCTCATTCTTTCTTTCGCGCAGTTACGGTGACTACTGGTACACGAACTTGCAGGAATTCGTTAACGACCAGCTTCCCAGCCAACCGGGCAGGACTCTGCGTGGTGCAGGTTCCGGAAGTTTCCTGGGAACGCAGAGCCTGTTTGCGGCCTATGTGCAGGATGACATCAAAGTCACTCCCAGGCTGACTTTGAATCTTGGTGCGCGTTATGAATTTTGGACCAACCCTGTGGGAGGCAACCAGCAGTCCGTCAACGCCATTTCGAACGTTCCAGGCGTAATTTCCTTTGGAGTGCCCAAAACGGATCGCAACAACATCGGTCCCCGCGTGGGTTTCGCGTACGACCCAACGGGAAGCGGCAAGACTGCAATTCGGGGAGGGTTCGGTGTTTCGTACGACGTGAAGTTCCAAAACTTCGCGTCGATTACTTTGCCACCCCAGGTCCAGAGCGAAATCAACCCGGATTCTGCCTGCACCCTCTCGAACAAACCAGCTTGGTGCAATGCCACCCCCGTAGGCTCGGGATTTCTTGCCGCTGGCGGACTGCCGGGAACTTTGATTCCGCCGGCAACGCAGATGGACGCGCGGAGCCTTACAACCAGCTACATCGATGACACGGTCATGCCGAAGATCCTGACCTGGAGTCTCGGCGTGCAACACGAACTGGCGCGAAGCACGACAGTGGAAGTCCGTTATCTCGGCACTCGTGGAACGGAGTTGCCCGTGCAGTTCCGGCGTAATCACGTCAGCTATTTCGACGCGGGAGGCACACCATTGCCCATGTTCTTGTCGGCGTCCACCGTCCCAACGACATGGTCGGCAACCACGCCCGATGACACGGCCTACTATAACTTCGATTCCAACACTTACGCGCCATACGGATTCCAAGGCAACGTGACCTCGGATCCACCACGGGGCAACAGCGTTTATCACGCCGGGTCTGTGAATTTCACCCACCGTGCCGGGCATGGTTTCACGCTGAATACAAACTACACTTGGTCACACACCATCTCGAACTCCGACAATGAGTTCTTTACGAGCCTTGTGAACCCGCGCCGGTCGCAGGATACCAATAATCTGAGGCAAGACCGCAGCAGCTCAGACTTGGATGTGCGGCATAAGTTTGCGTTGTCGCTGACCTATGATCTTCCAAAATCGGGCACTGATAGCCGGCTCCTTAAGGCCCTGCTGAACGGATATAGTCTCGGCTCGTCGGTGCTTGCGCAGTCAGGCCAACCGGTTACGCTTCAGTCGGCTATTGACTCGAATGGCAACGGCGATACGGCTGGCGATAGAGCAACGGTGAACCGTGCGGGCACGGGGAATGTTCTTTTAGAACCCTTTCAGGGGGACCTGTCTCCCGTCTGCGAGGGCGCAGGGGGCGCGACCTATATTCCCACGCCCGATGGGTCTGCGGGTACGACCATACTGACTGCTGGCAGTTTGCCAAACACTTCGCCCAACGGGTGTAACGGCACCGCAACTGTCTTTGATCCCGCGATTGGTTATACGCCTGTCAATGCCAACGACCGGTTCGTAATTACAGGTCCTGGATCTGTTACCAATCTGGGCCGGAACAGTATCCGGTCGCCGGGTTTCTGGACCTTTAACTTCGCAATGTACAAGAGCGTCTATTTTTCGGAGGCTCGATCCCTGCAGTTTGGAGCGCAAGTCTTTAACATACTCAATCACCCAAACTATGCTCTGAGTAATGGCAACATCTTCAATGCGAGTGGGATCTCGGCGGCTACCGCGACGCAGGGTTATGTCTTGCCATTCGATCCTACTTTCCTGCAACCGGGTCAATTCGGGGGCGGTATTCGGAGCATGATCCTGTCGCTGAAGCTTACCTTCTGATATCAGCGAAGGCTTGGTTGCAGTTGAGGGTCGATCTTGAAGATCGACCCTCTTCTCTTTGAGAACTCAAGTGAATGTAAGAAACAAGAGCCGAGCTGCGTGCAGGATTCGCTGTTTGTGGCGACTCTCGTTGGGGACTCTCCTAAGAATCGCAATGGCCGTGCCGCCCGGTTGCGTTCGTCAGATATTGATCGCCTCGTCGGCGGGTGAGTCCGCGGCAACCTGGGTACGGAACGGAATGCGCAAAGTAACTAAAGCGCCTCCTTCTGGCGCGTTCGTAAAGGAGATCTGATGTTTCCCAGGATGCAGGTGCTGCAATCGCGAGCGCGTGTTCGAGAGGCCAATGCCTTCCGCGACAAAAGCCTCCCCGCCCGAAGGGAAGCCCGGTCCGGTATCCCGTACCGACACCATAAGATCGTCGGCATCGCGCCAGGAGCGCATCTCCAGGCAGCCGCCTTGGGCCTTCCGCCCAATGCCGTGGCGCAGCGCGTTCTCGACCAGCGGCTGCAGGAACATATTTGGAACTAAGGCGTCCAGCGTTTCGGCAGCGGGTTCCAGATGCACTTTCAAGCGATCCGCAAACCGCACTTGCTCGATCTCCAGATATTGTCCGAGGAATTCCAGTTCAGCGCGGAGCGGCACCTCTTGCTCGGCGTCGTTATCGAGAGTCCGGCGAAGCAAGTCACTGAGCCGAACCAGCATATCCTCGGCCGCTTCAGGATGATCCCGCGTCAAAGCCGAAACGGCGTTCAGGGTGTTGAAGAGGAAGTGGGGCTGCAACTGCATCTTCAGCATGGAGAGCTGCGCCTTGGCCAGCTTGCCCTCGAGTTGGGCGCTCCGCAGCTCCCGCGCGCGCAATTCGTGATACGAAAGCATCATGTGCCCTAAAAAGGCAATCATCGCGTAGGTGTTTACGATGTTGTCGAATGCGAAATACAGAAACATCGTCTTCCAGACAGCGGGCTGCGTAACAGCGATGACCTTCGCCCCCATCCTGGGATAGAGCAGGATCCGGAGCGTCACATGGATGATCGTAAAAAGTAAACTCGCTGCGAAATGAAGAGACAGGCGTGAGAAGAACCGCTTGCGCTGGATGGGATAGTTCCAGCAGAGCCAAAGGACCGGCGGCGTCAGCGCCGCATAAATCCAGAAACTGACCAGGCCCGGGAGAAGAATCCGCCAGAAGTTGGGATGGGAACCCTCGGATCGCCCGAGATAATAGTCTTGCACCGACAGCACCAAAACCAATGCCGTGTTAATGCCAAAGCTCCAGGCCCAAACCAGCCAGGTCCTTTGCACGACTTTGTTGGTTGGGGGATGGGTTGGCATGCTTGCATCACGCACAAAGACGAACTAACGACAAACTGTTAGTTTACGCCTGCGAGAGTCCCGAGGCACGCTCATTCGTCCCCGCCGGAATGCGCTCCGTCCCTCCTTTTGCCCGCCCAGCAAGGGAAGTGCGATTTCGAACAGGATTCCAATTTGCCAAAGCCATCTTCGTCAACACTCACCTCGAGTCATTCAGTCCCCACAAACTGGCAACCCGGCCCTACAGCAGCTCGGATTGCCTGAATTCGTGGTATGTGTGACTGGGGCGTTAGTTGCACCCGCAAAATCACCACCAGGAAGGCGCCGCTATGAAGAGTGCTCTACTAGTTCCATTGTTGCTCGCGTTCCATATATCGATAGTTGCGCAATCTGCGAGTCCGCTAGACAATTCAGCCGCGGCCGCGAACACGGCATATCAGGCCAAGGATTGGGTCCAAGCGGTCTCGCTCTATGAAGCCCTCGTTCAGGCTCACCCCGATAGCGGGCGGAACTGGTACCGGTACGGCGTTTCTCTTCATGGGCTCGGCAAGAACGAAAAGGCGCTGGCTGCGTTACTGAAGGCACAAGCTCTGGGCGCTCCGGCGCAAAACGTCGAGTACAGTCTGGCCGAAGTCTTTGCCGCTCTTGGCGAAAAGGAGCGTGCGCTGGAACACCTCGCAGAAGCCATGAAGCAGGGCTATGCGCAACCGGAGCAGATGTCAGCGAGCTCTGATTTCCAGACCATCAGCAGCGATGCCCGCTTCGCTCCTTTGCTAGGGCAGGCGCGTCACAACCAGAAGCCCTGCGAATCAACTCCCGAGAATCGGCAGTTTGATTTCTGGGTGGGAGACTGGGACGCGGTCACAACGCCGGATGGAATGCCCGCAGGTATCAGCCACATTGAGCGCACCATCGGTGATTGCGTCATTTGGGAGAACTGGAGTTCTCTTAATTCCTCTTACTCTGGCAAGAGCTATAACACGTACAACTCCAATCTCAAGCGCTGGGAGCAGTTCTGGGTAGATAACGTGGGTGGTATGGTCCACTTCTACGGCAATTTCACTAATGGCGTGATGGACTTCTTCACTGATGACGTTCCGCAACCCGACAGCTCCAAGGTGAGACGCCATCTTCAATTCTTCAACCAGAGCCCTGACAAGGTTCGCCAGTTCAGCCAAATGTCCACCGACGGCGGCAAAACGTGGACCGTGGAATACGACTTGACCTACAACCGGAAAAAGTGAGGCGCGGGAACTCGCCTTTAGCTACCGGATCTGACCGCTGCCGATGATTTCATATTTCGAGGAAGTCAGCTCAGGCAGCGCGAAAGGTCCTCGACAATGCAACTTCTGCGTGCTGATTCCCATTTCCGCACCGAACCCGAACTCAGCCCCGTCTGAAAAACGCGTGGAAGCATTCCAGTAAACCGCCGCAGAATCGACGGCCCGCAAGAAGCGGCGTGCGCGACCCTCCTCCCGCGTAACAATCGAATCCGAGTGTTTCGTAGAATAACGGTTGATGTGGGCGATTGCATGTTCCACATCGCTAACAACTCGAACGGCCATGCATAACCGCAGATACTCCTCGCCCCAGTCGGTTTCGGTGGCAGCTTGCATCATTCCCGGCGGACTCAGTCGCCGCGCTGCGTCGTCCCCGCGCAACTCCACGCCGTACTCCCGCAGCTTCGCAGCGATCCGGGGAACATACTCAGGCGCGATCCGTTCATGCACAAGCAACTTCTCCGCCGCGTTGCAAACCGAAGGCCGCTGAGTCTTGGCATTGATCACGATCTCGTCCGCCATATCGAGATCGGCCGCATCATCTACATAAATGTGGCAGTTTCCCGCCCCGGTCTCAATCACCGGCACCACCGAATTCTCCACTACGAAATTGATCAGCCCTGCTCCGCCGCGTGGAATGATCACGTCCACCAGTCCACGCGCTTCAATCAGTTCGCGCACAGAGTCGCGGTTGCTCGAGTCCAGCAGTTGGATCGCCCCTTCCGGCATTCCCGGAATGCCGGCCATGATCTCCACCAGGCACAGGTTGCTGTTCGCAGCTTCCTTACTCCCGCGCAGAACGACGGCATTGCCAGTTTTGAGCGCCAGAGCAACCGTATCCACCGTGACGTTGGGTCGTGCTTCGTAGATGATGCCGACCACGCCCAGAGGCACTCGCACCTTACGAATGCGCAGCCCGTTAGGCCGTTCCCATTCCGCAAGAACCTCTCCCACCGGATCTGGCAGTGACGCCACATCCCGGACTCCCGCCGCCATTGCTGCCACGCGGTCGCGCGTCAGCAGCAACCGGTCGCGCGCGGCTTCATCTGCCTCAGGCCCGGTCGATTCCATGTCGCGGCGGTTTGCTGCCAGGATGGCCTCCGCCGCGCCTTCAAGCGCATCGGCCAATTTCGTTATCAGCCCGTTCTTCTCCGCCGTTGAAAGCTCGGCCACTCCGGGCGCCGCCGCCCGCGCCCGCTCCAGCAAGGCTCTCGTCGAAAGCGTCCCCTCCGCAAGCTTCGCCATGGCTATCGTGCTCCCCGCTTCGCCGGAAAGTAGGTTCCGATCTTGCGCTCCATCGCCCACTCAATCGCATGCGGATGCCGTCCGTTCACAATCGCCACGTGCACCCCGGCTTCGCTCGCAACGTTGGCCGCTCTCAGCTTGGAACGCATCCCGCCAGTCCCCAACTTGCCCTTGCCGTCGCAGAGCTCCTCCAAAGCCGGAGTTAGGTTCCGCACTGTGCGTAAAAGCTTCGGCACCTTGCGCCCGCCTGGCATGTAGAAGCCGTCCACATCGGTCAACAGCAGCAGCCAGTCGGCATGTACGGTTGTGGCTAGCAGGGCGCTGAGTTCGTCATTGTCGCCAAAAGCCCCCACCAGTTCCCGCACCGAGACGCTGTCGTTTTCATTCACGATCGGCACCACGCCCAGCTTAACGAGTTCGTGCAGCGCGTTCTGCAAATTCTTGTGCCGGATCGGCGACGTAAAATCGTCGCTCGAAAGCAGCAGTTGCGCCACCACTTTTTTGCCAAAGAAAAGCTGCTCGTAGGTATGCATCAACAAGCTTTGCCCCACCGCGGCGCACGCCTGCATCAGGGGCACGCTCGACGGCCGCTCCCCCAATCCTAGCTGCACCATTCCCGACCCAATCGCCCCCGAACTCACGATCAGATACTCGTGCCGCGACACCCCAAGCTGATCGACAAGCGCCCGCATCCGGACCGTGTCAATTCGCCCCTCCGGCGCAATCAAACTGGTCCCGACTTTAATGACAATCCGCATGATCTAAGGGGGAATTCCGGCTCAAGAGCGCACAAACGACGAACTCAAATTGAAATAAGCAAAATGGTGGCCAGGGACGGACTTGAACCGCCGACGCCAGCCTTTTCAGTTTGGCGTTAATAAGTATTTACAACAACATAACAGGTCTTAGGTGGCTGCGTAAGTGCTTTAAAAGTCGTGGGAGCCGTGTTTATCTTGGGCTGGGATCTTGGGCTGGAATCGGCCTCTCAAATTGAAATCAACTGACCGCGAACAGTCGATACCTTCCTGTTTGCCCGTCACTCGGCCACAAATTTGAGATACGCGCTGAATTGCGATCACGGAGCGTCGAAAGTATTTGCTGGGGACGCGCGCCTCCGCTGTCGTCATAATCGAAACACCCGGCGTTTGCACGACTCCCCGACTTCTTCGGCGCACTAGATTTGTCTACAGGTGCAAGGTCAGCAAGGGATCTGAATGTGCAAAAGACAATGCGCTTCACATGACTTTGGGCTCTCAGTCAGCAGCAAATTCCGCCTTCGCGAGCAGGGGCTGCTTCTGTTTCGTCTCCCATTTGAGGATTTTCAGATCCAAAACGAAGATCGCGTAGAGGACCGGGACGAGGACGAGGGTGATGCAGGTCGCAAAGGTGAGCCCGCCGATCTGTGCGTAGCAAAGCGGCTCCCAGAGCGGTCCGCCGTGCAGGGCCAGCGGGATCAAACCGAAGACGGTCGCGCCCACCGTGATGAGGACGGGACGAAGGCGGACCATGCCTGCGTCGAGCAAAGCGTCGCGCAAGGGCTCGCCCTTTTCGTGGCACTCCTCGATGTGATCGAAGAGGACGATGACGTGGCTGACGATCACGCCGATCAGCGAAATGATGGCCAAGAAGGCAATGAAACCGAATGGCGCGCCCATGATGGAGAGCGAGGCGACCGCCGCGCCAATGCCGTAGGGGATGGCGGCGAACACGATCATGGGTTTGATGGCGTTTCGGAATTGCAGGACGAGCGCGATGTAGATTCCGCTGATCGACAGCACCATGACGATCGCCAGCTGGAGGA
>Ga0137409_10000666_pt1 | contig 37694 bp, 40 predicted proteins | sample CZODoug1_16funga_FD_122059 | JGI IMG/M metagenome (GOLD analysis project Ga0137409, IMG submission 122059) | Vadose zone soil fungal communities from Angelo Coast Range Reserve, California, USA - CZODoug1_16fungal (Hybrid Assembly) | ecosystem: Environmental > Terrestrial > Soil > Vadose zone... | reverse complement strand
TGTCGCCGGATTGCATGGACTCGCTGCCGCACGCTACAAGATGCCTGGGGTAACGCCGATTACATCAGCCTGCATGTTCCGCTCTTACGCGAGGGTGAGAGTACGACTCCGACCTATCACCTGATCAACGAAACAACGCTGCGCATGATGAAGTCGACAGCCATGCTAGTGAATACATCACGCGGTCCAGTCGTGGACGAGGCCGCACTGGCCCGAGCGCTCCGCGAGAATTGGATTGCGGGCGCTGCGCTCGACGTTTACGAAAAGGAACCGCTGGCCGCCGATTCTCCCCTGCGCGATCCGGCGATCGCGGACCGCTGCCGCTTGCTGCCTCACTTCGCCAGTGCTGCGCGGATCACGCGACTGTCATCTGATCCGGATAAAGGCATGGCGGGACGCTGCGTGCAGGGACTGATTGATGTGCTGGAAGGGAACTACGGCGGGGATGTTACGAAGATGCCTTATGTGGTTAACAAGGAGGCGTTCGCGAAGTAGGAACGACGGCAACCTGCGCCCAAAACAGATCTTGAGACAGCGCTCCCCTCGATAGTAGGGGGAACTCAATAATACAGGCCATCCGCCAAAACTGGCGTTCGACGTTATGAAGGATCAAAGAGTGACTAGAAAGCCCGCCAAAAAGGCGTCATACGACAGAACGTCGGTTCCAAGATCGGCGACCGACGATACCTCCCGCAAACACTTTTCCTGTTCGCCATCATTTGTAACAAATTTGTGGCAGTAGGGTAGGCACACGCTCATAAGCATGTCGTTGCGCCGCCCGCCGCGAATTTCTCCCCAATCTGTCTATCCCTCAAGGAATGGTTGTAGTAAGACATTAATAGCGCATAGATCAAAGCGCGGAACGGCGGGCACGCGTCCCTAAATTTCTTGATCGTCGCTTCGCTGACATTCACATCGGCTACATCATCATAGAGCCACTTACCCATCTTCCAAGTCAAACTGGTCTGAGCGATGGCCTCTTTGAATGATGTAGGTAGTTCCGCGCCGTAGTCCGCAAACACTTTCTCGAACTCCGGCCTTGGGTCCGCGAATACTTTCTTATATTTCTTCTTCTGCTCAGATTGCTCTTTCTTCTGAACGTTCGATAGTTGCTCGTCGCCGAGGAAGCCTGCGCGGATTTGGTCCTCGTACTCAATAGCCCTCACGTCTACCATCTTCCAATCAAAGGCAGCGGCGTTTTCGACATGGTCGATGATCAAGAGTCTGACCAACTCGAGGTGAGGATATAGGCAATCACTTGCTCCCTCCTGAAGTTTTCTGCAGTAAGTAAAGAGCGCAGTCCGCCTTGGTAAATCACCACAAGAAACTAATTCTTCGATACTCAATCCTGCAAAGCGAAAAAACAACCCTCTCTTTATACGAGCCAACACAGTTTCAGAAAGAGGACCGTCATCAACTAGCCGATTGAGCACACTCGTGTCGAACGTTACTATCGGAATTTCGGCAATCATACGGTTAGGCCTCAATGCGTATCTTGCTCTTCAACGCTAGTTCGCCGCAAATCGAAGAACAAAGGCAGGTCTCGACCGCCGCTCCCAAAACCCTTGTCGCTTTCCGATCCCACCTGCTACTCTCGCCACTCATTCAATCCATGTTCTCCCACCGCACGAACTGGCCGCTCGCCCAGAACGCATTCACCCGCGCTCTCGAAGAAGTACGCGCATCCGGACAAGAGATCTTCGATCTTACCGTCTCGAATCCGACCGAAGCCGGTGTCCGACCGGACCCGCAGGTCGTGCTCAATGCTCTCGCGAATCCCGAGGCGATGTGCTACGATCCGCAGCCTCGCGGGCTACTGGAAGCCCGTAACGCCGTTTGCCAGTACTATCGCGAATCCCACGGCGTTCTAGATCTCGATCCCGAACGGCTCGTGCTGACCACCAGCACCAGTGAGGCCTATTCTTATGTGTTCCGGCTGCTGTGCAATCCAGGAGATGAGATTCTTGTCCCCAAGCCGAGTTACCCATTGTTCGAGTTCCTTGCCAATCTGTCCGACGTCAAGCTCGTTTCATATCCGCTGATCTACGATCATGGCTGGCAGATCGACTTCGATTCGCTCTACAAAGCGGCGACGCCCCATACGCGTGCCGTGATCGTTGTGCACCCCAACAATCCCACCGGCTCGTACGCAGCGACATCGGAAATTTCGGCTTTGAATGTATTCTGCAACGATTACGCCGCGGCTCTGATCGTTGACGAAGTCTTTCTCGACTACGCCCATGACGGCGCGCCGCGTCCAAGCTTCGTTTCAAATGCGAGTGCACTTACTTTCACGCTGAGCGGAATTTCAAAGATTTCCGCTCTGCCGCAGATGAAACTTGCCTGGATGGTTACGAGCGGTCCGGAAGAACTCGTGAGGCAGGCCGGAGCACGCCTCGAAATCATCGCCGACACTTTTCTTTCGATGAACGCTCCCGTGCAGCTTGCAGCGTCTGTGCTGCTCGATCAACGCAAACAGCTCCAGCCAGTACTTCTCGACCGCTTGCGCGTGAACCTCGGAGAACTCGACCGGCAGCTTGTGGCGGCTCCGTCCTGTACGCGGCTCAACATAGAAGGGGGATGGTATGCGGTCGTGCGTGTCCCGGCTGTTCAGAGCGATGAGAGTCTCGCCATCGACCTCTTGCGGCAAGCGGCAGTCGTGGTCCACCCCGGGCACTTCTACGACTTCCCGAAGGAAGGCTATCTCGTACTGAGCCTAATCACTGCGCCAGATATTTTTCGCGAGGGCATAGCGCACCTTTTGCAGATGATAGGAAAAATGTAGCGTCGGCATCTTGCCCTCGCCGATGGTGGGGGCGGGACGCCCCACGACAGCCGCCGAGACGGCGGCGCTACTCTACGGTGGCCATGCTATGCTGATCGCCGTTTTCATCCTTGGAGAAAAGCATGTCGATTACGCGTCGTGGGTTTCTGGGTTCGGCGGCCGCTGCTTCAATGGCTGCAGGTTTGAATGCGCAAGACAAGAATGATGCTTCGCACAAATCCGAGCCAGCGCGTGCCGTCTCTCGCCCCATCATCGTCTGCGCAAACATCGGCTTCCCTTATCTCAACGACGCATTTCAATTTCTGAAAAGCGGCGGCGACACGCTCGACGCTGCTCTGCGCGTAGTCCAGGGTCCTGAGAACGATCCCTTCGAGGACAGTGTTGGTCTCGGTGGCCTGCCGAATGAAGAAGGCGTCGTCGAACTCGACGCGTGTTGCATGCATGGGCCGACGCGGCGCGCTGGATCGGCCGGGGGCGTGCGTAATATCAAGAACGTTTCGCTGGTTGCCAAAGCAGTTATCGAACACACCGGCCACGTCATGCTGGTTGGAGAAGGGGCGGAGCGATTTGCGGTGGCGATGGGGTTCCCGCGCGAGAACCTGCTCACCGAACGGTCGCGCAAGACCTGGCAGCTATGGAAGGAATTTCATTCCACTGACGACTGGTGGGGTCCGGGCATGGCATCTCCGCAATGGAAAGCTCCGGATACTTCGCCGCGTTCCGAGCGCTGGGAAAAACAACTTCACCAGATGGAGGAGCGCGCGGCTGCCATCGGCATTGAACCCGAATTCCGGATGGCAGCGATCCGGCGAGTGATATTTCCGCCTACCGGGACGATCCACTGCTCAGCCTTGAATGAGAAAGGCGAAATGTCCGGCTGCACCACGACTAGCGGTCTTGCTTTCAAGCTACCCGGACGCGTGGGCGATTCTCCCATTATCGGCGCTGGCTGCTATACCGATCAGGACGTGGGCTCAGCGGGCGCCACCGGTGCGGGGGAAGAGAACATCAAAGTGGCTGGGGCCCATACCATCGTCGAAAATATGCGTCACGGCATGTCACCGCAAGAGGCGGGGATGGATGCGCTGAAACGCATCGTCCGCAACTACAACGATGACATGAGCAGGCTGAAATTCCTCGATGTGACGTACTACATTCTGCGGAAAGACGGCGCGTATGCGGGAGTTTCGCTCTGGGAAGGGTATTCGCCCGACTCTCCGCACAAAATCGCTGTCCATGATGGAACGCGGCGGTCGGAGAAGACGGTGGCGCTGCTGAAAGGTGCCTCGCAGGAATTTCCGCCGTTCCCGACGCTTCCCCCTGGCGTTATACAGGATTCAGAGTACTACAAATAAGTTGGGCTACCAGTTCGAAAGCCTGGTTCAAGCCATTTCTCACGGGTGTACAATTGCCTCGTTAGGGACTGAAGCTTCACGGGATTTTCTTCCCGCGTTCGAGGCTCTCATGAATGTCCACGTCAGTTATAAGGTTCAAAAAACTCCCGACCTCGAAAAAGAAATCAGCCACCAGCTTGAAAAACTGCGAAAGCGCCTTCGGGTCTTTCGTCCGGAACTCGTGCATCTCAAAGCGGTTCTGGAGCAGAACTCGCCGCGCGAAGGAACTCACGTTTCTCTGAATCTGCGCCTTCCGTCCGGACAACTGGCCGCGCAGGAAAACGCAACAAGCCCGACCGCCGCCATCAAGAGCGCGTTCGATGAACTCACTCAGCAGATCACGCGCCACAAGGACTTGTTGCGCTCCAGTCATAAGTGGCGGCGCCCGAAAGGTACCGCGGACGATTCTGTGGAGCCAGGTGTCCCGTTCGAGCAAACTATCGCAGCGATCCTGCCGCCGACCATCTCTGCCGACGACGTGCGCTCCTACGTGGATGCCAACCTTTCGCGCCTGCGGCGCTTTGTAGACCGCGAACTCTACTTTCGGCATACCGCTGAGGATCCTCCGCTCAACGGTCTGTCTACCGAGGAGGTAGTCGACGAAGTCATCTGCCGGGCGCTCAGCGATGGCGATCGACCCGAGAAACTTGCCCTCGAGCCCTGGCTCTATCATCTGGCCATGCAGGCCATGAACGAGATGAGCGCACGCTTGAACGATCTGGAGTCGCCGGTTCATCTCGAAGACAGCCGACGGCGTCAGAATGTCGAAGCGTCGGACGAATCTGTGCTGCAATTTCATCAGCCAGACGAAGGGTGGACCAAAGAGAGTTCGATTCCTGATCGCCGAGTGACCACGCCGGAGCAAGCCGCGTATTCCGACGAAATGGTTGCGTTGGTGCAGGCGGCATTGCGTGGCGCCGCTCGCGTCGACCGAGAGGCTTTCCTGCTGTATGGGATCGAAGGCTTCTCCCTGCCTGAGATCGCGGTCATCACTGGACGGCACGCGGAAGCGGTCCGCGAGTCCGTGGACCGTGCTCGCGAACAGTTGCGCAATGCGCCTTCGGTAGCCAACGAGTTTCGCAAAAACTCACCAAGAGGACTAAAGCCCAACCACTCGAGGAGAACTGGATGATTTCCCACGAAGAAATCCGTGAGTTGGCTGCATTTCAAGCGAACGAAAAGATGGGCGCCTATGCTCTGAGTTTCTATTTCCAGCCCGAGCCTCGGCAGGACCGGTCGCATCGTCGCGAAGCTATCGTCGCGAAGGACCTGGTCAAGCATGCGCTCAAAGCGGCGAATGGCAAAGGCAAGAACGGCTCGCTGCACTCCGACCTCGAGCGCGTATTGGAAGTTGCCAGTCACTTGCCCGGACACACACGTGCACGTGCCGTCTTCGCCTGCTCAGCGCACAACTTGTGGAAAGAGTTCGACCTCCCACCTCGGCTCGGGACGACGGGAATCTATGTCCAGGCTCGCCTCCAGCTTAAGCCTCTGGCGATGCTGTTAGGCGCGCAACCGGACTTGTGCGTGGCCGTCGTGGACCGGCAGCGGGCGCGGTTCTTCGATCTGCGTCTCGACGAACTGCGTGAGAATGGCGCCATCGTCCATATGCTTTCCCGCAGCGCTGCCAGTTACGGATATCACGGATACGAAGCCGGCCATGCCGAGCGCCGCGTGGCGGAGGAAGCGCTTCAGCATTTCAAAACCGTCGCGGAGCGTCTGCGCTCCGACCTGGAGAAAGGCCGCTGGCAAAAACTGATCCTCGGATGTCACTCCAGCAACTGGCCTGAATTCGAGCCTCATCTGCACCCGTACGTCAAAGAGCGTCTGATCGGGCGCTTTTCTGCCGACGTGGCGAGCGTTGCCGACGATGAGATTCGCAAGCACGGCGATTCGCTCCTCGAGAAGTGGATCGAGGAGCGCGGCCGTTCCAAGGCCGAAGAAGCGATTAGTTTCGCGAAAGCCAATGGACGCGGGGTTACCGGCCTGCGGCGCGTACTGCGTGCGCTCGAAACTGGAGAGGTCCAGGCACTTTTTTTGGGCGAGAATTATTCGGCGCGGGGCGTCGAATGTCCGCACTGTGGTCATCTCGACGCGCACATCGTTCCGGCGTGCGTTGCCTGCGGTCGATCGACGCGCGAGCTGACTGACGTTTGCGATGCCATCATCCCAATCGCCATCCGCCGTGAGATCGAACTGTTTTACCTGAAGGACCACTCAGAATTAGACCGCGCCGGCAACATCGCTGCGCTACTGCGCTTCCGCGCGGACCAGAATCGGACGAGCCATGGTGCGCTTGCATCGTAAGGATGTCACGGGGGCCGAGAGCAGATTGTTGCAGTGAGATCGAGTATGGCAACCCTGCTTCGCGGAATCCAATCCACTGTTCATTTCAGCTTAAGGCGTCAGCTTAAGGCGTCAGCTTAAACAGCGTCCCGTGGTTAAAAGCGCCGCCGCGAATTGTTGCGCCATAAAGATTGCCTTGCGCGTCGAGCGCTAAGCCAGTGCCCGGATGCCGCCCGTCTGCACCCCCTGTGAAGCTGTACAGTATTTTTTCGGTGCCGTCCGCAGTCACCTCAAACACCGCGCCGTAACCGAAAGCGCCGCCATTACTGCTGGTGCCCTAAAGATTGCCGTGCGCGTCCCGCAACACCCCATAATTCGGCGCGAAGGCATCGGGCGGGCAGACAAAACTGTAGACTACCTTTTCGACCCGCTCTTCATAAGTTCAAACACGGTTCCACAGTCGGAAGCGCCCCCAGTAAAGGTTGTGCCATAGAAGTTGCCACGCGCGTCCGCAATCAAACCCCCGTTCGGAATAGCCCCGTCGCCAGGCTGCCCGTTCGATTGAAAATCGTGGAGTACTGTCTCGGAACCGGCCGGAGTGACCTTAAACAAGATGCCGCCATCTTGTGCGCCTCCTTGGTTCGTCGCACCGTAGAGATTGCCGTGCGCGTCTCGAACTAGGCCCCACAATGGATAACTTCCGTCCCCGGCGCCACCTTGAAAGCTGTAGATCAAGCTCTCGGTGCCGCTGGCGGTGACTTTAAACACCGTACCGCAGCCGATCGGGCAGGTGCGACTGGTAGCGCCGCCTTCGATGGTTGTGCCATACACGTTTCCCTGTTCATCCAGGGCCAGCCCTCCTAAGGACAGTCCTCCATCTGGCGCACCGCTGAAGCTGTGTAGCACCGTCAGTTCCTCGGTCGGAGCAAGCTTGAAGACGGTGCCATAATGATTGACGCCGCCTTCCCACGTTACTCCATACAGGTTTCCCTGCCCATCTTGGATTAAGGAGCCTTTCGGAGAAATTCCATCTGCCTTCCCGGTGAAGCTGTAGAGCAACTTGTAGATGCTGTTCGATGTCAACTCGAACACCACGCCATGACGCCGAGCGCCGCCGTTGAGAGTTGTGCCATAGAGATTCCCCTGTGCGTCCAGCAGCAAATTGCCCGAAGCATTCGCTCCGTCGCTTTTTCCGCCGGCAAAGTTGTGGAGCACATTCAGAGTTTGTGCCTGCGCCGTTCGCGCGGCCATGAAGAGCAGCACACAAACGAACACGAGAGCGCAGCTTGGAGCTGGGGCGCGCACACCGTCCAGAGCGCGTTGCCTGGACTCGCTGACATGGTTTGTCATGGGAACCTCCCTATCGCGCGATTGTAAGCCAGACGATGCTACAACACTATTAAACGTCATTTACGATCGAAGGTGTGGCCTCGGTAAGGTTTGCTTAACATCGGGACGGTTGTACAGATAGGAGAACTTTTTTCACCTCTACCCCGATCCTCACAGTGTGGGACATCTCAGCCTGAGCGACAATGGAGGAATGATCCACGAGATCCTTCCGGTCGGCCCGCTGCAATGCAACTGCTCAGTCATCGGCGATGAAGCCACACGCGAAGCAATGGTCATCGATCCCGGCGACGACATCGAAGACATCGCCGCCATCATCCGCAACCACAATTTGAAAGTGAAGCAGATCGTAATCACTCACGCCCACATCGACCACGTGGGCGGTGCGATGAAATTGCGTGCACTTACCGGCGCACCGATCCTGCTTAATCAGAACGACGCTGCGTTGTTGAAGATGTTGGACGTTCAGGCGACCTGGATAGGAATGGCGGCACCCGGCGACGTAAGAATCGACGGGGAACTTGGCCACGGCGAAAACTTGACGGCAGGGAGCCTGACGGCCGACATAATCCATACGCCCGGCCATACTGAAGGTAGTGTGTGTCTCTATTTTGCAGCTGAGAAGCTATTGATCGCGGGAGACACACTCTTTGCCGGCAGCATCGGACGCACCGACCTTCCCGGAGGTTCGTTCGAGAAAATCATGCGCTCGCTTCACCAGCGAGTCCTCGCGCTGCCCGATGAAACCCTCGTGATTCCAGGGCACGGTCCGAAAACTACTATTGCGGAGGAGAGGGCAGGGAACCCGTATTTGAAATAGCTTTCGATTCTCGTCTTTGTTGCCCCCAGTTCTCAGGAACCAAGGCCTTCCAGAGGACAGATTCGGTGCCGGCGATGCCAAAGAGAAACCCCGCCCAAGTTGAGTTTGGACGGGGCACCCTTAAGAGTTTGAATGCTGAAAGCCGAGAGCTGACAGCTGAGGGGCTTACTTCTGCGACGGAGCCGGCGCTGGTGCTGGTGGCTTGGCAGGTTGTGATGTCGTCTGTGTCTGCTTCACTCCGGACAGCACCGATGCCGGGCCTGTCCGGCGGGCGGCAAAGATCGAAAGCGCAATCGACGTGACCATAAAGATGATCGCGGACCAGGTCGTCGCCTTGGTGAGCACCGTGGCTGCGCCGCGCGGACCAAATGCTGTCTGGCTGCCTTGTCCTCCGAAAGCCGCCGCCAGGTCGCCGCTCTTACCGCTCTGGAGCAGCACGACTGCAATCAGGAATAGGCAAACTATTACGTGAACTATGGTGATTAGAACCGTTACCCACATAAACAAAAACTCCGTCGGAGCCGAAGCTCAATTCAAATTTGAGGATCAATGCGATGGTGCGGAAGGGGGGATTTGAACCCCCACGCCTTTCGGCGCCACCCCCTCAAGATGGTGTGTCTGCCAGTTCCACCACTTCCGCTAAAATCAATGACTTACAAGCACTCCCTCACATTTATACACTGTCCAAGGGGCGTACTTCAAGCCGACCAAGGGTTGAGGTGGGGGGGAAGAGCCAAAGCATTTCGCTCACGAGAATATTGCTTTCCTCAGTTCACTTCGAGCTGGAAGATTGCCGAGTGAGTAACGCCGCCCGAAGTAGCCGTCACGGTGATCGTGTACCTGCCGACCGGCGTACCTCCCGAAGCGGCCGTGCTGGCACCGCCGCAATCGATCAGCGGCAGCGAAAGGATCCCAAACACCAGCACCGCGGAAAACAAGCGCCTCCCGCACTTGCGGTGCCGACTGCGCGCCACTACGAATAGTCCCAAGCCGACGAACGTGACGCAGGTTGCGAGCGCCGACCCTTTCGATGGCCTCACGAGCGTTGCGCTCCGTCCGGTTGTTGCCACGGTCAAAGTTGTTATAGCGTCGCTGCTGCCGGGAACTACAGCGGTGGGATTAAATGTGTATGTAGTCAGCGGGGGTAGTCCTGAGCATGTGAATCCCACGACCGAGTTCCAGGGTGCAGGGTTCGGCCGGATTGTTATGGTTTGCGTGACGGAGTCCCCAGCATTCACCGTTTTTGCCGGTAATACTAACCCGCCAAAATCGAAGTCTGGCTCGACTACCGTAACCGTCGCGTTCGCTTGCGCGCTGGCTCCCTGGCTGTCCACGACCGTCAGAACGACGGGCGTTGCTCCCGCACGGTAGGGGCTAGCGGGCGTTTGAGTGAGAGTGATGATATCGCCCAAGTCTGGATCATAAGATCCGTTGTCAACCGAAGCGTTGGCGGAGTGATTGGCGTCCGCGACTACGTTTACATCACGCGCCAGAGCTACGGGCGGATGGTTTGAGCCAGTGGAAACGAAGGCGCAGCCGGAGAATTGAAGGTTGTAAGGCGTGCCGCTGGCTGCACCGGACGGAACATCGTGAACGGTCAGCGCATAAGTCTGTCCAGCAGCAATCGGCATGCTGAAGCTTTGTGTGCTGCTGCTGGTGCCGGAATCAGCGTAGTAGCTGGTTGGAATGTCGATAGAATTGAAACTCGGGGAATATGCGTCGAGAAATAGGTTGACCCCGTTGGTGCGGTCAGCGTGAACGTTGTGCAGACGTTCTGGGTGGCCGTGAAGATGTAGCTATCGTATTGCCGGGAGCCGATGTCGAATGTGCCGGGCCACGTCTTCGGGGCGGTCCCACAAGTGGTCGCAATCCCATTGCGTATAACTCTACCGGTCTGCGTCCCGGTGGCGGCCGCAACTCCCGCCATCGGCGATGTGGGAGCACTTGCACTCAGGCCTGTGCTGATATTGAACACCGGGCCGGTCGGGATCAAAATTGGCAATACTCTCGGACTTGGCCCACCGGTATAGGTCACGCTCAAGGCAAAGTCGATCGCCTGGCCGCAGGGATAGTCACTGGCCAGCGTAAAAGTGAACGGGCTCAGATTGCTTCCCGCGCCAGTCAGCTTGGGGAGATTCGCGTACGCCGACACGTTTGGCTGAGCGATGGTCACGCCTGCCGTGTTAGAGGTGAGGGAAGCGCTAATGCCAGTAGCGTCCACCACTCCACCCGTGTTCTTGAGTTCAACCGTGATGATCCCTCCTTCGCCCGCCTCGAGCAGACCATTGGCGTTTCCTGGATGATCGGAAGCCACGATTGTCCCTAGTTCCGGGTTGGCCGAGCCGGTTGCTCCCAGTGCGATCAGCGCTTCAAACGCCATCACGATTCCGGAGCCTGAGTCGCGGTCAGTGCCAAAGCCCATGATGTCCAGCGCGGAGTCAGTCAGGGCGGCGCGCATTTCTCCGTTCGTGATGGTTGGGCTTGCTGATTTCAGTAACGCGGCGATCGCTCCCGCGTGCGGGGCCGCTGCCGACGTTCCGTAGAACGGGCTGCCAAAGCCTCCGACGCCGGTGACCGAGACACCGTCGGCGGCGGCGATGTCCGGTTTCTGCCGCACGAGGCCACCGGTCGAGGACACATCGCCCGGTGTGATGGCAGTTCCATCCGCGTGATAGAAGAGATGGCGCGGGCCGTCAGAGCTGAACAGTTCTATCTGATTCGCGGCATTGAACGGATTCGGATAGGGACCGTTGGCAGTTATCGGACTCCACGCCGCTGGTGCCGGGGTTGCAGCTACGCTATAAGCAAGTGCCGCGTGCGAATGACCGTGGGTTTCTCCGGAGCTGGCAACCACCAGTCCACCGCGAAATGTGTTCAGGTGGAAGTAGCGGTTTTGCGCTCCCGCGTGTTTGAACACGACCAGCCGATTGCCGGCGACATTGTATGTGGGCGAAAGAGACTCCAGCGGATCCTGAGTGCCATCCTGAACATCGGTCGACGCTTCCAGAACGGCTGTGCCGGTAGAATTCAGCACGAACAGATCGTAGTCATTGCTCGATGCGCCCAGCGGATCTGACCAGAAAAGCATCACATAGTTTCCGCCATTGGCCGAGATCGTATCGTATTGCTGTGTCCCAAATCGATGAACAGTTCCGCCGGTCAGTAGGCCGAGCGAACCGCCGTCGACGAAATCGCCTTCGTATGCGCCTGCGCTGGCGTCGTCCAGATTGCCTTCGTTGCCGGCGGAGGAAAAATAGAACGCGCCGGCGGCGGTCACATCGTTAACCGCTTGCAGGATAAGGCCGCCGTTACTCGGCGAGGAGACCGTCTCAGCCTGCCCGTCTACAAAGGGATTTTCGTCGAAGTAGAACACGTCGTCGACGATGATGTCGCAGCCGGCCGCACGCAGGTCCCGGATGTTCTGCGCAAAGCTGCCGACTCCATTAAAGGCAGTTGCGAAGTAGAGTTGCGCGCCCGGTGCAAGGTCATGAACGATCTCCATCATGGCCGTGCCTTCATCGCCGCCGCCGACTTGTCCTGGCAGCACCGTGACGTCTGCCGGGAGGTCGCCCAATGCCTGACTTGCTGCCAGGCTGCTGGCTCCATCCGAGAGCACGCCGATCTTGATGCCAGCGCCGTTCACACCAAATGCCATGCGCGCATCAAACGCACGATGCGTCAGATCGCCTTCGGAGGTCTTGCTGCCTTGCGCTGTAGGCGTGAGATTGCTGCCCACGTGTCCGACTGGCCCAGGCGACGTGAGCCCCGCTTCCAGATGATCGCGGACGCGCGCCGATCGCAACGCGAACCCGGCACGAAGCGAAACAATATTTCGAGCAGTCGGCGACGAATACTCAGCAGTCATGGCCTCCTGTTTCGGCCTGATGAAGACAACCGCCGGCCAGTCCGCAATGTTTTCCAAACGTGTCGCCGGAACCAGTGCGCGGATGCTGCGGCCCGCGGGATAAGAACTGTAAACAATCGCGCCGATCTCTTTCAGTTGAGCGAGAAAGCCGTCGGTGACGTCGGCGGTGATATCGACCAGCACGTTGCCTTGGTCATCCACGTCGACGCCCGTTTCGAGCGAGGGCACATTCGGCGCCGCTGGCAGTCCCTGAAGCATGCGCACGGTGTAAAGCAGCTTCGAACTGATCTTTTTTTGTGTCGCCGTGCGCGCTTGCTTGTCGCGGAGCAGAAAGTCGATCTGCTGAGCCGCAAACGGACTAATCGTCACGTCACCCTTCACCGACATGCCCGCCGCGTCCACGGCAATCAAATCAGGAGAAACCACTGGATGGAACTTGTGGGTGGTTATGTCGATGCCCCGGTTGCGCGCGGAGAAATTGCTACGGTCGGCAATCTGCCCGAGCACCACGGAAGTCCCGAACAGGACGCTCAGGAAAACGAGCGTGAGTGCACCAACTCTGCGCGCAGGCATGAAGTTCCTCGGCGGTCTCTAAGAACATCATCGGCAGGGCGCAGGATTACGACAGGGCTGAAATGGCTGCTGGATAAGGGATTTACTCGAGGGTGCCCACCAGGCCTGTGCCGTGATGGGATTTCATCGGGGACGCGTACCGTGAGCTTGCCCTACGCGCCCCGATGTTATCGGCTTCAGTCTTGTGTGCAGCTCACAGGTTTGGCGCGGGAGGCGCCTCGCCCTCGAAATCTGGGGGCAGCGGTACTGTCATCGGACCTGCACCCGGCCCTCCCATTCTTTTCTGGAAAAAGATGACGTTATCGCCCGTGCCATGTTCGCCGCGTATGCTCTTCAGTTGACGCCACTGGTCGAGGCTCAATACTTTTCGCAGATCCAGATTCATGAACGTATATTCCCGCTCCAGTTTGCCGCGAGCGGCCAGCACCAGGTCTACTTGTGAACCGATCTGGCCTTCGTCCGGCTGGTCGGCGTCGAGCAGGGACTGTAATTTCAAGTCTTGCTTTTCCATCTCCGCGCCATGGTCGATCAACTTGACGCGATGGTCGTAGAAGATCTGATCAAGCTGCGTGATTTGCCCGTCCGAAAGCTGCAATTTCTTGGAGATTTCAGAATCGCGCCACCACTTACCCATTTCTCCGTGCATGCCCATCCCGCCGTGTACGACGATTCGCTTTTCGAACGTCCTGTGAGCGCGCGGCGCTTGTGGTTCGGGAGGCGGAGTCTGGGCGAACAGCGCTGACGACAGGCCCAGCGCTGCAAGAAAGAATGAGAGAGAGCTAGTCTTCATTACGGTGCTCCTTGTGAGTTATAGGTTCAACTTCGTTGTGATTGGAACTGGATTCAACCAGCAGAGTAAGAGGCTCCAGAGCCTCCGGAGTTCCCGCAGCGAGCGCACGCTCGACCGCCAGCAGCAGTTCCTGATCGGCGTCGATGGTGGCTTGGGCGGGAGCCTTCGGCGGAGGTGGTCCGGCAGGCGCAATCAGCAGCACAGCCAACAAAACGAGTACGGCCGTCGCCGCTACCAGCCACAGAGGACGCGGTTTTCGAACACTTCGACTCCGGATGAGCGCGCGAATTCTCGTTTGCTGACTGATCCAAAAGTCTTCCGGGCGCTGGGACTTGCGAATCGCGTCCGCGCGCCACTCGGTGGCCAATTCCGCGGGCAACTCGTGATCGTTGGATACCTTCCTGGCAGTCATTTTGTCATCTCCTGACTTGTGCACGGACACTGGTCACGGCCCGAAAAAGCTGGGCCTTGATAGTGCCCATGCGCAGGTTTAGCGCCTGGGCAATTTCTTTCAATTCCATTTCTTCCGCAAATCGCAGGATGAAGACTTCCTTCTGTCGCGTCGACAATTGGCCGACCGCCCGCCACACCGCGTCCAATTCTTCCCGGGCAAGCATGCCGCGCTCGGGCGACGCGTGGACAGAGGTCGGCTCCAGTTCCGTCTCGGTCGCGCCACCATCGTCCAGCCGGAGCAGCCGCTTCCAGAATCCAGCCCGCCGGTTCCGAGCGGCGTCCCGCGCGAGGTTGACGGCAATCCGCAGCAGCCAGGTCTGAACACTACAGTCTCCACGAAAGGTGTGCCTGCTCGTGTAGGCGCGGAGAAAGCATTCCTGGGTCAGATTGTCCACGTCCTCTGGATTCTTGAGCAGCAGGAGCAACACCCGATAAACCTTTCTTTGATACCGGCGTACGATCTGCTCGAAGTCCGCGTCAGTGATCGCGGTTGGATACGCTTCGCTCTGCGCCGCTAACGCCGGAAGGGAGAGGCTCATTCGATTGATTGTCTCTATTGCTATGGACGGAATTGGCGGGATAAGGTTTACAGAGGAGTCAAAAAACAGAAGATGGAGCCGCGAGAGCACATTCGCGTAACCGGTTCCGCCTTGAAGAACTGGGCGGTCGCCCAGATCCAGGACTCGATCACGGTCGCGTTGCTTTGGCTGCTTGGACTCTGGATTCTCAAGATACCATGGGCGCCGTTGTGGGCAGTGTTGGCCGCCGCGCTGCAAGTTGTTCCCCACCTGGGGCCCGTGCTCAGCCTGGTCGGGCCGGTGCTTTCGGCGCTCCTCCGCTGGCAGGATTGGGAGCACCCGCTCTACGTCCTGATACTGTACGCAGTCATCGTTGTCGTGGACGGCCTCTTACTCCAGCCCTACATCATGCGTCGCGTCGCCAAAGTGCCGATGTGGGCCTCAATCTTGGTGCCGATTGTGCTGGGATTTACCATCCCGTTCTGGGGATTCCTGCTTGCTCCGCCGCTGCTGGCGGTGGTGTATGCGTACAAGGCGCGACGAACCGCGTAGCAAGTTTCACCCGCTAATGAACTGTCATCGTGAGCGCAGCGAAGGACCTGATTTCCTGGCGAACGAGAAGACAGCAGGTCCTTCGCTTTGCTCAGGAGGACAGTTCATTTTGGGTGGAGCTGAGGAGCGTTGCATTGGAATCACTACGACCCGATCGTCAACAGCGCGCTCCGTAATCGCGCGTGCCTCTGCATGAGGTGAAGGTACTTCATCTCGTCGCGCGCAGCCTTGGCACGTATGATCTGTGCGAGCGAATCCTTCTCATCCCGCGACCATGACGGAAGATCGCAAACCAGCGCTAGAGCAACCGCAAAATTCTCCAAGCTGGTCTTCTCTACCGCCGACCACGACGAAGTATCTGCTCTCAAGATTCGCGCCACCGCTCGCGCCGCCCGCATCCGATGGCCGTCCCCACCGGACTCTTTTGCCAGCTGCGCATTTGCCCGTAGCCCTATGGTGCGCGTCGAAAATTGATCCCAAGCACCCATTTCGCTCCCCGGTAGCTCGTAGAACACATGCGACGCCGCCAGCCGCCGCAGCGTACGCGGTGGAGTTCGGTACTTGGGATTTGCCGCGATCTTTCGCTCTTCGCTTTCCACCAGCCGCAACAACTCCAGACGCCCCGGCCGAAATCCCAGCTTGCGATAGAACCAGAACGCGCCTGATTCGATCGCTTCCTCGTTATCATGCCCTAACTGATATGGATACACCGACACACACGTCGTTCCCATCAGATGGCAAAGACAGCGCAGCACCTGGGCATAGATCCATCCCGTTTCACCGCCTCGAAACGTGTAGAAAGTGTTGAACCCGACTTCCATCCACTCGCACAGCCCAATCGCCTCGATGTAGTTGATCGGCACGCTATTCTTGACGCTGAATCCGGCAACATAAGCGCGCAACGGCAGCCGGCGTTCCGGAGGCAGGTTCCAGAGATAGATTGACAACCCGCGCCCGACATCCGCCCGCACGACCGACGCAGGATCGCCGAGCGTCGTCCCATAAAGCTCGCGATACCGCACCAGCATGATTTCGCGGATCGCATCCATCACACGTTCGCCCTGCTCGCGCGAAAGCCTGGTAAAAGTGGGAGGCCGTTTCGCGAGTTCCTCCGCCAGCGAGACCTGGCTGCGGCTGATGAGGGGACCAGTGTGGTAGAACACTTTTCGCTTCCGGTCCCAGTTCCGCGTCCGCGATACACGCGAGTTACCAAGATCCCAGCGCAAGGGAATTCGCAACGAATCGTAGAGAAGAGCCTTGTCATGCTCCGAGAGCGGCAGTTCTTCAAACCGCTCAATCAGCCACTCCGGGCTGGCGCTTCTCTTTCCCTTCTTTCCCTGTGCGGCTTCCAGCCACTTGCGCCAGGGTGTGTCCGCCTCGACATACGCGTCATCTTCCAGCAGAGGCATAAGGCGCGGCCAGACTGTGCCGGCCTCCCGCCCCGGTTCGAAGTTGTCCCACGCGATCTCGACCTTGCCCGGCATGTGCCTAATCAGCCAGCGGGCGACATCGAAGCTGAGTGTGTCTTCCATGCTCGTGCCGGCGACGCCTGCGAACTCAAACGTGTCCCAGGAGCTAAGGTCAACTTCTCGTTGGCGCAACTCTGCCACTCTCTTCCAAAAGCTGTTGAGCAGTTTCTCGGTCTTGCGGACGACGCCGGGGCCCTGCGGAAAAGCTCGCAAGAACAGCAAAGTTTCATGAAAGCGGATGAGAGACTCCGCGTCGGGGAGATGAGTAGTGGCGAGTGAGTTCAGCAGAGTCACCGCGCGCGCAACCGAGCCTTCGCCGAAGTGATAGCGGCACTCCTCCAACTGGGTTAGAAGACGGTCGAGGCGTTTAGGGGACATGCGAAACGCAATAAGACTACCTCACACTGCGACCGCGCCAGAGTGACACAGAGGGGACCCGCCTCCAAGAATCGCCCCGCTGAGGTGTGAAGGGCGGCGCCATGCTATCTTGTCACGGTCGGAGAGCTGCGCGGCGATTTACTGAGCTTGCTAACGCCGCAAGACGGCCCCTCCCTGGCGAGAGCGCTACGTGGAAGGCGCTCCCGTGCCTTGGAGAAAATAATGAGCGCTACCCTCCCTGCCATTCCGGTCGCGGTCACCGCTACGACGAAATCCAGGCTCGCTTCGATCGATCTCATCCGTGGCGCGGTCATGGTCCTGATGGCCATCGATCACGTACGAGTCTATTCTGGCATTCCGGCCGGCGGCCCAACTCCGGGAGTCTTCTTCACACGCTGGATCACTCATTTCTGCGCGCCGGCATTTATTTTTTTGGCGGGGACTAGTATTTTCTTGTACGGTCGGAAGAACGCCGACCTTTCAAGGTATCTGCTGATCCGCGGCGCCGGGCTCATCTTCCTGGAATTCACATTCCTTCGTGTTGCCTGGACTTTCAATTTCGATTTCCGGCACTACGAGATGGCAGGCGTGATCTGGGTGATTGGGTGTTGCATGATCCTGATGGCCGGATTGGTGAAGCTGCCGCTCGGTACGGTTGGAACGATCGGCATGGTCATCATCGCCGCGCATAACCTGATGGATTCCCACATGGGTAAGCTGCTGGACGGGCTCGACGACAACCGCCTCTCCGCCCTTTGGAAGATTTTTTATGTGGGGTTCTTTGCGGGTCCGATCCGGTTTGGCTCCGACGGCCCCAACCTCATCGTGCTCTATTCCATCATTCCCTGGATCGGCGTCATGGCGGTGGGTTACGCCTTCGGCAAGATTCTGACATTGGAGGCAACGCAAAGAAGGCGGCTGTGCTTCGTGATTGGACTCTCTGCCGTGGGGCTCTTTCTCGTGCTGCGAGGATTTAATTTATACGGCGATCCTCGTCCGTGGCATGCCGCAACGGTGGGACATAGCGGCTCCCCTCCGATGCCCGCGCTGCTTTCGTTCCTGAACACCACCAAGTACCCGGCGTCATTATGTTTCTTATTGATGACGCTCGGTCCCATCATCACGCTGATCCCGTTGCTCGAAGGCCTAAGCGGCGGTCTCGTCCGCAGAATCACACTTTTCGGACGTGTGCCGTTCTTCTTCTATATGCTTCACATCCCGTTAATCCACGTGCTTGCGCTCGTGGTGTCAAAGGTCCGGCTTGGGTTCGTAAGCCCATGGCTCTTGACCAACCATCCGATGGGAAATCCGGAGCCTCCTGACGGCTACGTTTGGAGTCTCCCGCTGCTTTACGCGGTATGGGCAATAGCAATCGTATTGCTCTATTTCGCTTGCCGCTGGTTTGCCAACCTCAAGGCCAAAAGGGATGATTGGTGGCTCAGGTACATATAGACTGGCTTTTAAAGTATCACTTGAGGACTCTGATTTGGGTGGCGCAACGGTTTACTGCCTCGGCAAGGCTCTCTTGATCCAGGGGTTAGCCCTTGAGACGTGAGCCAGCCCACCAAACAACTCACAATTGACAGAACTGAAGCTCGCACTCAAAATGCTGCTTCAGCGTCGTGGTCAGAGCTGACGACCCACGTGTTTATTCTTCCTGTTAACGAAGACGGCTACGTGGGGCGGACTCCATACGTAGTCATGGGGATTTTAGGCTTGAATACCATGGCGCTGACGGCCACTTATCTCCTTTCTACGTCGCAGATCGTGTTCTCGCAGTACGGCTTTACTACCGCACAACCGCACGTGTTGACCGTGTTTTCGTCCATGTTCCTACACGCTGGCGTCCTGCATTTCGCTGGCAACATGTTTTTCCTGTGGATGTTCGGTTATCGCGTGGAAAACACGTTCGGGAGCTGGCCATTTGCAATCGTTTATGTATTGTGCGGATGTGGTGCTACCGGCCTGCATTACCTGTTCAACGCGAATTCCACTACTCCATGTGTGGGGGCCTCAGGCGCTATCTCTGGCATTGTGGGGTGCTATTTCGTCCTATTCCCCCAGTCTCGTTTCAACATCGAAATCTTCTTTCTTAGGTTTCACATCGACACGATTGCCACCCACACCCGAGGAGCGATTGGTGCGTGGGCGGCAGAGCAGACCATATTGGGTTTGCTGACCCAGGCTGTTCAGTTCTCGTCCACAGCGTTCTGGGCGCACATCGGCGGATTCGCAACCGGAGTTGCTACCACATTGACCTTGCTATTGTTTCTTCCGCAGCTCAGAATACGCGGCGATCTACCCTTCATCGTCCGATCCGTCAAAGGCTTTGTCCTTGATGGGAAGGGCCATACACTATCCAATGCTCGATTTGAAATGCACCGTCACTCCGGCGACCTCGTGACGGCGACTACAGACGCAAAGGGGCGATTTATCGTGGCTAAGGTTCCCGATGGTCTTTATTCGTTTACTGTCTCAAGGGACGGTTGGCAGGTGGTTCAGGGACACCTTGTAGTGCGGAAGAAGACTCGTTACAGCGTTCCAATCAGAATACGAATGTCGGAGCAAGTATGCGAGAACCTCATCCTTGCTGAACCGAAAGCCCCGCTGCCGCTGACGTAGCTGTTAAGCCCCGCTACACGCCAAGAGCTCAGCTCGGTCAACCTCATGCTATAATTTGTGTTCGCCTGACCAGTTTTCGTAGAGGCTATCCAGTGATTTCCTCCGCGGGCGACTTCTTAAATAGCGCAATTCAAGTTCTATAGACCGAGGTATTTCCATGTCTGGCCATTCCAAGTGGGCCACAATCAAGCATAAAAAGGGCGCGCTTGACGCTAAGCGCGGCAAGATTTTTACCCGTCTCATCAAGGAAATCGCGATGGCAGCCAAAAACGGTGGCGACCCCGACATGAATCCGCGCCTGCGCACCGCCATCCTCGCAGCCAAAGCGGAGAACATGCCCGCCGACAACATCAAACGCGCCATCCAGCGTGGCACTGGTGAGCTGCCGGGTTTGACCTACGAAGAGTTCGTTCTCGAAGGGTACGGCCCGGGTGGGGTTGCGTTGCTGGCTGAAATCTCCACCGACAACCGCAATCGCACGGTCAGCGAGATCCGACACGTCTTCGGCAAGAACAACGGCAACATGGCCTCAGCGGGCGCCGTCGCGTATATGTTCCACAAGAAAGGGGACATCATCATCCCCAAGTCGGCGGCCACGGCGGACGATCTGATGAACATCATCATCGAAGCTGGTGGCGAGGACGAGCCGTTTGACGATGGCGAAAATTGGGAGATCCTGACAGCTCCTTCCGCGTATGAAGCTATGCTCGAGGCTTTGAAGAAGGCTGGCATCACGCCAGCCTCGTCGAGCGTGAGCATGGTTCCGGATACCTACATCAAATTGGAAGGCGTCCAGGCTGCACAGATGATTCGCCTCATGGAAGCCCTCGAAGACAACGAAGACGTGCAGAACGTCCACGCCAACTTCGACATCGATCAGAAAGTGCTGGAAGAAGTCGTCGGCTAGTTTGGCCGGAGTGGGAAAGAGAGATTTCTTGAAGCCGTCCGCATGCGGACGGCTTTTTTCTTGAAACTTCCCGCAACGTCTAGACACTTTTCAACACGATGGTGGAAAACTCTGTGTAAAACAGGCAAGTAATTGCTGTAACCTTCTCTTAATAAATTGGTTCAAGACTCTGCACTGCATCGGGTGCTGGCACGGGAGTGGTGCATCCGGGAATTTTTCGCAATGACTCCGGCCAAGTGAAAACGCGTCTCGACAAATTGCTGGTGGAACGCGGTATCACGCCTTCGCGTGAACGCGCACAGGCACTGATCCTCGCGGGCAAGGTTCTTGTCAACGAACAGAAATTAGAAAAAGCCGGTGCGTCAGTGGAAACCGATTGCGAGTTGAGACTGCTGGGAGAGGACCTCCGCTACGTTAGCCGAGGCGGCCTCAAGCTGGAGAAAGCTCTCGCACACTGGCAGATTGATCTAACCGGCAAGACCTGCCTCGACGTCGGCGCCTCCACCGGCGGCTTCAGCGACTGCATGTTGCAGCATGGCGCGGGCCGCGTGATCGCCGTGGACACCGGTTACGGCCAGATGGAATTTCGGCTCCGCAACGATCCTCGCGTGCGGCTGCTCGAAAAAACCAATGCGCGTTATCTTACCCGCGAGCAACTCGGCGAAGCCGTTGACTTCGTCGCTATGGATGTTTCGTTCATCTCCGCGACCCTGGTGCTCCCCGCAGTCACCCAGGCCGCGTTCTCGTACTCGACGCGCGAAGTCCGGCAGATAGTCGTCCTGGTAAAGCCACAATTCGAAGTCGGCCGCGACCTGGTGGGAAAAGGGGGAATTGTACGCGGCGAAGCTGCCCAACAATCCGCCGTGCTTAAGGTCGAGACCGCGTTGCGCAATCTGGGTGCGACTCGCACCGATATAACGGAATCTCCTATCCTGGGCGCCGAAGGCAATCGCGAATTCCTGCTCTATGCCGAGTTCCCACCGCCCGTTCTTGAGTGATTCTGTACAATCGTGGGTTCCATGCCCGACCCTTCTAAAACGTTTGCCCGGCCCGCGACCGTCGCCATCATCTCGAAGCCCGGCCGACCGGAATTGTCCGACATTCTGGCTCAACTTCACCAGTGGCTCACCGTGCGCAGTTACAAAGTCATGATTGACACGGAGAGCGCACAGTATTTCTCCTCAGCTGACGTTGTGTCCCGCGGAGAAATGGGATCGCGCTCCCCCGGTCTCGCGCTGGTACTGGGAGGCGATGGCACTCTTCTATCGGCAGCGCGCGCAGTCTGCCGGGCCGGTACTCTGATTCTGGGCGTCAATCTAGGCACGCTCGGCTTCCTCACCGAACTGGCTCTTCCCGATCTCTATCCCGCGTTGGAAGCGATCGAAAAGGGCAAATATATAGTGGACAGTCGCGCCATGCTCAGTTGCTGCCTGGTGCGGGGTGGGGGGGCTGTCGCGACCCACATCGCTTTGAATGACGTGGTGATCAGTAAAGGCAACATCGCGCGCCTGAATCACTTCGAGCTTTTTGTCGACAAAGAATTCGTTTCCAGCTACAAGGCCGACGCTGTCATCGTCGCGACGCCCACCGGCTCGACAGCTTACTCTCTAGGCGCGGGCGGTCCCATCCTCAAACCCGACGTGGACGCGTTTGTAATCACGCCCGTTTCTCCGCACGGACTCACCCACCGTCCGGTAGTTGTGCGGGACAGCGTAGAAATCGAGATCCAAGTCAAGACCGGCGAAGAAGAAGCTTATCTGAGCCTGGACGGGCAAGTCGGCATGCCGGTGAACGACGGCGACTCGATCCGCTGCGTGAAAGCCGAGTTCCCGGCAAAGCTTTTGCGCTTCAAGAAAACATTTTTCGAAGTATTGAGCACGAAGTTGAAATGGGGCGAACGGTAAACGCTTATAAGAACATAGTTAGAGACGCGGCTTGCCGCGTCTCTACTATGCGGAACTTACGGAGGAATGAATGAAGCGGTATCTGCCGTTGGTCGCGTCTTTCATGATGTACGCCTTCGCGCAAACCAAGCCCGCCGCCGACCTCATCATCCGCAATGCCAAGATCTGGACTGTAGACCGCGCCCACCCTGAGGCCGAAGCTGTCGCCATTCTCGGAGATCGCATCGTTGGCGTCGGTACGAATCAGGAGATCGACGCTTGGCGCGGACCAAACACGCGCGTCCAGGACGCAGCAGGGAAGCGCCTCGTCCCCGGTTTCAACGACTCCCACGTTCACTTCACGTCCGGCGGACAGCAGCTCGACAACGTGCAATTGAACGACGCCACCAGCCAAAAGGAATTCGCGCGCCGCGTTGCCGAGCGGGCGGGCAAGACTGGTAAGGACGAATGGATCCTCGGCGGCGATTGGGACGAAACTAAATGGACTCCCGCACAACTCCCGACCAAAGAGTTGATCGACTCGATCACGCCGCAAACGCCGACTGCCCTGGCCCGTTATGACGGACACATGATTCTGGCTAATTCACTCGCTCTGGAACTGGCGCACATCACCTCTCAGACTCCCGATCCCGACGGAGGGGTGATCGTCCATGACGCGCAGGGAAATCCAACTGGCGCACTGAAGGATGCCGCCGCCGACCTCGTCTACAAGGTCATACCCGAACCGACTCATGATCAGCGCCGTCACTCTATTGAGCGCGCGCTCGAACATGCCGCATCGGTCGGCGTGACGAGCGTACAGCACATGAACCCCGACTACGCCGACATCGCGATTTATGCGGAGTTGCGGGACGAAGGCAAACTGACGACTCGCATTTACGCCGCGCCGCTGATTTCGCAAGTCGACGATCAGGTCAAGATCGGCATCCGCCATAGCTTCGGCGGGTCTTACCTCCGCATTGGCGCGCTTAAGTCTTATGCTGACGGCTCACTTGGCTCCGCCACTGCCTATTTCTTCGAACCATTCAACGACCAGCCCAATAATCGCGGCATCTTGTCCGACGCCATGCATCCGGTTTCTCTCATGCGTGACCGCATGATGAAAGCCGACGCGTCCAGTCTGCAACTCTGCACACACGCGATCGGTGACGCCGGCATTTCCGCTATTCTCGACATCTATGCCGAAATAGAAAAAATCCACGGCGCTCGCGATCGCCGCTGGCGTATCGAGCACGCACAGCACATGGCCGCGAAAGACTTCCAGCGCTTTGCTCAATTGAATGTGATCGCCTCGGTGCAGCCCTATCATGCGATCGACGACGGCCGCTGGGCCGAAGCACGCATAGGACACGATCGCTCCAGCCGTACCTACGCCTTCCGCACGTTTCTCGATAATGGCGTTCGACTCGCCCTCGGCACCGATTGGAACGTCGCGCCGCTGAATCCGATGCTGACACTGTACGCTGCGACTACACGCGCCACGCTCGACGGCAAGAATCCCAACGGCTGGTTCCCTGAGCAGAAGTTGACCATCAAGGAAGCCATCGAGGCCTATACCATGGGATCGGCCTATGCAGAATTTCAGGACAGCGTGAAAGGCTCGATCACTCCGGGCAAGCTGGCCGACATCGTGCTGTTGAGTGACGACGTGCTGAGGGTCGATCCCGTAAAGATTCGCGATGTGAAAGTGCTCAAGACATGGGTTGGTGGCAAACTCGTGTACAACGCCAGGTAACCCGTGTGCAAGATGCCCTCCCAGGAATTACGGAGCACGAGTTCGACATCGGCGAAGTCCGCCTGAACTATGCCGAGGGCCCACCCAACGGTCCGCCCCTCGTGCTGTTGCATGGCCTCGGACGCCGCTGGCAAGTTTTTCTGCCCATCATTCCCGCACTCAGCATGCGCTGGCATATCTTCGCGCCCGATTTTCGCGGACATGGCAAATCAGCCCGCATCCCACGCGGCTACCACGGGACACAGTATGCAGATGACATCATCCGATTTCTGCGCGAGCGCGTTCCGGCTCACCCCATCATTTTCGGACACTCGCTGGGCGGCATGATTGGAATGTGGGTGGCGAGCCATCATCCCGCGTTGGTGCGGGCGCTGATCCTTGGTGACAACCTGATCGTCGCCGACCGAATACCCACCCCGATGTACGTCGCGCTCTTCTCCGGTCTGCGCGACCTGGCCCGCAAAGGCGGCTCGGTCGAAGAGATCGCCACCGGCATTGGCCGCATCGAACTCCCGGTGAAAGGCACGAACGAATCCGTGTTCATCAGGAGTCTTCCGGGCAATGATGAAGCCTACTTGCTCTCCTGGGCTCGATGCGTGGCGCAAGCCGATCCCGATACGTATGACATGGCGCTGGATGGATCGGCACTCGAAGGTTGGAACGGCGAGACGGTGTTGCATGGAATCAACTGCCCAACATTACTCTTGCAGGCCAACAGGGAACTGGGAGGGCTGATGTCGGACGCCGACGTCGCGCTCGCTACGCTCCTTCTGCCGCATCACACGCATGTGAAGTTTCGCGCTCTCGGCCACGCATTGTTCATTCAGCAACCGGAGCCGGTGCTGCGGGCCCTGACCAATTTTATGGAGTCGCTATAGATCGGCACTCACAGACCCTAGTGGAACCTTCAGTTCTCGAAGTACGCCAAAGGCAGCGGATGTTTGAAGTAGTCATCACAGCCTCTCCAGTCTTAATTGATCCTGCACACTCTCACGCCGCCGGATGACTCGCGCCATTCTCCCATCCACCAACATTTCTGCCGGCCTTCCGCGCGTATTGTAGTTCGATCCCAAGGCGGCCCCATAAGCTCCCGCATCGAGAATCGCCAGCAAATCCCCTTCACGTGCTACGGGCAAGTCCCGGTCGCGGGCGAAGAAATCGCCCGTCTCGCACACCGGGCCGACAACATCCACGAGTTCGGTCTTGCCGGACGACCGCACGACCGGCACGATCTCATGGTGAGCACCGTAGAGAGCTGGTCGTATGAGATCGTTCATTGCCGCATCCACGATCAAGAATTGTTTGCGGTTGTTCGTCTTGCGGTAGGTGACGCGTGTCAACAGCACGCCAGCCGCTCCTATGATCGAACGTCCCGGCTCGAGTAAAAGATGGACTCCCAAACCGCGTAGCGGCTTTAGCACCGCGCTGGCATATGACGCAATCTGCGTGGCAAAGTCTTCTTGAGCACCTTCATAAGTAATTCCCAGGCCGCCACCGGCATCCACGTAGCGAATGTCGTGACCATGTACGCGTAGTTCACTAACCAGATCGGCAACGCGCTCCAGCGCCTCTGAAAACGAACGGACGTCGGTAATCTGGGACCCAATGTGTACGCTCACTCCAGCCACTTTCAACGAAGGATGTCGAGACGCCTCGGCATAAAGCTCCCGCGCTTCTGGAATAGGCACGCCAAATTTGTGCTGATGCAATCCGGTGGAAATGTAAGGATGGGTTTTCGCCGAGACGTCGGGATTTACCCGCACGGCAACTGCTGCCCACTTTTTCAGTCGTGCCGCGGTCGCAGCCAGAACACTTAACTCGGAAGCGCTCTCAATATTGAAGAGAAGAATCCCAGCCTTGAGGGCCAACTCCATCTCCGGCACCGTCTTGCCGACACCTGAAAATACAACGGAACGGGCCGCGGAACGCTTGACTCGCAGAACGCGCTCCAGTTCGCCGCCCGAAACAACGTCGAACCCGGCGCCTCCGCGCCCAACCAGTCGTAGGATGGCAAGCGTCGAATTCGCTTTGACGGAATAACAGAGCGTATGAAGGACGGAGCGGAAAGCGCGTGCGAACGCAGCCATCCGCGCATGAATCATTTCCGACGAGTAGACGTACAGTGGCGTTCCATGTCGCTCCGCCAGCTGCGCAAGGGAAGTGGCCTCGCAGAAGAGTTCCGTGTCACCATTCGCAGGCCGGTAAGTGAACGAAGGCGCGCGGACAATACTGCGGACGATGCCAGTTTTCGCGCGGCGCATCACTTGCGCTTGCCCGGCCCACCTGCGCCGTCCTTGATGCGGATTGCAACCACGGTCTGGTCGTCGAACGGATCTACGCCCGCCGCGTGCTCGGCGACTGCCTTGAAGATATTGCTCACTACGCAATCCGCCGACTGGGTCTGGCATCCGAGGATAATTTCTTCCAGGCGCTCCTGCGCAAAGGTCCGGCCATCGCGGTTACGCGCGTCGAGGATCCCATCGCTGTAAAACACGAACAGATCGCCCGGTTTGGCTTTGTAGGTGAACTCGTCGTACTCTGCTTCGTCAAACAAACCCAGCGGCAACCCGGTGGCGGGAATCACTTCGATCTTTCCGTTATGACAATAAATCGGACGCGGAAGTCCCGAATTGGCGACTTGCAAGGTGCGTTGTTCGTCGTCCCATACTGCGTAGATAATCGAAACAAATTGGCCATCGATCCGCCGCTCGCCCAGCGAAAGATTTACCGCCGATAACATCTCCGCCGGACCCGGCTCGATCGGCGCATGCGAGCGAAGGATGCCGCTGACCAGCGCCGCATAAATCGCGGCCGGCGCTCCCTTGCCGCTCACATCACCGATTACGATCCCCACCCGCGACAGTGAGTAGCGGATAAAGTCATACAAGTCGCCGCCGATGGCGCGAGCGGGAACAAACTTCGCGCTGACTTCAAGATTTGGAATCTTAGGTTTCGCGTGCGGAAGCAGCCGGAATTGCAGTTCATGAGCCAGGGCCAGGTCGCGCTCCAGGCGCTGTTCCTGTTTGGCTATCTGCTCGTAAAGGCGAGCGTTCTCTATGGCGATTGCAACTTGCGCCGCCAGCGTGGTCAGCGTCCGCTTGTGATCCTCGGTAAAGTAGCCGCGGCGGGTATGCTCCAGGTCGAGCACGCCAATCACTTTTTCTTTGTAGATCAATGGCACCGCCAATTCCGAACGGGTCTCCGGATTGAGCAGGACGTAACGCGAATCTTTAGCGACGTCGGGAACCAGCACCGCCTCTTTGCTCTGGACCGCGTATCCCACCAGCCCGCGTCCGATTGGAATATCGTGCTTAAGGTGGAGCCGTTCCTGAAAGCGCAGAGCAAATCGGTGCTGAAGTTTCTCGGTGTCCGGATCGACCAGCAGAACGCTGAACATCTGGTAATCGATGATCCGGCTGAGCAGTTCGCCCACGCGCTTCAACAGTTCGTCCAGGTTTAAGATCGATGTCAACTCGCGCGCAATTTCATTCAGCAGTAACAGAGTGCGTGCCTGGCGTGTGGTGCGCGTGTACAGCCGCGCGTTCTCAATGGCCACCGCCATACGCGACGCAATCAACGTCAGCAAGCGCTTGTGCTCTTCCGTGAAGTGACCGACTTCCCTGGCTTCAATGTCGATGACGCCGATTACGCGATTCTTCACGATCAGAGGAATCGCCAGCTCAGAGTGCACGTTCGGCACTGCATCCACATAAAACTCATCTTTCGATACATCGTTCACCAGCATCGGCTGGCGGAGTTGTGCGGCGCGTCCCGTAACGCCCTGGCCTACCTTGATCCGAGCGCGGTCCGCCACTTCCACCGGATATCCCACTTGAAACCGCACATATAATTCCTGCCGTTGCTCATTGAGCAAAAGGATGGCGAAGATTTCGTAATCGATGACCTTGCGCACGAGTTCCGCCACGCGCCGCAGCGTGGTCTCCAAGTCGAGCGTGGTATTGACAACGTCCGCTACTTCGAGCAGGAAAGGCTCTACCTGGGTAGGAGCGATCAGTTGTGCGGGACCAGAACTCACGTCTTTAATCATAGCAGCCGCCTCCGGCCGCTTTGCGTACGAACGGAAATGGTTCGCCGAAGGCCGTGTCGCTCTGCGTCCCGCCCGCTAAGGATTCTCGATCACGCAGATATCCGGCAGGTTGCGATATCGTTCCGCATAGTCCAGCCCATATCCGACAACGTAGGTGTCTGGAATGGCGAACCCGATATAGTGCGCGTGGATCGGCATCTGGCGGCGCGAAGGCTTGTCGAGCAACGCAGCAATTCGAAGAGTGAGTGGCTGGTGCGCTTGCAGCAGTTTCTGGATGTAGTTGAGCGTCAGACCCGTATCCAGAATGTCTTCCACCAGAATCACATTGCGACCCGTCATTGACTGGTCGAGATCCTTGGTGACGCGTACTTCCCCCAGCGAATCCCAGGCGGCGTGGCCGGCTGGATCCTCAGTGGGAGTGGGCCGATTGCCGTAACTCGACACTCCGATAAAGTCGAAGGTGGCGTCGAGGCGAACCTGCCGCGCGAGATCGCTCAGGAAAATCGCAGCACCCTTGAGCACTCCTACGAAGATTACGGACTGTCCCTCGAAATCGCGGGTAATCTCTTCCGCCATTTCAGTGACCCGCTTGGCGATCTGATCGCGTGACAGCAATACTTTGAGTTCAGGCACGAGCACCATCTTATACACGAGATCGTGTTCAACCGAAATGCCGGATTTCTGCGCGTTGCAGGTGGTTCGACCCCACCCGTAGAATGCTAGTTTGTAAGGAGGAGCGCGGCCGCTCTTCCTGAGACCTGACACCTGTGACCTGAGACCTTCTTTTATGAACCTTAGCGGCATCAAACTCACTTGGCTCGGCCACGCGACCTTCCGGATCGAGACACCGGAAGGGAAGACCCTCTACATCGATCCCTGGATTATGGGCAATCCCATGTGCCCGGAGAGCGACAAGAACGTCCAGAAGGCGGATGTCTTGCTCTGCACTCACGGGCACGGCGACCACATCGGAGACGCGGTTGAAGTAGGTAAGAAGCACAACTCGCTGGCTGTCGGCATCTATGAGCTCTGCCTGTGGCTACAAGGCAAGGGCGTGAAACAGATTTCGCCGATGAACAAGGGCGGAACGCAGACCGTCGCTGGAGTGAAAGTGACGATGGTACACGCCGCCCACTCCTGCGGCATCCAGGACGGCGATCAGATTATCTACGGCGGCGAAGCCTGCGGTTACGTGCTCGAATTCTCGAACGGCGTAAAGATGTACCATGCCGGGGATACGAACGTCTTTAGCGACATGGCAATCATTCGCGACTTGTACGCACCGAAAATCGTCATGTTGCCGATTGGCGACCACTTCACCATGTCGCCGCGCGAAGCCGCTTATGCCTGCAAGCTTTTGAAACCTGAAACCGTCGTCCCGATGCATTTCGGCACATTTCCACTCTTAACCGGGACACCAAGCGAGCTCCAGAAACTTGCGCCCGAAGTGAAAGTGCTGGAGATGAAGCCGGGGCAAACAATTTCGTAGAGGATATCCAGTAAGGAGCAACATGTCCGACCAAAACCCGAATGCTGCGTGGCGCATGGGCGGTATCACCGTGCAGGACGTCGAGGACTACATCTACTCTCTCCTGCCTCCGCGTGATGAAGTGCTCGCCGAAATGGAAGCCGAGGCCGCCAAGTACAAGATCCCGATCATTGGTCCCGCGGTCGCGCGCGTGCTCTATCAGCTGGCGATTATCGCCCGCGCCAAGAGAGTTTTTGAGATGGGGTCCGCGATCGGCTATTCGACGATCTGGCTGGCGCGCGCCGTTGGCGAAGGCGGCCGCGTCATCTACACCGACGGTGACAAGAAAAACGCCGACAAGGCGTGCCGTTACTTCGAACGTGCCGGAGTCAGCGACCGCATTACCATCCGCACCGGAGACGCGCTTGAACTGCTCTCCGAAGAGAAAGAACCCTACGACATCATCTTCAACGACGTCGACAAAACCGACTATCCCCGTGTCTTCCGCATGGCTCTGCCTCATCTGAAGAGTGGCGGCCTGTTTATCACCGACAACGTCCTGTGGAGCGGTCGCGTCGCCAAGCCGAAGCCCGACGCCGAGACCAAAGCGATTCTGGAACTCAACAAATTGATGTACCAGTCGCCGGACGTGTTTACGACGATTCTGCCGTTGCGTGATGGGCTGTCGGTGTGCGTAAAGAAGTAGCTTTAGCGGGCAGTAGCCTTCGTAGTTGCCATCCGACCTCCCGTTGGCGGCCGATGCTAGAATGATGTGTTTTTCCAGCCTCAAGCAAAGGCGCGCACCTTGCCAGTTGAACTCATCCCCGAGACCCTCACGCGTACTCAAGCTGTCCCCAGGCGCGACCACCAGACTGACATCCTGATTGTAGGCGCCGGGCCGACTGGACTCGCCTGCGCAATCGAAGCCCAGAAAGCCGGATTCAAAGCGCTCATCCTCGACAAAGGCTGCCTGGTCAATTCGATCTTCAATTATCCGACCAACATGGTCTTCTTCACTACGCCTGAGCTGCTCGAAATCGGTGATATCCCCTTCACCAGTTCGCTCGTGAAGCCCACGCGGATGGAGGCTCTCGAATACTACCGGCGCGCCGCCCAGCACTACGACTTGCAGATTTGTCAGTACCATTGGGTGAAGACCATCAATGGCGAAGACGGGGATTTTCATGTGGCGGCTACTGATCGGCAGGGACACATCCACGATTACTGCGCCAGGAAGATCGTTGTCTCGACCGGCTATTACGATTTGCCCAACGAGATCGGCGTACCCGGTGAGGACCTTCCCAAGGTTTTCCATTACTATCGCGAGCCTCATCCGTATTTCGATAACGATGTGATCGTCGTGGGCGGCAAGAATTCCGCCGCCGAAGCCGCGCTCGATTTGTGGCGCCACGACGCTCGGGTGACGATGGTCTATCGCGGCACTCAAATTCACCCCAACGTCAAATATTGGGTGCGCCCTGATGTCGAGAACCGCATCAAGTCGGGCGAAATCACGGCTTACTTCAACAGTCGGCTGCTCGAAGTCGGCCCCGACTTCGCCGTCCTCGATACCCCGAGAGGTTCGCTGCGCCTGGAGAATGACTTTGTTTTCGCACTCACCGGCTATCATCCCGATTACGATTTCCTGACCAGCGTCGGTATCGAACTGTCGGTGGAGCAGCATCGACCTGTATGCGATCCCGAAACGCTGGAGAGCAATATGCCTGGTATCTACGTGGCCGGCGTGATCGTCGCGGGGTCCCGCACCAGTGAAATTTTTATCGAGAACGGGCGCTTCCACGGTAAACAGATCGCTGCGCATCTGCGGCAGACATTAAGGCCGGGTGCTAACGGGCCGGTCAGCGTGAGGGGGTAGATCGTGTGGGGCGGACACTCCTGTCCGCCTGCCGACACTGCCCAGAACCGCTGCAGTACTCACGGAGCACACGGTTGGCGGACAAGAGTGTCCGCCCCACACGAACCTATCTGAAAAAATCCCAAACTTTTTGCTTGACAATCGAAAACATGTAACCCTATAGTTACGCATTATGCGGAACCGTTCGGTTACATATTCGGCGGAGACCACGTTCCACGCTCTCGCCGATCCCACCCGGCGCGCCGTACTGGACTTGCTTCGTAATGGAGCACAGCCTGCCGGTCAAATCGCCGAAGCGTTTCCCATTTCGCGGCCTGCGATTTCGAAGCATCTCCGGCAACTCCGCAAGGCCCGTCTGGTAGTCGAACACCGGAGCGGGCGTCACCGCCTTTATCAACTCAATGCCGAGCCTCTCCAGGCGGTCGACAAGTGGCTCGATCACTATCGCAACTTCTGGCAAGCCAATCTGGCCAATTTGAAAGCGTTTGTAGAACAGGAATATGCCCGCGAAACGGGCAAGGTACCAGGCAAGAACAAATCAAATTCAGGAGAATAGACTATGAAGCTCTTCCGCTATGCCGTTGCCATCGCCGTTGTCCTCTGCGCAAGCCTCGCGCTGGCCGAGTCCGGCGCCAAGAAAACTTTTGACTCCCTCAAGGCGCTCGAAGGCACCTGGGAAGGGAAGAACAATCAGGGACAATCGCTCAAGGTCACGTTCCGCGAGACGGCCGGCGGGTCCGCGCTGCTGAGCGAGATCTACGGCATGGGTCCGGAAAATATGGTCAGCATGATCCACCTGGACGGCGACCGCCTCCTGATGACCCATTATTGCGGCGCCGGCAACCAACCGCGCATGAAAGCCACACTCGCCCCAGACGGCAAGAGTGTCGCCTTCGACTTTGTGGACGCCACCAATCTCGCGAGCCCCGAAGCCGGTCACATGAATCATGTCGTCTTCGCCATGCCCGACGCCGATCACCACACTGAGGAATGGACTTTCCTCGATCACGGCAAGCCGATGACCGAGCTTTTCACCCTTCAACGCACAAAGTAAAGTCGGGACAAAGCAGCGATCAGGAGCTTGCCATGACTTCCATGCCCCAGACCATCGTCACTGCCGACAAGGATGCCGTGATCAGCGAGGTCCAGATCGCTGCCCCTCCGGAGCGTATTTTCCAGGCCCTCACCTCTAGCGAACTGCTCATGCGCTGGTGGAACGGAGAAGGCGGTCCCTGTCGGGTCAAGGTGTGGGAAGTCGAACCCCGCCTCGGCGGGCGCATGCGCCATGTTGTAGAAGATCCGAGCGGGAAGATGTTTCCCGGTGGCGAGGCTGTGATTAGCGGTGAGGTCGTGGCGTTTGATCCTCCCCGGATTCTTGCTTATACCTGGTTGTCGACCTTCCACTCCAAGCCCGATCACGCGACCCTTGTCCGCTGGGAGCTAGTTCCCAACCAGACGGGCACGTTGGTCAAGATGACGCACAGCAGGCTGAAGCCATTGCCCGAGGGCGCGAGTTACGCCGAGGGTTGGCCCGGAGTCATTGATTGGCTGAAGAAATTCGCCGAGTCTTACTGAGGAGATGCAATGATGACCACGTTCGTTAGTCCCGATTTGGATGCGCTCATTGCCGAGATCGACATCGCCGCTCCGGCGGAGCACGTCTTCCAGGCCCTGACCGATCCGGCGCAACTCAAGCGCTGGTTTACGTCTCCGGAATGCCCGGCCAAGACGTGGAACATGGACGCCCGACTCGGTGGTAAATACGACTACGCCACCGAGAAGGGAAGTATGGTCGTAAACGGCGTTAGTGAGTTCCAATGCCATGGCGAGATTATGGAAATCAACCCTCCCCGCCTGCTCGTCTACACCTGGATTGCCAGCTGGCACGACGACAAGCAACGCAAAACCACGGTTCGTTGGGAACTCGAATCGCGCGGGAAGGGAACTCATGTGAAAGTTACCCACAGCGGCTTGGCTCAGGAAACGGTTGCACGCGAAGACTACCGCGGCGGCTGGCCCGGCGTGCTCGATCAGTTGAAAAAGTTCAGCGAGAGCTAGACAAATCAACGGGAGCGGGCGCGGACGCCATCTCCACACAACTTAAGGAGTGCCTTATGGCTACCGTCGCAATCACACCCGACAAGAACACAATCTTGGGAGAAATCTTCATCGCGGCACCGCCGGCACGTGTGTTCGAAGCAATTACTGACCCGAACCAGATGCCTCAATGGTGGGGCCAGCACGGCATCCATCGCATTACCGAGTGGAAGGCCGACCTTCGCCCCGGCGGCAAGTGGTCGAGCGTCGGTGCCAGCGCTGATGGCACACCTTTTACCATCGAGGGCGAGTATCTGGAAGTGGATCCGCCTCGCCTGCTGGTCCATACCTGGAACCCGAGTTGGACCGGTCCGCTCACCACGGTGGTGCGATGGGAACTTGAGCCGCACGCTGTCCATGGTCTTCATCCGAGCGGTCCGCGGAAGGCCGGTACAGGCACGCTTTTGAAAGTCCGTCAGGAAGGATTTGCCAGTGCACCTGCTCACTTGGCTGGACACGGCGATGGCTGGAAGCGCGTCCTCGGATGGTTGCAGGGGTTTCTGGAGAGAGGCGAAACCGTGGAAGCACGCGACCTGATCACCAACAATTAGTACAGCTTGTCATCTGGAAACAAAGCAAGCTAGAACTCGATCAACGAAAGGGAATATTCATGGCCACGAATGTAGTTACTCCGGATCAAGACGCGATTGCACTGGAAGTTCAAATTGCCGCGCCACCCGACCGGGTTTTCCAGGCGATTACCGATCCCACGCAGCTTTTGCGTTGGTGGGGACAGCAGGGGATCTATCATGGCACAAAGTGGTGCACCGACGTGCGTCCCGGCGGGGCGTGGCGCTGCGAAGGCGTCAGCGACACCGATGGCAGCGCCTATCATGTCAGCGGCGAATACCTTGAGGTCGATCCTCCGCGTCTCCTCGCTCACACGTGGGTCGCAAGTTGGTCGGGCCCTATGAAGACCGTCGTGCGCTGGGAGCTTGAGGCCACCGAGGGCGGAACTTTGATTCGCCTCCAGCACAGCGGCTTCGCCGGCGCTCCCACTGCTTCCAAGAGTCATTATGAGGGCTGGCAGCGTGTTCTCGGCTGGATGCGCGCGTTTGTGGAGAAGGGCGAAACGGTGGCTACCCGGCCGCCGATTTCAGTGCGACAGAACTAGACAACAAACTTTTGTAGATGTCGCGGGCGTGGGCGGTGTCGGCATTAGGGTCGACACCGCCCGATCGCGGAGATAATTGTTGTTCTTTACATATTCCTATATAGGAATATATATTTACTCATGGCCCGCGCAGCGACCAATTCGGACGCTTTCAATGCCGTGGCCGAGCCCCGTCGGCGGGACATTCTGAGTTACCTGGCTTTGCAGGAGCGTGCGGTCGGCGAGATCGCGGACCAGTTGAGCCTCGCACAGCCTTCAGTGTCGAAGCACCTCCGCGTGCTGTTGAATGTAGGCCTGGTGAGAGTGCGCCGGGAGGGCCGTAGCATGGTGTATCGAGTGAATGCAGAGGCGATCAAGCCGCTCCATGAGTGGACAAGAACCTTCGAACGGCTCTGGGGGCACCAGTTGAGTCGCGTGAAGGAGCGAGCAGAGGGTAAACCTGTTTCTTGATTCTGCTCCGATTGGTGTTTATCAGTCGCAAGGACAATTCTTTTTGTTCAGGTGAGGACATCGATGACTTCAACAACTCCGCAGAAAAATAGAGGGATCGAAGACTTGACGCTGAGTGTCACGCAGGAGATTCATGTGCGGGCTTCGATCGAGGCGACCTTTGCAGCGTTGCTGGAGCAGCTCGGTCCGCATAATGACACGCCTGACGGCGGGCCGATGCCGATGAAGCTTGAGCCATGGCCCGGGGGACGATGGTATCGCGACTTGGGAGGTGAGAACGGTCATTTGTGGGGACACGTTCAAGCCATCAAGAGGCCGACCCTGCTGGAATTCTATGGTCCCCTATTTATGTCCTATCCCGTCGTCTCGAACGTGCAGTACCGGCTGAGCGAGGTGGATGGCGGAACTTTGATCAAGTTTCATCACGCTGCGGTCGGACTGATCCAGGATGACCATCGAGCAGGAGTAGCGAAGGGCTGGACGCATATCAACGAACGTATTCGTAGACTCGCGGAAGGGGAACGGTTGCAGTGAGCGTGACTTGCGGGAGGAAAAACGTATGTGCCCAGAGTGTATTGCAAGCGCGGCGTGGGTAGCTGCTGGCGTGACCTCCACTGGTGGTTTGAGTGTGGTGGTCGCGACACTTTTTCGATCGAAACCTAGCGCGCAGAAAATTTCGTCTGACCAAGAGAAAAACAAAACACAAAAGGAGAAGTAATTATGGCTACGGTGAACATCAGGAAGGAAGACTCGAAAGTCGTATCCCCAGCGGAATGGCTTGCCGCGCGCAAGGAGCTTTTGCGCAAGGAGAAAGAGTTCACGCGGTTGCGCGACGACATAAGCCGGCAGCGCCGCGAACTGCCTTGGGAGAAAATGGAAAAAGAATACGTGTTTGATGGTCCGAACGGCAAGGAATCGCTGGGCGACCTCTTCGGAGGGAAAAGTCAGCTGATTGTTTATCACTTCATGTTCGGCCCAGAGTGGGCGGAAGGCTGCCCGAGTTGCTCGTTCCTGGCGGATCATTTTGACCGCAGCGTTCCCCACCTCGCGGCTCGCGACGTCCGTCTGGTGGCTGTTTCGCGTGCACCCTTTCCGAAGATCGAAGCGTTCAAGAAGCGCATGGGCTGGCAGTTCAAATGGTTGTCGTCGCACGGAAACGATTTCAATTCCGACTACCACGTTTCGGTCACGAATGAGGAGAGGGCCACTGGCCAGACTTATTACAACTACGCGATACAGCAATTTCCCAGCGAGGAAAGGCCCGGCGCGAGCGTCTTCTATAAGGACGGAGATGGCAATGTCTTACACACGTATTCAACCTACGGACGCGGGCTCGACATTCTGATCGGGGCGTACAACTGGCTCGACATGGCGCCCAAAGGTCGCGACGAAGAGGGCTTGCCGCACGGCATGGCATGGGTGCGACACCACGATAAGTACGCTGACAGCCAACTCGTAGATCCGAAGTCGATTTTGCTGGCGCGCAAGGCGTAGGACAAAGCCCTGCCTTGGCGATCGCGTGAACGAACAAGAACACGAGGAGAGAAACAGAAATGACAAAAATGCTTGAACCGATGATCAACGAAATCCAGCAGGAGGCGGTCACTACCCGGGTGATCCTGGAGCGCGTTCCCGCAGACAAGCTTTCCTGGAAGCCCCATCCTAAATCGATGTCGCTGGGCCAGCTCGCTCTGCATATCGCGGCCATCCCTGGAGGCCTGTCGAAACTTGCTCAACTGGAGGAGTTCGACGTCGCCAACGCGAATTTCAATCCGCCCGAGCCCAAGGACGCGGGCGAGATTCTCAGCACGCTCGATAGCAGCCTCAAAGCCGCCAAGGAATACCTCGGAGGGATTAGCGAATCGATTGCCACGGGAAAGTGGCGCATGACGTCCAAGGGAAAGGAAGTGTTTACTATTCCGCGCGTAGTGATGCTCCGATCGATCATGCTCAATCACTGGTACCACCATCGCGGACAGTTGTCGGTTTACCTCCGACTTCTGGAAGTCCCTGTACCGGTGATTTATGGACGCAGCGCAGACGAAAACCCGTTTGCTTGACTCTTTGTCACGCAGATTCTGATCGCCAGTTGTGGACGCTAGATACAGCAATCCACAACTGGCGTAGGGGCCGCGCTTTCGCTGGTTTATACTGAACTCATGCCGGAGCCCGGCGACAAGACGTTCTACCTCGAAACCTTCGGCTGCCAGATGAACGCGCACGACTCCGAAAAGGTGGTCGGC
>Ga0137409_10000665_pt1 | contig 37697 bp, 33 predicted proteins | sample CZODoug1_16funga_FD_122059 | JGI IMG/M metagenome (GOLD analysis project Ga0137409, IMG submission 122059) | Vadose zone soil fungal communities from Angelo Coast Range Reserve, California, USA - CZODoug1_16fungal (Hybrid Assembly) | ecosystem: Environmental > Terrestrial > Soil > Vadose zone... | reverse complement strand
TCAAGCTCAATGTGGACCCCTACGTCGGCCGGCTCGCCGCCATACGCGTGCACCAGGGCGAGGTCCACACCGGCGCGCAGGTGTACATCGGCGACAAGCGCAAGGCCGTGAAGCTCGCGCATCTCTACAGCGTTCAGGGCAAGGATCTGCGCGAGGTGCCGGCCGCGAGCGCGGGCGACTTCTGCGCGGTGGCGAAGATCGACGACATCCAGTACGGCGACGTCTTGCACTCGAGCCACGACGAGGACGAGCTCTCCTGCCCCGCCGTGCCGCTGCCGCCGCCGATGCACGGCGTCGCGATCGACTTGAAGCAGCGCGGTCAGGAGAAGAAGCTCTCCGACGCGCTCCACAAGCTCGCGGTGGAGGACCCGAGCTTGAGGATCGAGTTCGACTCGCAGGCGAACGAAACCGTGCTCCGCGGCATGGGCGAGCTGCACTTGCGGCTCGTGCTCGACCGCATGCAGAGCGAGTACGGGCTCGACGTCGCGGCGCGGCCGCCGAAGATCGCGTATCGCGAGACGGTGAGCCGCGCTGCCGAGGGCCATCACCGCCACAAGAAGCAGACGGGAGGCGCCGGGCAGTTCGGCGAGGTGTTCCTACGCGTCGAGCCGCTGGCGCGGGGTGCGGGCTTCGAGTTCGTCAGCGAGGTGGTCGGCGGCGCGATTCCCGCGCAGTACGTCCCGGCCGTCGAGAAAGGCGTGCGCCAGACGCTGCTCGAGGGCGCGATCGCGGGCTATCCGATCGTGGACGTGCGCGTGATCGTACACGACGGCAAGCATCACCCGGTCGACTCGAAGGAGATCGCGTTCGTCACGGCCGGCGCGCGCGCGTTCAAGCACGCGATCTCGCAAGCCACACCGATCATGCTCGAGCCGATCGCGCGGCTCGCGGTGACGGCGCCGAGCTCGCACGTCGGCGACATCACGGGCCATCTCGCGGCGATCCGCGGCAAGATCGCCGGCACCGACACGCTGTCGGGCCAGCGCTCGCGCATCCACGCGCAAGTTCCGCTCGCCGAGCTCGGCGAGTATCAGGCCACGTTGAAATCGCTGACCGGCGGCACCGGCCTCTTCACGATGGAGCTCGACCACTACGCAACCGCGCCCGTGGCCGTGCAGAAGGATCTGATGAACCGGTTCCGCCCGAGCGCTGACGACTGACCAGGGTCTGACCCCAATTCGCCTGACGCCGTTCTCTTCGTAGCAAGGCGCCCCCGCGAATTGGGGTCTGACCCTAGTTCGGCTGAAGATCGATCACACCTTCTATACAGCCAACCACGTCGCCACCGACCCAGACGTCGCCGTCGGCTCGCCGCAGGTAGACCCGGCCGGCCCGCCCGAGCGCGGTACCCTGCGCCGCGACGTAGGCGGGCGGCGCAAGCCCGGCGCCGATGAGCCACTGCGCGAGACTTGCGTTCAAGCTGCCGGTGACCGGGTCCTCGTACGAGCCTTCGCCCACGAACGCGCGAACCTCGAACGCGACGTCGGCATCCGCCGGGTGCGGCCCGACGACTCCGAGCTTCAAGTCATCGAGCACCGACCATTTGGGATGCAGCGCCAACACATGGCTTGCCGAGGGCAGCATCACGGCGCACCAACCGGGCCCGTTGTCGACCCACTGATGCCGCTGGATATCCGATGCACGCAACCTCAACCCCTCGACGATCTGCGCCAGAACTTCCGGCTCGAGCGGACCGGTGCGGCGCAACGGCGGCGCCGCGAACTCGAGGCGCGCGCCGTCGCGGCGAATTCGGACCAACCCCACGCCGCACTCCTGCACGACGACGCCGCGCGCGCGCGGCGTGCCGCCCGCGGCGAGCCACGCATGACACGAGCCGAGCGTCGGATGACCCGCGAACGGCAGCTCGCCGTTCGGCGTGAAGATGCGCACACGATAGTCCGCCTCGGCCTCCGTGGGCGCGAGCAGAAACGTGGTCTCCGACAAGTTCGTCCAGCGCGCGAACGCCGCCATCTGCGCTTCCGTGACGCCGTCCGCCGCGTGCACGACGGCAAGCGGGTTGCCGAGCACAGGGTCGGCGGAAAACACGTTCAACTGGCGGAATGGCAGCCTCATCGCGAATGCGCGCTCGTCAGCGGACGATCGAGTCGCGCAAATCCGCGCGCACGACGTTCAACCGATAGGCGACGTCGTCGAGCGTGAAGCGCAGCGACTGTTTCGGAGGATCGCTCGCGAGCAGGATCAAGGCCGCGACCTCGACGTCACGGGCGCCGAACGCGGTCTGTAGCCAACCATCGTCGACGCGGCTCGGCCGCTCGCGAAGGCCCGCGAGGATCTGCAGGATCTTCGCGTAGTGGTCGGGATTGGCCGCGCGCAAGCGCTCGACGGCGGGGGCGTCCGACAGATCGATCGCGTCGGCCAGCGCCGAACCGGCGGCGACCGACATCAACAGGGCCGCAAACAGCACGCGAACCTTGCTCATCACGCCCTCCCGTCCTCGCTCGAGGACGCGTTCACCAACGCTGCCACGGTCCGGCCCGGACCACGTCTCGGCCAAACGGCGCAGCAACTCCGCCTGCGATTCTGCGACCGAGCGGCCCGCCGTGTCGATCACGGCTCGGTGCGGCGTCACTCATGCGTAGGCATTCCGGCTCGGTAACGTTCGAAATGCACCTCTGCGCTCTCCGTGATACTCACGAGCCGCCATCCCGCCGCTTCGTAGAACCCTTGAGCGCGCGTTCCCGGCTGCGTGGTGAGCCACAGGCGATGCAGCCCCGTCGACCAGAGCCAATCGATCATAGTGTCGTGAAGCAGGCGTCCATGCCCGCGGCGCTCGTGATCCGGGTGCACGAACAGTGCCCAGATGTTGCCGTTCGCCGCGTTGCCGATCGCAAACGCTACCACCTCGCCCTCGGTCTCGATCACCCAGCCCCGCCCGGTCTTCTCGATCGCTTCCTGAACTTGATCGTCGGTGATGACCGTCGAAACGAGGCGGTTCTCGTGCACCGAGTGGCGCACGCACTGGATGTCTTGGATGTCGGAGGTCAGCGCTTGCCGCAGCACACGCCCCTTCCGCATCACACGAATCCTCAATACCCGGCGGCGACTAGCCGACGCTGCATCTCCGCAGGAGATACCTGCTCCTTGAGCGTGGCTATCGTCCAGATGTTCCCGAAGGGGTCTGAAACTCGCCCTTCGCGCACGCCGAAGAACATGTCGGTCATGGGCATCACCACGGTTGCACCGGCTGCAACCGCGCGTGCGAACAATGCGTCTGAATCCTCTACGTAGATTTGTGCGACCAAGCCGTGGGCAGGCCATCCTTCCATGGATTCGCCGACATTGACGACGGAGTCGCCTAGCTTGAGCTCGCAGTGCGTAATCTTTCCATTCGACAGGGTGAGCCGATATTGCTCGATCGCGCCGAGTCCCTGCCTGAAAAATGCGATGGCATCCTCAGCATTGTCCACGATGATGTTGGGCGTAACAGTACGGTAGCCGTTTGGCATCCACGATTCGTTCATATGCTTCTCCGGGCGGTCGTATTCATCGCGGCCGAGCTCTCGACCGGCGTCGTTGTTCGTATCCCATGATGCGGCCTTGAGCCAGTTCGCGGCAGCGGCGGTCATCGAATGCTTTCCGCCGCAGCCATTCCTAATGCCCTGGCTGTAATTTCCTCGACGACCGCGGATTTCGCGCGCGCATACGCATTCATGTCGGGCCAATCCTGTCGAGCCAACTCTCGCTTGACCGACTCGTACAGGCACCGATCTTCCGCGGATTTTCTTAGCCGGTCGCGAAACGCCAGCAGTCGCTCGACTTCTACGCAACCGCGCGAGAAAAGATGGATGTGAACATCCAACTCCGGGGTTCTAAACATGCGATGCTGGTGCCAGTCGGGCTCCCGAACGCGCAGAACGTACCCCGCCGCCACGAACGCGGGAAGATAGACGTCCTCGTTGCCCGAGTCCTCGACTACGACAACGACGTCGACTATCGGTTTGGCCGCAAGCCCTGGCACCGATGTTGACCCCGCGTGTTGAATCGAGAGCGCCCTTCCGCCCAACGCCCTTCTGATGATCTCTGCGTGCCGGGAAAACTTCTCCGGCCAACGCGGATCGTAGTCCACGAGCGCGATATCCCGCTTCTCGGCTCCGCCTATGAGGGTTCGGTGCAACTGCGAGTCATCCGTCATCCGACTGCCAGGACGTACTTCGCGAGGTTCCCGATCCGTCCGAGCACCTCGGGGCGCATGCGCGCGGCGTGGTCTACGGACGCTCGAGCGTCCCGCGGGACGAAGTGGCCTTGAATCGAACGCCTACGCTGCCCCGAACGGTTCGCTGTGTGGCTGTGCCACACGGACGCGTCGAAAATGATGATAGAACCGGCGGGACCGCCGGCTACGACTTCCTCTTCGTGGGCGTTTGTCGGATTGCTCATGAATTCGCCCGGCTCGCGAAGCGTCGAGTGCGAACCAGGCACGAAGCGAGTCGCCCCGTTCGCGGCGTCAAAAACGTCAACCATCATGATGAACCCAACGATCGGCCACCCGTCGGCTCCGGGCTTGACGTCCACGTGAAGCGCCTCGACAGGCGCACCCGGCTCCAGTGTTCTCGCGCGCGTACCGCTGAGTTTGAATGGCCGACCAATGATCAGACAACACGCGGCGAGCAACGGCGGAAACACATAGATCCCGTCGAACTCCGGCCCGCGATTCACGAAGTCCGTGACGCGCGTCGAGGATGAAACGCGCACATCAGCGGCATCTGCAGTCGCGACGGCGTAGTCATAGGCCTCCGACAACCCCTCGATGCCTCCAGGCGTGGCCGGACCCGGAATCACGACGAAGCCGGCATCGCGCAGTTGCGAAGCAACGTCCGCCGGTAGTTGCGACTGCGCGGCGATAGCCTGATACATCGCGTCCGTCGCCGTCATTGGTCGAGCACGATAACGACTCGGGGCCACTTGGAAGGGCTCACAGTAGGAGCTCCCAGTAGGCCACATCAATCCAGCGCCCAAACTTGAACCCCACCTCGCGAAACTCGCCGACCTTGGTGAAGCCAAGCTTCTCGTGCAGCGCGACACTGACTGGGTTCGGAAGCGCTGCTCCGCCGATCACGCAATGCAAACCTCTTTGCCCAAGCTCTGCGATCAGAGCCGTGTACAGCCGCGACCCCAGACCTCGGCCCGTCGCCTCTTGCGCAAGGTAGATACTGCTCTCCGCGGCATGTCGATAGGCTGCCCGCACCTTCCAGGACGTGGCATAGGCGTACCCGAGAATCCCGCCATCCAGCTCCCACACGAGCCATGCAAGCGTGGCGTGATGTCGGCGATGCGCCGCGCCATTTCCGCTTCGAGAACGGGCGACTCCTCGAACGTGACCACCGTTTCGCGAACGTAGTAGTTGTAGATGTCGCAAATCTGCGCGGCATCGGATGGTAGGCACTGGCGAAGCATGTCCGGAGTCAACGCCGCATTCAGTGAAAGATCTGCCAACCGAGCGCCCACGACGACGAGGCGTCGACCATCTCCTGTCTTACCACAAGAGCTTCATCAGCCGGGCGACGCGGTCAGAATCATATCGCTTGCCGAAGGGTGTTCCCTCTCTAGGAGCGGGGGCTGACGCCGATCGGAGGTCGGGCGTGAGTCCGGACGAGGGCGAGTACATTGGGGCGTCGACGACGAGCCCCGAGTTGGTCGGAGGTCCGTCGAACAAGTGCTCGTAGAGGAGTAGCGCCTCCATCAGGATCAGATCATGTCCGGGGTGCATTCCATCGGCGGCGAACCACTCCATCTCCGGCTCGGACGACCGTCCGCGCTGCAGTCGATCGGAAACCGAAATGTAGTCCACGCCAGAAGCGAGCGCCGCCTTCGACTCCGCCTGCACGATCTCCTCCGACGCGCCCGGATCTCCCTGATACGTGCCTATCAACACCGGGACCGCACCGTGCTGACGCGCCATCGCCGCCAGCGATTCGAGAGATCGCCGGGAGTCCTCGCATACCTTCGGCCCGAAACCGCACATGAAGTCCCCGCCTCGCTCCTGAAGGAAGACGAACGAGTAGTTGCCTTTGGACAGCGCGCGCTCAACCGTTCCATCGTTGACTCGATCCGTCAGCGTGGCCCCTCCTGCAACGATCATCTCGCTGGACGTGTGCCGACCATTCGTGCTCGCTAGAGCATCAAGGACAGCCGGGAGGTTCCCGACATACGTGAGGCTATTGCCAACGAACAGGACACCGATGTCGTCCTCGGGTTTCTCAGCTCCGGAACAAGCGCATGTCGCGATTGCGAGCCCGAGTGCGAGCGCCATCAACCAGCGCATACGTCCCCCTACCTCCTAGTTCTGGAACCCGATGCGGCTGCCCGGCGCGGTCTCCGCGTTCGACGGAGACGCGCTCCGCGACTCATGTGCCGCCCTTCGCTCCCTCGTGTGGAATTCGCGCGAGCCATAGATCGTGAGCGTCCACGGAGACAATGTTTCCGCCGAAACGACCGTCGATCAGCTCGCGGATGCACGCCAAGAGTCCGCGTCGACTCTCTGCATCGAGCGCCAGTATGTTCGAAAATGCCGCCAGCAAATCGCAATAGGCACGCGCACTGTACTCCCGCCGGCAAACGTGACGGCGATGAACAATCGTTTCGAAAAGGCCGGAGCTTTCGAGCTCGTCGCCGAACTCCGGAGGATCGTCCGGTCCGAGGGGACGGAAGCTCGGGTCGTGGTCTGGATCCCATCGGGCGTAGCAGGCTTGGCTCTCCTCGACGAACCGATCGCTACGAGCGCCGGCACCCCAGCGTGTGTCCACGAGCGCTAGCGCTCCTCCGGGGCGAAGAAATCGCGCGCATTTCAGCACACGCGTGGAAGGATCGAGCCAATGAAAAGCAGTAGCGGAGACGACGACATCGAATCGACCACCCGGCGCGTCCCATTCGTCGAAATCGGCGACAACGGTAGCCACCTGAGGGAACGGGGCGACGTTTTTCGCAAGCAAGCGCGCGAGATTAGCGCCACGCTCGATTGCGATGAGCCGGACGCCTTGCCGGGCCAAAGAGACCGTGAGTTGTCCCGTGCCTGCGCCGATCTCGAGCACGCGGTGCGCCTTCCGCAGCCCGGCCAGAGCGACAAGGTCGGCGATCAGCGCCTCCGGATAGGTCGGGCGCGCGCTCGCGTATTGATCGGCGACTTGGTCGAAGGATTCTCGGCGAAGAACGCGCTGAACACGCTCGGAAGCTGACACTGCTATCTCCGTCGTCGCCCGGTTACGCGACGCCGTCCGTAGAAACACGCCGCACGAAATTCCGTACGTCCTCGAGCGCCAACGAAATCTCCTGCGCCCACCTGATCGATCCGATCGAAATAGCCAGCGCTGCACGTGTGGAATCGACGTAATGCTCGTCGGGCCATGCGCTCGTTAGAAAAAACCACAACGCTTCCTCGAGGGACTCGGCGTCATGGGAAGTGGTCATGATGACTGAGTCGTCCGGTACGCCGAAATCGCTCCCCGGATAGGCCACGATTTCATCGATGATGCCCTCGACACGCTCGCAGTCCGGCCCCCAACACGCAAAGTAGGACGCACCCGCCCGCAGCAGCCGCTCGACGAGCGCAGTCACTGAATCAGTCGGGGCACGGCTCGCATCCCACGCCAGCAAACACGCGAAGTGACTCGATTGAAGATCGAGGCGAGTTGGCAGCTCTGCCGTTGAAGCAACGTGCAGCGAGAACAGCTGGCGTCCCGTGACATCGTCAAAGCCGTGCGCCGTTATGCCATCCGCTGCAGCCACCTACGGTAGAGCTCCCGAAGGCATGCCATTGCGTCCATCGCCAATGCCACACATGAGGTGCAGGCTCCCGCTACTGCGACCGTTGCGACCGCCTCATCATATCCTCACCAACGGAAGAAGCACGCCGATGAACACACTCGCGCCATCCATTGGAGCGTGCACAATCGCGAACGGAACCAGCCGGCGAGCGGCGTCACGCCGCAGCGAGCTTCGGTTACTGGTAGATCTCGCGCGTGTAGATCTGCCGCGACTCGCCGTTGTAGATCCCGAACGTCGCCTGGCCGACGGGACTCTCGTCGCCGGGCGCCGCACCGTTCCAGTCGAAGCGCAGCCAGGCGGGCACGGTCGCGTTCACGAGCACGCTGCCGTTGTTGCCGGCGCCCGGCGCCGCAAGCCGCAGGTTGAAGTCGCCGGCCGCGGGCGGCGCGGCGAAACGTAGCGGGGGCGGCGCGGCGGCGGCGCAGCCGATGCCGCTCGCACCTGGTGCGCCGGCGTCCCGGGCGCAGGTCTCGCCCGCGGCGAGGTTGGCAGTGTAGCCCGAGAGCGCGAGCGACACGCCGGTCGTGCACACGTCGGCCAGATTGGAGACGAAGCCCGCGCCCGCGCCCGAGTACTGCTCGGCGACGACGCGCACCGGCAAGTCGATGAGCTCGGAGCCGATCGCCGTCCCCACGCGCACGCGGCCGTAACGAATCTGCTGCCCGGTGCTGAAATCGATCCCGCTCGACGCGCCGAACGTCACCGGATTGCCGAGGGGCGCCGCGCCCGCGGCGGCCACGCCGTCGGCGTCGAGCACGTCGATCGACAATCGAACGCCCGCCGGGAACGGCGCCTGCGGCGCGCCTTTCGCGAACGCCAAGCCGGTGCCGCTCGAGAACGTCAGCGTCGCGACCCCGGGCGCGGCCGGCGCGACCACGGGATCGATCGCGGCCGTGGGCAAGCCGCTCGCGTCGAGCGCGCCGCCGGGGCTCGTGTACACGCGGTTCTGCAACGTCGAAGTCGCGAGCTTGAAGAACGCGCCCGTGTAGTTGGTCGTGGTCGTGCCGCCCACGGCGCTCGCCGTGACCGTGACTTGCGGCGGCGTGGTGTACCCGAACGGCTGGCCCGCGTACGTGAACCCGCCGGCGCCGCACGCGGTTGCGAACAGCGGCGTGTTGAGCGCGGCGACGAAGTGGCTCGGCACGAACCGGCCCACGCGCTCGCTCGGCGTGGCGACGACCACGTCGCCCGCGCCGAGATAGTTGCCGTCGCCGACGCGCGGCACGAGGCGAACGATGCCGACCTCCGGCCACGTGAAGTCGGTACCCGTGGCGACGCCGCTAGCGAACGCGCCGAAGCCGACCGTCGACCCGACCGCCGGCACCGCGCCGCCCGCCGGCGCGTGCAGCTGCGGCACGAGTCGCGCGGTTTCGGGAATCGCCTCGCGGCCGTAGCTCGGCGTGGTCGAGCCCTCGGCGTCGCGCGCCGTCACGGTCGCGCGAAACGGCGCGCCGGCCGCGACGAACACGCCGCCGGCCGCGTCGTTCGCTTGCGGGTTCGCAGTCGTGCCGGAGCCGTTCATGATATTCGTCAACAGAAAGTCGTACGGCCGCACGACGAAGCTCGCGGTGGCGCCGCGGATGCCGGTCGGGAGCTGCGCGGCGTCGACCAGCGTGTCGTCTTTCATCGATACGCGGATCTGGCCGACGTCTTTGTACTTCGCCGTGACGACGGCCTGGCCGTTCGCGAACACAACGTCCTGCGGGGCCGCGGCGCCCTCGCTCGCGGCCGCGCCGAGTCCGTCGATCGTGACGGCGGTCGCGCCCGTCGCCGGATTCGAGTACGTCGTCCAAAACTTGAGCCTCTTCGGGATGAGCCCCGTGTAGCTCTCGATGATCCCGCACACCGGATCGCCGGGCGTCTGGCCGAACGCGGCGAGGTGCAGCGCGAAGTCGGTCCCCGCGACTTGGTTCGCCGCGAACGACGTCGCCGCGCCCGGGGGGTCGGGCAGCGCCGTCGCGGTCACCGTGAAGCCGTTCGGCGAAAACACGAGCCGGCCCTCGGCCTCGGAGTCGTGTACGCCGGCGTTGCCCACCTGCACCACGTCCACATCCACCGACGGCGGACCGGTCGGGTAATAGAGTGAGAACACCGCCTGCGACTGGCCGAGCGGCCACGTGTAAGTCGCAACGCCGTCGTCCGCCGCGCCGTCGCTGAACGATCCCGTGCCCGCGACCAACGCCCACGTGCCGGCGCCGGTGCCCGTATCGAGCCGCACCTGCGCGCTGTAGTCCAGCTTCGGCGCGCCGGAAAGCGCCTCCACGACGTTCACCGTCACCGTCTCGGCCAAGCAGTGGATACCGAACCCGTCATGATTGATCGTGAACTGCACGCACGGATGCGTCTCCGCGACGAGCGCCTGCACCTGGGCCTGCGTGAGCGCGGTGGCGAGCACGCGGACCTCGTCGATATCGCCGTCGAACGCGCGCGAAATGAAGTTCCAGTCGGTGCCCACGTAGAACGGCAAGTCGTTGTTCGCAAGCGTGCCCGTGTAGGTCGCGCTCGCCGCCAGCGCGCCGTCGATGTAGATCGCCTGCGCCCCGGACTTGTAGGTGATCGCCACGTGGTGCCATTCGTTCAAGTTGATCGCGACGGCCGTGGTGAGCGAGCGCGTGTTGTTCGAGGAATCGTTCCACCACCAATACACCTGGCGCGAGGTGTTGACGTGGTATTCGTAGTTCGTGTCCTTCGACGCGATCGTGTAGAGGTCCGACGGCGGCGCGCTGCGCAGGCGGATCCACGCGGCCACCGTGACCTCGGTCGACAGGTCGAGCGCCGCGTTGTCGGCAACCTCGACGTAGTCGTCGTTGCCGTCGAATGTGCCGTAACGGCAGCTGCCGGGGTCGCCCGGCACTGCCGGCGTGGCGTTGAGCGTCGTCGCGCCGCCGAACGCGCGGCCGTTCAGGCTCGTCGCGTCGTCGACCACCTCCCCCGCGTCGCCCTTCCACTGCGTCTCGTCGAAGCGGTACGTCGCGGCGAAGCCTTGCGCGGGCACGAGCGCGCAAGCTGCGGCGGCGGCACAGAGAAAATACACCAAGGGAAAATGCAACATGTCCCTGTTTTTCATGTCGCTAATTGACCTTCGTTTGCAGCTGCCGCGACACGTAGTCCGCGCTGCCGAACGCGCCCGCGGTCGCGCGCACACTGAGCACGAACACGTTGGCCGGAGGGGCCGTGCCCTCGACGTAGGTGAGCTGCGTGCAGCTCACGGAAACGTTGAAGCCGGCGGTGCCGCCTTCGGTGAGCGCCAGCGTTGCCGGCGGGCACACGCCGTCGTTCACCGCCCGATACGCGGCCCACGCCGCGCCCGAGCGCGCCGCCTGATATGCCTGCGCGGCCCGGAGCGCGGACGTCACCGTCTGGCTCTGGAACACGGTGAGGCGCACGGCGAAGGCGCCGAGCGCGGCGAGAACGACGAGCAGGAAGATCGCCGCGACGAGCGAGAAGCCGCGCTGTCCGCGTCGCGCGCTCATGGCACGTTGTCCACGTGCACCTGCGACAGCAGCGAGACCGTCTCGCCGGTGCCGACGGTGAACTGCAGCGTCACGAGGCCGGCGCGCGCGGCCGTCCCCGGCGTGTACGCCATCGCGCAGCCCGCGATCTCGTCGGCCATGAGGCTGCGCGTCGCGCCGTTGGCCATGAGCTCGGCGTCGCTGTCGCGATTGGACTGACTCGGGTCGATCGTATAGCCGCGGTAGCGCGTGAGCGTGCGGGCGAGCGGATTGCAGAGATAGGTCACCGGCCCCTCGACGAGGTAGACGCGGTGTGTCGGCGAGTCGTAGGCGAAGCGGAACGGAGAGCCGAGTGGGGAGCCGAGTGTCACTCGGTCGGCGCCGCCCACGCCGGCAGCGATGTTGATCTGCGTTCCGGGCGGCGTGATGACGTTCGAGAGCTCGTAGGCGTCCGCGCCCGGCACGCCCACGTTGTAGATGGCGAGGTAGTAGGCCGTGGAGCTCCACGGCTTCGCGACCTGCGTGAACGGCGCCACGGCGTCGAACGAGTCGTCCGGATTCGCGAAGTCCAGGATCTCGGGGTCGCCGCCCGGCGGCTGCGTGCGGTAGCGCGCGCCGTCGATGGTGGCGAGCAGCTCGAGCGCCACCACTCCGCCCGAGCTCGTCGTGCGCACGCTGTTCGGCAGCGCGATCCGCACGTCGCGGGCGATACGGCGGAGCGCCGTGTCGGCCGCGTCGACGAGGCGCACACGGCGCCCCTGGTCCATGAAGCCCTGCACCGGGCCGCTGATGAACATCGACACGAAGCCGACCACGATCGACGAGAGCACGAGTGTGATCACGAGCTCGATCAGCGTGAAACCGGCGGCTCGTGCTGTCGCGCGCATCGCTACAGCGTCTTGTAGGTGCTGAGTGTGAAGTTCACGCCCGGCGTGAACGTGACACGCACGCTGACGAGATCGGCGGCCGTGCTCGGCACGCCCGGGAGCGCGGTGCTCGGTGTCACGGTGACTGCGACGGTGTAGCCCGCGAGCGCGGGAATCGCGGCGCCGAACTGGTCGCGGGCACCGACGTCGACTAGGCCGTTGTAGTCGCCCACGTCGTCGTATGCGCTGCGCGCGCTCTCGCCGGTCACACCGTCGGGATCAGCGAACGGCTTGAGCGAGATCTCCTCGACGTAGGCTTCGGCGACCGACACGGCCTGCGCGAGCACCATCGCGTCCGCGCTACTCGCCGTGGTGCGCGCGAGCAGGCCGAGAATCGCGCTGGCCGCGATGGCGATGATCACGATGGAGATCACGAGCTCGATGAGCGTGACGCCGCGTTGGCGTACTCTGTCCCTGGGGTCTGACCCTAGGGACAGACGCTGCGCTCGGCGGTCGACGCGAGCCTGCGGCGCCATGTCACGGCGCCTGGACGAAACCGCTGTCGGCCCTCACGGTCAGGGAATACGTCGGCGTCACGAAGGCCGCCGGGCCGACGCCGATGCTGAAGTCGGACCCGAGATTGGTGCTGCCGAGCGCGTCGAACACGAAGGTCACCGGCGACGCAGTCACGCCGAAGGGCGCGGTGCCCGACATGAGCTGGCCGTCCGCAAGCCGCACGTTGGTGCTCCAATTGGTGGAGCCCGCGACGCAGGTGCCGCCCGCGGCGTTCTGCTGGTTCGCCGCATAGCCCGACGCGCTGACGCTCATCTGCACGGCGCAGCCGCTCGCCACCGCGAGCTTCTGCGCATACTTGAGCGCCGCGGCAAGCTCCTCGTAGTAGCCGCGCTCGAGGAAGGTGCGGTCGTCGAAGAAGCGCGGCGCCGCTACGGCCGCGAGGATGCCGACGATCACGATGACGACAACGAGCTCGATCATCGTGAAGCCGGCGGCGGAACGGGTCGATTGAAGGCGGGACATCGTCGGATCTCTAAACTCGAGAGGCGCCCGCGGGCGCCTCTCTTCAAACCAAGTCGTGCAAGCGAGTCAGCTCGATCAGCAGGTGCCTGCGCCCGACACGGTGATCGTCGGCGGCAGGTTCGCGGCCGTCGGCGCCGCGTAGGTCACCGTGCACGACGCTTTCGACGCCGTCGAGAACAGGGCCGAGGCCACGATGTGGGTGAAGCCGCTGTAGTCAGCGAGCGTGAGGTCGATCGTGCCGACGTTCGGATAGCCGAACGGCGTTGCAGCGCTCGTGCCCATCGTGATCGTTTGGCCTTCCATGAGGACGGTGGGAGGCTGGTTCTGCGCGAGCCACATCGCATGCGCGAGCGCCGCGCCCGAGCGCAGGCTGCCCGCGAGCGCGTCGCGCGCCGCTGTGCGCGCCTGTGCGTCGAGCGCCGCGAAACGCGGTATCGCAAACGCCGCGAGGATGCCCAAGATCGTGATCACCACCACGAGCTCGATCAGGGTGAAACCGCTTTGGCGCGCCGCCTTCATTGGTGAAATCTCCCGAGAATTTTCTGTTCGAATCCGTTCTCGAAACGCCGTTCCGGGTTTCACCGGATCCTGCGGGGAATACCTTAGTTAACCGCGTCGAAATACGCTGTGATAGGCACCACAACGGGGCGGAACGCCGGTGTGATGCGCGTCTCAGGACGGAGAGAAACGGCCATGGGGTGCGTCAGAGCCCGCCCTTGCCGGCCGTCGAGGCCAGGTCCCAGAGCGGCAGGAACACGCCGAGCGCCAAGATCAGCACCATCACGCCCACCGCCACGATCAGGAGCGGCTCGAGCGCGCTGCTCAAGTTCTCGAGGTCGTGGTCCACCTCGCGCTCGTAGAAGTCGGCGACCTCGGCCAGCATCTCGCTCAACGCACCCGTCTCTTCGCCGATCGAGATCATCTGCAGCGCAAGCGGCGTGAAGAGATCGGCCGTCTGCGACGTGCGGTACAGGCTCTCGCCGCGCTCCACGCCGTCGCGGAGCGTCAGCACGCGCTCGGTCATGTAGTCGTTGCCCGCCGCGCGCGCGATCATGCTCAAGCCCTGGATGATCGGCACGCCCGCCTCGAGCGTGAGCGCGAACGATCGCGCGATCTGCGTGAGACTCGCGCGGCGCATGACGCCGCCGATCACCGGCACGCGGAGCTTGAGCCGGTCCCAGAGATAGCGGCCGGCCGGGTCACGGATCCACACTTGAAACGCCATCACGGCCGCGGCCGCGCCGCTGAGCACGAGATACCAGTAGGCCGAGGCGAATTGCGACACGCCGATCAGAATGCGCGTGGGCAACGGTACGTGCGGCAGCGCGGCGAAGATCGGTGCGAAGCGCGGCAGCACGAACAGCGTGATGATCGAGATCGCAATGCCGATGGCCACGACCACGGTGGCAGGGTAGCGCAGCGCCGTCTTGAGCTTGTCGCGGATGCGCTTCTCCATGCTCAGGTAGTCGTACAGCCGCAGGAACGCGGTATCGAGCGTGCCCGAGCTCTCGCCCACGCGGATCACGCTCACGTAGAACTTCGAGAACACGTCGGGAAACTTCGCGAGCGCGAACGACAGCTCGCGCCCCGCCTGCAGGCTGTCGATCACGGAGCCGAGCACGCCGCGGAGCACGACGTTCGGCGTCGACGCGGCGAGGCTCTGCATGCCGCGCAAGAGCGGCAGTCCGGCCTTGTTGATCGCGTACATCTGCCGCGAGAACAGGATCAGGTCGGCCGCCGTGGGCTTGCCGCCGCCGAGCTTGCGCCACAGCTCCGCGAGGGCGTCCTGCGACGCGGCGGCGGGGCGAATGTCGATGGGCGTGATGCCGCGCGTGAACAAGTGGCTCGCGAGCGCTTCCGGGGACTCCGCGTCGAGCGAGCCCGACACGGCCTCGCCGCGCCCGGTTCTGCCGCTGTAGCGGAACGTGGGCATCGGCTAGGACGCCGCGGCCGCGGCGGGCGTGTCGGCGTCGCCTTCCGCCGGCGCGCTGCCGAGCACGTCGTCGAGCAGGTCGCGTGCGTCGTCGGCCCCGACGCCCGACATCGAGCGCATCACCTCGTCCGCCGACGTGACGCCGTCGATCGCGAACTGGATCGCGCGCTCGACGAGCGACACGAAGCCGCGCGACTCGCGCGCGCGCCGCTCGAACTCCGTGAGGTCGGCGCGCCTGATCGCGTCGGCCATGCCGGCGTCGATCTCCACGAGCTCGTAGACGCCGACGCGGCCCTTGTAGCCGGTCATGTTGCAGTACGTGCAGCCGACGCCCTCGACGAGCTTCGCGGCGCGGACCCGCTCCGCGCCGAGGTAGCGGCTCAGCCACGCGGCGTGATGCACGCCGAGCTCGGCCGGCTGCGTGCAGTTGTCGCACACGCGGCGCACGAGCCGCTGCGCGAGCACGCAGTCGAGCGCGGCCGCGATCAGATAGCCCTGCGCGTCCATGTCGAGCAGCCGGCTCACGGCCGACGCCGCGTCGGTGGTGTGCAGCGTCGAGAACACGAGGTGGCCGGTCATCGCGGCGCGTAGGCCCATCTCCACCGTCTCCTGGTCGCGCATCTCGCCCACGAGCACGATGTCGGGATCGTGGCGCAGCGCGTTGCGCAGGATCGCGGCGAACGTGAGGCCGATCTTCGCGTTGACCTGCACCTGATTCACGCGCGACAGGCGGTACTCGACCGGATCCTCGGCGGTGATGATCTTGGTGGCAGGAGAGTTCAGGTGATTGAGCGCCGCGTAGAGCGTGGTGGTCTTGCCGCTGCCCGTGGGGCCGGTCACGAGCACCATGCCCGACTCGCGCTCGATCAGTGTCTTGAAGCGCGTAGCGATCTCGGCGGGCATGCCGAGCTGGTCGAAGGTCAGTTGGCTCGCGGAATGATCGAGCAGCCGCAGCACGATCGCCTCGCCGTGGTAAATCGGCATGGTCGACACGCGCACGTCGAGCGACTTGTCCTCGACCTTGATGCTGAAGCGGCCGTCTTGCGGCTTGCGCTTCTCCGCGATGTCGAGGCCGCACATGAGCTTCAAGCGCGTGATCAGCGCCTGGCCCACGCGGTTGCCCTCGATCACCTGCTCCTGGAGCAGCCCGTCGACACGCTGGCGAATGCGCAGGCAGCGCTCGTCGGGCTCGATGTGGATGTCGCTCGCGTTGACCTGCACGGCGTCCTGGAACATCGACTGGATCAGCTTGATCACCGGCGCGTCGGGCGAGCCCTCCTCCGCCGACAGCGCCTGAAGGTCGACGCCGGCGTCGCTGAGCTCCTCGTCGAGCTCCTCGGCGAGCGACACGATCTCGTCGGTGCGCCGGTAGATCGAGTCGATCGTCTTGAGCAGCACGGCCTCTTTGGCGAGCGCGAGCCGGATCGGCTTGCCGAGCAGGCGCGCGAGCTCGTCGTAGGCGTGCAGGTCGGTGGGATCGGCCATGGCGACCAAATAGCCGCGCTGGTCCTCCTTGAGCACGAGCGCCCGATGGCGGCGCGCGTGGTTCTCGAGCAGCTTGGTCACGACCTTCGGCTCGAAGCTCATGTGCGCGAGGTCGACGAACGGGATGTTCAAGTAGGTCGCGAGGCACGTATGCAGGTCGGCCTCCGACACCACGCCGATGTCGATGAGCACGCGGCCGAGCTTGCGGCCGCTCACGCGCTGCTCGTCGAGCGCCTGCTTGAGCTGCTGCTCCGAGATCAGCTTCTTCTCGAGCAGCAGGTCGCCTAGGCGAACGCGTTTCCTGGTCTCAGTGGCCACGGCCGTCGTCTCAGTGCCCCGCGTCCGCGCCGAGCGCGTGCAGGCGATCGGCTGCGGGTTGGATGATCTTCGGCCAGTCGTCGTCGTCGTCGACCACGACCGGGCGCAGCAGGATGATGAGCTCGGTCTTGACCTCGGTCTCGCGGTTGCTGCCGAACAGGCGCTTGAGGCCGGGCACGCGGCCGAGCACCGGCACCTGCCACTCGACCTTGCGCGACGAGTTCCGCATGAGACCGCCGATCGCGATGATCTGGCCGCTCTTCGCCTTCACGATGCTGTCCGACTCGCGCACCTCGCTCACCGCGAGCGGTAGCGTGTCGGTTTGGCCGGAGATCGTGAGCTGCTTGGTCTGGTCGGTCACTTCGCTCACGGTGGGATGGATGTGCAGGATCACCTCGCCCGTCGAGCTGATCTGCGGCGTCACGTCGAGCGCGATGCCGGAAAAGAACGGGGTGAGCGTAACGTCGCGGCTCGTGGTGGCCGCGGTGCCGGTGACCGTGTTGCTGCTAACGTCGGTGACGAAGAACTCATCGGTGCCGGCCTTGATCACGGCCTTCTGATTGTTCAGCGTGGCGACGCGCGGGCTCGACAACACGCGCGTGTCGCCCTGCGTCGCGAGCAGCTCGACGAACGCATTGAAGTCGCCGATGTCGAGCGCGAGCGCGAACGCGGCGCCCACCGTCGAGCTAGGGAACGCGGTAGTAGGATTTCCCGGGCCGATGATCAACGGGGCGCCGCCGAGCGGCGGCGCACGGTCGATCTGGCCGCCGCCCGAGAGGTTGCCGCCCGTGTACGTGTCGCCGTTCGCCTTCTGCTGCACGGCGGCCCAGTTGACGCCGGCCTGGAAGCCGTCGGAGAGCGTGACCTCGATGATCTTCGCCTCGAGCACTACCTGGCGGCGCGCCGAGTCGTGGATTTGCGTGAGGTACTCGCCCACCGCGCGGAGCTCTTCGGGCATGCCGCGCGCGAACACCACGCCGGACTGCGCGTTGACAACCACCTGGCGCCCCTCGCCGGGGCCCAAGATCGCCATGAGGGTCCCTTGCAGGTCGGCCCAGAAATCCGCGTTGTTGATCGTGTCGATCACCGAGCCCGTGGTCTGCGCGTTCTGCGCGTGGCTCTTGTCGCTGCTCGTGACGACGCCGTCGCTCACCTGTGTGTTCGAGTTGTCGGAGCCCACTTGGCTCACCTGACCAGAGCTCACGCGCGTGCGCGACATACCGCCGCGGATCAAGTTGAGATAGTCGATCTCGAAGATGCGGCTCTGGAGCGCGGCAGGCATCACGATGTAGCCGCTACCGCTGCGCCGGTAGTCGTAGCCGTAGACCTCGCGTACCGTCTCGAGCACCTCGGGCACGGTCACTTGCTTGAGCGTGAGCGTGATCCGGCCCTTGACCTCGGGGTGCACGACGAGATTGCGCGCGGTGCCCGCGACGAGGCTCATGAAGAACTCGCGCGCGTCGCTATCGGCGACGTTCACGTCGAAGCGCTCCTCCGCGGCCGGAGCAACCGGCGCCGTCTTCGGCTGCACGGCGAACGGCTCGCTCGTCTGCGCCGGGGGTTGGCGCGCTTCGTCGATCGCCGCATCGATGTTGTCCCGCGTCGCGACTCCGCGCTGCGTGGAGCAGCTGGCGCAAAGCGCCGTGATGCCGAGCAGCGTAAGAGCGGCGGCGCGCACGCCGCGAAGGTGGTCGTACCTCATTTAGCGGAAGCTCCTTCGCTTGGGCCGCCGTCGCCGGCGTGCCCGAGATGAATCGTCCAGCTCTCGGCGCCCTGCTCGAGGTGCACCGCCTGCGGCTCGATGCGCGTGAGCGTGGCGCCGGCGACGCGCTCGCCCTCTTGGCGCGGCGCGCCGTTCACGATCGCGACGCGGCGCGTCGGCGAGATCAGCACGGCCGTCAACCGAAAGCGCGGCGCCGCCGCGCCGCCCGGGCCCGCCGCGCCGGCCACGGCCTTGAAGGGCTGCATCGGATCGCGCAGCCGCGGCTCGTCGGCGCGCGCGGGCGACGCCGCCGCGGCGGCGGCGAGCAGCACGCAGAGCGCGATGTGGGCGGCGCTAGACACCGATCCAGCCCTCCTCGAGGCTCAGCGTCTGGACCTCGAGCACGATGTCGTTGCGCGGATACTCGCCCGCGTCGAGCTCGAGCCGCGTCCAGTAGAGATGCCACGGCAAGCGCTCGATCGACTCGAGGTAGGCGAGGCAATCGAGGTAGCTGCCTTGCAGCCGCAGCACGAGCGTGTGCCGATAGAGCTTCGGCGCGCCGGACGGCGCGACCTCCGGCGACGCCGTCTGTCCCTGGGGTCTGACCCTAGGGTCAGAGCTAGGGGTCTGACCCTCTTGGGGTTTGGCGTCGCCTTCGAAGAGGGGCCGCACCGGGAGGTTCTCCGCGCTCACGAGCCGGAGATTCGTCTGCCGGTGGAGCAGGTCCTCGAGCACCGTGCGCATTTGCGCCGGGTCGACGAGGTCGGTGGTATAGACGCGGACCGCGGCGTCGGACTCCGCCACGCGCGCGCGCAGCGCGCGCACCCGGTCGAGCTGATTCGGCATGCCTTCGCTCAAGCCCTCGGCCGTCGAAACGATCGACTGGTTCAGCACCTCGAGACGCGACTGGAGCGCGGTGGTCTTCGCCGCGGCGGCGCGTTCGCGCGCCTCGAGCGGCGCCGCGAGCACCGCTTCCCAAAGCCCGCCGAGCACGACCAGCAGCGCCACGAAGACGAACAGCCGCTCGCGCAAGGTCAAGCGATCGATCGTCGCCGCGAGCTTCGTGAGGCGCTCCTTCACGGCTGTACCCTCGCGACCGCGCCGTCGAGCGCTTCGTCCGCGGCGGCCGCGCGGCTCGTCGCGTGAAAGGCGACCTCGCCCGCGGCCTCGTCGCGCTCGATCTCGAGCCGGTCGAAGCGCTGGCCGGCGAGTGCGCTCTCGGACCCCAAGCGGCGCAGGTATTCGGGCACGGCCTCGGCGCCGACGCTGCGGCCCGCGAGCTCGAGCGCGCGCGTGCCGCCGTTCACGGCGATGCGCGTGAGCCAGAGGTCGGGACGGTGCTGCCTGCCGAGCGCGGCGAGATAGCCCGAGAAGCCTTGGCTGCCGCCGAGCGGCTGGTCGCGCAAGACGTCGATCAAGCGCCGCTGGTCCTCGAGCGTGGCGTTCAACGTCGCGATCTCCTGCTCGACGCCCGCCCGCGTGCTCGCCGCGAGCGACGGGTCGATGCCGCCGAGCTGCGCGGTGAACGTATGCTCGAGGCCTTCGAGCCGCGCGACCTCGGCCTCGAGGCGCGCGACCTTGAAGAGCCCGTAGCCGTACAGCGCGAGCAGCGCGACGGCGACGATACCGGCCGCCTGCGCCATCGCGACCGCCGAGAAGATCAGCCGCTGCTTGCGGAATTTCGGCTGGTAAAGGTTGATCTGCTGGTACATGGCGTCAGCCCGCGGCATCTGCGCGCAACGCGGCGCCGATGGCGGGCAGGCAGCGGCGCTCGACGTCCGGCGACAGCCGCGCGCTCGTGTCGAACAGCGCCGCAAGCTCCACGTCGCGCACGGCGGCGCCGAGCTCCTGCGCGAGATGCTCGCGGTCGGCGGCGTCGAGGCCGCTCGCGTAGAGCTGCGTGATCGCCGTCTGTTCGTAGTGACTCTCGAAGTAGTCGAGCGAGCGGCGCACCTCGAGCGCGAGGCCCGCGACGAGATCGCGCTTGAGCTCGCCGGCCGCGGCGAGCGTGGCCACGCCCGTCTCGACGTGGCGCGCGAGATAGAGGATGCCCTGACGCACGAGCAACAGCGTGCTGCGCCGGTCGCCGAGATACAGCAGCGCCGTGCCGCGATCCTCGGTCTCGAGCAGTGCGGCGACGTTGCGCAGGCTCAGCTCCGGAATGTCGATGACGTCGAGCGCAAGGCCCGCGCCCTCGACGAGCTCCACCTGTTGCTTCACGACGTCGGCTTTCGCGGTGACGGCGTACATCATCCGCCGCGGGCCGCCGCGCGCGTGCGCCGGCATCTCGAACACGTCGATCACGGCGTCGTCGATGTGGAAGTCGATGAGATCCTTGATGCGCCAGCGGACTGCCGCGGCCAGCTCCTCGTCCGGCACCTCGGGCGCCTCGACGAGCGACAGGCGGTAGCCACCCGAGTCGAGCACGCTCGCCGCCGGTGTGCGCCGCCTCGACAGCGAGTCGACGGCGCGGGCGAGCGCGTCCGGCGTTCCTTGCGCTTCGTAGACGCAATGCTCGAGCCGCGGTCGCGCGCCGCGCTCGCGCACCACTTGCGCCGCCGCCACGCCGTCCGACGTCACGAACACGCCTATGCGGCTGCCGGAACTGCGCGCGCGTTTGAAGAGCGATAGCATTGTGAGTGGGCGTCTCGTCTGTCTTTTTTTGGGTTCTCGGTCTTTTCGGGCGAAAGCTCGGTGGTGCGCACCCTCGGGGTACACGCCGCCGGCATTAAACTTAATCCCGCCGTGCTGGGAAGCCTTGAGATACGGGTCTCAGTTTGCCCCGTGCCGGGTGGAGCCTTGCCGCAATGTGCGACGTACGTCATGCGCTGTGTCTACGCCGGGGGAACCGCCGCGTGAACGCGCCGCAATGAGCTCCCGCCGCTGGGAATTCTGGATCGACCGCGGCGGCACGTTCACCGACGTCGTCGCGCGCGATCCGTCGGGCCGTATCCGCACGCTCAAGCTGCTGTCGGAGGACCCTGGCCGTTACGACGACGCATCCGTCGAAGGCGTGCGCCGGATGCTCGCGGCCGCGCCGCCCGGGGAGCGCGCCCCTGTAAATCATGAGATTGGTGCACTCAAGATGGGCACCACGATAGCGACCAACGCGCTCCTCGAGCGGCGCGGCGAGCCGACAGCGCTCGTGATCACGGCGGGGCTCAAGGACGCGATCCGCATCGGCGGACAGCAGCGGCCCGACATCTTCGCGCTCGACATCGTTCTGCCCGACATGCTGTACGCGCAGGTGGTCGAGGCGCGCGAACGGCTCTCCGCGCACGGCGAGGTCGTCGAAGCGCTCGACGAGGCGCGGCTGCGCGTCGACCTCGAGGGCGTGCGGGCAGGCGGCATCCGGAGCGTCGCAATCGTGCTGCTGCACGGCTACCGCTTTCCGCGGCACGAGGCCGCCGCCGAGCGCGTGGCCCGCGAGCTCGGCTTCGCGCAGATCTCGGTGTCGCACCGCGTGAGCCCGCTGCCGAAGCTCGTGCTGCGCGGCGACACCACCCTCGTCGACGCGTATCTCTCGCCCGTGCTCGGCCGCTACGTGACGAGCGTGCGCCGCGGGCTCGATCGCGAGCTCGGCGCCGCGCCGCTCTTGTTCATGCAGAGCCACGGCGGGCTCACCGAGGCCCACCACTTCCAGGGCAAGGACAGCCTGCTGTCTGGCCCGGCCGGCGGCGTGATCGGCATGCTGCGCGCGGCGCGCGAAGCCGGCTTCGACGAGGTGATCGGCTTCGACATGGGCGGCACCTCCACCGACGTGTCGCTCTACGCCGGCGAGCTCGAGCGCACGTCCGACGCCGTGATCGCCGCGGTGCGCGTGAGCGCGCCGATGCTCCGTATTCACACGGTCGCCGCCGGCGGCGGCTCGATCTTGAAGTTCGCGAACGGCCGACTGCAGGCGGGCCCCGAGTCCGCCGGCGCGTACCCGGGACCCGCGTGCTATCGGCGCGGCGGCCCGCTCACGGTCACGGACGCGAACGTGCTGCTCGGCCGGATCCAGCCGGACTTCTTCCCGCGCGTGTTCGGCCCGAACGCCGACCTGCCGCTCGATGCTGACGCGACGGCCGCCGTATTCGCGCGCGTAGCCGACGCGGTCGCGGCTGAGACCGGCGAGCAGCGCGCGGCGGAGAAGCTCGCGACGGGCTTCTTGCGGATCGCCGTCGAGCGCATGGCGAACGCGATCAAGCAAGTCTCGGTGCAGCGCGGCCACGACGTTACGCGCTTCGCGCTCTGCTGCTTCGGCGGCGCCGCCGGTCAGCACGCGTGCGCGGTCGCCGACGCGCTCGGGGTGCGCACGGTGCTGATCCATCCGCTCGCGGGCGTGTTGTCGGCGTACGGCATGGGCGTCGCCGAGCGGCGCGTGCTGCGACAGCGCAGCGTGGAGGCGCCGCTCGACGCGGCGGCGCTCGCGGCGCTGCCCGGCGCGTTCGCCGCGCTCGCGGCCGACGCGGAGCACGCGCTGCGCGCGCAGGCGATCGGCGCGGAGGAGACCGTGAGCCTCGAGCGCCGCGTGCTGCTCAAGCTGGACGGCTCGGACACCAGCTTGGGCCTAGCCTGGACAGCCGACGCGGCGTTGCCGGACCTGCGCGCGGCGTTCGACGCGGCGCACGCGCGGCACTTCGGGTTTCGCGCGGATGACGGTGCGCGCCTCGTGGTCGAGTCGCTCGAGCTCGAGGCGAGCGCGGCGGCGGCGCCGCCCGCGATCATCGCCGAGCCGCCGAACACCGCCGCACGACTCGAGACCGCCGCGCGCCGCCCGACGCTCGCAACCGCTAGGGTCAGACCCCGGGGTCAGACGCTACCGCCTGTAGCCGCACCGGCGCCCGCGGCGACGCGCCGCGTCTGGTTCGGCAAGGGCTGGCGCGACGCGCCGATCTACAACCGCGACGCACTACGCCGCGGCGCGCGGATTCAGGGCCCCGCGATCGTCGCGGAAGCGAACGCCACCACGGTGCTCGAGCCCGGCTGGCGCGCCACGGTCGACCCGGCCGACTGCTTGATCCTCACGCGCGCGCGGCGCGCGGCGCGCACCGAGGCCGTCGGCACACGCGCCGACCCCGTGCTGCTCGAGGTGTTCAACAACCTGTTCATGCACGTGGCCGAGCAGATGGGCGTGGTGCTGGAGAACACGGCGCACTCGGTGAACATCAAGGAGCGGCTCGACTTCTCGTGCGCGCTGTTCGACGCGGGCGGTGAGCTCATCGCGAACGCGCCGCACATTCCGGTGCACCTGGGCTCGATGGGCGACAGCGTCCGCAGCATCCTGCGCTCGAAGGAGCTGTCGCCCGGCGACGTCTACATGTTGAACACGCCGTACAATGGCGGCACCCACCTGCCCGACATCACCGTCGTGACGCCGTCGTTCGGCAAGGACGGCGGTATCCAATACGTCGTCGCGAGCCGCGCCCATCACGCCGACGTCGGCGGCGTGACGCCGGGCTCGGTGCCGCCGCTGTCGCGCACGATCGACGACGAAGGCGTGTTGCTCGACGGCGTGCGGATCGTCGCGGACGGCCGGTTCCTCGAGTCCGACGTGCGCCGGCTGCTCGCTGCCGGCGCGTTCCCCGCGCGCAACCCTGACCAGAACATCGCGGACCTGAAGGCGCAGCTCGCGGCCAACGCGCGCGGCATCGACGAGCTCGACCAGCTGATCGCGCGCTTCGGCCTGCGCGGCGTGCAGACCTACATGCGCCACGTGCGCGACAACGCCGAGGCAAGCGTGCGCGCGGCGATCGAGCGCTTGCGCGACGGCGAGTTCGCCGTGGAGCTCGACGGCGGCGAGCGCGTCGCGGTGCGGGTCACGATCGACCGCGCGCGCCGCACGGCGACGATCGACTTCACGGGCTCGTCGCCGATGAGCGCGGGTAACTGCAACGCACCGGAGTCGATCGTGCATGCGGCCGTGCTCTACGTTTTCCGCACGCTGGTACGGGAGAACATTCCGCTGAACGCCGGGTGTCTCAGGCCGCTCACGATCGTGGTGCCGCGGCCGAGCCTGCTGTCGCCGGTGCATCCCGCGGCCGTGGTCGCTGGCAACGTCGAGACGTCGCAGCAGATCACCGACGCGCTGCTCGCGGCGCTCGACGCGTGCGCGGCCGCCCAGGGCACGATGAACAACTTCACGTTCGGCGATTCGCGCGTGCAGTACTACGAGACGATCTGCGGCGGGGCGGGCGCCGGTCGCGACTTCGACGGCGCGAGCGCGGTGCACACGCACATGACGAACTCGCGGCTCACCGACCCCGAGGTGCTCGAGCTGCGCTATCCGGTGCGCGTGCGGCGCTTCGAGATTCGCCGCGGCTCCGGAGGCCGTGGACGGCGGCGCGGCGGCGACGGCGTGATCCGCGAGATCGAATTCCTTGAGCCGATGGAGGCCGCGATCCTCTCGAACCGCCGGCGCGTCGCGCCGTTCGGCCTGCACGGCGGCGAGGCCGGTGCGCTCGGGAAAAACTACGTGCTGCGCGCGGACGGGCGACGCGAGGAGTTGCCGTCAACGGCGTCGGTGGAGCTTGCCGCGGGCGATCGCTTCGTCATCGAGACGCCGGGTGGTGGCGGCTGGGGATCAGACGGAGCTGTTCAAAATACCTGAGCACCACGGGCTCCATATCCGCCGCGGCCACTTACGATGCCGCAGCGACGCGGCCGGTGGGCCGCGGTATCTCGATCGACGCCGGTTGCGGCTCGGCCTTGATGGCAGCCAACGCGTCACTCAGAAGCGGTTCCTCGCGGCGCGATACCGTGGCGCGCAGGGCAGCGAGTCGCTCCCTGAATCGCGGATCGTCGAGTATTCGAAGCGCCTTGGAACGGATTTGCTCCGGCGTGTCCGTCTTGCGTCGTCCACGAAGACCGAGGCCGTGATACTCGATCCGAGCGGCGTTGCCGCACTGATCATGGTTGCGCGGATACGCCAGCAGGGGCACGCACTTTTCGATGGCCTCGCGGTACGTCCCGGCACCGGCGTGCGTGATCACCAGGCTCGCCACCTTCAGTATCTCGAGCTGAGGAAGGAAGTCGAATAGCCGGATGTGCTCCGGAGGCGTGCCCAGGACTTTCGTTGCTCGCTCGTCGCCCGTGGAAATGACCACGAGAACGCCCGAAACGTCGGAAAACGCCGTGATCACCTTTCGAAGGAACGGCACGTTGTCCTTCCACCTGAACCGAACCGTTCCCACGGCCACGTAAATCAACCGCTGGTCCGGCTCGCACGCAAAAGGCACCTGGCGTTGCCGCCGCTCGAGGTCGACGCTCGGACCTATGTAGTGGATGTTTGCGGGCAACCGTCGCTTGCGCGGCAAGTCCGTCTCCGGCGTCCACAGCGCCCACTCTTGAACGCCTCGGAAATGAACATCCGGCTGAACCCAGCGCCGAACAATCTCGCGCCGCAGGGGAAAATTCGTTCGACGCGCCGTCTCCCTCAAGACCGCGTCGTACGTGTGGAGACGGGCGAGACGAGCCGCGGCGCACACGGTGCGATAGCGGACGTCTTGGAGTTGCCTCAGTCTCCACGCGCCCGCGATGAACGCTCGGCTAATGGCGGAGTCTAGCGGCATCAACGAGGAATCGTACGGCGGCACTGCCGGGTCCTTGACGGGGAGGGGTTTCGTGCTCAGGACCACCGTCGTTATGCCGCGTTGCTTCAAGAGCGGGTAGTACGCGACAAGGAACGGGTCGACGATTGCGAAGGCAGGCCGCGATTCGGCTAGGCGTCGGTCGAGCGATACCTCGAGCTGATCCAGCGCATGACAAAGGCGCCGCGCTCGGGCACGTCTTGCCCGTGCCAGAGACAGAAGAGCGCGGCCTCTGAACCACACGTTGAAGACGTTCAGGTCCGTTGGGAGGCGAATCTCCTCCTCGTATCGAGACCACAGTCCGTCGAGAGCATGAAAGCAAAATCCCTGGGACTTGATCAACGTATCGCTGCCGTTCCTCGCGATCCCCCAGTACTCGACGTCGAACCCTCGACGCTGGAGTCGCCTCGCCACGCCGATGGACGAGTAGATGTGACTTGCCACGGCGTCGACGATGAGGGCGACAGTGCTCATCTGCGGTGTGTCCCAGTTGCATTGCGCTTGATCGTGTCGCGAGAAGCTAGGTCGCGATACTCAGCGCGTCAAGGTCGTTGCATGTACGAAATTTATGTCGCGTCGTGCTCCGCTTGCGCGCGCGCCCTTGAGAAACAATGGCGTAAGTGTCTTGCACGTCGCAAAACGCGGTACATCGAGCGCGATATCGATCGACGACACGACGAATGACGCTTTCGTAAGCGATTCGCGCGACGTGCGCCGGGCAACGCGATTGCCAGCGAAGCGGATCGAAGCGGGCGCGCCTTGTTACTTGTTCTGAGTCTGTGCAAGCTGCTGCAAACTCGAGGAGGTTTGCGTGGCTGTTCGTACCGTGAGCCCATTCAAGTGTGGAATGTGGGAGCTGCACGATCGGCTCAGCGAGAACATCGACGTGAGGTCGTGCGGAACGCTGATCGACAGCATTCAGAAGCACGGCCAAAAGCAACCCGTTCTGGCGAGACCGCCAAGCGGGCGGGACAACTTCGAATACGAGTTGATTTACGGAGCTAGACGGCTATTCGCAGCTCAGCATCTTGGAATCGACCTGCTGATAGATTTGCGCGAGATCGATAATCGATCGGCGCTGATCGAAATGGACGTCGAGAATAGAGTGCGAGCCGACATCAGTGCTTACGAGCGGGGTCGCAGCTATCAGCGTTTTCTCACGTCGGGTTACTTCAAGAATCAGACTGAGATGGCGAAGGCCCTCGGCGTTTCGGACTCTCAGGTGTCCCGTCTCTTGCGCTACGCAGAGCTGCCGGCGGCGGTCGTCGGAGCTTTCAGCTCTCCGAACGACATACGCGAGGAATGGGCGGTTGCGCTGGCCAAGCTGTGCGCGGACCCGGAAACCCGCACCCGAGTCATGAATCGAGCCCGAACATTGAGCGCGGTGCCAGGGCGCGGCTCGCCCCAGACGGTGTTCGACATTTTGGTGAATGGTCGCGGGTCGCACAGCCCTTCGCCGTCTCGGTCCCGCGACGTCGTCGTCAAGGACCCCAGAGGCAGGCCTCTATTCAGAGTGCGGTTTCAGGCGAAGGCGGTTCACCTGGTTCTGCCTCGGGAGGCGATCACGTTGCCCGGGCTGCGTCGAATCAACGAGTATGTCGCCCGGGTTCTAGTCGCAGAGGCTCAGAATGCGGGCAGCGCGATTCAGACTCGAGCACGCTATACGCCCGCGGAAATAGTTGCGAACGGCGCGAGCCCGGCGGAAGGGCTCAAGCCCAACTGAGCTCAGTCGGCTGGCTCACGCGCGATCAGGGCCGATAGGTTGGCCAGCTCGCGGCACCACGAGAACACCGGGATCGCGCGGCAGCCGTCCCAGCGCGATAGCCAGCACAACGAGCGCACGCGATTCACGCGTCGACGACGGAGTCGTCACGCGAGCTCTGCCGGTAAGGAGCGTGCTCGCCGATTTTGTCCATGTACGCGTCGACGTGGCGCGTCCCCCGCGCGAGGAACGAGCCGACGGCTCGATGGAAATCTTGGTCGCGCAGCCAATGGCAAGACCACGTCGGTTGCGGCACGAAGCCGCGCTCGACTTTGTGTTCGCCTTGCGTTCCCGGATCGCACCGTTCCAGCCCTTCGCGGATGCAGTAGTCGATACCTTGGTAGTAGCATGTCTCGAAGTGCAGGCTGTGGTATTCGCTGGCGCTGCCCCAGTGGCGAACGTAGAGCGTCGTGCTGCTCCGGAAGCAGATTGCCGCGGCGATCGGCGCGTTCTGGTGTCGTGCGAGCACGATCAACAGGTCGTCGGGCATCGTCGCAGCGATGGCAGCGAAGAAGTCGCGGTTAAATAACGGCTCGCGGCAGCGCCACCAGAACGTGCGTGCATAGAACTTGAAGACGGCGTCCCAGTCGGCAGGTGTCAGCTCGTTGCCCCGTAGGTGCTGGAACACGATCCCGGCCTCGGCGACGCGCCGTCGCTCGCGTTTGGTCTTGGTGCGCTTGTGGGAGCTGAAGCGCGTCAAGAAGTCGTCGAAGGATTTGTAGCCGTCGTTGGCCCAATGGAACTGACAATCCTTGCGCGTCAGGAAGTCGCAGCCCGCGAGGAGTCGCCGATCGAACTCGGACGGAAACAACACGTGCAGCGAGGAGGCGCCGATCTCGTCGGCCGTGGCCCGAGCCGCGTCGAGCAGGCTCTGCGCGACGTTTGTGTCCTCCGCGTCCCGAAGCAGGAAGCGCCTGCCGGTGGCGGGAGTGAACGGCACGGCGCACACGAGCTTAGGATAGTAATTGCGGCCCGCGCGCTCGTAAGCGTCGGCCCAGCTCCAATCGAACACGAACTCGCCGAGCGAGTCGTACTTAATAAAGAGTGGCAACGCGCCTGCGAGCCCCCGCTCGTCGCGAGCCACGATGTAACACGGCTGCCACGTCGTCGCGCCGCCGACGCAGCCGCTCTGCTCGAGCGCGTGCAGGAACTCGTGCTTGAGGAACGGGCTGTCGCCGGCGAGTGTGTTCCAGGCGGCCGCGTCGATTGCGCGCAGTGTCGTGAGCCGTTCGACTTGGACCAGCATCCGCCGAGTGTGCCCGTCGCTCACGCGAGCGTCGAGGTGGAAGACTGTCGCAGCAGCAGACTAGGCGGCGGCTCGTGCAGATCTCCATTCTGCATTTCAACGAGCTTACCATCTGAGTCCGAAGCGCCGACGGAGGATGTCGGAAGGTGAAGCGGGCGGCGTCGATATCGCGAGACGCTGACACGGCCTCCGCTGGCAGAGACCCGTGCACGTCAGGATGGATCATTTTTGCTAACCGCAAATGTGTAGTGCCTTGTTTTTTCGAATGACGCAGCGCAAACCTGCTGCACATCTCTACTTGCGTGGCACATGCGAAGGCTGGCGCCCACTAGAATCAGAGAAGATCCATCCGCCTGGTATCAAGTCATGAATATCAACGAGCCTGACAGCACGGTCGTGGAGATATTCTGGCGCGCCCAGGAGCCGCTAAGCGTGAACGACGTCGTTGCCGCGTTGCACAGCGATAGCGACTGGTCGGCCGACACGATCCGTACTTTTCTGGCGCGGCTCGTCAAGAAGAACGCCCTGGCGATCACACCTGACGGGCGCTATGTCTACCGACCACTGGCAATCCGGCGCGAGAACTACGTCTACATGCAGAGCCGCAACTTGATCGACACGCTGTTTGGCGGACGCGTTGCGCCCTTTGTTGCTCAGTTTCTAGAGCGGAAGGACTTGAGTCCCGACGAGATCGAAGAAATCAAAGCGTTAATTCTGTGTCGACTCAAAACGGGCTGAAAACCTGAGCGCAATGCGACAGGGGAGCACGGAATACGGCTACTGTTGCCCTCATCGTCGACGCGTTGCACATTCGAGTCGTCTGACACACGACTCGCCCATCGCTGGACCGCAACTCGTGTAGGTAGGGAACATGGAGCCTGTTCTAATCGCACCGCCTCCGCTTCTTGCGCCAAGTGTGCGGCGCATCGATGGGCGCCTCTCATATCAACAGGAAACCTACCTCGAGTTGCAGCAGGCCCAGATCGTCGGATGCCGCAGTCGGACGCATGGCTATTGCGACAACAATCATCTGGATTTGTCGGTCCGCTCAGTAGATCGCGGAGCTCTCGAGCGCGCTCTCGGCGCGGTCGTGCGTCGTCACGAGTCCCTGCGCACTGCGTTCGACGGACACAGCACGAGAGTCACTCCATGGGTGGCGCCAGTCGTTGCCCTGGCCGACGCGTCGGATGCAGCTGATCCAATCGAGTGCGCGCGGCGCCTCGCCGTTGACGCCGTCATGCGACCTTTTTCATACGACGGCGACCTCTTGTGCCGCGCTACGCTCATTCGCATCTCTAACGATGAGGAACTGTTCGTCGTCGTCGTACCGCACCTGGTCTCCGACGGAGCGTCCATAGCAAGGGTGCTGAAGCAGGAGCTTCAAGCGTGCTACGCGCACGAAACAGGCGCGGGTCCGCCCCCGCCTCCGGTCGCCAACCAATACAGCGACTTCGTCCATTGGCAACGACAATGGCTGGGCATCGATGCGAGAGCGGACTTGATTCGCTATTACGAGGCACGCATCGCCAGAGCATCGGCGGCCACGATCCATCGCGGTCCGACTCTAAGGGAACAGCGGACGTGGAAGAGTGCGAGCGTCGCCATCCAACTCTCCGATTCGGCAACGGCCGCAGTGCATACCATGAGCTGGCGTGCCCGCGTGGCACCCATCGTGTTGCTCTTGGCGATCTATCAGATCGCCGTCCACATATGGTCCGGCCAAGACGATACGCTGATTGCGATCCCGCTCGCGGCACGACGAGACATGAACATGGCGGACCTTATCGGCTTCTTCGCCTGCCACGGGGTCATTCGCTCGTCTGTCCACGGCGATCCCACCTTCGGTGAGCTGCTCACGCGGGTTGCAACCTCGGTCAGAGAGGCTTATGCGAACCAGGGGACGCCGTACGGTGCCCTGGTGGAGATCGCCCGCGAACGAGGCGATCCTGACCCACCGATGACGTTGTGCATGAACGTGCACCGCCTTCCCGCCGATAGCGACGAGACTCATTCGTTCCGTGCGACACCTGTCCCCCTCGAACCTTACGGTGTCCATCAGCTCATGCGATGGGACATGAACCTGCTGCTCAGGCAATTATCGACAACGGCCATTGCAGGCTGGCTGATGTACGGCGTTGATGTGCTCGACAAGCCCGCCGCGCGCACATATGTTCGCCAGTTCCTCGCGCTTGTCGATGCCGCTACGTCCAGTCCGAATTCACGTATTTCAGTGATTGCACGCGCAGCGTCCGACGCCGCGGCATCGTCGGACAGCGGCGTTCTCGCCGCCGACACGGTTTGGCGTGACGCGGTTGTCTGAGCGGATCGGGGGCTGGTCTATCGCAGGTTCGCGACCGACGGCCGGCGCTACGTGGGCTTGGTTGCCATCACCACGTCTAGAGACGTACTCGTGACACACACCCGGATGTCGCTGAACCCGGCCTGCTCGAGCAAAGCCTCGTACTCCTCGAATGTGCGTTCACGGCCGCCATCCGTGCAAACGAGCATGTTGAGCGAGTGCATGTGCGCGTCGACCGACCCGCCGCTCACATCGTCGACGATCCGTTCGATCACGAGCAGGCCCCCACCGGCAGGCAGCCTCTCGTACACTCGTGAGAGGAGCTCGACGATAAGCTGTTCGGAACGGTGATGGAGAACCCTGCCAAGCGCGATGAGGTCAGCCGGCGGCAGCGGATCAGTGCAAAAGTCGCCGGCGATGAACTCGATGCCATCGTGCGCTTCCTTTGCCGCCATTTGAACGACTGACGGCACATCGAAGACGATCGCGCGCAAGGCAGGGTAACGCCGCCTTGCAGCGACCGCGAAGTGGCCGGTCGCCCCGCCGAGATCGAGCAGGCATCGATACGACGACAGGTCGAATGCCTGAACGACAGCGGGAGAAGTGGTCATGCCGATGCCGTGCATGCCTCGCATGAACTCCTCGCTCACCGCAACAGACTCGCGAATCGCGCGTCCGCTCTCTCCGAACGTCTGCGTCCACTGGTTGCTGCCTGACAGAATCGCGTTTTCCAGATTCGCCCAGAGACGAAATACCGCAACGTCGGAATACCAGATATAGCCGGTGAGGCTCCATGGGCTCGCACGCCGCAGATACGTATCTGCGACAGACGTATTGAAGTACTCGCGACCACGTTTCTCCAATAGGCCGAGTGACACGCACGCGTCGAGAAGTTGTGGCACTCCTACACCTGAGGGCCGCTTCCCTTCGAAGATTCCCAGGCTGACAGCCGTAAACATCGTCTTCGACCGTCGAAACGCGTGAATGAGTTCGAGGACGGTGTCGGGAGCAGCAGGAGGAGCTGGGGCAACAGTAGCACTCAATCCGAAACCTCCAACGAATGTTCAGTCGCCGTCACGATGCCAAAGTTCACGGTCATTGCCAACGCCGCCCGCCGCTCGAAGTGAAGCGGAGCGTCGAGCGCCCCGTTCCGGAAATTCGTGTGCGGTCAACACGGGTCCGCGCTCCCGTTGAAACGCGAAGATTCTGGGGACCGAATAAACGACCGCGTGCGTTGCTCTCTCCAGCCGCTTCAACCTACCCTGGGCAGGGAGCCGTGCAAACGTCCCATCTGAGAGAGATTCACGGAGTAGCTTCATGCTTTGGCAGCGCGAACGATGGCACGCGCGTTAAACAGCAGGCACGTTGATGGAGTCGACGCCATCGTCGTAGGCTCCGGCTTCGCTGGAGCATGGGCCGCGAAGGAGTTGGCAGAGGCGGGCGTGCACACTCTAGTGCTGGAGGCTGGCCCAGCCCGCACGGCCAGCGAGATCCCCAAGAGGTCTTCGGGCAGGCAGGACCCCGTTGGTTCGCCGGTGACGACGGTCGACACGCCTACCCAGAATGGACCGGACCGCAATCTCGACGGCGCCGGCCGAGACAATCGCGAAGTCGGCGAGCGGAAGCAGGCCCGCCAGCATGTACAGCGTGAGCATCCGGGCTACCTCAGCCGTGGCCCGCACTTGTTCATCGATGATGCGGATCGCCCATATCAAACGCCGCACGACAAACCGTATTACTGGATACGCGGAATGCAGGTGGGCGGTCGCTCGCTCACCTGGGGCGGTACCGCGTTGCGACTATCACCGTACGAACTCGATGCGGCCCCGCTCGACGGTCGCCCGCTCGCCTGGCCCCTGCGCTACGATACGCTGGCACCGGCGTACACCGCTGTCGAAGAGCTGATGGGGTTGTGCGGCAGCAACGACGGGCTGCCACAGCTTCCAGATAGCCGTTTCCTGTACGCGCCGCATGACGCGACGCCAGCGGAGAAGGATTTCCAGAAGGCGTATCGGCGGCCGGGTACCAATCCGATCCCGGTTCGGTTCATACCCTCCGAAGTTGGCGATGACGGGTGGCCCAAGTTCACCATGCAGGGTACGGCGCTGGCGGCCGCTGAACGCACTCGCCGAGTCCAGCTGCGTGCGAACGCGGTCGTCACCGAAGTGACGACAGACCCGGAGACCGGTTGGGCAACCGGCGTGCGGTACGTCGACACGACCGACGAGTCACGTCACCTCGCCAAGGCACGCGTCGTCTTCCTCTGCTGCGGCACGGTCGAGACCGCGAGACTCATGCTCAACTCGCGGGGACCGCGCCACCCGGACGGGTTGGGGAACTCCACAGGGTGGGTGGGCCGCGGGCTCATGGATCACCCGGTGATCACCGCCTCGGGTGTGCTCGACGCCTATCCTCCGACAAGCGGTTACGAGTGGTCGGCACGTCAAAGCGGCCTGATAGTCCCGCCCGTGCCAGGCTGCCGGGGCAGCGTACGACCGTTCGGGATTTGGGTGAATCTGCAGCGCCTCACCACGGGCGGGCTGCCGGTAGGGACGATGGCCGCTCAGGGCGAGATGTTGCCGTACTGGCACAACAGGGTCCGGCTCGGTGAAACCAAAGACCGATGGGGCGTGCCCATTCCGGTTATCGAGTGCTCATACGGACCGCACGAACAGCGACTGTACGCGGCGATGCGGCGCGCGATCGAGCATGCCGCCACGGTGGCCCGCCTACGGCTCACTTGTATGTCCGACGCGCTAATCGCGCCCGGGTTAAACGTGCACGACCTCGGTACCGCGCGCATGGGATCCAGTCCTCGCGAGTCTGTGCTCGACGCCGACAACCGCTCCTGGACCTGCCCGAACGTCTTCGTAACCGACGGCGCCTGCTTCCCGTGCGGCGGTTGGCAAAACCCCACGCTCACGATCATGGCCCTCTCGGCTCGAGCGGGCCGCTTCGCGGCGACGCTACTGGATCAAGGAGCATTCTGAGCCAGGCTTCTCGAATCGAGAAGTTCACGAGATCCGCTAGGACAGCAAATATCCGTCCACGTTGCTATGACGGTTCATGCCCAAACCATCCCGGATGTATCAGAGGAAGAGGCCAGATCTTCGTATCACCACCGCGTCCCGCCCGCATCGGCTGACTGCTTGCCCTGTACACGATGATGTTTTGCCGATACCACCATGCTATGTCCGCTTTCAACCATAGAAGCGGTCTGAGACTATCTTCGGCCACATATCCCGCTCTCGAAAACAGCTCTGCCCAATAGGAGGGCCATTGCGGATTAGAATTGCCCTCACCTCCCTGCCCTGGCACAGCAGCCGAGAAGATGACTGTCTTCGCGTGACGAACAAGGGATTCGACCAGAGTCGAAGCCGATTCCCTAGGAAGAAACTGGGCAACCTCAAGACATAGCACGAGGTCAAATTCTCGCTGAAGCCGAAAGGGATCGGAGAGGTCGAGCGTCGTCAACAGTCCTCGCGGCACCGCAAGATTGGCACTGAAGGCTGGCGCGTGCTCGATGCCGCACAGATCATTGATGCCGCCTTCTCGCAATGCAGCCAGCCATTCACCTGTGCCGCATCCAACATCCAGAACGCTTTGCGGCTCGAACAGTTTGACGAGTACGGGAACCGCCGCCTGGGCGGAGCGAAGTGCCCGACGTTGACGATTCTCGTAGTACTGCGGGCTTGGATAGTTCATTGCAGCCTCGATCAAACCCTCTGATTAATCCGGTGCCGACCCGGCCGGGGACATCAAGTGCATCTACGATGCCGGATCGCCGCGGACAGCGCGTCCACCACGATGTCAACCTCTCGCTCGCCGAACGCCGGCCCTATGGGCAAATTAATCTGACTCTCGAACCAGACTCGCTCGCAGACCGGGCACTCCCCGAAAGCATGACCTAACTTGCGCAGCGTGTTGGTGAGATGTAGCGGCATGTAGCGGAGGACGATTTCGACCGTGCCAGAATTTCGGATGTCTCCCAATAGCTTGTTACGATCAATACCGCTGTTCGGATCCAAGAGACAGGTGTACAGATGCCACGACGACGTATCCCCGGAAGCGATCGGAGTGGGTTGAATCTCGGGCAACAGCGACAACCTTTCGCCGTACAGGTTCGCAACATTTCTTCTTGCAGCGATGTTGCTCTCGAGTTTTCTCAATTGGACGCTTCCGACTGCAGCTGAGATCGCGGGCATTCGGAAATTGGAGCCCACCGCGTACATTTCAGCTAGGTCGAAGTCCCAACTGCCGAACGAGTGATCCATGAATCCATGGTCGGGCTTCGCGTATGGCCCGATGTGCCCCGTCACGCGGGGCGTAAACTCGCCCACGACTCCCAAGTGTCTCAGCCTGCGCAACTCCTCCGCGTAACGCTGCTGGTTGGTTGTAACCATCCCCCCCTCTCCGAGGGTCGTCATGTTCTTGTAGGACTGAAACGAAAAGCAGCAAAGGTCTCCGGACCCGATCCGCGATCCCTTAAATCTCGCGCCGGGCGCATGAGCGCAGTCCTCCACAAGGACGAGAGAGTGGGTCTTTGCGATCTCCCGAAGAGCTTCGAGATTCGATGGGTTGCCGCCATAGTGAACGACGTAGAGCGCCTTGGTGCGCTCCGTGACCAGACGCTCGATAGTGCTTGGATCTATGTTCAACGTGGAGCGATCGACGTCCGCGAAACGCACACGCACGCCCTTGGCCACGAGGGCGCTGATCGTTGCCCAGAAGGTTTGGGGCGTAGCGATGACTTCATCGTCGCGGCCCAAACGCAGTACGTGTGCGCAGAGATCCAAACCGGTCGAGCAGGAACTCACTGCGACGGCGTATTGCGCGCCGCAATACTGCGCGAATTCTCGCTCGAATTCGGCCACTTCGTGGCCCCAGCTGAGATTCTCTGATCGATTGATCAGAGCGTTGCGAATCGCCTCCATTTCCTCTTCGCCGAACAAGCTGCCAATGGTCGGCTCTCGAACTTTTTGCGCCTCGTGATCGTTCACTTTGGCCGCCTATTCAGATTGCCGACGAGGGGGGCCGTTGGTCCGAGTGAGGATGGAAAGGATCGTGACAGCTGGGCGGAACCCCCGCCCGTAGGAATTGGCACATTGAGATTCGACATCGTGAAATCGTCGCTTCACGCCTGTGAGTTTTCAATAGCAAGTTGTTCTATGCACCGAGCAAGCATCTTGCGTTGCGCAAATTTCTAATGCGCTGATTCTCTGCGATTTCTCAACACAAATACTGCTTGGGTCTATCGCCGCTCCGTATGGCCGTGCTTTCCTGCGGCGTTAGACGGCGGCGTCCAGCGTTGCGGCAATCTGCCAGCGTATATACACTCCGTAGATGCGGTTCGAGCGGGACGACGCCAAACGCAACCTGTCTCAATTGTGCATGCGGAGTCGCAGGAAGCTATTCGCATCATCTCTTTTCGTCGGGCAACACATCATGAAACAGCGTTCTTCTTCGAAACCATCGCGGAGTATCTCCCGCCGACGCGGGCCGAGTCCGAAGGTAAAGCTCACGGCCGAGCATCCGGAACTCGATCCGAAACACGTCGTCCGGGTCATCGTAAGAAACGGCCTAAAGGTCGTCCGTCCTAAGGCGACGATATCGCTGCGCGTGGACGCGGATGTGTTGGAGTGGTTCAGGGCGTCTGGCGCCGGCTATCAAACGCGAATGAATGCCGTGTTACGTGCTTACAAAGAGGCCTCCGTCTAACAAGCAGTTGCAGCGGACGGCGGGACGGTATCGCGGGCGCGGCGCCGCTGAACTGCGGCTCTAAGGACTTCCCGCGCGAGTCAACCGTCGATCTTCGTTTTCCTTTTCTGCGGTGCGCCAGGAAGGACAGACTGCAAGTCTCTAATCGGTCTTTGATGAGCTCGTGAGTAGAGCTCGGACCCGGATGTAAGCCGCACGCTCGCTCCTCGATCGTTAGTCGGCGATTGCCGCTCGGGCAGTTCAACAGGGTTAGCGAGCGTCGGTCTGACCTGTGTTGGCGATGGATCGCAGAGTTGTTGAAGATCTCCTGTGTCGGATTACGCGCCGTGTTTGAGCATCGCCCAGAGCACGCGCGCGTTCTTGGCGGCGACTGCGACACACGCGCGGTGATAGCCGCGCCGAGCGCGCACGGCGAGCGCCCATCGCGACAGCGGGTCGTCTTTGCCGATCGCTCGCTGCAAAACGCTACGCGCGCCCATCACGAGCAGAGTACGTAAGTAGGGATCGCCACGACCGGTGATGTGG